>Ga0137372_10007767_pt1 | contig 10382 bp, 11 predicted proteins | sample SagtaG_6_FD_104911 | JGI IMG/M metagenome (GOLD analysis project Ga0137372, IMG submission 104911) | Vadose zone soil microbial communities from Sagehorn Ranch, Mendocino, California, USA - Sage1_R_60_16 metaG | ecosystem: Environmental > Terrestrial > Soil > Vadose zone | place: USA...
CGGACAAGGTGATCAGATGACCGTAAGCAGTGAGCAGAAAACAGTCAGCGGTAGAAATAGGAGGAGTGAACCAATCGTTAGAAGGATTAATGTCTGCTTACTGCTTACTGTCCTTCTGTTTACTGTTTCTTCAGCCGAGGCGCAGCAGCCGAAGAAGGTCCCGCTGATAGGGTATTTCTCGTCGACCGATCCAGCTACTGAGTCCGCCCGTGCCGAGACAATTCGGCTGGCGCTGCGCGAGCGTGGCTATATCGAAGGACAAAACATCGCCATCGAGTACCGATATGCGGAGGGGAAGCGAGTTCGGCTCCCTGAGCTAGCCGCCGAGCTGGTGCGTCTCAAGGTTGATGTCATTGTGGCAGCAGGAGGGAACGCGCCGATCCGGGCGGCCAAGAATGCAACCAAGACGATTCCCATCGTTATGACTGGCGCTGGGCTCGATCCTGTCAAGGGCAACGCAGTTTTTCTAATAGCTGGTTTTCTTCTTCCGGGTTGTACCCGACACTGGGCAGTTAGAAAAATAGAATCTGCATCTTTGTCGCACTTGCGGATTTGTGCAAAGTCCTCTCGCGCGACTCCGTATGCCATCTCCTACGGCGTGCTGGTCGTGCGTCTCTAATCCCCTTACTGAAGATATCCGCTTCGTCCTAACGCCGATAAACCTGCCAACTGCGGCAGCGTGATGTGCATGTTTTCCTGAACAACGCCAATGCCACCGATCTAAACGAGGCTAAGCAAGTGAATTTTCTTGGGATCAGTTCGAATGGGCTGGTCAACCCGTCTGGATAGTAATCCCCTGTTACGGGTGAAAATTTCAGAGAAGGGTGGCGAGTCCATTAGAACAGGCCGAAATTTTCGCTGGTCAGGTAAATTTTTCAAGCTTGGATGGCCGACCTGCTTTGTAAAACCGCAAAAATCGTCGCGTTGACGATGTCCAGCCGTATGGCACATCCATTGCTCCCCCCTCAGAGGACTGCTCAAACGCCATCGGGATAAACGTAGCCGCTCAGGGAACAGCCGGTTGCATGGTAAGCACGGAGGCGGTTGTGATCAGAAATAGCGTTTTATTTTGGCTTTATTGTCAGCTATTTTTCTATTCAGCACTGGAGCTGTCTACGGTCAAGCGCTAAACCGTGACATAGAAGAACTGATTCAAGACATTGTTTCCGACGTGATTAACCGCACAGTGGACAAGGCAAGAGAAGTCGTTTACCGCAACACGGGCATTGATGTTGGCCAAGAGGGGTATACTCCAGGAAGAAGACACGAACCTCTTCCCCGTAACGCATCAGATGAGACGCGTCGAGAATTGGTTCAGCTCCGCCGAGAACATGATCGAGAGATCAAGAAACTGGAAGAGGAACTCGATAAAAAACTCGATCAGGCAGAGAGAGAATTCAGACGAGAAGCCGCCAAAGAAAACAAACGTGACAAAATTAATGAAAAGCGCCGCGAGCTGGAGGCTAAGGTAGATGAAGCCTATGCTAAATTCAGTGAGAAGGTTGACGAGGAAAACCGCAGTTTGATGAGAAGCGCGATAAGATAATTGACAAAATCCGCAAGAAGTAACGGGAAACATAACGAAGAAACGAAAAGTCGATCCTCCATTCACCCGGCGCTATAGATTCACCTGGAGGCAAAATGAAAAGGAAGACGTTGCCCCTCTGGGCGTTGCTTTTGGCCGTATTAACCTTGGAAGGATGCGCAACGACTCGCGGCATAGGGGAAGATCTACAGGACCTCGGGAGAGCGTTAAAAAAGGCGGTTTCGGGGACGGCCGGGGCGGGTTGGGGTCAACGACCGGTCTCCGGCGGGCAATCTCCCTGCTGTGACGAGGGCTTCTACTAATAGCCCCTAGCCTTCATGCAGTTATCGAAGACCTGCCCGCTTGTCGCCAGCGCCAGCAAAGGCGGCCTCACTCTCGCAGTCGGACAAGTCGCGGTCACGATTTTTGTTAAGCTGACTCTTAGGGGTGCTTAGCCGGATGACATATCCATTGCTCCCCCCTAGAACGTTGCTCGACACCAGCGGCAACAAATTCAGCTCCTCAAGAAACGGCTTAGAGAATATTTTCGAGTCACCGGCGACGAAGTTGGTATAGGAGGAATATTATGGAAACCCTGTTAGCCTGGCTGCTTATGTTCGCCGCCGCAGCCATGATAGTTCTAGGGATACTTCTGCTGGCTGCCGAGCGCGAGCTTAGAAAACAGCGACGCGAGTTAGAGAAACTCCGACGCAATCATCGGATCCGCGCCATAATTGGCCAGCTATGTCCGACCTCCGAGGCTCAAGGCTCCGAAACGCAACCATCGGCGGAATTAACGACGAGAAACAAGGAGCTCATCGAAAAGATCTCCTCCCTGTCAAGCGAACTTGAAGAAAGCAAAAGAATGGTGGAGGAGCTTCAGTGCGAGCAACGCCAGCTGGTGAGCGCTGGCGAGCTAGAACAGCAGCTGCAAGCAAGCCAAGAAACCATAAAGGCGCTTGAGGCTGAGCAACAGCGTCTAGGTGGCAGCAATTTCGAAAACCAGCAGCTGCGCGAGGAGATTGAGAACCTCCGAAACCAGCTTCAAACGAGCGAATCGCTGCTTAACACAACTGCCAGTCAGTACAAGGAGGTTGCTGATCGCGATTTACAACTAGAATCTGACCTAGCCGAATCAAGACAGCAAATGGACAAACTGACGATGAAAAACAACGAGCTGCTGGAGATGATTAACTCGCTTTCAAGTCAGCTCGCAGCGAGCGAACGGACCGTAGAAGAACTCCGAACACTACAGGATCACATGCCTGGTATTCAATCCGAGAATCAGCAGTTGCACACCGAGAACCAAGCGCTTCGAGAGGAAATAGCAAGCGTAAAAACACAACTAGGAACGACCGCAAGCCGTTGTAATGAAGCAGTCACTCAGGCCCGGGAGATTACCGAGCACAATTCGAGACTCCAAACCGAGGTCAGCGAACTGAGCAATCAGCTGCAAGCAAGCCAAGAAACCATAAGGGAGCTTGAGGCCAAGCAACAGCGCCTATGTGGCGTCAATCTTGAAAACCAGCAACTGCGCGAGGAGATTGCGACTCTGCAAAACCAGCTTCAAACGAGCGAAACCCGGCTTAGCGAATCCGCGTGGCAGAATCAGGAGTCCGCCGAATGTTATGCGCGACTGCAAAACGAAGTTGTCGAGTTGAAACGACAAGCAGAAGAAGGCCAAGCGCGAGTCCGTGAATTGGAGGCCACACAGGAACAACTAGGCATGGTTGAATCTCGGGAAATGATCTTGAGCGAGGAGCAAGACAAGCTGAAAGCACAAATCGCGGACTTGCAACGGGAGCTCGATACGGGAAAAGAAAAAGTTCAAGAGCTAGATGCGACTTGCGAACGGTTGGCGGAAATGGAGCGCGTCTGTCAGGAGCTGCGCGAGAAAAACCGCCGACTCGAAGAAGAAATTTCGCGATGGCAAGAACGGCCCGTAGAGAGTGAGGAAACCCAAACGCAGGTTAGCACCCTTCGGCAGCACCGCGTGGAATTACAAGCGCAGCAAGTGGCAGTCTCGGAAGCGAATTCCCTGATCGATGGCTTAGGTGATAAGAGTAGCAATCCCATCGATTTGAGTTCGGACGACCCGGCGGCCAGGGTCCACGTGGCAAACGACGAAGAAATCAAACCGCTCATCCAGACTCCAGGAAAGCGAACACGGCGCGTCGGAATGATTGCGGCCACGGGTGCGATTGCAATCGTGGCCACCGTCGCTGTCGGCGCCCTGAACACAGGCTCCAACAAGCCTTCCGGGTCGAAAGAACTAGCCGTCGCGCCTGAAACCGTGTCTATTGAGCAGTCGATCCCAATCGAGGCTGGCTCAGAAACGCTCAAACGATCAAGTCCTGCGTCGGGGGCTAATGAATTTCCCAAACAAATACGGAGACGCGTCCAGGGTACATACAAAATAACTCGTTCAACCCAAGTTTACAGTGAGCCGAGCGATACCTCACGGCTGATCGCCAACATCAACACGGGAATAAAAATCAACGTTGTCGATTCCCGCAATGGTTGGTTAGAAATTCGTTCCAAGCACGGTCGCCCTCCCGGCTTCGTGCGGCAAACGGCGGCGGTAAGGATTGATCAGAACTAGGATTGGAGCCGCGCTTAACCATACGGTCCGAGCTTATTCCATTTGGAAAAAGAAAAAACGAGTGACTGATTGAGACGCAAAAACACTGTACTCCGAATTCTTCACCGGGGAGCATATCCATCCTTTTGGCCTTCCACGTTATTGTAGCCGACGCGAACCCTCCTCAAGTCGGTTGGGTAAAGCTTTTGATTGAATTATCCGAGGACTCGATCCGCGGGATCAACCCCTTCCAGCACTATCGACGCACATGCGCCTGTTGCGGACGGGGTACTTGTTGATCTGCCTCTATGGGGCACATCCGTAATTAATCTCGTCGTGGAGTGCGCGGACGGAAGATATTTCGGCTCGCTCACAGCATTGAGTCCGGTGTACGATCACGTTCTTAAGTTTCTAAAACGAAACCACGGGCGGAAACTCCGCGAAGTCATGGATGCCGACATACATCTCCGATGTGGTTCAATAGTCCCGTGGCCAGGTGCCTACAACGCCCCTGCCCCAAGTGTAACGGCTTGGGAATCGTGGTCGCCGTGCAGGCGATCATCGGTGGTGCCTGAAATGCGGTCATCGGCTTTCGTGGGTGTTGGTTCGTGGGAAGACTGTCGGCGGAACTAAGTCAATCGCCGCTACGGGGATCTGTCCGCAACTTGATTGCTTCCAGGCTTTAGGGATAAAACGCTATACGTTATGCGAAGTGAAAGATTTAATCTGCAACCGCACCTTGTTGGGGAACTTCTTGAACTGCGGCCGCTCTCGGCTGACGATTGGGAGGGTTTGTTCGCAGCTGCTGCAGACCCGATGATCTGGGAGCTACATCCCGCTCACGATCGCTACAAGGAAGAAGTGTTCAGAGAATATTTTCAAGAGGCGTTGGCATCGGGAGGAGCTCTTGTTGCTTTGGACCGAAAGACTCAGAAAATTATCGGCTCGTCACGGTACTTTTGGTACGGAGCTGAGCCGAGCGAACTTGAGATCGGCTGGACGTTCCTCGCCCGCGCCTATTGGGGTGGAAATTACAACGGAGAGATGAAGCGACTCATGCTGGACTACGCTTTTACGTTTGTGGATCATGTTATCTTCCTGGTGGGGACAACGAATCTTCGGTCGCGTAAAGCTGTCGAAAAGATCGGCGGGGTTCTGACAGATCGTCGGGAAAGGAGAACTCTGCACGGAAACATTATTGAGCATGTCGTCTATCAGGTCAATAAACCAGCGCCATTTGGATAGAGACAACTGCACCGCGTGCCTGTAGAAGAGTTTGAATGTCGTAGTATACGGAGAGAAAGCCGCATAACCAGAGTGCTGCAACGATCGCCGCCGCGCTGAGCAATCGGACGGTTCGGGGAAACTTTCAAACGCGATTGTTGCAGCCGGAGCCCCGTGCCAGCCGGCGGTCGCTGAGCTTGATCATTAAGCTCTAATTGAACTGATTTCTCCTACGACTCAATCCTGCAAGACGCGACTGTCGCGTCGATCAATTCAAATATCTTTTGCGAAAGGAAAACAGTATGTATCGCAAATTCATCGTGTCTTCTCTTCCTCTCCTCGTCGCAGCCTGCGCGGGTCTGCAGAAACCTACTCCCACGGTCAATGTGCCGGATAAGCTCAAGCCTCGTGCGAACGAATCGTTAGCGATGATTGTTCCCGCAAAAGGCGTACAAATCTATGAGTGTCGAGTAAAAAAAGATCAAGCCGGCGCCTATGAATGGGCATTCGTTGCTCCCGAGGCCGATCTCTTTGATACAAGCGGAAGGAAGATTGGCAGACACTATGCCGGTCCGCATTGGGAATCGACCGATGGCAGCAAGGTCGCGGGTACAGTGAAGGAAAGTACCGATGCGCCACAGGCCGACGCCATCCCATGGTTGCTACTGGTTACGAAGTCTGTCGGCTCGCAAGGTTCGTTCAGCAAAATCACGAGCATACAACGCGTCAACACCGTTGGAGGCGTAGCGCCTAAAACCGGTTGTTCCCAATCTACTGTCGGGACAACCGCACGGATACCCTACGCGGCGGACTATTACCTCCTAACTGAGAAGTAAGGTTTCAGTCGTAGTCTTGGGGGAATCGAGATCAAACTGAAATTCTCCTTCTATCTAGTCTGATGTGATCTTATGACTGGAGCGCCACAGCGATTCGAGAACGCGCCCGTAGATGAAGCGAAATTGTGGAATCAACCATTCCGGTTGAATTTGCGGCTCTAACAAATCCAGAACATCACGTATTTCCGGCGTGTCGACGCTTCTCTTCTTGCATTCCAACACTGCGGATTCGAGAATGGTGAGAGCTTCCAAGACGGTCAGGGCCACCTAGAGGTAGCACAGGCTATTTGTTAAACTCTATCTATGGCAAAAGCGAAAAAGCACAGAACCAAAAAGCCTACTAAATGCCGGTGCTTTTATGGTTGGGTCTGTGAGGTCCATCCTAAGCAACCTTGGAAACATAGTGGCTGCGACGCTGCAGCAGACCTTTGTAAAAATCCACAGTCCGATAAAAATCTCGATTCTGTTTTTGTATTAGGACAGCCCGGAAGAAGAAAACCGCCAGTTAGAAAAACTGGAATTACCAGAGAGGAGCAAAGGATTGTATGAGATTGTCGGGTAGTACTAGGCCTATAATTTTCGGTTTTATTCTCGCTATCGGCATTACGTTGCCCCAACCTTACCTTGCTTTTGGTGCGGGTCAATCTTTCGGCAGGTCGGGAAGCGTCGGGGCTTCTAGGATGCACGGGCACCGCTTTGGATTTTTTGGTCTGGATGGACTCGGCGATCAGGGCGATCAGCAGGTCATCATTATTCAGCAGTCTCCGCCTGCACCAACCGCCGAACCCAGGGAACCTGCCGAAAATAGAATTTACGTTCAGCCACGCTGGGTGGACGGCGGGTATGGAGTGCAGGTCTTAGAGCCAGGATACTGGACCGTTCCGAAGCAAGCGGCACAGCATTGATCCGCCGATTCCTTCTTAGAGACCGGTGCTAATGACAAGGGGGCCAGACCGAAGCCCGGCCTTGACTGCCTCTTCACTTCTCAAACTGTCGGCCCAATCTGTAAATCTCGTCTTGTCTTTCATTGTCGTCACCCTCGGTGTCGGTTGCCAGCTATCAAGAGATAAAGGCTTAGAGATTAGGCTTCCCTGCATCAATCCATTTTTTCGAGATATTCCTACCTTCTCGGCTTGATCAGGCCTGTCGTAACCAACCTGCCAGTCGAGCTGTTTAATAAACTCTCGCGACGCTCCATCTAGTATTCTGCAAATCGGTTTCCATGGATATGCGCCTTTAACCTTTTCTGTTGTGACTCGGATAACGTGCCCTTTGTATTGTTCTTCCATGAATGCCCATTAGCATATCATGCCTCGCCAATGTGGTTCTGTCCAAAAGTGTACAATCAATGAAAGAAAAATTAGCGACCCAGAGTTCGGGGCCAGGTCCTGCAATCGCACATTAGGGGAGAAGACCTCCGGTCAGGCTCGCATAGGTGAATAGGAGAGAAATTTCACGAGTCGCGAGGAGATCGTTTCGAGAGGATTGGGTCACTACTGACGAAGCCTCGAAGATTCCGACAACCTTCCCGATCCCGACGCTCTCGCCCAAGAAACCGTCGGAGACCTCGAGGCTCGGCTCAGCATCAACTTCGCCTAGATTGCAAATGAATTGGATTGATACCAGTGGTCACAAAAAAATCTTTACGAAGGTGAATCGATCTTCCTTAAGCTCTTAAGAAATATCGAAACGCAAATCCGCAATTTCCCTATACCAGATTTTTAGAAACTCAATGTTAGAGTGGTAGTAGGAGGTTTACGTGCTGTTCCATGGAAGGAGCAGAGATGGTAAACCGTGCACCCCGCGCCAAGCGCAGGCTGAATTGCCGCGCACCTCCGGGAGCAAAGAAGGAGAACGGGCCATGAGGCATTTCTTCGTACCGTCGCCGGAAATGACGGCGTCACGCGTAACCTCGTCTTGTTCACAATTCAGAGAATATAGGGTCATTGTGATGGTGCGACAGCAGCACAGCGATCCGAGGACAACGGCCCTGACTGCCACGTGTGGTAAAATGCTTTCAGAGTTTAATGCTACGAAGCGCGCCCACGATGAGTAGCAACCACTCAAACTCCCAATTGTACTTTCCTCCGAGTCTCCGGTTGTCGGCTTACTCGACGAAATAGAATCTTGACAAGGTCCCTTAATGACAATAAAACCGTTTCTTTCTGATGAAGTAGATATTGATAATAGGCCCAACCGAGCTACTGAGACTGCCACATGTCGAAAAGGAGGAAACCAATGTCACCAATTTCACAGGTTTCGGCAGGACTGCAAGCTGTTGTGCTTGCTCTTGTGTTCGTCGTAGGCGCTGTCCCGACGGGAGTTCAGGCCCAAGGGCTGGTCAACATGCAGAAGTTATCGGCGCCGCTTGCGAATGAGCTTGTGGGCGAAGCGGTCGCGAGTTGCGCGCAGAAGGGTTACGCGGTGACAGCGGTCGTCGTCGATCTCGACGGCGTTCGCCAAGCCATGCTGCGGGGTAATGGTGCGCCGATCCACACGCTCGACAATGCCTTTTACAAAGCCTACTCGGCGGCCTCGCTGACGCTTGGGCGTAAGGAAGAGAGCACGAAAGCCGTCGCCGACCGGATCAGCAAGAATCCTCCGACTACGGTGCCGCAGACGCCGCTGCCCAATATCACTTATGCGACCGGTGGGGTGACCATCATGGCCAACGGAACCGCGATCGGCGCGATCGGAGTGAGTGGCGCTCCTGGCGGGCAATTCGATGAAGAGTGTGCCCGCGCAGCCCTCGCCAAGATCCGGGATCGAATAAAATAGCGCAACTTCGCCTGGCTGCACTTCCCAGGCGTGAGTATGTCAGCGGCGGGTCCTTTGCCTCTCCGTTATCCATCATTCGGACGTGGGCTCTCAGTGGATCCTGCGCCAATCACGCTCGGTGAGGGGAATCCGCGCTCTCGGTTGTCGCGCCGGTGATTGGGCCGCACTGTGATCTTGCTGAGAGTGTTCCACTTTCCGTCTCGTCTGAGCCCACGACCAGTGGTTGTTTTTGCGTAGCTTGACCAACGCCGCGTAGCTCTTCTGTAGCGTCTGCTCGCTGAGTTTTACCCCACTCTTAGCGATAGCGGACTTAAACTGGCCAAACGTGAATGTTTTTAGCGCGTGCCATTGGATTGACCCTTGAGATCGAGGTGGCCGCGTGGGACTGGTTTTTCCCAGACTTTTCTTCAGGGCTCCGATCATGTCGATCATCCTCGCGTGCTCTGATCCCTTTTCGCTACGCAAGCGCCCGAGACGGTTATCAATCCACGCTTCGCCGCTCCGTAATGCGCAAGCGACGGCGTCGGCCTCGGTTATGAAACGATTGGGAAACTTGACAAACTCGGACTCGCGAGAAGGCCCGGCGCACCAGCTGATATCGGCTTGGGGCGCCCATGCATTTGTGACGGTATCGTAGCTTGGGAAGGGCATGATGACATGATTGCGGTACAGCCGGCTCCACATGACATTAACTCCTCTCTAGTGAGATATCGCGAAGAGCTAAATTTGGAACCACTCGTTGTGCCGGATGTCAATTCTCAGAAGGGGGTCCACCCGAGGCCAATGTATCGGTTTAAAATTAAAGCGCAAGGGGTTTGATCAGCGAACAAGAAACGGGAAGCTCAGAGACGAAAGCCTCGAAGAATCCGACTGGGGAAGCATCGGGCGGCTAAGAAGCCGCCGGTTCAAGCCGTTCATAAAAAGGTGGTGAGCAATTGAGGACGGAACATGGGGACGGTCGAGAGCTAATCCAAAGTTTATCGCTCATCGATTATGATCTCTCTGTAGGCACCTTGTGGGTAGATTCGCTGCGATTTTGCAGAATTGTTCGAAAGCGGCGGCGTCAAGGTCTTCGACGATTTCCTGGGCGATGAGGACTTGGGGATCGAGAGGATTCTCTGAGCCCAACGACTTGAACGGTTTGAACCTTTGATTGCGCTGAACCGTCTTAAATAACTTGACGGCGGTTCGTGGAGGAAATACGCTACGGGCCAAATAAAATAGTTGGACAGCTTAGGAATCATACATGCAAGCGCGGGCGATCCTGGTCGTTGAGAAAATCCACGAACGACGAGGAAAAGGGGGCTAAACATGATGGAGCTTAAAGGTCTTATCATCGACAATCCTAAAGACGGCATCTTCCGAGTCCATCGCTCCGCTATGACATCGCCTGAGATTCTTCAGATGGAGCAAGAGCGAGTTTTTAACAAATGTTGGC
>Ga0137372_10007768_pt1 | contig 10382 bp, 6 predicted proteins | sample SagtaG_6_FD_104911 | JGI IMG/M metagenome (GOLD analysis project Ga0137372, IMG submission 104911) | Vadose zone soil microbial communities from Sagehorn Ranch, Mendocino, California, USA - Sage1_R_60_16 metaG | ecosystem: Environmental > Terrestrial > Soil > Vadose zone | place: USA: California...
CCAACGCCATCCGGGATAACGGTGCCATCGCCGCTCCGCGTGAGCATACCGCCAACGCCAACCAGGTGGATGAGCGCGCCACCGCCAGCCGGGATAGTACTGCGCTTGGGTGAAAAACCCGTCCGGCTGCGCCAGCCGAGCTGGGCTGAATGCGGCCTCGGTCCCGCTCAGGCCAAGCCAGAGGAAGAGAACGGCTGAGGCGAGCATGATGAACACACGATGCATAAGAGACCTCCTCGATGGGAAACGCATTCAATTCCACGGTTGGTGCCGTCGAGACGGCGCCAGCTTTTCTGCGCGGCTTCCAGCAGTTTGATGAGGATAACGCTTGAGAGGCTGTCGAAGCCCTATGGTGCGACCTTTTGCCAATCCTCTCAGGCAGGCCTATATGGTTAGGCGGTGATCCCCATGTTGAACGCAATTCGTGCCGGGGGCGTTCTTTTGATCATGGCCGCCGCGTCCGTGTGGTACGCGTATGACCAGGCCGGGGCTATGCGTGCTCGGGACGATGCGGATGGAGCGAACGCCTATCATGGCGGAGGCGGAGGCGGCGGCGGGGGTGGAGGCCGCGGCAGACACCGCCTTAGCGGGCCGGTCGATGTCGTCACGGCTCCAGTGGCCCGCCAGGACGTGCCGGTCAATGTCGAGGGCATTGGAACCGTTGAAGCGTTCAACACTGTCACTGTGAGGGCGAGGGTCGACGGTCTACTCCAAAAGGTTGAATTCACGGAAGGTCAGGAGGTAAAGGCTGGCGATCTGCTGGCCCAAATCGACGCGCGCCCCTATGAGGCCAAGCTCAGCCAGGTCCAAGGCATAAAGGCAAAGGACGAAGCACAAACGGCCAACGCGAAGCTCGATCTCGATCGGGCTGTGAAGCTTGGCCAGTTCGCGACTCAGCAGACTGTGGACACCCAGCGGGCGCTGGTCCGGCAGCTGGAAGGGGGCCTACAGGCGGACCAGGCGAATATCGACGCAGCCGCGTTGGAACTTGAATACACCAGCATCCGGGCGCCGATTTCCGGGCGCATAGGGGTGCGGCTCATTGACGCAGGCAATTTCGTTCGCGCGCGGGAGTCGAGTGGAATAGTCGTCATCACGCAATTGGAGCCGATCTCCGTCGCTTTTTCCCTGCCGCAGCAGCATCTTGGGACGGTGAATCATGCGCTCGCCAAAGGGAAGGTCCCGGTGGCGGCGCTCGATGCAGACGGGAAGACATTGTGGGAGGAGGGCGTCCTTGCGGTCCTCGATAATCGCATCGATCCTCAGACTGGCACGATTAGACTCAAGGCCACATTCGCCAACACGGATCGCAAGCTTTGGCCGGGGCAGTTCGTCAACGTTCGCGTAAGGCTCGATACCGTCAAGGACGGCACCGTCGTGCCGAGTGCGGCCGTCCAACGCAATTCAAGCGGCACCTTTGCTTACGTGGTGGATCCCGAGAACCGGGTCGAGATGCGGCCGATCCGAGTCGGACAGATTGACGGCAATGTGGCACTTGTCGAATCCGGCCTCGAGCCTGGTCAGAAAGTCGTTATCACCAGTCAGGAGCAACTGCGGCCGGGCGCGAGTGTGATTACCACTGAGGCTACGGCTGACGCCGAAGGCGGCACCTCCGCCCCGCAGATCACCTCCCCCAAGCGTCCATCAGAAATGCCGCCGAATCGGCAGCGTCGACGGCCGCCATGAGCGTATCTGCGCCCTTCATCGCCCGTCCGGTCGCGACCTCATTGATAAGTGTCGCGATCCTTGTTGCGGGGGCGCTTGGATTTCGTTTGCTTCCAGTCTCCTCGTTGCCCGAGATCGACTTTCCTACAGTCCAAGTCTCGACACAACTTCCCGGTGCTGGCCCGGACACAATGGCCTCGCTGGTCACGACGCCCCTCGAGCAGCAGTTGGGACAGATCGCAGGTCTATCGCTGATGACCTCGACAAGTTCGTTCGGGATCAACGTGATCACAATGCAATTCGTCCTTGACCGGGACATTGACTCGATTGGGCAGGACGTACAGGCAGCCATCAACGCAGCAGGCGCTTCGCTGCCGAGCGGCCTTCCATACCCGCCCGTGTACAAAAAGGTGAATCCGGCGGACCAGCCGATCCTCATTCTGGCCCTTACCTCCGACACGCAGCCAATCACGAAAGTCCAAGATCTCGCCGATACGGTGCTGGCGCAGAAGCTGAGCGAAGTAACTGGCGTCGGGGCGGTGATGATCCAGGGCGGGCAGAAACCTGCGGTGCGGATTCAGGTCAACCCAGTCCAGCTCGCGGCATATGATCTAAGCCTAGAACAGGTCCGCACGGTCCTAGGTCGTACGAATGTCGATCAGCCTAAGGGCAGCTTCGACGGCCCTCACCAAGCATTCATGATCGGGGCTAATGACCAGATTCTGGCACCTGAGGCCTATGCAGACGTGATCCTCGCGTACCGAAACGGAGCTCCGGTCCGCGTGCGCGACGTAGGTACCGCGGTCTACGGAGCCGAGAACGTGAAAGTCGGCGCTTGGTTCAACGGTCGACCGGCCGTTATCCTCGACGTCCAGCGACAGCCTGGGAGCAACATCATCCAGACGGTTGACCGGATTCACGAGCTTCTGCCGCGGCTGCGTGCGGCCCTGCCGCCAGAAGTCCAGTTGACGATCCTGAGTGATCGCACGGAGACCATCCGCGCAAGCATCGCCGATGTCGAGTTCACGCTGATGCTCACTGTCGGGCTTGTCGTGCTCGCGATTTTTCTGTTCCTTCGCCGCTTCTGGGCGACCGTTATCCCAAGCGTCGCCATCCCGCTTTCGATCATCGGTGCGTTCGGCGTCATGTATTTGGCGGGATTCGGCCTCGATAACCTCTCCCTCATGGCGCTCACCGTCGCGACCGGTTTCCTCGTCGACGACGCCATCATTATGATCGAGAACATCGTGCGTCACATCGAGGCCGGAGAGGCGCCACTGGAAGCAGCCTATAAGGGCGCACGTCAGATTGGGTTCACCATCATCTCCCTGACGGTCTCGATTATTGCGGTGTTCATCCCGCTGTTGTTCATGCAGGGAATCGTCGGGCGACTGTTCCGGGAGTTCTCGCTGACACTGTCGGTCACCATCGTTGTGTCGGCTATCGTATCGCTGACGCTCACCCCAATGATGTGCGGGCGCCTTTTGCGTAGAGAGCAGGAGCAGCGCAGCAACGCCTTCCTGCGTGTCTCTGAGCGGGCGTTCGCGACGAGTTTGGCGCTCTATGAACGGAGCCTCGCGTGGGTGATGCGGCAAAAGGCGGCGACGCTCGCGGTCGCATTGGCGACGCTGGTCGCTACCGTCGCGCTGTACTTGCTGGTCCCTAAGGGCTTTTTACCCATCCAGGACACAGGCGTAGTCGTTGCGACGACCGATGCGGAGCCCGGAATTTCGTTTCACAAAATGGTGCGGCTGCAGGCCAGGGCCGCCGAGATCGCCCGCCGCGATCCGGATGTCGGCGGCGTTGATTCGTTTGTGGGCGTCGGACTTGTTAATTCGACACCGAACACCGGGCGTATGACCATCGTGCTCAAACGACGCGACCAGCGGACCGACACGGCCGCCGAAATCGCACGGCGGCTCCGTACCGCTATGGCCGAGGTGCAGGGCCTCTCGGTCTACCTTCAGCCCGCACCCGAAATTCAGATTGGGACGCGCACCAGTCGGACGCAGTACCAGTATATTATGGTCGACGCGAACCCAGTGGAGTTGGCCGAGTGGGCACTGCTGTTGCTCGAAAAACTGCGCTCGACGCCGTTGCTCCACAACGTCGCGAGCGATCAACAGACAGGCGGCCTCGCCGCCGACGTGGTTATCGACCGCGACAAGGCCGGCCGCCTTGGGGTGCTTCCGCAGACAATTGACGACACGCTTTACGATGCCTTTGGGCAGCGCCAAGTTTCGACCATCTATACGCAGCAGAATCAGTACCACGTCGTTTTAGAGGTGGCGCCGGAGTTTCAGCTCGACCCGGCCGACCTAGGGCGCCTTTACGTGCGATCGAGCCAGGGCGCGCAGGTTCCGCTCGAAAGCTTCGCCACGGTGAGGCTCGGTAACGCCCCACTTGCGGTCACACATCAAGGCCTTTTTTCGTCGGTTACGCTCTCCTTCGATCCGGCTCCAGGCGTCTCACTCGGACGAGCGGTGCAGACCTTGCGTGAAGCCGAGAGGGCGATTGGCATTCCCGATTCCGTCATCGGCTCGTTCGCCGGTGAGGCCGCCGAGTTCCAGGCCTCACTCGTAAGCGAGGTTTGGCTCATCCTCGCCGCCGTGTTCGCTGTCTACATTGTACTCGGTGTACTCTACGAGAGCACCATTCACCCGATCACGATCCTGTCGACCTTGCCTTCAGCGGGAATCGGCGCCTTGATCGCGCTTATGATCACGGGCAACGACCTGTCGCTGGTCGCGGTGATCGCTATCATCCTCCTCATCGGCATCGTTAAGAAGAACGCGATCATCATGATCGATTTTGCTTTGGACGCCGAGCGGACGCAAGGGTTGCGTCCGGAACAAGCGATCTTCGAGGCCTCGCTCAAGCGCTTCCGTCCAATTATGATGACGACGATGGCGGCCCTCCTTGGATCCATTCCTCTCGCGCTCGGCACCGGTCCAGGATCAGAGCTGCGCCGCCCACTTGGCATCGCCATCATCGGTGGGCTGCTGCTCAGCCAATTCCTGACGCTCTACACGACACCGGTGATCTATGTTGCGCTCGACCGAGTCCGAGCGCTGCTTCGCGGTCGCATGCGAATGACTCAGGAGGCTGCGGAATGAGGTAGCCGCGAGCCAACACGGTCGGAGTTCATCATGGGCTATCTTGAGACTTGCCTGCGGCGACCCGTAGGCGTCAGCCTCCTGATGCTGGCGCTACTGCTGAGCGGCGCTCTGGCGTTTCGATTCCTGCCTGTGGCATCACTACCGCGGGTAGACTATCCGACCATCATGGTAACGGCGGAGCTTCCGGGCGCCGAACCGCAAACGATGGCCACAGCCGTCGCCGCTCCGCTGGAGCGGCGGATCGGACAAATCTCCGGCATCACCGAGCTTACCAGCACGAGTCTTCTCGGTATCACCACCGTTGTCGCCCAGTTCGAGCTTAACCGCCCGATCAACGCAGCGGCTCGCGACGTGCAAGCGGCTATTAACGCGACAGCACCCGATCTTCCGGTGGGTATGTCGCACCCACCAACCTGGCGCAAGAATAATCCGTCAGCGGCGCCGGTCCTGATCTTGGCGCTGACATCCACGTCGCTTCCATCTGGCGTGGTCTACGAGGCGGCGGACACAATCCTGGCGCAACAGCTCTCGCAGGTGGAAGGCGTCGGTCAAGTCACGGTTAACGGCTCCGAGAAGCCCGCGGTGCGCGTGCAAGTCAACCCAGCTGCGCTTGCCTCGATGGGACTCGGTCTTGAGGATGTACGGGCCGCCTTGAACGCCGTCAACGCAACGGGCCCCAAGGGACGCATAGACGCAACGGACGGCTCTTATGTCATCCGCGTCAACGACCAGATGCGCAGGGCCGACGAATACAAGTCAGTGATTGTCGCCACCCGCCACGGCACGCCGATCCGGCTCGATGCCGTCGCATCGGTCGTCGACAGCGTCGAGAACGTCCGTACCTCGGGGTGGTTCAATAATCAGCCTGCCGTGCTGGTCTTCGTTTTCAAGGAGGTCAACGCCAACGTAATCGAGACGGTGGATCGTATCCACGCGCTCCTTCCCACGCTGCAGGCGTGGATCCCGCCGGCCATTGATCTGTCGGTGATGAGCGATCGAACGGAGACGATCCGCGCCAGCGTGCGCGAGATAGAACTTTGCCTCGTGATCAGCCTCGGACTTATCGTGATTACCGTATTCCTGTTCCTGCGGCGGCTCTGGGCCACCTTGGCCGCAGCAATTACCATCCCGCTGTCGATTGCCGGTACCTTCAGCGCGATGTACCTGCTCGGTTACAGCATCGACAACCTGTCGCTGATGGCGCTCACCGTTGCGACGGGCTTCATTGTCGATGACGCCATCGTGGTCATCGAAGCGATCAGCCGCCGGATGGGAAGCTGCGAGTCACCGCTCCAGGCAGCTCGCCAAGCGGCTCGCCAGATCGGTTTCACCGTCGTTTCGATCAGCGTGTCCCTGATCGCCGCGCTGATCCCGCTTTTGTTTATGGGGGGCATGATCGGGCGGCTGTTCCGCGAGTTTGCGGTTACGATGGCGCTGGCCATCGCGTTCTCCGCGATGGTATCGCTGACATTGATCCCGGTCATGGGCGCTTATCTCGGTCATGCCCGCAGGGGGGCGGGGGAACCCCCGTTGGAGCTCATTTTCCAGAAGCTGCTCGCCGGATACGAAGCCGCCCTCGTAGTCGTCCTACGCCATCGCGGCGCCACTCTCGCCGTGATGGGAGTGACGATCCTCGCCACCGCTGTCCTCTGGATTCAAGTGCCAAAGGGATTTTTCCCACAACAGGACACGGGCGCCATTGTTGCCATCGCTGAAGCGCCGATGACTGTTTCGTTCCAAGCCATGACTCGGCGGGTACAGGCCCTGATGACCGTTCTTCTCAATGACCCGGCCGTAGCGAGGGTGGGGAGCTACACCGGTCAATCAGGCGCCGCTCCGAATCAAGCCCGCATCTTTATAGCCTTAAAGCCACTTGCCGAGCGCCGCCTCGACACCGACAGGGTTATCGCCCGGCTGCGCCGAGCGACGCGCGAGGTGCAGGGAGTTGCGCTCTATATGGTGCCCGTCCAGGAAGTGCGCGTCGGCGGCCGGATCTCCAAGGCGCAATATCAATACACCATCACGGGACCAGATATAGGTGAGTTGGAGAGATGGGCAGGACGGCTTGTAGAGCGTCTGAAAGAGTTCCCCGATCTCCGCGACGTAACTACTGATCTCGAGGTAGGCGCGCTGCAAGCGATGCTCGTCATCGACCGCGACGCGGCCGCGCGGCTCCAGGTAGCGCCGAATGAAATCGACCAGACTCTTTATGATGCGTTCGGCCAGCGTCTCGTGTCCTCAATCTATGCTCCCCATTACACGTATCACGTCGTCCTTGAGGCCACCCCGGAGCTGCAGGAGGAGCCGGCCTCGTTGCCGAAGGTGTACGTCGCCGGGCCGGGCGGGAAGCAGGTCCCACTGGCGAACGTTGTCCGAGCCGAGCACGGCATCCAAATGAGTGCTGTTGCCCATCAAGGACAAGCTCCGGCCGTGACGCTCACGTTCTCGATGCGACCCGGCCTACCGATCCAGCGGGGTACGGAGATCGTCGAGCGCGTGATGCGCGAACTCGGCGCGCTAAGCAATATTCAGGGGACTTTTCAAGGCAATGCACGCGCGTTTACGGAATCGCTCGCCACCCAGCCCATGCTGATCGCCGTGGCGCTTTTCGCCGTCTACGTGATGCTCGGCGTTCTCTACGAGAGCACCATCCATCCTGTGACGATCCTGTCGACCCTGCCGTCAGCCGGGATCGGCGCCATCCTGGCGCTCTGGGTGGCTGGACGCCCGCTCGATCTGATCGGGATGGTCGGGATCATCCTGCTCATCGGCATCGTCAAGAAGAACGCGATCATGTTGATTGATTATGCGCTCGTCGCTGAGCGCGAGCACGCCCGCTCGCCCGAGCAGGCAATCTTCGAGGCGTGTCGTTTGAGATTTCGTCCCATCCTGATGACCACCATCACGGCGATTCTTGGGGCGGTGCCGCTGGCGGTTGGGCTGGGCGTCGGCTCTGAACTTCGGCAGCCGCTCGGTATCTCGATCATCGGCGGGCTGCTGGTGAGCCAGGTATTGACGTTGTTCACTACACCCGTTGTGTATTTGGCACTCGACCGCCTGCGGTCCAGGCGTAGCTTTGAACAACCGGCGTCGCGGACTCGCACAAACGCGGGCGCAGCGGGAGAGATCCCGGCCGAGTGAGGATTAGTGAGACGCTCATAAGAGCGGTCCCAATTTAGCGTGGTCCGGTGTGTCGTTCGTTACCATCGCTGGATTGGCTGAGGAGTGGCCCAGAGTGACCGAGACGCAGCACGAGACTCCTACCAGGACCGCAGTGTTGAAGGTGTCGTACCTCCTCACAGTGACGGTGGTCGCGTTCGCGGTGCCAGCCCTCTCGCTGACCGAGCCAGCGCGATGGTTTGTCATTCCCGGCCTTGCAGGAATCCAGGCCGTGATACTCTTGGCCTGCCGAGTCGGTCTGCGAGATGTCGCACGCGTCGCCTTACGGCTTAAGTGGCTGTTCATCTTCCTGATTGGCATGTATGCCCTGCTGCCGCCCGAGAATCCTTCTGCAAACGACGTGCTGATCGATTGGCACGTCCCAGGGGTTGGCTGGTCGCTATCGATCAACCTGAGCGGGCTTGAGAAGGCGGCGCTCATGTGTCTGCAGATCGTGACCGTTCTGCTGGCCTCGGCTGTCGTACGCTTGACCGGGACTGGTCGCGACTTAGTCGATGGCCTGCATGCATTTCGATTGCCGCCCCTGTTCGTACACGCGCTCGACCGGACTCTCGCTCTCCTCGAAGGCACGCAAGGACGGGAGCGCGGAGGAGGCCGCGCACGCGAGCGTACTTCCAGAGCCGGATTTTTTGCGGTGTTGCGGCAGGTCTTGCGAGGCGACATCGGCGCTTTTGCCGACGTCGTTCGAACGAACATCGCGCTCGCAGAAAGCCAGGTCGCTTCCGATGCCGACCCTCGGATTGGAGGCCAATTTGCTCATGATGTCGCGGTCACCACGGGAATCGCCCTGTGCATGGCGTCACTCAAGATGCTCAAGATCCTGCCGGGTCTGCCGTTCGCGTCCGGGCACAAGACGTTTCTATTGTTTCCGCTGTATGTTCTGGCTGCGCGCCTGACCCAGTCCCGATGGGGCGCGACAGCGGCGGGTTCGATTATGGGCATCATCGGTTTCCTCCAAGGCGACGGCCGGTTCGGGGTGTTGGAAATCCTCAAGCATGTCGCGCCAGGGTTCGTCATTGACATCGGCGAGCCGTTGGTACGGCGATGGCCGCCGTGGGCGCTCGGCTATTGCGTGCTTGGGTTCTTCGCGGCCATCGCCCGCACCGCGACCGAATTCGTCGTCGTGCTGCTGCTTGGTGCGCGGGCTGAGATCTACCTCTTTCCCGCCGTCAAGCTGGTGCCGAACTTGATCGCCGGTGTGCTCAGCGGTTTCGTGTCGGTGTTCCTGCTGCGTGTAGTCGCTGGGCCAAGCTCAAAGGCTTCCAGCGAAGCCGCTGTGCAGCCCGACGGCAACGACTTGGGTCAACGACCGCCCAGCGAGCAACAGGCGGGCGAGGGGGACGCTGCGTTGGCCGGGAAGGGATCATCGCCTCGTCACGGACGTGACGTTGGGCAAAGGCAGAGGCCCGGGCGCGGTGATATGGGCCGGCCGAGGACCTAAGAAACGGCTTTCGGACTTACCTCCGGCGAAACGCTCCCGGCCGACGTGCTTTGCGTGCGGGGCGCATGATTGGGGCGCGAACATGCTTCCCTCTGATTTTCCCCGTCTCAGGTTATCGACACGAATGCCCGTTGGCTTGCCGCCGAAATCGTTGCAATTTTTTTCTTGCCATGCCGGGCTGCAAAGCTTGCTCGGCCGCGAGTGCTCGCGGCGGAGTGGCAGTTCCATCTCGATGCATCATTGGCGCTACGCTACTGCGACCCCCGCTTCGCCAACGCGGTCTTGCATCGTTCTGACAACTCATTTGGGTTCTGGTCTCGTAGACAGCGGCCAGCTCGCTCTTCGCCGCGGCAGAATTTCTCGATTTCAGTCTGACAAGCGCTCCGAACCGGTCCCTCGCCGCGAGTCGCGTCACTCGACCCTTTGCTGCGTTGATCTTGACAGAGAGCGCTGTGGACGCAGCTGATCAAAATCAACATGCTCGCAATGGCTCGTGTCATGGACCACTCTCCCGATTGGGTACGCTATCATACATTTGGAAGACGATCCCGCGGCTGTCGAGCAGTACTCCGGTAGCGCAGCTCGAGCAGTGTATGCTGCGCTGGGGGCGCCATCGACCCAACAATGTGGGCTTGCGGCGCCGCCAAGATCTGAAGACGCACATAGTCGCGTAGCGATTGGAGGGTGATGATGTCGACTGCAAGGGGTGACAACAGCGCTAGGCGGCTCGCGCTCACCGCCTCTCTCCCGTTGTTTGATCCCTTGCTGATTCGAAAGCGCTGGGGGGCAGCACAGGCAGCTCGCGAAAATTATCCGGTAACTGGCCGGTTAGGCTTCCCAAGAAAGCTACGATGCTCGCAATATCTTGCTGAGCAAGATCCTTTCCCAGCTGCACCTTGGCCATAATTCGCACGGCTTCTGGCAGAGTGTTGATCGCTCCGTCGTGGAAATAAGGCGGCGTCATGGCCACATTGCGC
>Ga0137372_10007770_pt1 | contig 10381 bp, 9 predicted proteins | sample SagtaG_6_FD_104911 | JGI IMG/M metagenome (GOLD analysis project Ga0137372, IMG submission 104911) | Vadose zone soil microbial communities from Sagehorn Ranch, Mendocino, California, USA - Sage1_R_60_16 metaG | ecosystem: Environmental > Terrestrial > Soil > Vadose zone | place: USA: California...
GACAACTGTGCGGAGACGACCTTGAGGACGGCCACCCGGTGCTTCGACATGCGCCGGACTGTCACGCATGTCCCGACTCACCAGTGACCTATCTCGTGTCACCTATGTCGTGGAGTCGGACACCCTCATCTCCACCAGCACTCTTTTCGAGCTCGGAGGCCCCAGGTCTGGCACCTTGGGCTCGGAGCGCTCGCCCTCGACCATGACGCAAAGCAACCACCGGAGGAACCCACGGCAGCGCGTTGCTCGGGCGTCGCGAACGGGCCGTTTGGCACTTGAGGCCGCGGCGGCAGTCGGCGCAGGATTCCGTACGACCCGGAGCGAGCGGCTGTTCCAATCACGGTTCGGATCAACGGCAGGGACGGCGCAAGGTCAGGCCATCGAACTCAGCACGAGAGATCATCCAGGTTAAGCCATGGCAGACCGCTCTGGGTTCGGCAACGAGAGAGTCCGCGCTCGGCCCCACGGACGAGTCGACGAATTCGCAGATCCGGGACGGTGGGCAGATGAAGTGGACCGCGACGACCGGAGCCGTGGCGCAATGACTCGGACCGCGATGCTGTTGGTGATGGCGCTCGTCATCCTCGGACTCGCAGGGTGCACGCAACCCTCTTCGGGAGCCGGCGGTAACGGTTCCGTCGAGGTGGTCATGACGGAAATGCGGTTCAGCCCGAACCGCATCGAGGCAAAGGTCGGCCAGCCGGTCCGCATCACGATCGTTAACCGTGGCGCTCAACGCCACGACTTTGCGTTCTCGACGATCGAGATGCCGAATCTGCAGGGCGTGGAGACGCTCACCCAGCCGGGCCAATCGACGACTCTGACGATGACGTTCGATCGTGCCCGCGTGTACGAGTTCCGCTGTACGATCCCGGGCCACGCCGAAGCCGGGATGACCGGCGCGGTCTTCGTCTCACCCTAGGAGACGACCGCTCGACTCTCGCCTCCACTTGACGCGAATGATTGGCTCACCAGGGAGTCGCCCTGACTGGCTCTGACCGGAGGGCAGGCGGAGCCGGCTTCAGTGGACAGCGATCGAGCCGCGCATGCCGGATTCGAAGTGACCGGGCTCGTGGCACGCAAAGCTGTAAGGTCCAGGTCCGTCGAAGGTGTAGGTCACGGTCTTGAGGTGATGGCCATCGATCTCGTCCGCCTCCATGACGAGCTTGCCATCGACCTCGTCCGCGTCGACCTTGTCGGACGGCCCGACGGCGAACTCGTGGACGGCCGTTCCTTCGTTCGTGAGGAGGAACGTCACCGTCTCGCCCAACGTGACGGGAACCTGATCAGGCACGAACTTGAGCTGGTCGCTCATGGCGACTTCGACGAGCCGAGGGTCGGCCTTCGTGCCCACGGCAGGCACGTCGGGCCCGACCACGATCACGTAGCCGAGCATGCCCACCTCGAAGTGGCCCGGTTCGTGACAGGCGAAGGCGTACGGGCCTGGGCCTGTAAAGGTGAAGGTCAGCGCCTTCGTCCGACTCCCGGAGATGTTGGCGACCTCGGGGGTGCCCTCCTTGTCGGCGAAGGCATCAGCGATCGGACCCAGCATGAACTCGTGCTCAGCCTTGCCCACGTTCTTGACATTGAACGTCACCGTCTCGCCCTGCGCGACCGTGACGACGTTCGGAAAGAACGTGAGCTCGTCGTTGGCGGTCATGGCAACCACGCGTGGCCTGTCTTTGGTGCCAGGCACGAAGCCAAGCGTCGGCACCGGCGCGGGTGTCGCTGATTGCGCTGGGGTTGGCGATGCGCTCGCCGCCGGAGATGACGTTGGGGGCAGCGTGGCGGCGGAAGGCGAAGAGATCGTGGAACCGCAAGCGGCGAGCGCCAACGAGATGAGAAGCGGTGGCAGAACCAGCCGGGTCCGACCCCTTTGTGACGAGAGCATCACTAAAGCTCCGGACCGTATTGCCACGACCAGCGCGGCCGCGGCCATCATTGGCGTGAACATGCGTTTCATGACGGTGAGTTCTCCCTGTTCAGAGTGGGCCGGCAAACGCCGATCATGCACGGGCATCGGTCGTGAGCGCCGGAATGGATGGGACGCATTGACAACGCTGCCGCCTGTGGTGGCCCGCCAACATCAGGTCGAGCACCACCAAGTCGGCAAGCGGTTCGCGGCCGGGAAGCAGGACAGCCGAGCTAGCGCCGTGGCCACAAGCGATGCTGTAGCGTCGGATGTTTGGGCCCAGACCGGGCTCGTCTGCGGCCATGAACTGCATATCGGCCATGTTGGCCTCGTTTGGCTGGATGCCAGCATCGCACAGAGCCACCGCTTGACCATCACGGCCATGGCCGAGACCTCTGGCGCGAACTGCCCATTTCGGGATGGGTCGAATCGGGGATGGGCCTGCGGGCGAGCCGAGCCGGTTTCGGCCTTACAGCTCGGCCAGGCCCTTCTCGATCGCGTACTTGATCAACGCCGCCCTCGAGTGGAGGCCGAGCTTGGTCATGATATGGTCGCGGTGGCTCTGGACCGTATGCGGGCTCAAGGTCAGCTCGGCGGCGATCCCTGGCGTTGTCTTGCCCTGCGCGATGAGGTGAAGGATCTCGCGCTCACGGTCGGTCAGGCCGTCGTAACCGGCTCGGTCCTCGCCAGCCCGTGCTCTCCGCAGGTAGTCGGCGACGAGCGCCTTCGTCGCCGTCGGGTAGAGGTAGACCTCGCCTCGATAGGCGCTTCGGACGGCGTCGAGCAGGTCGTGAATGTCCGCGCCCTTGAGGACATAGCCCGAGGCGCCCGCTCGAAGTGCCTGGTAGAGGTAGTCCTCGCGGTCGTGGATCGTCAGGATGAGCACATTTGCATTGGGAATACGCGATTTGATCTCGACGGCAGCCGTGAGGCCGCTCGTCCCCGGCATGCTGATGTCCATGAGCACCACGTCCGGAGACAGTTGCGCGGCCGCCGCGAGCGCCTCATTCCCGTTGGCGGCCTGACCGACGACCTCGAGGTCGCCCTGGCTTTCGAGCAACCCCACGATCCCCTGGCGGAAGAGCGTGTGGTCGTCGACGACGAGGATCCGTATCTTCGCCACGGTCAGGCGGCCTCGTCGGTCAACGGGACCTCGACCCGGACGAGGGTCCCGCCACCATCGCGGGACTCGATCTCCAGCCGACCTCCGAGCAATCGCGCACGCTCCTGCATTCCCAGCAATCCAACGCTCTCGGTCGGACCCGTCTGACCAAGGACGCGGGCGACGTCGAACCCGATGCCGTCGTCGGCCACGATCACGGCGACCCGGCTTTCGTCATGGGTCAGCCGAAGGTCGGCGTGTTTGGCGCGCGAGTGTCTCGCGACGTTGGCAATCGCCTCCTGGACGACCCGAAAGAGTGCGACCTCGATGTGGGCGGGCAGTCGCTGGGCCGGCTCCGCCGCCTCCACGGTGACCGCGATTCCCCGGTCGCCAAGGTAGCTCTCGGCGTACCAGCGGATCGCTGGCAGCAGGCCCATGTCATCAAGGAGCGTGGGTCGGAGGCCGAGGATCAGCCGACGCGTCTCCGCCAGGAGCCGGGAGGACAGCTCCTTCGCCTGGCCGATCTGGGAGATCGCCTCGGAGCCCGCCCCGTCCAGGCCGTCGCGGGCCCGGTCCAGGGCGATCGATAGGGCGGCGATCGTCTGGGCGGTCTCGTCGTGGAGCTCACGAGCGAGCCGGCGCCGCTCGTCCTCCTGCGCGGAGATCGTCTGGCGAAGGACGTGTCCGAGTCGGTCGGTCCGCTCCTTCACCCGGAGCTCGAGCTCCTTGTTTGTCTCCTCGACCGCCTCGTAGGCAGCTCGAAGCCGCTGGCGCATAGCCTCGAGGCTCTCGGCGAGCTTGGCGATCTCGTCCTGGGCGGCCACCCTGATCGGACTCGCGAGATCACCACCGGCCATGCGTTCCGCGGCCACCGTGAGCTGCTCCGTGGGCTTCACGACGTGGCGCGTGGTGATACAGGCGACGACGAGGGAGCCGCGGAAGCCGGCGATCGTTGCCACTAGGAGCTGTTCCCGGAGCCTGAATGGCAGCGCGAGGGCGACATCGACCGGTTGTTCGAGGACGACGTAGAAGGGGCTCCCGGCGAGCGGAACGACCGCCATCACATGAGGCTCGAAGTTCTCGCCTGGCCCGGGCTCGTGGAGGAGCGCGGCGGCCGAGCCGGTCGCCACGAGGTCTCGCATTGCTGGGAAATGGCGGCTACGTTGCCCAGCGATCTCGTCATAGCCGACCCCGAGCACCGCCATTCCGTCCGGATCGACCACTTCGAGATGATAGGTTTCGGCCGCGTCGCCGCTGAGCGGCGCTGTGCCGGATCCCCTGTCTCGACCGTACACGGCGGGAGCGAAGTCGGCCGAGCTGTTCACCGAAGTCGTGTGGACGAGGATCACTGATCCTGGAGTGCCGGACACACGAACGAGGACGGTGGCAAACGCGATCGCTCCCGGCGACGGCGCGACCGCGCGGAGCACCGACGATGGTTCGGAATGCGCACCAACGAGCTTCTGAGCGGCGCCTACGGGACCGTTTGCCGGGGCGGGTAGACCGGCAGCATCGACCAGGGACCCAGCCGGATCGAGAACCCAGATTCCGCTCACCCGAAAGAACGGATACGGGTTGACCCGGTCGAAATGCTCCAGGAGTCTGGCTGCTTCGGGCTGAGGAGTTCCGGGTGACGCGATGGCGCCGAGCTCCCGGCTGGTCTCCTGGACGTCGGCGGCAACTCGACCGAAGTCGCGTTCGATGATGCTGGCGGTCGTGTACGCCGTGCTCAAGCGCTCCTGGAAGACGAGTCGAGTCGCCTCGTCGATGGCGCCCAGGCCGAGAAACGCAAGCGTGCCGAACATCGTGGCCAGCCCGACCGTGACGTATAGCATGATTCGCCGCTGCAGGCCGAGGCGGCGGAGGCGTGACGTGACAGTCATGACGGTTCGTGTTGTCAACGACTGGCCGCGTCGGAGCGGATCGATCGGGCGGCAGTCACTTGCATCCCCCCTGAGGGTACCTCGATGCGCGTGCAGCCAAGATGCGGCATGGACACCACATCCGGCCGGTGCTGACGATGGCCCGGGAGTCAGTACCCGCGCGGCAAGCCACTGCGATTCGGCTCAACCGCCCTTCAGTGCCGTTTCCACCTTCTCGAGAAACCACCGCCCCGTGCCACGCGCGGCGATGTGGAGCAGGGCCCGATCGAGCGCGTGACCTATCTTGCCGCCGGGCGGCGCGTACCTTCCATCGAGCTCCAGCCGCTCCTCGCGCAGACGCAGATGGCCGACAAAGACTGGGAAGAGCGGCGCGAGCGACGCGGCGCGCCACTCGACCGGGACGACCCAGCCATCGTCATCCCGGACAGCCGCCCCGAGTCCAACGATCGCCGATTTCCGGAACGTCGCGCGGCGGTCAGGCCCGACGCGCAGCTCTAGGTCGCACGCAAAGCGTCGCGTCCCGCGCGTGTCATCCGGAAGGCGCTCCCCCAACCAGTCCGCGTCGGGGCCAAACGCCGCTGGGACACGTTGGAAATCGACGCGGGCGGGGAGAGCGACGTAGAGCTTGACGACCAACTCGACCGGCTCGGGTAGGAGCCCTTCATGGTCGGCCATTCTCATGACATGCTCCGATCCGGGTGTGGTTCGGCCGAGGGCTAAAGAAGTCCATGCTGCGACCGCGGGGCGGCCTGTCAAGGTCCATTTGGCCCCAACAATCGGGCGGATTGGCCCGATCCGCGTCCGCGCTCGGGCTCGCGCTCGACGGCCCGTTGACGAGTCGTCATCTCCACGACGCCTGGCTTTTCGCTATGGCGCCCAGGCGGATTGCCTCGGTCGCCCTGCGCCCGGTCGGGCGGCTCACGGCGCTGGCCTGATGTTCTGGTTCAGGTGGAACAGGTTGTCGGGGTCGTATGTCCGCTTGAGGTCGGCCAGCCGGGCCAGTCCCGCGGCGTTGTAGGCGCGGCCGACACCCTCGTCGCCCGGGTCGGCGATGACGTTGACGTACATGCCCGATGCGAACGGCGCAAGTGTCGTCGCCCAGGCGCGCGCCGCCGCCATTCGCTCGGCGTCCTCGGCCGGATCTTCCCAGGTGGCCCCACCGAAGAACTCGACGAGCGTCCGGCGGTGGCTGAACGCCGACTCGTCCTCGTCGACCTCGGCGATGGCCCCGCCATAGGCCTGGAAGCCGCCACCGGGCATGAGTGCCCAGTCGGGCTCGTCGCCGCCGGCCGGAATCCCGCGAGCCAGGAACGCGTCGATCGCCGCGTCGCTCAGCTCGGTCAGGTAATGGCCGGCCGAGTAGCGACGCAGGCCGTGATGGTGTCGCTCGTCGCCGCTGCTCTGCAGTTCGACGTAGCGCATCTCGTCGACCTGTTCGGCGACCGGCGCGGGGATCGCCCGGCGGAACGCGTCGAGGTAGCGCCGCCCGTCGGCCATCTCGCCCACCCACGCGAAGCCCGCCGTCACGACCGGCCGGCCGTGAAGGGTCGCCGGCAGGAATGGCGGCTGACCGGCGGTCATCGTGTCGCTCGTCAGCGTCGCCTCACGGGGTGCGTCCGGCAGCATGTCCCGCCACGCACGGAGGGCCGTTCGGGCGGCGGGATCGAAGGGGTCGAAGAACAAGTCGGCGACGAGCGCCTGGCCGGCGGTCGGGTGGAGGCGGAACTCGAATTCCGTGACGACACCGAAGTTGCCGCCGCCGCCACGCAGGCCCCAATAGAGGTCCGCGTTCTCGGTGGCGGTCGCGCGGAGCGTCTCGCCGTCGGCCGTGACGACCGTGTACGACTCGACGTTGTCGCAGGCCAGGCCGAACTGGCGGGCGAGCCAGCCCATCCCGCCGCCGAGGGTGAGGCCGCCGACGCCGGTATGCGAGACGTTGCCGGCCGTGGTCGCCAGTCCGTGCGGCTCCGTGGCGCGGTCGAGGGTCCGCAGGAGCGAGCCGCCCTGGACGGTGGCTCGGCGGCGCACGGGGTCGACACGTACCTCGCCCATCGGCGTCAGGTCGATCATCAGGCCCCCATCGGGAACCGACAGGCCCAGGACACTGTGCCCCCCGCATTTCACCGCGATCTCCAGGCCGGCATCGCGACCGTGGCGGATCGCCGCCGCGACGTCGTCGGCCGACGTGCAGCGGGCGATGACGGCGGGCCGCCGATCGACCATCGCGTTCCAGACTTCGCGAAGGTCGTCGTACCCGGCATCGCCTGGCCGGACGATGTCGCCGGCGAACTCGCGGATCGTCGCGCGGGTCGTCATGGTCGGTCTCCTCGGGCGTTGAGATGGCGCGCCCCGACCTTACCCGGCAGAGCGAGTGTCTGCCACGACCGCCTCAAGAATTCCTCAATACTGATCGTTCAGTATTGACTGAACGATCTGAAGACACTAGCATCCACGCATGACCAACGAGCAGGCGGCGTTCGTGGAGGAGATGGGTCAGTTCCTCGGCTCACTCGGCATGACGCCGATGTCGGGCCGGATGTGGGGCTGGTTGCTCATCTGCGAGCCGCAGGAGCAGACCGCGGCGGAGATCGCCGAGGCGCTCCGCGCGAGTCGCGGCGCGATCAGCGGGACCGCCCGCCTGCTCGCCAACTCGGGGATGATCCGGCGATCGACGCGCCCGGGTGATCGTCGGGAGTATTTCAGTGCTCCGCCGGGCGGGCTCGAGTCGTTGCTCGCCAGCGCCGGAGCCATGTACCACCGGCTCGGCGAGATCGCCGAACGCGGCCTCGCCGCGATCGCGGACCACACGCCGGCCTCGCGGGCACGTCTCGAGGAATTCCGGGACGTCATGACCTTCGTCGAGGTCGAGGTGCCAATCGTGGTGGCTGAGTTCGTCAGACAGCGGGCGGCGAAGCGAGAGGGTCTCGCCGGATAGCGGACTTCGGCACTCTCAAGCGACGACCGGCGCCTGCCGGCAGAAGGGAATCGCATGACGGCAACCATCCAGCTCGAGAAGCTCACCAAGTTCTACGGGACGCACCGGGGCGTCACGGACATCGACCTCGCGGTCTCCGAAAGCGAGGCGTTCGGCTTCCTGGGCCCGAACGGCGCCGGCAAGACGACGACCATCCGAGTACTGCTCGACCACATCCGCCCGACGACCGGCCGGGCCCTCGTCTTCGGCATCGAGACGACCGTCGATCCCGTCGCGATCCATCGCCGTGTGGGCTACCTCCCGGGCGAGTTCACGCTCTACGACAAGTTGACCGGCGGCCAGACGATCGAGTACTTCGCGAACCTCCGGGGCGGCGTCGATGCGCTCTACCAGGCCGATCTCGTGGCCCGCCTCGACGTCGACCTGACGCGCAAATTCCGCGAGTACTCCAAGGGGAACAAGCAGAAGATCGGGCTGATTATCGCCCTCCAGCACCGGCCGGACCTGCTCTTGCTCGACGAGCCGACGTCGGGTCTCGACCCCCTCGTCCAGCAGACCTTCTACGAGGTCATCCGGGAGGCGAAGGCTGAAGGCCGGACCATCTTCCTATCGAGCCACATCCTCTCCGAGGTCGAGAAGACGTGCGATCGCGTCGCGATCATCCGCGACGGCCAACTCGTCAAGGTCGATCGGGTGGAGGCTCTCCGCGACCTCGCCCATCACCAGGTGGAGTTGCGATTCACCGGCGAGGTACCGGTTGACGCCTTCGCGGCACTTCCCGGCGTGAGCGACGTCTCGGCTCATGATCACGTCCTCCGGATGCGCGTCGCCGGCTCGATCACGCCGGTCGTCCGCGAGGCGGCCCGCTACGAGCTGCTCGACTTCGTCAGCCGCGAGCCATCGCTCGAGGAGACGTTCCTGGCACAGTACGGCCGCGAGGCCGGTCAGGCGGCCTGACATGGCATCGGACGTCGGGCGGCGCCAATCCGCCGCGGTCGTTTCCCCGGTTCCCCTCCTGCAGCGGATCTACGGTCTGGGCAGCATCTTCGCGAAGACCCTCCGCGACTCGCGTCGCGCGACGTTGGTGGTCGGCGCCGTTCTCGGTGTCCTGCTGATCGGCGTCAGCAAGGCGATCGTCTCGGAATTCGCGACCGTCCAGTCGCGGCACGAGTTGGGCGATGTCATCAGGGCGGTCCCCCCGATCCTGCAGGGCCTGGCCGGCAAGGTCGTCAACGTCGAGACGCTCGGCGGGTACGTCCAGTACAAGTACGGGACGTTCTTCCCGATCATCGCGAGCCTGTGGTCGATCCTCGCCCTCTCCGGGACCCTCGCCGCCGAGGCCCGTCGCGGCAGCCTCGAGTTCGTCGCCGCGGGCCCGATCAGCCGCCGCCGGATCGCGATCCAAAAGCTGTCGGGCCACATCCTTGTCGTCACGATCGCCTGTGTCGCGATCTTCCTCTCGCTCCTCATCGTCGGCACGTTCGCGTCGCTGCCCGGGGACGAGATCCCCGTAGCCGCGGCGGCCGGGTATGCGATTTGGCTCGGCCTGCTCGCCCTCGTCGCCGGATCGGTTGCGTTTGCCCTCGCCCCGTTGCTCGGGCGCGGCTCGGCGGTCGGGATCGCCGGTGCCGTGATGTTCGCCGGCTTCATTCTCAACGGCTACCGGGTGGCCATTCCCGAGCTTGCCCCCTTCGCGAACCTGACCTGGTTCGGATGGACCGCCAACCACATCCCGCTTGCCGGTCAGTACGACTGGCCGTCGCTGGCGCTGGTCGCTTCGCTCGCCGTCGTCCTGTTCGTGGTCGGAGTGGAGGCATTCGCGCGTCGCGACATCGGCGTCACGAGTGCGATCCCTACGCCGAGCCTGCCCCACGCCCTCGTGGGAGTTCGTGGACCCACCGGGCGGATCGCGGGCCATGTCCTGCCCTCGGCACTCGCCTGGGGGATCGGCCTCGCCATCTTCGGCCTCGTCATCGCCGGTTCCGGACGGTCCTTCGCCGCCCAGCTGAACAACTCGCCCGACTTCGTCCGACTTCTGCAGACCGCGTTTCCAGGCAGCGACATCGGCAGCGTCGGCGGCTTTCTCCAGCTCGTGTTCGTCGAATTTGGCTACATCCTCGCGGGCCTCGCCGCGGCGACACTGGTCGCCGGCTGGGCATCCGACGAAACGTCCGGCCGACTCGAGCTCCTCCTGGCGACGCCGCTCGCCAGCGCACGCTGGGTCGTTGCGGGCGGGCTCGGCGTGTTCGTCGGCATAGTGGTGCTCACCCTTCTCGCGCTCGCGGGGATCACGATCGGCGCGCTGATCACCGGTGGCGACATCGCGACACCAATGATCGGGACGCTCGCGCTGGGCCTCTATGCGCTCGCCATGGCGGGCATCGGCGTCGCCATCGCGGGCGTCGTCGGAACCGGCCTGGCCGGACCGGCGGTCGCGGTCCTCACGATCCTCGTCTGGATGGTCGACATCCTCGCCCCGCCGTTCAAGCTCCCGGACGCCGTGCACCAGCTGGCGTTGACCGCGCACTACGGCCTGCCGATGCTCGGCC
>Ga0137372_10007773_pt1 | contig 10379 bp, 7 predicted proteins | sample SagtaG_6_FD_104911 | JGI IMG/M metagenome (GOLD analysis project Ga0137372, IMG submission 104911) | Vadose zone soil microbial communities from Sagehorn Ranch, Mendocino, California, USA - Sage1_R_60_16 metaG | ecosystem: Environmental > Terrestrial > Soil > Vadose zone | place: USA: California...
GAGCTTCTACACTCAACACCGCGGCATCCATGGCCCCGGCGAGTAGAGCCGGCAATTGGTTTCCCGCTCCTGTATCGAGATAGATGGGGTCTTTGTTGCCATCCAGCCCATGCTTGGTAAGGATCTGTTTGAGCATAAAGGTTGCGATCGCCCCAGCTCCCGTGGTGGCGATCCTCTTCCCTTTGAGATCTTTAGGACTCGTGATATTCGGTCGGGTTAGAAGCCATTGAAGAACCCGGTCATTGGTCGCTACCACAACCTTCAACGGCGCATTGGCTCTGGCGATACTTACAAGGGCACTCGTCCCCGCGCCGGTAAACTGAACATCTCCGCCCAGCATGCCCTGAATGCTCGTCGTCGGTGCGATGTAAATAACTCTGAGGTCGATTCCCTCCTCTTTCATGTAGCCACGCTGCTGCGCCACGGGATAGATCACCATTTGAAAACTCTTCGAGGGGATCGCCATGTTCACGGTTTGCAGCCCTTGAGCGTCACTGGGATTTGTCTTCACAAGCTGCGAGCAAATAACCAGCGCGGCGATCAGCGCCCATAGGCGCCAAACTTCGAAGCGGAGCAACTTTTTCCTTCCTCTTATGTTGCTTGCCATAATCTTCTTCACCCCCATCTTCTCCTCTCTTGCGCTGGGAGAGGGTGTAAGAGTGAAATTGGGAGAAAGCAATAATTTTCTATCAGTTCAACGGATAGAACTGCTTCGGATTATCAAAAAAGATTTTATCCGTCAGCGCGCGGGGAATATCCTCACGGGCTCTCATGGCCGCAACCAACTGCCGTTCTTCCGACGGATCCTGGTGACCATAGTCGGAGCCGATGAGGATATGATCCTCGCCGGTGTATTCAGCGATGTAGTTGACGTCTTCATCCGCCTCGCAGGCCACGAAAATCCGGTACTCGCGGAACATGTCTTGGTCCGACGAGAACTTCCACTTATCGCGGAACAGACGCTTCAGGATGTGCTGCAAGAACGGCACCCAACCGGCGGAGGCCTCAATGAAGCCGAACTTCAGGCGTGGAAACTGCTCCGGAATCTTGTTGGCGATAATGTCGCGAAAAGCCATTAGCGGTTGAATCCGGCTATGGCCAAAGGTGTGGTTTCTCTCGACATCGAAGAGGGTCAAAAAGGCCGGGCAGCCCGCTCCGGTGTGAATGCAGATCGGCAAATCCAAGTCATTGGCCGCCTTGTAGATGGGAAAGAGATAGGGATTATCGAGGGTCCAGCTTCCTTCGATGCCGCGGAAAAAGACTCCCACCGCGCCATTGTCCTTGGCCCATTTCAATTCTTTGACCGATTCGTCGATGGACTTGAGCGGAGGAACCACGGTCCATCTCATTCGACCGCCGGCCTTGGCGCAGGCTTGGGCGAGGAATCGATTGTAGGCGCGGCATAGAGCAACTTCTAAGGCGGGATCATCCGTCAGATAGATCAAGAACAAGGTGGGAAACACCACCTGGGTCTCGACGTTGAGTTTATCCATGTCCTTGAGGCGGGACGGAATGTCGGTCATTTCCCGGCACGCAAGGTGAATATCTCCTCTGGAGGATTCCAGCTTCGATGCCGAGGGAGTGATAAGCCGAAAGCTGCCTTTGCCGTTGGGCTTGGGAAAAATGTTACCGTCAATGAGCCAGAAGGCATTGCGCGGGCCGTAAAGCGTATCTTCCGGACCTTTCATGATCACCGGCCGCCGGTGATACATGTCTTTATCGATCATACTCCACATCGACTCACTCTCTGAAATATGGGTATCCGCATCGATTATGCCTGGCATAGAAAACCTCCTATCATTTGATTCTATTTTTTATTCACCGTTTGCTGCCCGCACCGAGATATAGCAAGAAACTGTATCCCAAGGTAGTCCCATGAATCCGTCGTGCAGCACTGCAACCATCGCGGCCGCGGCTAATCCTTCATACCCCCAGGCATGATCCACTCGGCCGCCACTTGTCGGGCTCCGCCCGGCGTGGCGGGAGCCACCTGGGCCAGGAGTCTTTCGAGCTGTTTGAAATCCACCGTCAGCCCCTCGTCCATGTAGATCAGATAGTCATCCCATATCTTGGCCGTCAAAGACGGTGCGTGACCAAATCTTTCGCCGAGCAATCGGATAGTTTCAGCGCGGTGAGTTTTCATATAACGGATGCCCTCGCGGTGGGCTTGCAAAAATGTAGAAAAATCTTTTCCCCGCTCTCCCAGCAGGGTCATGGTGGTTTCGATCGAAATTGGCAGTGGATCATCGACGACGTCGGGCCAGTCAGTGATTCTTTTGAATCCTCTTTCTTCCGCCCAGAAGCCATAGGGCCGCGGCAGCAACGCCGCACTTACTTTTCCGCTAACCAAGAGATTGAAAGCCTCCTGATCGCTGTTTGGCAATTGGAGTATCAGATCTTCCCCAATGCTTAGTTGCGCCCGCTCTCGGAAAGTCTCCGCTATCGGCGTATGTCGAGACGGGCCTTCTCGACAAACAATAGTCCTTCCCTTGAGGTCACGGATCTGTCGAATCGCCGGACTGGCAACAAGATAGTAAGGGCAACTATTCATCACGCAGCCGAGAATCCTGGTAGTTTTGGAACCCAGAAAGTGCTGCAAAGAAGCTCTCCCCACAACTAGAGAGATCTGCGCGGTGCCGTCCTCAAGCCTGCGATAACGCTGCTCCGTTCCCTGAACATGATTCCACGATACTTCCAGTCCATGCTTCTGATAAATGCCAGCCTCGATGGAGAGATAACCGGAAGGATCGCGCGCAAACTTACCTTCAGTTCCTTCGAGGTGGCCATATATTATGCTGAGTTGAACGAGGCTCATATCCGATCCCTTCGCAACCAATACTCAACTGTCTCTATATTACGCCTCCATGCTACACACAAATGCGATCCGGACCGTGGATTTGCTTTACAGGACTTATATAACAATCAATGCGGAAGGATGCGTCTCGCGCCTTGACAAGCTCTCTGCCGGGGGAATAAAGTCGGCTCAAGTTCAAAGCAACTCATAACCTAATAAAAAGGAGGTCCCTATGAAGTTCTTGGATGTCTTTGAAATGGCCAAAGGCAGAAAGAAAGGACAGCGACGCATGGATCTGTTCAGGAGGGAGAATCTCGAGACCTGGATTCTCACCTTTCCTCCCGGCGATGTTCAGAGAATGCACAACCATCCGTCGGACCGCACCTACTACGTGCTCACGGGTCGCGGAATCATGAAGGGTCTCAACGAAACGCATGAGATCTCAGCCGGGCAGATTATAAGCATTCCGGCCCACGAGTATTATGAAGGATCGAATCCTTACGATGAGCCGATGATTCTCTTGGGCAACAGCCACAAGGCGACCCCGGAAGATGTGGCCAAGGCCGGCGGTCAACGGAACGAAATCGATGAAAAGACCGGCAAGAGGATCATTTACCAACATGGCGGGGGGCAAGACCAGGGAGTATTGGCAGACTAAAATCCGAAAGCCGCTAATTTTACGCAAGCCCGGCCCGGGATGACCCGGCCGGGCTTTTCTATATATTGACACCCATCGCTAAGCAGATCGGCTCTTGAAACAGGAAAAAACAAGTCAGTTAAGGTGTTGACTTAGACGCAAGTGAATGCGCCGGACCCGTTCCACCTGCCCTTTGGCCGGGAAACGTTCGTAAAAACCTTCGGCGCGAAACTCCCTGGTCAATTCAGCCCACGGCCGCATGGCGCCGACGAACGCGCGGGGCTCGCGGCTCTCCTCCCAAACTTGGATAAGTTTACGGTTTCGCACCAAGTCGCCGAACACCCGCAAGAGCGCTTTGAGCGTCACGTCCCGGGTGAACATATATCTTTCGTTATCGCCCCAGACGGAGTTCATCACCTCTCGCACAGCCTTTAAATAATCCCGGATCAGGGGATAAGCGCGGTCCGCGCGCAGCTGGAAACGTTCGTCGAAGAATCTCCGGTTTGCCTGCACGACTTTGTGGATCTCGTTGAAGAGTTCCGATTGAAGAATCCACTTCTCCTGCCGGCTCCGCCCGCCCAACCGGTTGATGCGATAGCGGAGCGGCGAGTCGCTTTCCTCGTACAGCAAGTTGACGACCTTCGCAGCGAACTTTTTCTCCGGCGTTTCCCAGGACACCCGTTCGTAAAGATCCACCAAGTGCGATTTGTTGATCCGGGTGTGGGTCGAGTTGATGATGACGAACATCTCCGTGGCAAAATCGGCGCTCTTGCCGTCGAAGACTACGCAGGGAACCTCTACTTGCTCAGTTAGCTCAGGATGCTTCTGGCGAAAGAAATGGAGCGCCGCCAACCGGTGTTGGCCGTCGATGACGAGAAACTTGCCGTCCGGTTCGCTCAAGAAGCCGACGCTGTCGGAAACATCGGAGCGGCGAAAGCGCAAAGTCTCATCGGTAAACAGAAGAATCGTACCGGGAACCAAGGGTTGGCTCACTGCCGTCTCATAGAAGTTAACGATCTGGCGGATTTTTCTGCGATTAAGGATCCGCTGGAACGATTTTTCGCTTTTTTCGATGCCGGCAATAAACCGTGCAACTTCGTCGTCACCCGGCTCGTCCGCTTCGATCTGTTCACCTTCAAAATAGTAGCGGCTGGTAAAGCTCACTCGATCTAAAAGATCTGCGGCTTTGTACGCGATAAAGTAAAAGGTGCCTTCCTTTTGAACAATGCGTGTTGCCAACATAAGACCACCCTCCTCCGCGGATTATAAATCCCTCGCTTGACGTTTTGCCACAAAAAACCCTTTTTAGCGTCCATCCTTGAGATGAACGAGGTTCGGGCCGAGCCGGACCCAGGGGTGGCGCCTCAAATGAGCAATCAGGCAAGAAATGATCCTTTATTGGACCAAGGTCCAATATACAAGGGCAACCGTTTCAGGCTATTCTCACCACCGGAAGCGCCCACGCGCAAATTACGTGTGTTTATGGTATCTTTGTACGGATACCTCCGATGACCAGCAAACCGGTTTCTTCCGAACTGACGCAGGCACTTTCATTCGCCTCCCGTCTCTTTTCTTTTGTCAACAAGAAGCGGCTCAAAATTTGGCTCTGGGTGAGTCTGTGCGCATTGCTTTTGGTTGCTTGCGTTTTCATTGAGATTCAAACCTCGCTCCTGCAATCCTGGTTCTTCACTCGCACCAATGAGCAACTTTCCTATCAATTGACAAAGGGTCGGAGTACCGCAATCGCGTTTCCTCGGTCTGCCCCCTTCGATGACCGTCGGGGCTATTCAAAGCTTCCCGCCTTTCAGTCCCATCTTGAAGCGCAGGGCTATCAGGTCGCGCAGCAGGCTCGCCAATCGGAGAAGATGGTGCAGCTCATTAAGCGAGGAATCTCGCCCCCTTACATGGAACCGCCCGAAACCGGTCTCGATATCCGTGGCGCCAACGGTGTGTCTCTTTTTCGCCATGCTCAATCGGAGTTTTTGTTCGCCAAGATGGACGACATTCCACCCCTGCTGGTGAAAACGCTCCTTTTTCTCGAAAACCGGGATCTCGACCACCCCGCTTCCCCGTGGCAGAATCCCGCCATCGAGTGGGACCGCTTATTCAAAGCCGCCTTGTTCTATATCGCGTCCAAGCTTTACATCGAAGTGCCGGTACAGGGAGGGAGCACCCTCGCCGTACAATTGGAGAAGTTTCGTCATTCGCCCAACGGGCGCACAGAATCACCCGTTGAAAAATACCGCCAGCTTGTTGGCGCAAGCCTTAAGGCGTACCGCGAAGGGTGGAATACTCGCGCGTGGAGAGAACGGATCATTGTAGATTATTTCAATACCGTTCCTCTCGCGGCGGCGCCGAGCTACGGCGAGATTCACGGCCTGGGCGAAGGGCTTTTCGCTTGGTTCGGAATGCAGTTGACGGACGTTGTCAGCACGCTGAAGGCTCCGGGACTGACTCCCGCGAAAGTGCGTGCTTTCAAGCATGCTCTGGCATTGCTTATTTCAGTGCGCGCGCCATCCGTTTTCCTGGTTGATGAGCGGGCTTCGCTGGAGGAAAAGGTGGACCAGTTTACCCGGTTGATGGCACGATCGGGAATCATCGATTGGGATTTCGCCGCGGCCTTGCAGGAGACGCCGATCAAGTTCATACCCGCGGCTCCGCTGCCGCCTCAACCTTCGTCGGGCAAGAACAAAGCAGCCAACGCTATTCGTACGACCATGATGGAGTCCCTTGGTACCAACAATGTTTACGATCTGAATCGTTTCCATTTGGAGGTCCAAAGCACCATCGATGTTCCGCTGCAAAAAGCGATAACCGATTTCCTTCACAGTTTGGCGAATCCGGAGGTTATCAAAGCCCGGGGATTGAACGGCGAGCGACTTCTCGAGAACGCCGATCCTAAAAAAGTAATCTATTCTTTCCTATTGGTGGAGCCCACCCCGGAAGGAAACCTCGTCCGTATACAGGCGGATAATCTTGCCGCCCCGTTTGATTTCAATAAGAGCGTCAAACTCGAGCTCGGCAGTACCGCCAAGCTGCGTACGCTCACGCATTATCTTGAACTCATCGCGGAGCTGCACAAAGAACTTGCGGCGTTGGATGCCAACGGTCTGAAGGCGAAAGCTCAGGAAGCGCGCGATCCCTTGACCAAGTGGGCTGTTGAAACCCTGCAGAAGGAAAAGAATCTCACTCTGGAAGCCCTTCTCGATCTCGCCATGGAACGCAAATACTCAGCCACCCCCTACGAAACTTTCTTTACCGGCGGCGGCATCCATCATTTCGAAAACTTTGAACGCGAGGACGATAAGCGCATTCTCGTACTGCGGGATGCGTTCCGAAACTCAACGAACCTAGTATTCATCCGTTTGATGCGCGACATCGTGAGCTATCATCGCGCGCGCTTGCAGTACAACTCCGATGCGGTCCTTTCCGATCCGACAAACCCGGACCGCAAACGCATGCTCCAGGAGATTGCCGAAGAAGAATCCCGCACGGTTTTGCGCCGCTCCTATCAGGCCTATCACGGACAGACGGAACCACAGATCGTTGCCCGATTGTTGGGAACGAAAAAAAACGCTGAGCGGCGGCTGGCGGTGCTCTTTTTTGCCTGGCGAATCGGGGCTGATGAGGAAGCATTGGCGGCTTGGCTGCAACAGAACCAGGTGAAAATTAGGGAACAAGACATATCAAAGTTGTTCCGCGCCTACCAAAATCCTCGTCTGACCCTCGTGGACTATGCTTATCTTCTTTCGCTCCACCCATTGGATCTCTGGTGTGCCAGCGAATATCGGAAAAACCCCGAGCTGTCATGGGAGAAGCTTGTCGCGGCCAGTAGCGACGCCCGGCGCCAGGGTTCTGCATGGTTGCTCAACCCGCGCAACCGTAGGGCCCAGGACCTCCGCTTGCGTATCCGTATGGAAAAGGATGCCTTTGCCCGCATGGTGCCTTACTGGCAACGGCTGGGTTTCCCGTTCAAAACCATGGTGCCTTCCTACGCAACGGCGATCGGTAACTCCTCAGATCGACCCGTGGCTTTAGCTGAGTTAATCGGAATCTTAGTGAACGATGGCGTGCGGCGGCCCAACACCGAGCTGAGCAACATTCATTTCGCCCGCGGTACACCCTACGAGACTGTCTTCGAGCGGAAGGTGGAGCCAGGACAGCAAGTTCTTGCCCCGGAGGTGGCTCGGGCCGTGAGAAAGGCGATGGCCGCGGTGGTGGAGAGCGGAACCGCGCGGCGACTCAATGGTGTTTTTCGGCTATCCGACGGGAAGTTGATCACGGTCGGGGGAAAAACCGGTTCCGGTGACAACCGAATTGAGACCTTTAATCGATGGGGCAACGTAACCTCTTCGCGGGCGACCAATAGAACCGCTGCTTTCGTATTCTATATTGGCGATCGCTACTTTGGCGTCACTACTGCATACGTCCAGGGGCGTGAAGCTGAGCACTATCACTTTACCAGCTCCTTACCTGTAACAATTCTCAAGTTACTGGCGCCGACCATCATCGCGAAGCTGGATAAGAATATGGTTCAACGACCTACCCCCAGCGAAGCGATTCAAAGCGAGGGGGATACTCACAAGATCGATTTCAAGTTTTCAAAGAAGTCCCCTTTGGGAAGCTCGCTTTCGGGATCTCAAACGGCCAATCTCAACTGATCTGAAATTAGGTACCACGCCGATTACCGAACAGCTCGATATGCAGCCGCGGCGTATAGCCGAAGCCGTACTCTTTGCACGCCTCGATGATCCACTTTGTTTTATCTCGTAGCTCTCTCCTCGTCTTTCCCTGTCCCATGATCAACACACGGGAGCGGTCCACGTTTTCCAACCTCCCAAGAATCTCGTCGATCTCATCGAAATCTTCTCTCTGATCCACCACAAACTTGAGTTGGTAGTCGTAAGTGTCAATGAATTGCTGCATCACCACGAAGTTGAGCCGCGCTGTCTCATGCATTTTGGCGAATTTACCCTTGGCCCGACGCCAGGGGGTAGAGTTGGCGAGTTTGGGGCTCATGGAAACAAGATCGCAGGCAACCGGCTTAAATAGGGTCGCTGCGGTCTCAATGGTAATGTGAGATCCCAAGGGCTTAATCCCGGTCGTCAGTTCTTCAATTTCTGCCGCTAGAAACGGTTCGCCACCCGTCACCACAATATGCCGGCTCGGGTATTTTGCCACCGCCCCTAGGATTTCCCCGATGCTCCACTTTTTTCCCTCCGGCGCCCATGATGTATAGGGCGTATCGCACCAGACACAGCGCAAGTTGCAACCCGACGTGCGGATAAAAACCGAAGGCATGCCGACGAATCTGCCTTCGCCCTGTATGGAATAAAAGATTTCGGCAATCTGCACGAAGCTACATTAGCAAAGCATTCATAGCGGGGGAAGTTACCCGTGGGGATGCCAGATACTCAGGTTGACTCGACCTCTGCCTTTGCTTGTGATAAAAGTTAAAGGTTCGATCTCTCGGAAAATAACGGGGCTATTACCTTCGCCGATTTCATCGCGATCAATGAGCCAAGATAAAGCTGCATTGTTGGTAGAGGAACGGAAACTTCGCAGGCTGAGCCGGGCCATGGACATCGCGGCCATATTGCTCTGGGAGGTCGATCTGACCTTAGAGGAAGCACAGGAGATCGTAAACCACGCCAAGCACACCGCGCTTCAACTTTTTCCGGACAAGGAAGAAACCTTTGATTTGATCTACGGTCCTCGCTTCCGACGCATCCTGGCGGAGAAGTATCATCTACAATAGAGCTGGATCATGAGCCAGAATTGGATCGATATCCGGGGCGCCAAACAGAACAATCTCAAGAATCTTGACCTGCAAATCCCCTTAAACGCCTTAACGGTCATCACGGGCGTGAGTGGGTCGGGAAAATCCACGTTGGCCTTCGACATTCTCTACGCGGAGGGTCAGCGGCGGTACGTCGAAAGCTTTTCCGCCTATGCTCGGCAGTTTCTCGACCGGATGGACAAGCCCGATGTAGAAAGCATTGAGGGCATTCCACCGACCATCGCCATCGATCAGAGCCGGCCGGTCAGAACCTCGCGTTCAACCGTCGGCACGATGACCGAGCTCCACGATCATTTTAAACTGCTTTTTTCCAAGATCGCCGTGCTCCATTGCCGCGGCTGCGATCGAATCGTCGAGCGCGACAGCGCTCAATCGGTTCTTACAAAACTTTCTTCTCTACCGGAAGGCGCGCCGGTTGTTGTCACTTTTCCGCTCGCCCCTTCTTCGCTGCCTTGGGACGAAGTAAGAAGCAGTCTACAGCAAGCCGGCTTCCACCGGTTGCTCGTCGAGCAAGATATCCGTGATCTCAATGAAATCGGCGCAACGCCGCAGGGCGATGCAACCTTGGAAGTTGTTGCGGATCGAGTCGCTTATCGTTCCAGCAACAAGAAGAGAATCTCGGATTCCTTGGAGCAAGCCTTTCACTACGGCAAGGGAAGGTTGAATCTTTTCTTGCCGCAAGAGAATTGGCGGCGGGAACCCTTCAGCAATCATCTCCATTGCCCGCACTGCGACATCTCTTATCGTGACCCAGTGGCTAATCTTTTCTCGTTTAACAGCCCTTTGGGAGCTTGCGAGACGTGTCGCGGGTTTGGCCGGGTAATCGACATCGACCTGGATTTAGTCATTCCGGACCCCGGCAAATCCCTGAGCGAAGGCGCCATCAAGCCGTGGATCAACCGCACCCGTAGAACTCGCCGGCTGTTGGATTTCTGCGATCGCAAACGGATCCCCACCAAGAAGCCGTTCGGTGAACTCACCGAGAAACAACGGCAGCTGATCATGGACGGCGACGGCGACTACAAGGGAATCCGGGGCTGGTTTCGCCGCTTGGAGCGCAAGAGCTATCGCATGCATGTGCGGGTGCTGCTGTCCCGCTACCGCGCCTATCTCCTCTGTCCCGATTGTCAGGGCAGCCGTCTCAAACC
>Ga0137372_10007775_pt1 | contig 10377 bp, 10 predicted proteins | sample SagtaG_6_FD_104911 | JGI IMG/M metagenome (GOLD analysis project Ga0137372, IMG submission 104911) | Vadose zone soil microbial communities from Sagehorn Ranch, Mendocino, California, USA - Sage1_R_60_16 metaG | ecosystem: Environmental > Terrestrial > Soil > Vadose zone | place: USA...
ACAAACCGAGCGCCGCGTTTGAGTTTGATATCTGGAAACTGCATGGCAAAAGGCCCAAACGCTCCGTGAAATGTGGTTGCAGATTTGCCGGACAACAGTCCGGTTTCTGCCAGAACAAATGCGCCGGTGCAAACCGACATGGTCACGTCGGTTTCTTTTGTCGACCTGCGAATCCATTCCAGCACCGCTGCGCTTGGTTCACTCTGAGCTGGAATAACGATGACCTTCGGCGGAGGAGCGTTAGCAAGGGTGTAATCGGGTAGGATCTTCATCCCGCCGCTTGCTCGAATAGGGGCCGTCGTTTCGGCGACGGTATATAGATGGAACGGATGACCCTGGCGGCCGGGAATCATGACATCTTGGAAGACTTCCCACGGTCCGCAGAAATCGATAATCACTGCACCTTCTGAAATAAGAAAGGCGACAGGGATTTTTCCCTGGGCGGGAGGCTTAAGCGCATTCGATTCGATCGGAGCCGCGCTCGCGGAAAGTTCACCGATAAGGAGAATCGCGAGCACGAGCCGGAAGCCGAATTCTACTGCTCTGCCGAATAATTCCGATCCAGTGATTGTGATTGTTCGTGCATCCATGGCCTCTAGTTTCTTCAATTGATCGGCTGGCAGCAATGACAAGTATCACCATATTTCTGCCAACTGCGTTATCCTCTTTAGACTTTAACTTCGGAATGGCGATGCGAGTGCTGGGAATCTAATTCGTCTGCGCAGACAACGCGGCCTCCTCCGTTCAACCCCGCTGGCGGAAAGTTGGTGAGTTGTTGTGCGAACTGCCAGATCGCAATGACTGCGCCCACAATCAGAACTGGATAAATTGCCCTCTCGAGAAAGTTGCGACCCATCTCTTCCGAGCGAATCAGAAGCGTGTTCGCTTCCGCTTGACGGCGAGAAGCCCGATGCGTCACGCTAGGGTTTGTGCTAACTCATCGTGTCCGGGCGGTTTCGCCGGCTCTGGCGCCGCATGTCGAGTATCTCTGGATGGCGCGTGGTTATTTGCCGGCACGCTGGCGCAACATGATTTTGCCGGACGGGGCAATGGAGTTGATCATCAACCTCGGCGATCCGCAAAGGCTTTGCGCACGAGATAATCCGGCAAAGCATACCATTTTTCGATATAGCTGGATCTCAGGCGAAAGAACCGCGCCGATCGTGATTGATGAAATCAGTTATGTACATCTGGTTGGCGTTCGGCTGCGAGCCGGCGGTGCGTGGCCGTTTCTCGGAATTCCGTTGCGTGAATTTACCGATCAAGTGGTGGAGTTGGAAACGATCTTCGGCCGCGAGATTGACGATCTGCGCGACCAGTTAGGCGAAGCGCCGGATGACGATTCGCGATTTGATCTGCTGGAGTCCTGGCTGATCCAATGCGCGCGCTCGCGAACGCAACCGACCCGCCCGGTCAGTTATGCATTGCGCATGATCCAGGGGGAACTAGACGCGGTGCGGATCGGCATGATTGCGGAGACGATTGGGATCAGTCACAAACATTTGCTCCGCGAGTTCGATCGGTGTGTAGGATTAACTCCAACGTTGTTTGCCAGGCTCTGCGCATTTCAACGCGTGATTCGACCCGTCGGACACAAGCCGGAAGTGGATTGGGCGGACACGGCGCGGCAACATGCGGTTATCACGATCAAGCGCACTTAATCCATGAATTTCGCGCGTTCAGCGGATTGACTCCAGCTAACTATCTGACGAAGCGCGGGCCGTTTCTGAATTATCTCGAAATCGAATAATCAGCGGTTGCGCGCGAATAAATGTCAATTTTCTACAATCCTCCCATGGCGCATTATGACACGGTGCAACCCATGAAACGGACAAGAACTCTTAAGATGGTTGCGTTGACCGGCGCGGTTGGATTTGCGATCGTGTGCGCCCATGCGCAAACGCCAGCGCCGTCCGCCGCGGCCTTGGAGCCAATCGCTTTCCTCACGGCGCATGAATGGGACGCCAAGCTGCCCGATTCGCCGGAGGGAAAGAAGAAAAAGATCCACGCGCGATTTACCTGGACACCAAGCCGTCAGGCCATTCGCATCAGCAACGAACTTGTCACGGACGGAAAGGCGAGCCCTTACATTGACGGACTTTACGCATGGGATCCGCAGCAGCGCGTTATCGTCTTTTGGTATGTGAGCGCAGAAGGAAGTCTCACCAAAGGCACGGTGAGAATGGAAGATGGAAAACTAGTGCACGAATTTCAGGAGACACAGCCGGACGGAAAGACAGCCGAGTACGTAGCACGAGTAACGCCGCATGCAGATCAGTCATGGGACAATGAGATTCTCGCGCGAAAAGCCAATGGCCTGACTGCACTGGTTAAGGTTCGGTACGAAGCGGCCCAGTAACAGATTTCCTTTGATACAGCGGCAAATGATTTTCCCAATTGTTCGAGGCGCTGCCGCGATGTTCGTCGGTTACGGCATGATTGTCCTTCTCACTTCCCTAGGATTTAACGGTGTTCTCGGTGGACGTCCACTTTACGGCGGCTCGCCGTTGCTTCTGGCGGCAGGAATGCTGGTAGGGGTTATCGCTGGCCTTGTCGGGCTACAGCGCGGGTCTCATCGGACCCGGCCGAGCCTTGCTTAATGCTTCCCTGGTCCTGGTTCCGCTGGTGGGCGATACAATCTATGTCTTGTTCTTTTTCAAGCGAAGTACCGCCCCGTTTTGGTTCGATGCTCTCGCCGCGGCGACTCTCATGGTCTCTACCGCAGGGGGTGGACTCTTAACGGAACTAAGTTGCGGACGTAGGAAAATCAGGGCTTAGGAAACCTCAATACGCGCCGTCCTTCCAATTGGTGTAACCCGTTGTGTCACCCGGCGTGGTAGAAATGTGCAGATTACTGATGACCCGGGATGAATCGAAAGACCTAGCGTCAGCGACGGTATGCAACATCGTGAAAACGTGTGCAAACGCGCATTCTTGAATTAGAAATCCGTGTTTGGTCGGATTTGCCGCGAGTTCAATTTTGACGATTCCTACCTCTGAAAAGCAGTTTCACAAGGGGAAAACGTGCATATTCCCGCCGAATGCGTTTGCGAACGATTACGCAACGAAACGCAAGAACGCGCAATCTACTTGCCAAGTTCGTGTCAAGTGCCCTCGCGCGCCCACGCGCGATAGTTGTGACGCAAGGCACAATCAGGTGATCGAAAAACTATTTCGCGTCCGGTTTCGGCAACGGAATCGAAGCTTGCCCAAATACGTAACGCCAACCAGTAGCCGTCCGAACATAAGTCTCACTGAACCAGACTTTGTAATCGAAGGGGTTTTGGTCTCTGGTGCCTTTGATCCTCAACAGCGCAGTAACAACAGCCGTATCGCGCCATATTCGCACCTTCTGCGTGCCTTCCTCCTCCTCCTGGTGCTCGTAGATCGTCCGTTTTCCTCGCGCTTCCTTAATCAAGTCGGCTTTCGTCAAAGAAGCACCGCGGTCTGTTATTAAAACAAAGTCATCGGCCAAAATCTGATCCATTATTGCGACGTCATTGGCCTTAACTGCCGCTTGATACATAGTATCTAACGCGGCAACGGTTTGTGCGTCCACAGTTGGCGGCGGCTTCGGTAAAGCCAATGGCGGCGCGCTGAGCGACCGCAGAGAATCGGCAGGCGGGGTTGGTATTGGTACGATTGTGCTTTTAGCATCAGGTTGCCTGGTTTGTTGCTCCGACGTTCCGGTCGCCGTCTGCTCCGGCGCCAGGGTGGCCGTCTGTTGTGGGACTGCAGTCGGGGTTTTTTGTGCGGCTGGCAAAGGGCTCTGCTCTGGAGCTGGCGTCGGGGTCGGTGTGACTGGTGCAGGGGTGCGCTCTGGAGTCGGCGTGGCCGTTTGCTGTGTCACCGGCTTCTTACCTCCGTTAACAAAGGTCGCCTGCAATCTTTTTCCATTGGCATCGACGTAAGTGACAGCTCCCTTGAATTTGCCGTGCACCATTTTGCCTGAATAACGGTTGATGACGACCGCGAATCTTCTGGCATCCGGAATGTTGGAGCCAGTGACGATTGTTGGCTCAACTTTATATCACGTCAGTGTACCAGAGCCAGCGGCGAATCCATTCTTGTCGCGCTTGCCGGACCACGTTGCCTCCTCGCCACGTTTAGGTGAATCATTCCAGACGAGCGTTTTCCCGTCTCTCGTGCGCTGATAAGAGCCGGCACCGTAAGCGACGCTTGCGAACAGAAGGAAGGCGCTGCAAACAAAAAGCGATCGGATGTTCATGCCGAAATGATCGAGTAAGCGGGCCAATACTCTCAACGTGCTGGCGTGATCTTCGACGACCAGAATTCGCAAGCTCCTGCCCCGCGAGACAAAGCTTCTGTTGGATCGTCGCTCATTGAAGCTGGTCAGCTCGGGTTTCCATGGGATAGCAGGTTGCAAACGATTTCTTGCCGTACTTCGCGCTGGACCGTGGTGGCTAGTGTGCCTGCGAGAGCGAGAAAGACTGGTTTGGTTTTCATGTTCGTATTTTGGTTCTGAGGTACTTCAGCTTCGCGAAAAGAAAACCCTGTGCCAATTGAAGATTGTTCTTATTTATCGGCGTCGAAAAGAAAAATTTGTGTCACCCGTTGTGTCACCCGGGTGGGTAAAAATTGGCGCATTGCTGATTACCCGTGATGATCGTGACAGTGACTCAAGACGTTGAAATGCAAGCGGTTTGCGCACGGCTGATGACATCAGCGAATTCCTGCAAAAGTGTCGTTTTTGCCTTAGGAAACCAGGAACATTGGCGGCATTAATCCGATCGGTTTCGTTTTCATGGCCTATCAAGAGCGGATTTCCATTGCCGTCAACATTTTTCCAGGCTAACAACCGGGTCAATGAGCACTTCCACAGCGCGGGATAAGCTTACCCGGCATGCGTTGGATCTTTACCTTTCGCCCGAGCTATTGCACGCGTGGTTTTTCGCAGTCACAGCAAGATGAAGATCCTTGCCTTTTTGATTTTATGTTTCGCGTCGGTCGCTCTCGCTGAGGACTTCAAAGCGATTGACGGGAAAGAATACAAGAACGTCAGAGTCAACCGAGTGGAACCCGACGGTATTGTCCTCATCAGCAAATCGGGAATATCGAAGGTTTACTTAACTGAGCTGCCCAAAGAAGTTCAGGACCGTTTTCATTATGATGCTGCGCAGGCCGCCGCCTACTCGACCGAACAAGCTGCCAGTCAGGTTGCGTTTCAAACTCAGCAGGCGGAATTGCGACGGAAAGTGGCCGAAGAAAAAAACAGATATTGGATCGGGCAAGGACCAGCCAAAAACCAACAGGCTAAGGTTGAGGCGCCTGCTGCGGTCGTCGCTGGTCGTGGCCGACAAGTCGAAGTGATTTCTCACGGCACGGAGGTGGACATCGCGAAACATGTCGCACTGGGCAACGTGACCGTTGTCGATTTTTATGCAGACTGGTGCGGCCCGTGTAAACAGCTCTCGCCAAGCTTGGAACAGATGGCAAGGACCGATCCGGAGGTTGCGCTGCGCAAGATCGACATCGTCAACTGGAAGACGCCGGTCGTTAGGCAATTCAACATCCACTCGGTTCCGCAGGTTAACGTTTACAATCGCGCTGGCCGCCTTGTCGGCACCGTTGTCGGCGCCGACGCGGCAGAGGTTAAGCGTTACGTAGCGCAAGCCAAAACCGGCGGCTGACGGGGATCACGTCGCGCCGGAAATTATCGCCCAGGTGGTGAGATCAGTGGAATCACCTCGCGTTTGTTCCGCCGATAAACGCGAAAATCCTTGTCCACAGTGATAATGCTGTGTCGCGGATACAGTTCACTCATACGGATCAGACAGAGATCGGCCAAATCGGGTTGTCGATCTTTGTAGCGTTTAGCCAGCGCCGCGAGCTGCGGCAGATGATCGTTGCAATCGAATGAGAGCCGAATCAGTTTTTCAGAAATCATGTCGAAGACCACCTCGGTGTCGCCGATGTGGAAAGCCGTTTCTGACAAAACGGATTCGCAGGTCAGAAGCGGCTCGGTGATGTGTTGTGCCACGCCAATGGCCCATGCGTGGTGCATGTCGCGGTCGCGTGCGAAGGCGACAAGGAAGCCGGTATCGGCAATTGCTTTCACTTCCTAGAATAGCCCTTACGCGTTGAAACATCGCGCCGGCCACCTCGAATGATCCCGGCAAGCCGCATAAAGCTCCGCGCGCCGTTGTCGCGTTGCCGGACACGCTCCAATTGCTCTCGAATGATTCGACCTTGCGAGAGGCCGGTCCGGGCAGACTCTTCCTTAAGCCACGCGCTCAGGGATTTTGGAACACGGACGGTAATTGCGTTACGCATATGGCTTAATTGTCATACACAAATTGAAATTCATCAACGGCAAATCCTCCTGCGATTAGAGATGAGCGGTGAATCAAACCGCTTGCATACGAAGAACTGACGTCAGGCTGGCCGCTGGATCCGACAGGACGCACGCGCTGGCACAGGCGCGCGCGAATCTCTAATAGCGAGCCGCTGCGTAAAATCTCCGGCCATGAAACGAACAATTGCGTACCTTGTCGTCGCTCTATGCGTTATGTGCTCATTGCGCGCCGATCAGACGATCCAATCAGTGCAGCAGGCTCTCAAAGATCAAGGCTTTTACTACGGCAACGTTAGCGGCGAAAAGAGCGCCGAGACTACTGCCGCGGTTCGGCGTTACCAAATTCGCAATGGGTTGCAAGTCACTGGCGAGATCAACCCGGAGACACTCCGCTCGCTTAACGTGGGTTCGAATTCAGCCTCATCGCGTTCGCTTACCTCGTCGTCTCCCGTAACTCAGCCAACCAGCACTCCGCAGCCGCGTTCATCTGACGAGTCGTTTCCGCCGGTCGAGATGGAGCGGGCTTTTTCCGGCAAGCCCTATGAATCAGCGCTGTCTTGGATAAACGTGCGCATCATCGCTGAAGTGCAGCATCAACTCGTGAGTCTCGGATATTATCGAGGTCGGACTGACGGCAAGTATGGGAGAGGGACAGCGTTCGCCGTGCGCGCGTTCCAATCGCGCTTGGGAATTTTGCCGACCGGTCGGCTCGACACGAGTACGCTTGACGCGCTCGGGTTGTCTGATCGGAACTTGGCGTATTTGGAATCAGCGCCTTGGCCCGATGAAAGCTGGGCGGGGACGGACAAAAAATTCAAATACGCGAAATGGAAACACGGAAAGTGGAAAGTGAAGTGGAAGAAGCATCACCATGGTCACGGGCATGATGACTAGGCTGCGCTGGTGATTAAGGCTGAGAGATGGCGTGGCAGGGAACTGACGCGTCACAACGCGTCGGCAATGGCTATTTTGATTTGGGCGGTGAAAACTCGCGGTCAATTTCGGCAATCTTGTTTGGTGAATTCGATTGCGACCGATCGAGCGCTTGCGTCCCGCACTTGCGGGATGAGTTCTGTTGCTCCGCCGTTACCTGCGCCGGTGATTGCTTTTTGGCTGTAGGTAATGGGTATCGGTCCATTCGCCGATGCTGATGCCCGCTTGCAGGCCATCTTCGTTTGCCGATCGGAAGTGAATGCCCCCGTACAGCCGGCTCACTGCCGCTTCCTCGGCTGCATCGAGGCAGGTTGCAAAGCTGCGGACCACGTTGGGCAGAGAATCGGAGCGGGTGGCGAAGGGAAGGTCTTCCGTGCCGTAAAACAGTGGGAGCACGGTTGCGGCTGCGCCGCTGAACGTGCTATGGCCGGAGACGTAATCGGGGAAGGATGGTGTCACGATGAACGACATCCAGTTCAGTTCTGGTTCGGCGAAGGCAATCGCGGTCACCGGGCGCCAGAAGTGGAAGGTATACTTGGCGTCCCACGCGCAAATGGCAGCGTCGGCCATGGCGATGTTCAATAAGGCAAACAGCCTTGCGTTTTCTTCCAGCGTGTTGCCTTGCGCGTCGGCAATCGTCTGCGCGATACTGTTCCAGTGGCCGGGAGGCGTTTCGGTGCCAAGGCCGTCGGCCCAGAACAAGCCGATCTGGGTCTGCTCCTCTGTGCGCGTGGAGCCAACAGCCGCGCCGAGCTCCTTAACCTCATTGTAGTCCGCCGCGTATCGCTGACTATCGAGAGACGGCGGGCCAGGCGGGCGGAACTGCGAACTGCTGCTCATTGCAAACGGCATGACGAATCCCCATTGCGGCAGCAAATAAGGAAGGAACGCTGGAGGGGTCGGCACCCACACGCCGGGACCGCTGCCGCCAGGCGGCGGGACGATAGCATCGGAACCATCGTTGGCCCGTGCCGCGAGGATTTGGTTCGCGACGAATTCACCCCACACAATGCCGGCGGTCTTTTGTGGGCCATCGGGGATTGCAGCGAGAATCGCGGCATGACGCGCATTAAAGTAGGATATCCTGGACGGGAATAAATTGACGAGCGCCCCGTGTGCAGCAGCGCTGGCAGCAGCCTCACGCGACGCACTGGCCGGCCCGTCACTTTGCACCAGGTAAGGTTCGTGCGTGCGGGCGATGCCGTTAACCGCATCGTAGATTGAGACGTGAAGAATAGCGAGGCTGCGGGAGGCGATCGGTGGCGCGGTGTTCCCAGCGCGAATGGCATCGAGCGCCTCGTTGTTCCAGTCAGTCACGACGTCGCCCTTGGCAGGAATGCCAATACTCGACGCAAGATTTGTAGCGCCGACGCAGACTACGAATATCAAAGCTTTAAAAGAAGCGTTCATTGGGTTCTCCTTTCGACGAACAACGGCCCGCTTATACGCGTTAGCGGATTTTGGTGTCAAGCGTTATTCGGATCCACTCTTTCCAGGCACGACGATTGATGCGTCATCCCGTTCGTTTTAGTAGCGTTTTATCTCTATTGCGGTGCTGACTTCTCCGCGAGGACTCACACCCACCGACAAACCGGAGGCTGATGGCGCTAAAAAATAAGAGGTAGGGAGTAAGAATTAAAAGGCGCTCCCGCCTTCGCCAACTTCGGCGCGGCGAGCAAGGACGGACAGCGCGCTCCAAGTCACAACATCGGCAACGGCTCTTTCGATGTTGGAGGCGGGAATTCACGGTCGATATCCGCGAAGTCTTCGTCGGTTAATTGAATCTCGACAGATTGGGCGTTGTCACGCACGTGCGCTTGGTTGCTCGCTTTAGGAATTGCGATGATGCCGGGTCCACGCAGCACCCACGCGAGCGCGATCTGTGCCGCGGTTGAGTCGTGGCGTTTTGCAATTTTCCTAAGCGTCGCGTTCTTCAGAAGCCCTCGCCCGTGGCCGACGGGAGAATATGCCATAAGACAAGTGGCAGGTGACGAGGGACCAGTGACGAACGGCAAGAGAGCAGATTCGATTTCGCGATGTTCGAGATTATAAAGAACCTGATTCGCCGCGCATGCGGAACTCGTTTCGATGTCGAATAGTTCTTTCAAATCATCGACATCGAAATTGGAGACACCCCAACGTTTGATTTTTCCGGCGGAACGAAGTTTCTCGAATGCTTCGACGGTTTCCGCGAGCGGCGTATTTCTTTCTCGCCAATGCAGCAAATACAGGTCAATGACCTCGATGCGGAGACGCTTGAGACTGCCCTCGCATGCTTTTGGCAGCTTCGTGCGCGAGGCGTTGCGCGGATACACTTTGGTGACCACGAACACGCGATTGCGTTGACCCTCGATCGCGTCCGCCACCACGTTTTCCGCGCCGCCTTCGCCGTACATCTCGGCGGTGTCGATCAACGTTATGCCGAGATCGATTCCCAAACGCAACGCCGCGACCTCCTCTGTATACGCGCTTTTGTTCTCACCCATGCGCCAGGTGCCCTGGCCCAGCGCCGGAACGTGTTTGCCATCCGGTAGTGCGACTGTCTTCATTTGCAATCCTGTCTCCGAAATTTTATTCGCAGGCAAACGGTAAGGCGCGCCCTTTGGGCTTACACAAGCGTATGAAAAATGGCGAAACTGGCGACAACAGTTTGGACGAAAAAAAAGATGGCGTAGAATTGATGATAGCTCTCGTTTCGTGTAATCGCAGCCGCCGTCAGACCGACGAAATAAAGCAAGCTACTAATGAAGTATTGCGGCCCTAATCCAAGAAAATGCGGGACGCCTTTGAGCAGCGAGTCAGCGATATCGACCGGCGTAAACAGAGCGAAGAGGATGAAGAAGGCGCGGTGATTCGCGTAATAATGCGTCTTGTAGTCAATGGTAATGTCGACATCGCCTTCCCGCGGAAAAAGTAAGAGTGACGCCAGATACAAGATGGTTGGTGAGACCAGGACGAAGACGAACAGGAAAAACGTCCACGGCTGCTGGTCGCGCCAGCGGTAAAAAACCCACCAAGCGACCACGAGGTACAGAAAGAGGTTAACGATCCAGATGACGTGTACCCAGTAAATGTGACGGCGTGAGCCCGCCTGTAGCATTTCGCCGACGCCGGCGAGCACGCGCGTC
>Ga0137372_10007778_pt1 | contig 10376 bp, 10 predicted proteins | sample SagtaG_6_FD_104911 | JGI IMG/M metagenome (GOLD analysis project Ga0137372, IMG submission 104911) | Vadose zone soil microbial communities from Sagehorn Ranch, Mendocino, California, USA - Sage1_R_60_16 metaG | ecosystem: Environmental > Terrestrial > Soil > Vadose zone | place: USA...
CGAGATGCAGATGAAGCCCGACATTCTGGAGTATCTGGACCGGCACAACGTACGCTATGAGATCGAGTCGGACTTGAAAAAAGTCGTAGGGGAAGTGGACGTCGTCTATCAGACGCGCATTCATCCCGGCCGCGCGCTTGACCGTCCTACTTTGCGAAACTACGCAATCGATTCTTCGGTTTTGCCGCGAATGAAGCCCGATGCCATGATCCTTCACCCGCTGCCGCGGACCGTGGAGTTGGACAAGACCGTCGACACCGATCCCAGAGCGCTCTATTTCCGGCAGGCGACCAATGGACTGTATGTACGCATGGCGCTGTTGACGATGTTGTTGGAGCAGTAGCCAGCGCGAGTTTCTGGTTTCGTCGTTGCTCGTTTCCAGTCTGTGCTGTGCCTCAGGGTACAAGCAACGAGAAACCAGCAACTAACGACCTTTTGGAGAACTCAATGCCCTTAGTAGAAGAAAAGACCCGTACCAACGACTTCATCCAACTCGAAGAAAAATACGGAGCCCATAGCTACCATCCGCTCGACGTGGTTATCGAGCGCGCCCAGGGATGCTGGGTGTATGACGTCGATGGCAAGAAGTATTTGGATTGCCTGGCGGCGTACTCAGCCGTCAACCAGGGACACTGCCATCCCAAGATCCTCGACGCGCTAATGGAGCAGGCGCACAAGGTCACGCTAACCTCGCGGGCGTTCCGCAACGATCAGCTGCCTTTGCTCTACAAGGAACTGCACGACCTCACCGGCTTCGATATGGCGCTGCCGATGAATTCCGGCGCGGAGGCCGTCGAGACCGCCGTCAAAGCGGCGCGCAAGTGGGGATACAAGGTCAAGGGCATCCCGGAGAATCAGGCCGAGATCATCGTCTGCGCCAACAATTTCCATGGCCGCACCGTGACCATCGTCAGCTTCTCGACCGACGAACAGTATCGCGACGGCTTCGGCCCCTTCACGCCAGGTTTCCAGATCATCCCTTACGGCGATGCTGGCGCCCTGCGCGCTGCGATCACGCCGAACACCTGCGCCTTTCTTGTCGAGCCTATCCAGGGTGAAGCTGGCGTCGTAATCCCACCCGCCGGCTTTCTGAGAGAAGCGGCCGATCTTTGCCGGCAGAATCGCGTGCTCTTCATTGCCGATGAAATCCAGTCAGGCCTCGGCCGCACCGGGAAGCTCTTCGCCTACATGCACGAGGGCATCCGCCCCGATGCAGTGATTATCGGTAAAGCGCTTTCTGGCGGCTTCTATCCGGTCTCGGCAGTGCTCGCGTCCAAAGAAGTTCTCGGCGTCTTCAATCCCGGAGATCACGGCTCGACCTTCGGCGGCAATCCGCTGGCCTGCGCGGTGGCACGTGCCGCGCTGCGCGTGCTGGTCGACGAGAAACTCCCGGAGCGCTCCGCAGAGTTGGGCGCTTACTTCCTCGCGCGGCTACGAACGCTGCGCAGCCCGGACCTGAAAGAAGTCCGTGGCCGCGGTCTCTGGATCGGCATCGAACTTCACGGAAAAGCGCGCCCGCTCTGCGAGGCGCTGAAAGAAGAAGGCATCCTGTGCAAGGAGACACACGATCACGTCATCCGGATCGCGCCGCCGCTCACCATCGCCCGCGACGAAATCGATTGGGCCTTCGAGCGGATTCGGAAGGTAATTGACAAGCGGTAGCTGCGGATAATCACCGAGAGGCCCGTGCCTTTATGCTGTCATCCTGAGCGAAGCGAAGGACCTATGGACTGCTATGCGCTGTGCTCGACGCAGCGAAATACATGGGTCCTTCGCTTCGCTCAGGATGACAAGTCTTTAAAGGTGCGCTGAAGCCGTCGTCGTAATGGACACTCGTCTTATCCCACCGCTTCCAGCGCTCGTTCCTGGCAATTCCCGCACAGCACTGATTCCTTCAAATCGATCCACTCCACCGCGTGTGAGGGAGCCATGGCGCATGCGTAGTCATCGCAGTGCATTAAGTCAAAGGTATGACCAACCTCATGCACGGATTCCTTGACGAGGCGATCGATCAGCAGTTCTGTGTCGCCGGGTAGCCCGTAAAACTCCTGCATCAGGCGATGGAACGACACCACGGCGCACGGGCCGCCCATCTGCGCTTCTCCAAAGACGAAGGTCAGAATCGGGATGTAGAGATCGACGCCCGTCACGCCCAGCACACGCCACGCGCCGTCGGCGGCGTACTCCTGCATGGCCTGCAGTATTTCCGACGAGTGATACTGCTGGCGCTCGGTGTGAAAGGCGAACTGCGGATCGAGCCGCGCACCCGCGATGCGGCAGGGCACGCGGAAGGCATCGGCGAGCGCTGGAGCCACGTTCTGCAGCAGCCGCGCGTCGAAGTTTCCGATCGGCAGCAGTTCGAGCATCTTCATCGGGTCTCGACGGGTTTGCTCCAGCCGTATCTCTTCAGCTTGTGATGCAGTGTGACGCGGTCGATTTCCAGGGTCTCGGCGGCACGCGTCTGGTTCCAGTTGCACTGTTCGAGCACGCGCAGGATGTGCGCCCTCTCCATGTCTTCCAGCGATTTCGATCCGTTCGGACCGGCCGCGGCGGCTTTAAAGACGAAGTCGCGCTCGCCGATTTCCGGCTCCTGGGCGACCACCATCGCACGCTCGATGGCATTCTCGAGTTCACGGATGTTCCCCATCCACGGTTGCTGCTGCAGCAAGTCCATGGCCGCGGGCGAGACCCGATTGATCTTCTTATTCATCTGCATCGAAAACTTGCGGACGAAATGATTGACCAGCAGCGGAATGTCGTCGCGGCGCTCGCGCAGCGGCGGAAGCTCGATATGAAAAACGTTGAGGCGATAAAAGAGATCGGGTCGAAACTTGCCTTCTTCAATCAACTGGTCAAGGTTCTTGTTCGTGGCCGCGACGCACCGGAAATCGACCTTGATGGGCTGCGTACTGCCGACGCGAACGATTTCGCGCTCCTGCAGAACGCGAAGTAGATCGGTCTGGGTCTTGAGACTGATGTCCCCGATTTCATCGAGAAAGACGGTCCCGCCTTCCGCGATCTCGAACTTGCCCTTCTTGCGATATTGCGCGCCCGTGAAGGCGCCCTTTTCGTGGCCGAAGAGTTCGCTTTCGAGCAGCGTTTCGGTCAGCGCCCCGCAATGGATGACGACCAGCGGGTGAAAGCGCCGCGGGCTGGCGTGATGAACCGCGCGGGCCACCAGCTCTTTGCCCGTGCCGCTTTCGCCCGTGATGAGCACGGTTGCATCGGTCGGCCCAACCGTTTCGATCGCGTGGAAGACCTTCTGCATCGGCACACTCTGCCCAACGATGTCTTCCGGGCGCGCCACTTCCGCGACGGTCTCACGCAGGCGGACGTTTTCTTCCTCCGTACGTTTATGCGCGAGCGCGTTCTTGACGAGGTGCGCGATCTCGTCCGGGTCGAGCGGCTTGGTGACGTAATCGTAGGCGCCGTTCTTCAGCGCGGTCACCGCCGTGTCCACCGAGGCGTAGCCGGTCATCATAATGACGATCAGCTTGGGATCGATCTCATGCATACGGCGCTGCAGTTCGATGCCGTCGGTGCCGCGCATCTTGATATCGACCAGGGCTGCGTCCCAGCTGCTTTCGGCCATGCGCGTCAGGGCGCCGCTCGCATCTTCGGCGGTGCCGACTTGGTATCCTTCTTCGTGAAACCACTTGGCGAGCGAGTCGCGCACGCTCAGTTCGTCGTCCACGATTAACAGTTTTGCTGGTGCCGTCAAGGGACTCACCTCTTTTTCGTTGCAGTTCCGGCCATGACAGGCTCGGCCCCATGGGCCAAACTGCCAGGCACGGGCAGTGTGATGGTTACGGTTGTTCCTTTTCCACGTTCCGATTGGACAGAAATCTTTCCGCTGTGGCGCTCGATGATGCTGCGGCTGACTGCGAGGCCGAGCCCCGTACCATGGCCGTGCTCTTTCGTCGTCACGAAGGGCTCGAAAATCTTGGGCATGACCTCGGGCGGAATTCCGGATCCGTCGTCACGGATGGTGATCGCGACTCGGCGAGCGTCGTCGCACAGGCGCGTTTCCAGCCACAGATTGCCGCCGTGGGGCATGGCGTCGGCGGCATTGACGATCACGGCGAGCAACACCTGCTCGATCTGCGAGGGATCGCATTGCAGATGAGGCAAACCCTCAGCCAAAGTCTGGTGTAGTTGAATGGCGCCGATCTCAAGGTTGTGCCGCAGCAGCATGGTGCACTGTTGCATGACTCGATTGATGTCGATCGACTGCACATTCATGGGCGCTTGGCGCGAGAAATTAAGCAGGTTCTTCACCAGTTCGCCGCAGCGGCGGCTCTCACTCGCGATCAGGGTGAGGCACTGCACAGTTTCATCCTTCTTTTCGTTACTCACCTGATCGTTGTCCACCCACTTTTTGAGCAGCTTCGAATAGGTGAGGATCCCGGAAAGCGGGTTGTTGATCTCGTGCGCGACCACGGCCGCCATCTTGCCGACCGAGGCCATGGTTTCAACATGCAAGACCTCGTCGTGGGCCTTGCGCAACTCGCGAGTCTTTTCCTCGACACGGTCTTCCAGCGTGCGCGCCCACGAGGCCATGCGCTCGTTGGCGGCGCGCAGCTGGAGGCTCATGGAGTTGAAAGATGCGGCCAAGTCCCCAATCTGATCGTTGGACGTGAGTTCGATTTGATATCCCAGGTCCCCGCCGCTCAGCTTGTGGGTTCCCGCTTGCAGTTGCTTGAGGGGTCGATCGATCATGCGGCGGACGAACTGCCAGATCAGCACTCCGATCGCAATCATCGCGAGCGCGTCGTAGGCGAGCATCCGCCGGGTGCCTTGAGCGAGCTGCTGGTCGGGCCGAGCGAGCGAGAGATGCGTGTCGAGCACTCCCAGAATTTGCTGGCTCGCGGGATGCGCGTGGCAGGCCGCGTTGGAGCAATCCGGCTGGTTCTCAATCGGAGTGATGATGGCCAGCACGCGCTGCCCCTCGGCGCGGTACACGCGAAACCGGTCAGGACGGTCGAGCTTGGCGAGAGGTTGCCGGTGGGCATGACAGCCGTAGCAGGCTTCCGCATCCTTATCGACGGCGCGATTGATCTCCGAGGGCAACGTGGAATAGCTGATGTGCCCCTCGCGATCGAAAACCCGAACGCGCATCACCCCGGGCTCGCGGGCCATCATGGAAATCGCACGATGCAAGCCCTCGCGATCGTTGCGGAGCATGTATTCGGTGGTGTTGTTCCGGATGATGTCGCTGATGCGTTCCGCGCTCAGCAGCGTGGCAGCTTCCAGGTGCTTGCGGTGCAGGCCCACCGTCAGATAACTCAGCAGCCCGAAGATGAGCAGCATTGCGCCCAGCAGCAGGCCAATCAACTTGGTGCCCAGCCCGCGGCTGAAGCGGTCCGCGAATTCGCTCGTCCACCGTTTTGGCTCAGTCTCCGGCATGGCTCAAAATCCCGGCGGATACGGCCGTCTCCGGTTCTTCGAGCTTGGGTTGTGCCGCGGGGAAGATCGGCAGATACTTCGCCGCCAACCCGAACAAGGCGAATCCAGCCGCGATAATGGCGGCCGTGATGGCCAGCTCCGTCCACTTCGGGATGTAGCGCATGCCCGCCGACGACTCCAGCCCCGTGATGCTCACATTCAGACGATTCGTAATAAAGCCCAGCACCACCAGCACGGCGATTACGTACAACCCGCCGGCTGTCGAACGGATGCGTTTCTGCGTCAGCAAAATCAGTGGAAGGATGAGCGCCAGCACCAGCTCCAGCCAGAACAGATAAGTTTCATAGCCGGGCTGGAACATCAGTTTCAGCACGCCCCGGTGCAGCAGATCTTCGAACCGCAAGATGCCGTAAACCGACAACACGACCAGCAGCACGCGCCCCAGTTCGTGAATAATCGGCAACTCCAATTGCTGCCCGAAATGTTTCGAGCTCATCGACGACTCGAAAATCGTCATGGCCAGCCCCACCGCAATCGCCGACAGAAAGAAGAACACCGGCAGCAGCGGCGTGTACCAGAACGGGTGCAGCTTCTCGGGCATGATCAGGTAGAGCGTCCCGAGCGAAGACTGATGCAGGGTCGAGAGAATCACTCCGCAGATCACCAGCGGAATCAGCGCAGCCCGCACCACCTTGAGCGGCTGGTGCAGATGGAAGCGCTCCAGCACAATCGGCGAGAACTCCAGCGACAGCACGGCCGTGTACAGCATCACGCAGTACGCCACTTCAAACATCACCGAGTGCGGGTTCCGCATGATCAGCGGATGCCAGATGTTGTACGGCTTCCCCAGGTCAAACATCAGCGCCACGCACACCAGCAAATAGCCGAGGAACGCGGTCAGAATCGTCGGCCGCACGATCGGCTGCAGCCGTTTGATATTCAGAATGTGGACCGCCGCCGTCAGCGTGAAGCCGCCCGCCGCCAGCATCACGCCGCACAGCACATCGAACCCGATCCAGATCCCCCAGGGGAACTGGTCGCTCAAATTGGTCGACGGCCCCAGCCCCTTGGCGAATCGCACATAGGTGGCATACGCCGCCGACGCCATAATGAAGAGGAAGACGAGCTTCCAGAAAGTCAGCTTGATTTTCATTTCGTCCTCCTGTCGGGATCGTGCGGATAGAAGACGGTTTTCTCGGCTCCGCCCTCAGCGGCCGCCACTTCTTCTCGCCGATGGGTGATCCACCACACTCCGCCTAGCACCATCCCACCCAGAGGAACGAAATCGGGAATGCGCGACAGCACGCGGTAGGTGAACAGCGGCAGCGGATCGCGTGTCAGGTCGGTGCGGTATCCGAACTCCTCAAAGGGCACGCTCGAGAGCAGCAGCACCGACGTCCCGCCCACCTCATTCAGCCCGTAAATATGGTTGACGTACTTACCCGGATTGTCGCGCAGCCGCTGCTGTGCTTCCGCAATCAGCTCGTCGCGCTCGCCAAACTTCGTGGCGCCGGTTGGACAAATTGCTGCGCAGGCCGTCGGTTCGCCCGCCTCCACCCGGTCCGAGCACATCGTGCACTTCTTCACCCGGGGCGCCAGCTTGTTCCACTCATACTTCGGAACGCCAAACGGACACGCCACCATGCAATAGCGGCATCCCATGCAACGGCTGGCTTCGTAGATCACCGGGCCGGCGGGCGTCTTGCGCAGCGCAGCCACCGGACACACCGACGCGCACGCCGGTTCGCCGCAGTTCATACACAGGCGGCGCATGTACTTGTCGCCCTTGGCGAGTACAACCGTAAACTTGTGTTCGGATTGCCGAGCTTCGGCCGCTACCGCATCGTCATAGCGGAGCCGATTTTGCTCGGCGCACGCCGCTTCGCATTGTTTGCAGTCGATGCAGAGCGTGGCGTCGTACAGCAGAGCCTTGCTCATGAACGAGTCTCCAAGCCACTCCAGGACAGGTCGTCCGCTCCCGCGCGATGGGGGAATTCGGCGGATGTGGGGGCTGTGACGAAGCAGCCGTCAGGAGCCGGCACGGGGGATGCGCCCGCTCGTTGCTAGACAAAGGCCCGGGTTCTGCGTCAGGCAGCAAAACCCAGGCGGGCTGTTCCGTATGCGAATTTCAGAAGGGGCTCGGCGCTCACTTATACCTGAGGAGCCGCCGGTATGTTTCAGTATGAGTTCAGTCTTACCGGACACCGGCGAACAAGCACCTCCTGCAAACTTCCATCCCGGCCATACACAAACACAGCCAGAGCCTGGTGGAAGTCAAAGCAGAACAGCCGATCCGTTACTTTTTCTGCAGATCGCGAACTGCGGCCACGACCGCCTTCACTTGATCCTCGCTCAGGGCTTTGGCCACGGCGGCGTGCTTCGGATTCGTCTGGATAACCTTAATCAGGTCCGCATCCGACTTCGCCTTCACTTCTGGGCTGACCAGGCTGGGGGCCTTGAGTGCCGGCTTGCCCGCGCCGTCCGGACCATGACACACGGCGCATTTCGCCTTAAACAGGGCAGCGCCATCTTCGGCCCAGGACAGACTCGGGATAAGAATGAACAGAGCGACCGCGACGGTCAGGATCAGCATCGCGATTTTCGTAATCTTCATGATTGCGTCCTCTCAAATGAGTCATTTAGCGCGGAGAGCGAGGCTGCTGGCGGGAGGGGAAGGCAAAGGCTGGAAAGCGGCCTGTTGCATTTTTCACCACCGCCACCACCTCCTGAATCGCAAACTGCTGAATCTGTCTGTAGCGATTCTCTGCATTTTTGCCGCGCTGATGTAAGTTTCAACGGTTGCTGGAAACCGCGCCGTGACGCGGGTCACCCCGGAGCGTGATTTTGAACGGAATGCCTTGCGATGAATCTGCCCCTAGAAGTCCTTCGTTATCAGTCTCAATGTGGACTTTGAGGATAAGTATTGCCATTCAATAGATTGCATATTGGTCTTCGGGTTGAATCCATGATTCCAAGAGGTTCGGAAGACGGAAAAGGGTAGGGGACCCGAGTACCAAAGTGTGAACGACCACCCTAAACTGAAGGCCATATCTGGCGACCCACTACCGCAAGAGCGTGGAGAGAGCCCGGAAGAACGCTGCCGGCGTCGCAATGCGCAGCGCGGCTCTATGGGCGACCATCTTTGTGAAATGTTTGGTGTTGTGCGTCAAGACCCAGTCTGGCTTGCTGGCCATCGCGGACAAGAGGACTGGAACATCCGCTGCATGTCGGATTAGGTGCCGGCTAGAGCGCACTAGGCTCTCATCCGGGTAGGGCACAAGCTCGGGGGTGGTCAGCCGGATCAGGCGGCGGTAATCCTCGATCAACTGGTCAGCATCAATCGACGGCAAGCGTTCGGCGTGAAGAAGCAGGTTGTCTTCCACTTCGTCACGGACCACTTCGGCCAGCACCAGCCTGCAGACTCTTGCGGCACAAAGCGACAGCGTCGCCTTGTCTGGTCCCCAGGGGGAGACAATTCCTCCGGTGAGGACATTCGAATCCAGGAACAACCGGATTCTGCGTGGGCCAGTCACTTCTTGTGATCGGTGCGAGGACTGCGCGGTTGAAGCTTATTCGAAGCGTCCTTCCCATAGCGCCGGGCGAAAACTCGACTCCGAGCCTCCGTGAGAGTGGCGAGAAGGTTTGCTGAGGTAACACCGGCTGCCGTAAGACGTGAACTGACTTGCTGGCAGAGCTGCTCAAAACGGCGTTGCTCGGGCAGGAGAATAAGACCATCGCCTAGACGCAGAACCGCAAATGGCGCTCCGCTGCCAAGTCCGAGGTCTTCACGGAACTCCTTCGGAACCGTGAGTTGGCCCTTCTCGCCGATCTTGGTTGTCGTCAGGTATTCGAGAGTTGGGTTGTCGGTTGCCATGGGCTGGTAGGAATATCCTACCACACTCGCCGGAACTGGGGCCCCCAAAGTTAATGCACGAACCACGCCGAGGCGGCGATTAGGATGCCGCCCGCTCCAAACAGGAAGCCGAGGTACCAGTAGATGCGGCGGCCGGACAGCAGAGTGATGGAAGTGATGACGAGTGCAATTTCGAGAGATACTTCGCCCAGTTCGAACCGATCGGTTTTGCGGTGCGTGAGCGCAAATTCCTGCTCGACCTCCCGGGCCTTGCTTTCGAGTTCTTTTTGTTCGTCGCGGTAGCGCTCGGATTCCGCGTGGATCTTCTCCTGGAACTTGGCGGCCGCTTCGGCGTCCTTGGATGACACGATCGCGGCCAGGCCGGCGATCAACTCGTCATTATGGCGACGGATGTTCTTTGCCTGGTAATAACTCCACTGATCGGTGACCTTGTTCTGCAGGATCACCTCTTCGGTGCTGGAGCGATGTCCGAGCAGGGACACGGTTGCGACCAGTACGGCGAGGATGGCCATGGTCAGGGTGACGGGTGCGAGGTCGGGGTGCTCTTTGCCGTGTTCAGCGTGCTCCTGAAGTTCGTGGAGTTCTTCCATTATTGTGAGCTCCTGTTGGAACGTAGTTCGTGGCTAGTAGTTCGTAGTTCGGATATCAGGTCCGGAGAACCGCCAACGCGAACTCCGGACTACGTGGTTTCTCATTCTCCCATGACTTTGACAATTATGCGCTTGTCGCGCTGGCCGTCGAATTCGGCGTAGAAGATTTGCTGCCAGGGACCGAAGTCCAGCTTGCCGTTGGTGACCGGGACGATGACTTCATGGTGAATGATGAGCGACTTCAGGTGGGCGTCTCCGTTGTCTTCGCCGGTCTGGTGATGTTTGTAGTTGCGGTTGAAGGGAGCCAGCTTTTCCAGCCACTCGTCGATGTCCTCGATCAGCCCGCTCTCGTGGTCGTTGACGTAAACGCCGGCGGTGATGTGCATGGCCGAGACCAGGATCATGCCATCTTTGATTCCGGATTTCTTCAGGATCGTCTCGATCTGAGGCGTCAAGTGAACGTAGGCGCGCTTCGTTTTAGTGTGCAGCGTGATGTATTCGGTATA
>Ga0137372_10007785_pt1 | contig 10369 bp, 9 predicted proteins | sample SagtaG_6_FD_104911 | JGI IMG/M metagenome (GOLD analysis project Ga0137372, IMG submission 104911) | Vadose zone soil microbial communities from Sagehorn Ranch, Mendocino, California, USA - Sage1_R_60_16 metaG | ecosystem: Environmental > Terrestrial > Soil > Vadose zone | place: USA: California...
ATTATGGCTTTTGTCCGGGGAGTAATGGCGGCTTCGAGTTTAGTCGGAGACATGGTCCGACGTGCAGCATCGATATCAATAAAAACCTGCGTTGCACCTACGTAACTGATCGCCCAAGCGGTCGCGATGAAACTCATAGCGACAGTGATTACCTCATCCCCTGGACCGATATCAAGGCAGCGCAGTGCAAGATGGAGCGCGCTTGTCCCGCTGTTCAAGCTGACGCAGTAGTTGACGCCACCATAAGCTGCGAATTCTTCCTCAAATTTTAACGTCTTTGGTCCCTGGACAAACCGCGCGGATTCGCAAACTTCTTCCAATGCCTTTAACACTTCGCTACGGATGCTGCGATATTGCGCTTGGAGATCGACGTACGGAACCGTTGTCTTATTCTCTGCTCTGTTTTGCCGTGTTGCCATCGGATTAATGTCAGCAGCGCAACTATCGCCCTTGGTTAACTCCGCGTAGTGTGGCTACAACGCTCGACGTCGCTTCAGACATGAAAGAATCAATGGGCAGCGAAACTTCCTGCCTCGCAAATCGACGTGCATTCTCAAGTTCTCCCTCAATGGCGAATGAATGAGGTTGGAGGGCAGGGAAGGTTCTTCGCATACCTAGCCAACCTTCAGTTCCCTCCGCGAAGATCATAAATCCGACAGATGTCATCGTCGTGGATGAGGCGACAACGGCTATCAATATGTTCTTTTAATCGGACGTATCCTTCAAACCAATCAATGAGCTTGCGCGGCACCAGCAGGAACTCGCCTCCCTTGGCCTTCAGCCGCTCGAGTTGTTCAATCGCTTCATCGCCATCGCCTGGATATCGCATTTGCAAATTCTTTATTGCCACCTCGATCACACCTTTTGAGCCGTCGCCGGTACTCCAGTTAATTGTTGTCTTCCCGAGCTTTGTTCCTGCTGGAACTGGGTTCGGCCATGCCTCGATAAAAGCCCCGCTATGGCGTGGTTCCCGGTCGGAGGGAGGAGAGTCAAGCCCAGTTCCATTTTGCGTGACTGTGACTGACGCGAGCACTTCTTGCACAGTGCCTCTGTACAAGCGGAATTCATACGCACGATTGGCTTGGATCCAGGCGGCTTCGGCAGATCCGGCGGCACCCGACGCAAAGTGGTGTTGCGTTTGTTTGGGCGACGGGTCTGGAAAGGCCCAGACTTCGTGTCCCTTAAGAGGCGGCAGATCCTCGTAAACTTTGCTCAAGACTATTATCACAGCCCCCACTGGCAAAATCCTTTGTGCTGTTTCCACAAGCGAGTTCACGGCGGCAAGGTCTTTATGGCGAGCAGACACCAAAGGCTCCACAATGTCGTTGAATCGAAAATCCAGATTCGCGTTCATGGTTTCATAAAACGCAATCTGCCCTTCCAACTTTTGGATAGCGTCGAGCTTCGACCAAACACCCTGACCATGAATTCTGTATACCCCGAGAATCTCATCTATGTATCCGATCTTGCCGTACTGGGCGCAAAAAATGTAGAAGGGCCAATCTCCGTAGGAGATGGCGTAGTACCATTCTGGTATATGGCCAATCATGGCTTTCCGAAACATCGGTGTGCAGCCGGCGATAAAACAGGACTGCCAAATATCCTCAACCGTAGAAATCGTCTTTTGAGCCTGAAAAGTGTAGCGAAGCGGAAGCCGACTCAGGTCCTCGTATATCCTAATCGCGTTGTGAAAGCACAAGACACACTCTGAATGTGCTTCTAAAAAATCTACCTGCTTTTGCAATTTTTTCGGCGAGGTCCAGTAATCGTCGCCATCAAGAATGGCAATGTAACGGCTCCGAGCGCTTTGAAAGACCTCGGCAAAAGGCTTGTTACTGTATTGGTTCCGATCAGGCAGCCTCAACCGAATTTTATCCGGATATCGCTTTTGATATGCGATGACTATTTCCCGTGTCGCGTCGGTGGAACAGTCTTCCAGAACAATAATCTCGTAGTCGAATTCGGTTTCCTGCATCAGGACAGTATCGAGGGCTTGAGCAATGTATTCTTCGTGATTATAGGTCGTCAGCAGAACAGTTACTTCCATGGGAGTTCGGATGGATCGATAACAACTTACAGCAACCGTGATGTCATTAGGTCCTCCACGGATGGCGGAAAACAGGTTCCATTGACAATCGCTCTTTCACCGCTGGCGCGTGTTTGACAATGAACCCAATCAATGCGCAGATGGCAGTGATCTCGCTCGAACTCACAGCGGAACCCGTAGGCAAGCAAAGGACTCTGTTAGCAAGCCTCTCAGTTTGCAGCAGGCGCAAGCCACCTTGAGGATTATCAGTGCGATAGGGTTCCATGCGGTGACACCCCGGATAAAAATAGCGACGCACCAGTACATTCTCAGACCATAAAATATCATCCAGCATGTTTCGACTCACTCCGGCCACCGTTTCATCAATCTCAAGGACTATATACTGGTAGTTACACTTTTCATCTTCCTGATAACGCGATAGAGAAATACCCGGGATGTTTACAAGTTGTCGGCAGTATAGGTGATAGTTGCGGCGGTTGGTTTGGATGAAGTTGTCCAGACTTTCGAGGGACGTCAAACCCATCGCAGCAGACGCTTCATTCATTTTCCCATTCGTGCCAAGGCTGGTAACCACGTCGAAACCAGCGAAACCGAAGTTCCGCATCAAGCGGAGTCTGGCTGCCAGTTCATCGTCTTTGGTGACGATTGCCCCTCCCTCGAAGGTATTTACGAACTTTGTGGCGTGGAAGCTAAATATTTCTGCATTTCCAAAACCGCCGATCATCCGTCCCTTATACGAGCACGCGAAAGCGTGAGCGGCGTCAAACAGAAGCTTTAAGTTATGGCGCTGGGCAAGATCGACAAGCGTATCCACATTACAGGGTCGGCCCCACACATGCACCCCGATAATGCCACTGGTGCGCGCGTTAATGAGTTCCGCTACTCGCATGGGATCAATGTTATGCGTGGCAGGATCGATATCACAAAACACAGGAGTAACTCCATGCCATCGCAAGGCATGGGCCGTAGCGATAAAAGTAAACGATGGAAGGATCACCTCACCAGAAAGGCCAATGGCTCTCGTCAGAATTTCAAGGCCGATTGTGGCATTACAGACGCCCACGCAATGCTTGACACCTATCAACTGGCAAACGCGCTGCTCGAATTGTTGTAAGAGAGGTCCGTCATTAGTTAGCCACTTCCGGTCTAAGAGATCGTTGATTCGTGTAAAAAGGGCCTGGCGATTTCCGACATTGGGTCGGCCCACGTGTAGCTCGCTACTAAACGCTGGTGTACCGCCGAAAATGGCGAGCTCCTCGATACGCGATTTTATAATCGCCATTTCTCAGTTGCGCTCGTCAGGCGTCGAGTGGCAATGTTGCGAAGATCGATACGCAGGGAAGTAGCCAGTCCTGTCTGTAGGATCAATGCCCACTCGCGCGCAGAGAACTGCGTAAATCGCCGGATCGTAGATTTGCTTAAGGCAACTCAAAGCAAGCTGTCTACCGCCAAATCGCTGTTTGAATTCAGCCACTCTGTCATCAGCGCGAACCCCGCCTCCCAAGTTTAATACCGGAATGTCGATCGATTTAAAATAGTCCACGCCGTACCAGTGTAGTATGGCAGAATGATGGCGGCCTTCAGCAAGCAAGATAATGAACAACGCATCTGCGGCGTAAGGCGTATAAGTAAATACGATCGCGGCTTCAATCCTTTCGGCGGTACCGGCGCCCACTATTACCACATTGCCGAGAGCGAACAAGCTCTTGAGAGTAGCTACTGAAAAGGCGTACGCTGTTGCCGCTCGTTTTTGACGGAAAAATTCGACATAATTATCGAGGAAAAAGTCTATCAATGGACGCTTATCCAGAATGAGTCCAGCAGAAATTCTCTCCCATTCTTTAAACTGCCTTTTTCTGTTCCTGTCCAGTTTCGAGAAAAGTTCGTCGCGGCTTAGTGTCAGATCCAGGACGTAAATATTGTTGGATGAATGCAGTTCATTATTGTCGAAATAGGTCTTGTTTTCGAATATCGGGTTCAACCCGATATAGCCGCAAACATAACCTCGCTCCCGGACGAACTCTCGCCAATACTGCGGAAAATCAGCACAATCGCCATTCCCGACGAACCCTGAAAATCCGTACGGAGTTACAATATCAATGTGGCCTTCGAATTCTCGCTCCGCGATGGGGCAGACGATGCGGACGCGCTCGGTCTCAAAACAATAAAGGTAAGTTTTAAAACCGGTTGTTAAGTGCATCGCATAGCAGTTTTCCCACGTGTGAGCAAACGCATGTTTGATCTCCTGCAAAGCATTTTCCCACTCGGTTCGTGAGTCGAGAGGGATACACTTCTGCCTTGCACCGAGGTTTTGCTGCTTTGCGCTCACGTTACGTTTTGCTTCTTGAGTCCGATATACATTCCTCGTCCTATCAAGCCCTTGCTGTCATAGTGAACCTCCAAACGAGCCTTCTGAAAGGCCTCCAAATACTGCCGATGTGTGAATAGGCCTACTTCGTACCGTTCGGTAAAATGATTTATCCTTTCAGGGGTACCTACCAGGTAGTGGCTATCTAATATCGCTACCCGTCCCTCAGCTTCGCTCGTGTGCATCCAGACAATCTTAAGCTCGGGCTTGTCCACAAAGTTTGCGACTACTCTGCCGGTCCAAAATCTTTCAGGAAAAAACCAAGGCTCGACAACGGCAATTCCACCAGGCCGCAAGTGGCGAGCGAAATTCGCCACCGTTTTTTGCAAACGTTTAAGGGTTTTGGCATAACCGATCGAACTGAACAGACAGATGATCACGTCAAAGCGACGACTCAAGGAAAAGTTCACCATATTCGCTTGGTGGAAGAGAACCCCAGGACACCGCTGGCGAGCCGCTCTCAACAGGCCTGCACTCAAATCCAATCCTTCCACTTGGTAGTGTTCTCGCAAGCACTCCAGATGCCTTCCCGTCCCGCAAGTCACGTCAAGGAGGGACACCGCTGTCGGAGCGTATCTCTGCAGAACAGCCCGGAGCTTCTTGCACTCGGCTGCATAGTTTTTGAACAGATCATGAAGAGCGTCGTAAACTCGGCCTGATAGTTTATACATTGAATTTGATGCTTAATTTGAAATCCAGCAGTCGCCTGAATAAAACGAAATTTCAGGACATCGCGTGCGGGCAATCTCTAACAGTTGCGGATTTAGCTCTAGTACCCAAAACCTTGATTCAGCGCCTACTCGGCGAGAATAGTCGAAGGTTCTCTCGTATCAATTCAAAACCACCGGAGCGGATATTGATGATGGAGAAACACGTTGTGCCATCGTCGTTAGACTGGCAGACATAAAGACCTGAACCGTATTTTTTACTTGAAAGCGAACCGAAAAAGAGAGGATGCCGAAATAATATCGACATCAAATGCTTCCATCATTGGAGGAATGTTTGGACTGGAACTCTTCGAATCTAACGCTTCCCTGAAGGCCAAAAAACTTCCCCGTTTTCTGAGTGAACGTCAATGTCTTCTAGCCACTGCGCGGTCTGCTGTGAAATTGCTCGTGCAAGCTTTGCGTCCCGCGACCGTTTGGCTCCCTTCCTACATCTGCGGTATCGTGATCGACGCGGCTCGCGAGCCCGGCGTTCGCATGCGCTTTTACGCGGTGGACCAGTCGCTCAAGGTTTCCGACAGCAATTGGCTCGCGGAAATTGAGGCCGGGGACCTGGTGATATTTGTTGATTATTTCGGCTTCGATACATGGAGTTGGCACGGAGTTGAAGCCAGGGCGCGTGGGGCGCGAATCACGGAAGATGCCTGCCAGGCGATGCTCAATAAAGACTTCTCTCCGCATTCGCATTACGTCATTTTCAGTCCTCGCAAATTCATCGGGGTCCCAGATGGCGGCATTCTTCTCGTCGGAAAAAACAAAGAACGTCCCGACGCGGATTTTCCAGCTCCGCCTGCGCGGTGGCTTTTGCAGGCGACCAAAGCCTCGATTCTTCGTTCGGAATTTGACCGATACGGCGGCGAGCGAAGGTGGTTCAAAATGTTTCAAGCGGCGGACGCCAACGGCCCAATGGAACCGTGCCGGATGAGCGATCTCAGCGCGGCAATCCTGCGAATCGTTGATTGGGCGAGCATCAAAAGGCGTAGACGGCGGAACTACGAGTTTCTCTTATCTGAATTAGGCGACCTGGCGATGTTTGCGTCTTTGCCGCGCGAGGTGGTACCGCTTGGGTTTCCGATTCGCGTGAAAAACCGAGACCGGTTGCGTCGCGCACTTTTCAACGAGCAGATCTATCCCGCCGTTCACTGGGACTTAAGCCTTGTTCCGTGTAAATTTGCGGCAAGCCACAATCTGGCAAAGGAGATCATGACGCTGCCCTGTGATCAGCGCTACGGTCGCGAGGAAATGAAGCGCATGGTATCGGCGGTGAAACGGTACATTTCGGTATGACGGGATATTTGCATCCGCTTTATGCGAGGTCTCTGAGCGAATTCGGCGCACCGGTCACGCTGCCGCAGTGCAGCGGATGGCTGCTGGAACGGCGGATCCCGAATTCCGATCTGAAGGATGCGATGGGTTGCTACCCCTTATTTTGCTGCACAGACTGGACGCGGCTCGCTGCCGATATTGAGAAAGTAAAGGACAGGTATGTAACCATTTCGTTGGTGGCAGATCCGTTTGCACCTGTAACTCCTGTCGATCTTTCGCGATCTTTTCAGCTCGTGCAGCCATTTAAAAAGCATTTCATCATCGGTGTCACTGACTCGACCGACCGACACGTACACCGGCACCATCGGTATTACGCCAGGAGAGCTCTAAGACAAATACAGGTTAGGTTGGTTGACGATCCGAGAGCGTGCTTGGATGACTGGGTGCGTCTCTATCAAATCCTCGTCGAGCGCCACCACCTTCGGGGCATCAAGGCTTTTTCAAAAATGGCATTCGCAACTCAGTTCAAAGTGCCGGGACTAGTGATTTTTCAGGCGAGCCGAAATGGAAGAACGATCGGAATGCATCTTTGGTATCTTCAGTCGGGTGTCGCTTACAGTCACTTGAGCGCGTTTGATCAAGAAGGTTATTCGCTGCGTGCGGCATACGCGCTTCACTGGTCCGCTATCCAGGAATTCAAGCGAAACCATGCGCAGGAACTCCGATGGATCGATCTTGGCGCAGGCGCTGGTGCGAAGGAAAACGAACGCGATGGTCTTTCCATATTCAAGCGCGGATGGGCCACAGCCGAAAAGGCGAAATATTTCTGCGGTTCCATCTGCGATCGAGAAAGTTACGAAGCTCTGATAGCGACCAATAAAATCGACTCAAACTATTTTCCGCTCTATCGAGGTGGTGAGTTATCTTAAGATCGAGCGCACAGAGATCCCTATGATTTCGTTTGGCAAACTCAAGTCCGACCTGCACCAGGCCCCTTTCGCCCTAAAGCAATTTGCCGAGTTGCTCGATAGACGGCATCTGATCGCATTCGGCGCCGGAAATGCCTTTCACGGTCTCCGCGCGACAATCGATTTGCCTTTTTGCTGCGTAATCGACGACACGCCGGGTTACGCAGACCAATCGGTAGACGGGCTTCGCATCGAATCAACAGCCGCGCTTACGCAGAGAGGCAGAGAGGATTTATGCGTGGTAACCTGTGCTAATACGACGGACGCGATCGCGCGCATGTCGGAGAAACTGCGATCATTCGGCCTCGTTTACGGCGAGCACTTCATTGATTGCTCGCTTTTACATGAAGTTTCAATCGCTCAACGCCTAAAATCGCGATTCAATATCTCTACCAGCGACGAAAGATTCGCGCTTGTGCACACTTTATCGCGGAGCTTAGCGATTCCCAATCTCTCTACGATTTCGGGCAGTTGGCTATTCACGGAATTAGTTGAATCGCTGCTGACTTCCCGGAACGGCGCCGTCGCAGAATGCGGTGTCTACCAAGGAGCCAACGCGCTGGTGTCACTCCTTTCGTCGCCGCAGCTAAGGTCGCGCTACTACGAGTTGTTCGACAGTTTCGAGGGATTGAGGAGACTTTCCGAAAACGATCCCAAATCAAGGGAGGGAGAATTTGCCGATGCCAATTTTGACTCACTTCGAGAGACGTTGGCCATTTTTCCAAAGGTCCGACTAACCAAAGGCTACTTTGAATCGACTCTGCCGAAATTAGATCGACATGACTATGCGGTAGTCTATGTGGACTGCGATCTGGAAAACCCCACGCGATTTTGTTGCCAATATTTTTGGGAGAAAATCGAACCTGGCGGTTACTTGCTAGTGCATGACTACTGGTTCCCGGATGACAAGGAACGACTTGCGAGCAAAGCGAACTTCCTTGGAGTAAAGCGAGCCGTGGATCGATTCTTTGGGGGGCGGCTGCACGAATCTTTGATTTTTCCAGAGACATCGCACGCGCTCTTCCGGAAGCCGCCATGGTAAAGGAAAAGACAGTGTCCATTGTCACTCCTTTCTTGGACGGGCAGCGCTTTTTCGAGGAAGCGATACAAAGCATACTTAGCCAGACGTTCGAGGGCTGGGAGGTTCTGCTGATCGACGACGGATCGACAGATGAAAGCACCGCGTACGCGCGGCGGTTAGCTGAAGAGCAGCCGGAGCGGATCCGCTACTTTGAGCACCCTGGGCACATCAATCGTGGTATGCCCGCATCGCGAAATCTCGGCATAGCAAAGGCGCGCGGTAAGTATCTTGCATTCTTGGACGTGGATGATGTTTGGCTGCCTGAGAAGCTCGCTCGCCAAACCGCGGTACTCGACGAACACCCGGAGGTGAGCATGGTCTATGGTCCACTGATATTTTGGTATGACTGGACCGGCAAAGCCGCTGACAAAAAGCGAAACTTCGTGTGTCCAATGGGCGGCCAGTACAACTCAGTCATCTCTCCACCGACGATGTTGCTGCGGCAAATTGAGAAGACGGATGGTTTGCCTGCGCCATCCAGCGTGCTTTTACGAACGGCAATCGCCGTTGAGGTCGGAGGTTTTGATGAATCCTTCAACATGTACGAGGACGAGGTGTTCTTTTCAAAAATTGCACTTCGTTATCCAGTGTATGTAATACCTGAATCACTCGACCGTTATCGGCAGCACCCGGATTCCTTCTCCTCAAGAGCCATAGCAGCCGGTGATTACGCTATGACCCAGGGGCCGGAGAACAAAGCTCGAGGACGCTTTCTGCGGTGGCTGCGCGATTATATTTTGCGCAGCGGCCTTGACGATGGCACTTTGATTCGAGCATTGGACGTCGAGCTCGAGCCATACGGAAACAGCTGAGACTGGTCCGGACGGACGCAATGTAGGCTACCTTTTCAGCTGCGGGTAAGCTGGACCGACCGAGCTACGTGCTTAAAGCAGCTAAGCGTGTCCTGGCAGAAAGCGGCTGCTGTGACTCCAGTTCCCTCCGTCTCGTTGAGCTAGGCAGTGTCCACATAACCGGCCAAACTGCAGAGTTGTTCGTACAGCGCCTGGATCCGCCGGGACACCGGTCGCTCCGCTCTCGACCGATTCAATCCCGGCGCGACGAAGGCCTTATCAGGGGCGGCTTGTGTCAAAGCTGCTAAACGGTTAACGCCTTCACCCCTGAGCATCTGGTTGTAATGAATGAACAGCCATTCAGCGTCGTTGGCGTGGCGTTCCAAAATGTGACGGTACATCAACTGCCAGACTTCAAGTGCGCGATCAAAATTGATCGTTATACCTTTTAAGTAATCTCTAGTCTGACATTCTTTGATAATACTTGCGGCTGTCGCCGCTGGATGCCTAAACACGCAGACAAAAACAGTATTCCTCAGAAACGGTCTCCAAACGGGAAGAGTGTATGAGAAGCGAGGGTCCTTAAAACAGAAGGGCCCATGGGAAGTCAGCGATTTAATGCGATCATCTATCTCGGGGGTCGACGAAATCCGCGCTGATAGTGGGATAGCAGCGAGCCATCGCTGCCACTGTTGCAGCCGGTCGCGACAGATCCAACGGCCTAAGTGCGGTATCGGTTTAGGGAGGATACGTGCTAAAAGATCTTCGTTGATCGCGTTGATTTCCGGATCTTCAAAGAAGCCCTTCGGATTGCTGGCGAGCCGAAGGTACAAATTAACTCCCATTAAATAACCAGCGGAAGCGAGTGTGCCAGCGACCATGCTGGTCCCGCTGCAGCCAGACCCCAAAATTAGACAGTTACGCATCCTGTTAGCCCAACGATTTGTTCAAACAATCACCGAAAATCAGAACTGCAATGCATACATCCCTTTGGCTCATCGTGGGACATCTTTGAACGATGCTGACGACGTTCTGCGGTTTAGCCCCTTATGAGTGAAGCGCTCTGAATGCCTCATGCAGGAAATGCGTCTGGTTGTAGCACGGTATAATCACGGAGACCAGA
>Ga0137372_10007789_pt1 | contig 10364 bp, 9 predicted proteins | sample SagtaG_6_FD_104911 | JGI IMG/M metagenome (GOLD analysis project Ga0137372, IMG submission 104911) | Vadose zone soil microbial communities from Sagehorn Ranch, Mendocino, California, USA - Sage1_R_60_16 metaG | ecosystem: Environmental > Terrestrial > Soil > Vadose zone | place: USA: California...
CTTGCCGATCGTCGAGCGGGCGGTCGAGGAGCTGGAGTGGGTGCTCGAGCGGGGCGCCAAGGCGATCCTCGTGCGACCCGCGCCCGTCCCGGGTTACCGCGGCTCGCGCTCGTTCGGCCTGCCCGAGTTCGACCCCTTCTGGAAGCGCGTGGAGGAGACCGGCCTGCTCGTCGGCATGCACTCATCCGACAGCGGGTACGAGGCGTACACCAACGATTGGCTCGGCACCGACGCCGAGTTCCTGCCCTTCAAGCCGCAGGCGTTCCGGATGCTCGCGTCGTGGCGGCCGATCGAGGACTCGGTCGCGGCGCTGGTGTGCCACGGCGCACTCACCCGCTTCCCGAACCTGAAGATCGCGGTCATCGAGAACGGGGCCAGCTGGGTGGAACCGCTGCTGAAGTCGCTGAAGAACCTCTACAAGAAGATGCCGCAGGACTTCCCGGAGAACCCCATCGAGGCGATCAAGCGCTGCATCTACATCTCCCCGTTCTGGGAGGAGAACTACCTGGAGCTCGCCGAGCTGCTCGGCGAGGACCACGTCCTGTTCGGGTCGGACTACCCGCACCCGGAGGGACTCGCCGATCCGGTCGGTTACGCCGAGGACCTCGCGAAGTACGTGCCGGCCGAGCAGATCGCCAAGTTCATGGGCGGCAACCTGGCCCGGCTGATGAACCTCGACGCGACAGTTCCCGCGTAAATGGCCCGCGTTGCGGTAGTCACCGGTGCCGGACGCGGCATGGGCAAGGCGTGCGCGGTGCGGCTCGCCGACGACTTCGACGTGGTGGTGGCCGCCGACCTGGACGAGGCGACCGCCGGGCAGACTGCGGCCGAGCTGCCCGACGGGAAGGGACGCGCCTTCGCTGTCGACGTCTCGGACTCCTCCGCCGTCCACGCGTTGGCGGAGTTCGCCGGCTCGCTCGGCACGTTCGGCGGGCTGGCGCACGCGGCGGCGATCTCGCCGTCGATGGCCGGGTGGGAACGGGTCATCGACGTCGACCTGCGGGGTACGGCCCTCATGCTCGACGCCTTCGAGCCGTTGGTGAACGAGGGTTCGGCGGCGGTCTGCTTCGCATCGTCGTCGGCGTACATGCTCGGGCCCACGCCGGACCAGGCCATCCTGGACTTGCTAGCCGAGCCGTTGGCCGAGGACCTCCTCGAGCGCCTCACCGCGTTCCCGCAGGGCCCGGCGGCTGGCTCGATGTACTCGTACCCGTGGGCCAAGCTGGCCGTCATCCGGCTCGCCGGACGCGCGGCGGTGCACTGGGGCCGGAAGGGCGGCCGGGTCGTCTCCGTGTCGCCGGGCATCGTCGACACCCCGCAGTCTCGCCAGGAGGCGGACGGTAGCGAGGTGATGGCGTTCATGCTGGCCAACATCCCCCTGGGCCGGTGGGGCCGCCCGGACGAGGTCGCCGAGCTCGTGGCCTTCGCACTCTCCGACCGGGCCAGCTACCTGTCCGGCGTGGACGTGCTGATCGACGGTGGCGGCGGTGCGGGGCTGGCGGCCGCGGGCGGGTTCGTCGTCGGCTCACGGTGATGACGACCGAACGGTGCGGGTTCGTCGGGCTGGGTGATCAGGGCGGCGGGATCGCACTGCGCATCGCGCAACGGGGCGTCTCGCTGATGGTATGGGCCCGGCGGCCGGAGGTGCTCGGCCGCTTTGTCGAGGCCGGAGCGACGGTTGCCCCGAGTCTGGCCGAGTTGGGCTCGTCCTGCCCGCTCGTCGCAGTATGCGTACGGACGGACGACGACCTCCGCGAGGTCACGCTGGGGGAGGGCAGGCTGCTCGCGTCCATGGCCGCGGGCAGCAGCCTCGCCGTCCACAGCACAGTGGCGCCGGCGACGGTGCGCACGGTGGCGGCGGAGGGTGCGGCGCGCGGGATCGCCGTGGTCGACGCACCGGTCAGTGGTGGTTCCGCCGGCGCCGCCGCCGGGACGATGTCGGTGATCGCCGGCGGCGACCCGGCGGTCATCGCGCGGTGGCGGCCGGTGTGGCAGACCCACGCCACGCAGATCTCCTTGCTCGGCCCGGTAGGAGCGGGGCAACTCGCCAAGCTCGTCAATAATGCGCTGTCGGCTGCCAACCTTGGGCTCGCGTTGCAGGCGCTGGGGTCGTCGGCCGAGCTCGGGCTGGACCGGGCGGCGCTCGGCGAGATCCTCGGCGGCTCGAGCGCGGCCAGCTTCATGGTCGGCGTTGCCCGGGTGATGCCGCCGGAGGGCCAGATACAGGCCGCGTCCCTGCTACGCAAGGACGTCGACCTGTTCCACCGGATCGCCGAGGGGCCAGAGGCGAAGGCGCTCGCCGCGGCCGCCGAGGCCGCCGTGGTCCATCTCGAACGGCTCGCCGCCCGGGTCTGACGTCAGGAGCCTGGCCCGGCCGCCAGCAGCGGCCTAGAGCGCGGCTCCGCGGTTCGGGGCCGTCTTGAGCATGCTGTCCTGCGCGAACGTCGCGACCAGGGTGCCGTCCTCGGTGAAGATCTCGCCGCGCCCGTACACGCGGCCCTTGCCGGCGAAGGTCGCCTGCTGGGTGACGAGCAGCCAGGACGACGCGTCGAACTCGCGGTGGAACTCGAGGCGGTGTCCGATGACGCCGGTCGACAGCGTGTGGTGCGCGTCCTCGATGCGCACCAGGTCGCCGTGCCGGCGCATGCTCAGCCCGATCAGCGCGCCGTTGGTGTCGTACGCGGCTATCGCCTGGCTCGCCGCGAGCGAGTCGACGCCGCCGGGCAACCGGGTCCAGAACGCCAGCTCGGCCACGTCGCCGTCGTCGGGCTGATTCGCCGTCCGGACCTCCGCGCCCGGAAAGACGATGCCGTCCGTTGGGTCTCCGTCGTCCGGCTTGCCGACCCCGGCCGGCGGGTCGATCTGGTGCGCGATCAGGTCGGGTTCGTGTGCGGTCAGCAGCACCATGGCGCGGGTCAGCAGCCGGCCGCCCTGGACGGCAGTGACGAGCTGGCTGGCCCAGGTCCGGCCGCTGTGGAATCCGTCCACCTGCACCTCGATCGGCGCTCCGTACGACCCGGCGCGGCTGAAGATCGTGCTCATCGACTTGACGTACTTCTCGGGCTGCTCCGCCGCCGACGCCATGATCATCTGAGCCATGAGCTGGCCGCCGTAGACCACCGCGCCACCCTCCGGCGACGCCTCCGGCAGGGGCACGGCGTAGCGGCCGTCGCCGGCGGGTTCGAGACGGAGCAGGTCCATCGGGTCAACGGGGTCGCGCGGTTCCGACATCGGGCACTCCGGTCTGTTGCGGTGGCGAGGAAGCATGGCACTATGGCGCTGCTGGGTTAGTTGCAGTATGACTAACAGTAATGCCGTCGATAAGGTGGACGACCCATGGCGTGGGATTTCGAGACCGACCCCGAGTACCAGAAGCAGCTGGACTGGGCCGACGAGTTCGTGCGCGAAGAGGTCGAGCCGCTCGACTACCTGTTCCCGCACAAGCAGTTCGACCCGATGACCGATGAGATGCGCCGGATCATCGACCCGCTCAAGGATGAGGTGCGCCGGCAGGGGCTCTGGGCGACCCACCTCGGCCCCGAGCTCGGCGGGCAGGGCTTCGGGCAGCTGAAGCTGGCGCTGCTCAACGAGATCCTCGGCCGCACCCTCTGGGCCTCGGTCGTCTTCGGAACGCAGGCTCCCGACACGGGCAACGCCGAGATCATCGCCCACTACGGCACCGACGAGCAGAAGGACAAGTACCTCCTCCCGCTGCTCAACGGCGAGTGCTTCTCCACCTACTCGATGACCGAACCGCACGCCGGGGCCGACCCGACGCAGTTCACTTGCCGGGCGGTCAGGGACGGGGACGAGTGGGTCATCAACGGCTGGAAGTACTTCTCGTCCAACGCCCGCACGGCGTCCTTCCTTATCGTGATGGCGGTGACCGATCCGGACGTGAGCCCGTACAAGGGCATGTCGATGTTTCTCGTCCCGTCGGACACGCCCGGCGTGAACATCGTCCGGAACGTCGGCCTCTGGGGCGAGCCGATGAACGACGGCTACCACGCCCTGATGCACTACGAAGACGTCCGCGTACCCGCGTCGTCCGTGCTCGGCGGCGAGGGCCAGGCGTTCGCCGTCGCGCAGACCCGGCTCGGCGGCGGCCGTATCCACCACGCGATGCGGACGATCGGCCTGGCGCAGAAGGCTTTCGACATGATGTGCGAGCGCGCCCTGAGCCGCGAGACACAGGGCAGCCGGCTCTCCGAGAAGCAGCTCGTCCAGTCCTACATCGCCGACTCGTACGCGCAGCTGACCCAGTTCCGGCTGTTCGTCCTGTACACCGCCTGGGAGATCGACAAGTACCACGACTACAACAAGGTCCGTAAGGACATCGCGGTCGCGAAGGTCGTCATGCCGGCGGTGCTGCACGACATCGCCTGGCGCGCAATGCAGATCCACGGAGCACTGGGCACGACGAACGAGATGCCGTTCTTCGACATGATCCACGGCGCCGGTGTGATGGGGCTGGCCGACGGGCCGACCGAGGTGCACAAGCTGACCGTTGCCAAGCAGGTGCTGCGGGGCTACGAGCCGGCCACGGGCATGTGGCCGACCGAGTGGATCCCTGACAAGATCGACGCGGCGAAGCGGAAGTACGCCGAGCTGCTCGAGCTCGAGGTGGGCAACCTGTAATGCCGGCCGCGCTCTGCTGCATGTCCCACAGTCCGCTGCTCGACATCACCGAGCAGCGGGCCGAGCTCGAGCACGACATCAGGGCGGCGCTCGGGGCGGCGCGGGAATTCGTCACCGGGTACGCCCCGGAGCTCGTCGTGCTCTTCGTGCCGGACCACTACAACGGGTTCTTCTACAAGCTGATGCCGGCGTTCTGCGTCGGGACGGCGGCCACGGCGGTCGGGGACTACGGCACCCTGTCCGGGCCGCTCGACGTCCCCGGCCGGCTTGCGTCGGATCTCGCCGGCTTTGTCCTCGAGAACGGTGTCGACGTCGCGATCTCACATCGCATGGAGGTCGATCACTCAACGGCGCAGCCGCTGCACGAGCTGTTCGGGACCCTCGACGACCGACCGGTCATCCCGGTGTTCGTCAACGCGGCAGCCCCGCCGGTCCCGCCGCTACATCGCGCTCGCGCACTGGGGTCGGCGATCGGCCGGTTCTTCGCCGAACGGGACGAGAAGGTCCTCTTCGTCGGCTCGGGCGGGCTGTCGCACGACCCGCCGGTCCCGGCTCTGGCCACCGCGCCACCGGAGCTGGCCGAGCGGCTCGTCTCGGGTCGTCCGCTCACCGCCGAGGAGCTCGGGCGCAAGCACGCCGGCGCCATCGCCGAGGGCGAGAGGCTGGCGGCGGGCACCAGTGAACGCCGTGCGCTGAGCCCGGCGTGGGACGAGAAGTTCCTCGACATCGTGACCGGCGGCTCGCTCGCGACCCTGGCCGACTGGACCACCGCGGAGATCGCGCAGCACGGTTGCGGCGCCCAGGAGATCCGTACGTGGGTGGCGGCGTACTCGGCGCTCGCGGCCGCCGGGCCGTCCGAGCCGCTGTACCGCTACTACCGCCCGGTTCCCGAGTACATCGCCGGCTTCGCGGTCACGACCGCCCGCCCCCTCACCGTGTGACGTCGCCGCCGGGCGGCGTAGACATACCGGTCCACGACTCAGTCGGCATTGAGCAGTTCCTCGGTCTCCTTGACGGCTTCCGGTAAACCTTACTATTGTCGGCGCAGTTAGTGAATCAGTCGTTGCAAATAGTGCACAGGATGATCAGTGTCCAATTATCTCGACCACCCCGGATCCTCCGCTCCGATCGACGTCGCCGTGGTCGGTGCGGGCCCGTCCGGCCTGATGCTCGCCAACCTGCTCGGCGCGCATGGCCTGCGTGTGCGGGTTTTCGAGGCCGGGGCGCAGCTCATCGACTTCCCGCGCGGCGTCGGCATGGACGACGAGACCCTGCGGACCTTCCAGGCCGCCGGGCTCGCCGACGAGGTCCTGCCGCACACGGTTCCGCACCAGCTGCTGGTGTTCGTCGACGCCAAGCAGCGCGACCTGGCGCGGCTCGCGCCGCCGACCGCCGAGTTCGGCTGGCCGCGGCGCAACGGGTTCGTCCAGCCCCTCGCCGATCGTGTGCTCCTCGACGGACTGTCCCGCTTCGATCCGGTCGACGTGGTCTTCTCCTCCCGCGTCACCGGATTCACCCAGGACGACGGCGGCGTCGAGCTGGAGATCGAGTCGCCGGACGGGCCGCGGACCGAGCGGGCGTCCTACGTGGTAGGCGCCGACGGCGGCGGCAGTGCCATCCGCAAGGCGCTCGGCCTCGCGTTCGAGGGCAGCACCGCTGCCGCGAACTGGTTCGTGATCGACATCCGCAACGACCCGCTCGGCCGGCCCGGGGCCTACGTCTGCGCGGACCCCGAGCGCCCCTACGTGTCGATCAGCATCCCGCACGGGATCCGCCGCTTCGAGTTCATGCTCAAGGACGGCGAGACCGAGGACGTCGCGATGAACGGCGAGTTCGTCCGGCGCCTCATCGAGCCGCTGATCCCGGCCACGGCGAAGGTCGACATCATTCGCCGCCGCGTCTACACCCACCACTCGCGGATGGCGTCGCACTTCCGCTCCGGCCGTGTCTTCCTGATCGGCGACGCCGCGCACGTCATGCCCGTCTGGCAGGGGCAGGGCTACAACAGCGGGATCCGCGACTCGCTCAACCTTTCGTGGAAGCTCGCGATGGTGCTGAAGGGCCAAGCGGGGGACCGGCTGCTCGACAGCTACGAATCCGAGCGCCGCGACCACGTGCGGGCGATGATCGATCTCTCGACCCGCGTCGGTAGGGCGGTCTCGATCACGAACCGGGCGGGCGCAGCGGCGCGCAACGCGTTCTTCCGCTCGCTGTCCGGAGTCCCGAAAGCCAAGAGCTACATCGTGACAATGCGGTTCAAGCCGATGCCGACGATGCAGACCGGCGCACTCACCCGGATCGGTTCGACAAGCGACCCGAGCCCGGTCGGTCGGCTATTCATCCAACCCACGGTGACGACGCGGGCGGCCGCGTCGATCAAACTCGACGACGCCCTCGGCCCGTGGTTCTCGCTCATCGCGTGGAACAACGATCCCGCGGCGGTGCTGGACGACGACGCGAAGTGGCAACTGGCCCGTGCAGGCGTGCGCCTGGTCGCCGCCCGTCCCTCCTCGCAGCTGCATTGGAACGAGCGTGACCCGGACGCATCCGTGCTCGTCGTCGGCGACGTCGACGGCTCGCTCAAACGCTGGTTCGACACGCACTCCGAATCCGTGCTTCTAGTGCGTCCTGACCGGATCGTCGGTGGGGCCAGCCCGGCCTACGCGGCCTCGGACATGGTCCGGGCCTTTGCCCTCGCGGTCGGCGCACCGGCGGCGACGGCGCCGTCGTTCACCGCGCCGGTACCCGACCACGTCCCCGCCGGGAGGCCTGCGTGACCCTCTGGACCGACCTCGCCGGCCTGGACTACTCGATCCGGCACGTCCGGATCGGCCGGTGGTCGACCCGGGTCCTGGAGTGCGGGAGGGGCGAGCCGGTCGTCCTCATGCACGGGACCGGTGGGCACCTCGAGGCCTTCACCCGGAACCTCCGCGCCCTCAGCGCCGAGTACCGGGTCATCGCGTACGACTACCCCGGACACGGCTGGACGACCACGACGGCGACCGATCTGGAGATCGACGACTACGGCGAGCACCTGCGCGCCCTGCTGGACGCGCTCGGGATCGAACGCGCGCACCTGTCCGGTGAATCGCTCGGCGGCTGGGTCGCGGTGAAGTTCGCGGCCAAGTACCCCGACCGCGTCGCCCGGCTCGTCCTCAACACTCCGGGCGGGACGATGGCGACCCCCGAGGTCATGGAACGCATCCGGTCGCTGAGCCAGGCCGCCGCGGACGACCCGTCCGATGAGCGGATCCGGGCGCGGCTCGAGTGGTTGATGGCCGATCCGGCCTCGGTCACCGACGAGCTCGTGGCGATCCGGCGGGGCGTCTACAGCCGGCCGGGGTTCGCCGAGTCGATGCGGCACATCCTCTGCCTGCAGGAGCCCGAGATCCGCCGCCGGAACCTGGTGACCGACGAGGAGCTGGCCGCGATCAAATCCCCGACGCTGGTGATCTGGACCAGTGACGATCCGTCCGGGCCGGCGAAAGCGGGGCTGGACATGGCCGAGCGAATTCCCGCCGGCGAGTTCCGCCTGATCACCGGAGCAGGCCACTGGCCGCAATGGGAGCAGCAGGAGCAGTTCGACGAGATCGCCCTCGAGTTCCTCGGGCGCGAGGGATGAGCGCCGACCTGGCCACCATCGAGGAAGCGTCGGAGCGGCTCGAGTACGCCGCGCGCAGCGGCGTGGCCTGCGCGCCGCTGACCGACCTTCTCGCGCCCGGCGACGTGGACTCCGCCTACCAGGTGCAGCGCCGGCTGACGCAACGACGCATCGCCACCGGTGCCCGCCTCGTCGGCCGCAAGATCGGCCTGACGTCCGCCGCGGTGCAGGCCCAGGTCGGCGTCGACCGGCCCGATTTCGGCGCGCTCTTCGACGACATGCGGTACGCGGACGGGCAGGAGATCCCGATCCGGCGGCTGCTGCAGCCCAAGGCTGAGGCGGAGGTGGCGTTCCTGCTCGCGCGCGACATCGACGACGCCACGGACCCGGCGGTCGTCCGCGCCGCCGTCGCGCTCGCGCTCCCCGCCATCGAAGTCGTCGACAGCCGCATCGAGAACTGGCAGATCGGCATCACGGACACGGTTGCGGACAACGCCTCGTCCGGCGTCTTCGTGATCGGTGCGCTGGGAACGCCGCTCTCGGCGGTCGAGCCGGTCGACGTCACGATGACCATGCGCCGCGACGGTGCGGTCGTCTCGCACGGCGACGGACGCGCGTGTCTCGGCGACCCGCTGAACGCTCTGGCCTGGCTCGCCGCGACGGCCATCGAGATCGGGGCGCCCCTGCGCGCCGGTGATCTCGTCCTCTCCGGCGCCCTCGGGCCGATGGTGCCGGTCTCCGCCGGGGACGTCTTCACGGCCGACATCGCACCGCTCGGCACGGTGACCGCGCGCTTCTCGGGCAAGGGAGATGGCAAATGACCAAGCAGGCAGGCGTCGCGATCGTCGGCTCCGGCAACATCGGCACCGACCTCATGATCAAGATCAGGCGCCACGCGGAGAACCTCTCGATGGTCGCCATGGTCGGCATCGATCCGAACTCCGACGGCCTGGCCCGCGCCGCGCGCCTGGGGGTCGCCACGACGGCCGAGGGCGTCGCCGGCCTCATCGAGCTGCCCGAGTTCGCGGACGTGGACATCGTCTGCGACGCCACGAGCGCATCCGCCCACATCGCCAACGCCGAACTGCTCGCGCCGTACGGCCGCCGCCTGATCGACCTCACCCCGGCCGCGATCGGCCCGTTCGTGATCCCGGCGGTGAACTTCGCCGAGCACCTGGACGCCCCGAACATCAACATGGTCACGTGCGGCGGGCAGGCCACGATCCCGATCGTCGCCGCGGTGTCACGGGTGGTCGAGGTGCCGTACGCGGAGATCGTCGTCTCCGTGTCGTCCAGGTCGGCCGGCCCCGGAACGCGCGCGAACATCGACGAGTTCACCGAGACCACGGCGCACGCGATCGAGGCCGTCGGCGGGGCGCGCCGCGGCAAGGCGATCATCATCCTCAACCCGGCCGAGCCGCCGCTCATCATGCGCGACACCGTCTTCGCCCTGATCGGTGGCGCCGACCAAGATGCGGTGCGCCGCTCGATCGAGGAGATGGTCGCCGACGTGGCCGAGTACGTGCCCGGCTACCGGCTCGTCCAGCAGGTGCAGTTCACGCCGGTCGACCCGGACGAGGTCGCCACGTTGCTGCCGGAGGGCTCCGGTCCGGTCGACACCAAGGTGTCGGTGTTCCTCGAGGTCGAGGGCGCCGCCCACTACCTGCCGGCCTACGCAGGAAACCTCGACATCATGACCTCGGCGGCGATGCGCGTCGCCGAAGGGATCGCTGCGGGCGCGACGGCGGTGGCGCTGTGACGACGACACCGATCAAGCCGTACATCCAGGACGTCACGCTCCGCGACGGCATGCACGCGATCCGGCACCGGATCACGCCCGCGCTGGTCGGGCAGATCGTCGAGTCGCTCGAGGCCGCCGGTGTCGCGGCGATCGAGATCGCGCACGGTGACGGGCTGGCCGGGTCGAGTCTCAACTACGGCCCGGGCAGCAACACCGACTGGGAGTGGATCGCGGCCGCGGCCGACCGGGCCCACACCGCCGTACTCACCACGCTGCTGCTGCCCGGCGTCGGCACGATCGTCGACCTGCGCAAGGCGTACGACCTGGGCGTCCGCTCGGTCCGCGTGGCCACGCACTGCACCGAGGCGGACGTGGCCGCGCAGC
>Ga0137372_10007790_pt1 | contig 10363 bp, 10 predicted proteins | sample SagtaG_6_FD_104911 | JGI IMG/M metagenome (GOLD analysis project Ga0137372, IMG submission 104911) | Vadose zone soil microbial communities from Sagehorn Ranch, Mendocino, California, USA - Sage1_R_60_16 metaG | ecosystem: Environmental > Terrestrial > Soil > Vadose zone | place: USA...
AGAACGTCGCGTCCCACGGCTCAATCTTTCCCAGTCGGAAGAATGTCAAAGTGACTGACGGATTCAGATGCGCGCCCGATTGCTTGCCCCATGGTGAGTAAATGAGCGCAACTGCGGTCAGCCCCATGGCGACACCGGTCAGAAGACGGCGAACAAACGCGCTCGGAAGCATCTGCCGAAGCGCAGATCCGGGGTGCTGCAGCAGAACCGTAAAGCTACAAGCCGAGATCATGAAAATACCCAGGCACGCGGCTTCCATCAAATATTCTGGCCAGTGGCTGGTGGCGGCCGAGATCGCGCCCGCGTGCCAGGTCGGCCACGCGGGCCGCGTTCCGAGTCCAGTGGTCAGCCCTTGCGTAATTTCGTTTTGTGCTGCGGTTTGCATTTGCCCATCGGATTCGCGGCTAACAGTTTGGTGACAATCGAATCGATGAAATTCTTGCGAACGCCCGAAAATAGAAACTCTTGTCACCTTTTTTGCACGTCAGAATCTCAGAAGATTGGAGAAAGACTTGGGATCTCGGAAGTGTCCCGGACTGGAGGAGTCGTGGAGATTAGTTGCCTGGAAGTGATCCGGGAGCTCTCGAACTACATTGATAAGGATGTGACACCGGAGTTACGCGAACAGATCGTGGCGCATTTGCCTGGCTGCTTGCATTGCACCGCTGTTTATGTCGGATTGCGAAACACTATGACGCTTGTCGGAGACCGCCGGAGTTTCGAATTACCGGCAGGATTCAGTCAGCGCTTGCGCGCACGGCTAACGAAAATTTCCTGAGCTGCGCGCTGTCATTCTGTTACGCCTGTTGTCCCTGAGCTGCTTTGGCCCATCTACCGCCCCATCCCGGCGCCAATCTGTCCCGCATCTGCAAGCGTGCTCGCGAGGTGCGAGTCTTGACGTTCTCTTCCGAAATGCCCAGCGCTTTCGCAGTTTCCGCAATGCTCATCTGCTGCACGTCGCGAAGGACCAGGACAGTGCGGTATTTTTCAGCAAGAGATTGTAGAGCTTTGTTCAACGCCTCCCGCAACTCGGTTTGCTCCAGAACCTCAGAGGGAATCTGGCGCCAATCTGCGAAGTCAGTGGGAATGTAATCGCCTTCGTCCATTTGCTGGCCCTCGTCAATGGAGTCGTACAGCTGCCGGCGATCCTTACGCAACTTCATCCGCGATTCGTTGATCACGATTTGAATCAGCCACGTGCTGAACTTTGACTCCTGCCGGAAGCGTGCGAGATATTTGTAAGCCTTCAGTACCGCCTCTTGCGCGACGTCTTCCGCGTCGGCGTCGTTGCCCAATATCGAAACGGCTGACAGGAATACGCCACGCTCGTACGGCCGGATCAGTTCATAAAAGAGATCCGTCTCTCCCGCGAGCACGCGCTGAATCAGTTCATACTCGTGCGTGGCTTGAGGATCCAATGCCCGACAGGGTGCCTGCGCGATGCCGGTTTCAGACTCAATCGCCATGACATTCGGGCTCGTCATATGGTTGTCTCCTTCAGTTGTTGACTAAGAAACGCTGAGCAATTCACGTGTTCAACTTTGCGGCTGGCTAGCTCTCGAAGCAGGGCCGTTCCACTCGCATCCACAAACCAGACTTTTTCCAGGTCCAGGGTGACGGCCTTTTTCTCCGACAACGCCTGCTCGCTTTGCCTTCGCACCTCATCCACCCACGGCCCAACCAGCCAGCCTTCCAGAGTCAGCTGAACCCTGTCGGCGGAGTCCTCAATAATCGAAATTCTCAGCACTGTTTATTTGCCTCCGAACACCATCACTAAAGGCATGCGCGATGCCAAGGTTGGGCCACGCAACGAAATTCGCTAAGTGATTGCCATGTGAGGAGATAACGGGAGGCGAGCGACGTAAGAGACCAGGCTTTCCACGAGATATCGTGGGCGAAGCCACGACGGTCTGTTCGTGGCCACGAGATATCGTGGGTTATGCCGTAGCGGAAGAGCGCTCGATGCCAAGCTTTTTCATCCGGCTTCGCAGCGTATTGGGATGGAGGTTAAGAATTCTGGCAGCCCCGCGCGGCCCTTCGATGACGCCGCGGGTTTCCTGCAGGACTTGAAGAATGTGAGACCGCTCGACGTTCTCAAGCGAACTGGAAGAATTTTCTGCAGCAAGCGAGGTGCTCTCGCCGAAAATATGTTCTACGCTGGCCTCACTGGTGATCGGCAGAAGATCATTGCCGAGCCGGAGAATGGAGCCAGAACACAACACTACCGCACGCTCGATCACATTCTGCAGCTCGCGAATATTTCCCGGCCAGGAATAGCGTGAGAGCGCATCCATGGTGTCCTGCGACATGCCGGTGATCTGCTTGCCGAACTGACGGCTGAACCTCTCAACGAAAAATGATGCGAGCAGCGGAATATCGGCGCTGCGCTCCCGAAGCGGGGGCAACGTAACCGGTAATACATTAACTCGGTAAAACAAGTCTGCGCGGAAACGGCCCTCCTGTACTGCTTTTTCCAGGTCGCGGTTGCTGGCCGCGATAATACGGACGTTCACCTCAATAGTGCGACTGCTGCCCAGCGGTTCGAACTCGTGCTCCTGAAGTACTCGGAGCAGTTTTACCTGGGTGTCCAGAGGGAGTTCGCTGACTTCGTCTAGGAAGAGGCTGCCGCCATCCGCCAATTCAAAGCGACCAGTCCGCCGTTCCAGCGCGCCGGTGAATGCACCCTTCATATGCCCGAAGAGTTCGCTTTCGACCAGTCCTGTGGGGATGGCGCCGCAGTTCACTTTTACCAGTGGCCGGTGTTTGCGCTTGCTACGGTTGTGAATCGCGCGGGCAATTAATTCCTTCCCACAGCCTGTTTCGCCAAGAATCAGCACCGTCGAGTCAGTTGGCGCAACCGTCTCCACTTTTCGCAGCACATCCAGCAGGCCTTTGGTGTTTCCGACGATTTCCTCGAAGTTGTGCTCTTTGCGAATTTCCTCCTGCAAATACACGTTTTCGGCTTCGAGTTTCTTCTGCAGCTCTTGCACCTGTTGTAGCGCCGCGTGCAATTCGGTTTCGGCCCTCTGTCGTTTGAGTTCCGCCGCGGCCCTCGCGGCAAAGATTTTGACCAGGTCGATGGCGCGCTCGTCGCGCTCCATGGGCTTGTCATCGATGATCGCAATGTGTCCGATCACTCGGCCGCTCTGGTCCAACATCGGCACTCCGAGATAGCTCCGACAGCCCAGTTCAGCCAGAGGAATGTCCAAGGGAAACAGTTGTGTTAGTTCATCTCGATAGTGGCAGATCTCGCCCTGAACGACTTTTTGACAAGGGGTGCCTTCCACATCGAACTCAAAGGTTTCTCCAAAGCAGTCTCCTTTCCAAAAGGCGAGCGCTTTTGCATGCTTGGCATCATCGCAAGACGTAATGAAGGCATACCGCACTCGCAATGCCGCCGCCATGTGCTTGACCAGAGAGGGAAAAAAGTCGGTTCCGGTAGACGAGGCTGTGCCGACTACAATGGCTCGAAAAGTCTCTTCGGTCAGATGCCGGTCGGTTACATCAAACACGAGGCCGATTACGCCGATTATGTTCCCGTTAGCTTCGTATTGAGGTGCGACGGTGCAAGATTCCCATACATCCTGCCCCTGCGCTGAATGCTTGGGCACGAGCACGTCGGAGATTTTCACCACCTCGCCCGAGACTGCACGTTGCAAAAGCGCTTCTATGCCGCTGGTCCGCAGGCGAGGGAAAACTTCGACTGCAACCTTTCCCAGAACTTCCTCGGCACGCTTGCCGGTCAAACGCTCCATGTAAGGATTGAAGACTTTGTAACGAAACTCGCGGTCATAAACCACAATGCCTTCGCCCGCGTCTTGAATGATGGCCTTATTGAACTCTATGGCGTCGCGCAGAGCAGTTTCACTCAGCTTTTGCGCCGTCACGTCGCGTGAGAGAGCTAATATCCGCTCCGGTTTACCTGCGCTGTCGCGAATCGGGCTTACAACAACATCCCACCACCGCGGTTGCCGGTTGATTCTCGTTTCGAAATAACCCGTGAAACGGCCGATTTCGCCTCGACGCGCCGTCTCAACCGCTGCTCGCGCCGCTTCTCGATCTTCGCCACCCCAAAAATCAATCCATGGGCTATTCAGGACCGGAGCGAGGTCACAAATCTCGAGAGACTGCATCCCGCCCTCATTCATGTAAACCAGGCGTCCGTCAAGATCGAGAACCTTGATGCAGTCTCGGCTGCATGCCAGCAGGCGGCCTTTGAACTCCTCGCTAGCGCGTAAAGCCTCCATCACGGAATCCGTGCTGGTCTCGGCCATCCTGAGCTCCGCTTTGGTTTTGCGGAGCTCAATCTGCGCAACTGCCTGGGAACTCAAAACGCGCAGCGCCTCAAGCTGTTGCTCGCTGAGCTGTCGCGGAACGTGATCGAGCACGCACAGGGTGCCAAGAGCGTGACCTTCAGGGGTGACAAGCGGCGCGCCGGCATAGAAGCGGATATGCGGGTCAGATGTGACTAAGGGATTATCAGCAAAGCGCTGATCGGTTGCGGCATCCGGAACTACGAGCAAATCTCCATGAACAATTGCGTGCGCGCAGAACGCGATGTCGCGGGAAGTTTCAGTGACAGCGAGCCCGACCTTCGACTTAAACCACTGGCGATCGGAGTCAATCAAGCTCACAATCGCGATGGGAGTACCACAGATACTGGCGGCCAATTCGGCCAATTGATCATACGAGCGTTCGGGAGCGGTATCGACAATGCCGCTTGCGCGCAACGCTCCTACGCGTTCCTGCTCGTTTGCTGGTACGGGAGCCTTCACCCAAACGCTTCCTGACGGACTATACCGACCGGCTGTAAAAGCCCAACAGCTGTGACGAAATCGTATCAAAACCAGCGTCGATATGGGCGTTTTTCTTATCTCTTCGTAAGTTCCTGGGGAGCCAGCGGCGGGCGGATTCCCGGCACATTCAGTCGTACGCGGTATAGACCGGTCCGTGCGCACAGATAGAGAGTTTTGCCATCATCGTCGCCCCAGGCAAAGTTGTGCGGATGCTCCGGACCAACAATCGTCCCCAGGTGCTTGCCTTCGGGAGAGATGATCCACAGTCCGCCTGGTCCGGAGACGTATAGGTTTCCCTTTTGATCGATCTTCAGGCCATCGAGAGCGTCTTCGCCGGGGGCGCTGGTCATATCAAAGAAGACTTTGCCGTTGGCTAGTGTTCCGCCCGAATTGACCTCATATCGCATGATTATCTTTTTCTTTTCGTCCCAGTTATCGACGTAGAAGTATTTCTCGTCTGGCGAGAATGCCAGCCCGTTCGGTCCGCTCAGTTCGCTTGTTAACAATTGAACTTGCTTTCCATCGGGCGAAACGCGGAATACTCCGCTGTAGGGCAACTCCTTCCGCGGGTCATCAAATAACTTCGGCAAGCCGAATGGCGGATCAGTGAAATAAAGCGCTCCATCCGACTTGTAAACGAGGTCGTTCGGGCTGTTTAGTCTCTTGCCGTCGTAACGATCAGCAAGTACCGTCAATTGCCCGTTCTTTTCAAGTCGCACCACGCGACGATTGCCGTGCTGATTAATCGTCAATCGTGCTTCCTGGTCGAGCGTCAAGCCGTTCGACCCCGGCTGGCCATACTCGCCGATGTCAGCGCCAGCGTATCCGCTTTTGGTGCGGTAAATGGATAGTTGACCGTCGGGAGTCCAACGATAAATGATGTTGTTGTTCGGGTCGCTGAAGAGAAGGTACCCGTCTGAATCAGCGGTGCGCGGCACCCACACTGGTCCTTCTGTGAACAGGAAACCGCCAGCTAATTTTTCGATCTTGGTGCCGGGCGTGAGAATTTCGTCCAACCCCGGATCAGCCCGCAGAATTTCTGTCTTCTGCTCAGTCCCAACCTTGGGTGACTTATAGAAGTCGAGCGTCGCAGACTTTATCCAAATGAAATTCTCTGGTGAGTAGGAGATAGGGCCGTTCGCACCAAAGACCGCGAGCTGAATTCTCTGACCTGGCTTGAGGTTGCGGCCGATCACTACGCGGTTCGGTGCGTTGAACCCCTTGATCACAGGACCGCCAGGCTCTCCCAGGATTCGAGGCAGTTTGCCATCGACCCAGATTTCCGAGTAGTCGTCGATCACTATCTCGAACGCAACGGTGGAACCTGTAGTATGGAATTCCCCAATCTTCTCTGGAACAGTGACCGCAATGCGATACCAGTTGAAGCAAATCTTGCCGGTAGATCGTCGCGCATCGAGAGTGGTTGGATCGATCGTCTCCCATTTCGAATCGTCGAAATCTGCGGCTCCGGCATGTGGCGCGTAGTCGTAAGTCTTAATCGGCGCACCGGATGGCTTGAGATCAGCACCAGGACCACGCGAATCGACTTCGATGATCCTGGTATCGCTGTATCGCCACTGACCATTGACCAGCTCAACTCCTTTGCGAGTCGCGAGGTCGATTACCGCATCCGGCCTGCCGAACGGCGGATCCATTATCGATTGGGCTCCCGCCGAAACGCCGTAAAGGAACACGCTGATTGCTGCAATCAAATTGACGAGTCGCACTTTCATCTTCAGCTCCTGCTACCTGACCTTAACCACGTAGTAAGTAAACGGCCCCGAAATTTCCTTGAACCAGTGCGGTATGCCATTGGGCACGACGATAACGTCGCCTTCGGCGATCTCTCGGGTTTTTCCCCCTTGAATGGAGCTGCCACGAATTTCGTCCGCCGCGATGTTCTTGGTCTCAACCGCAGTCCCGCCGGTCACGAACGTGGCCTTGCCGCCAAGCACATAAATAATGTCGGTGTCCCTAGTATGGATTTCTGCCATGCCCGGTGTTTCGCGGCGGCTGGCGTGGATCATGTAATTGCGGTTGTTACTGCCGTCGAGCAGGATCGTTCCCTTAGCGAACGCGGCTTTGACCTGCTCTTTATCGAAATACGTGATAGGTGCGGACGCGACGGCGGTCTTGCCAAAGTCTTTGGCGGCCGCGGCACCGGCGATCGCCAACTCCTCATCCTGCTGCGCTGAACTGGCCCCACTTACGCCAACGCCGCCGATGATCTGGTCGTCGAGCGTGATCGGAATTCCGCCAATGAGGGGAGTAAAGTCGTCCAAAGCTGCCATTACGGTGCGGCCCTTGCCGTTGGAGTTAATCAGCTCCTCAAAGAAGCGTGTCGGCTTCTTGAATCGGACTGCGGTGCGCGCTTTTCCGATAGACACGTTAGCGCCGGCGGAAAATGTTCCGTCCAGGCGTTCGAGTGCCATCAGATTGCCGCCATCATCGACCACGGCGATTACCGCGCCGGGGGCATTGAGCTGCCTTGCTTGAGCCTCGGCAGCGGCGATGACCCGTTTGGCGCCATCGAGTGTCAAAACTTTCTTGTCTGCTATCTGCGCGGTCGAAACGCTGGCGCACAGTGCCATAAGTAAGAGCGTGAGAAGAATTTTCTGTGTCTTCATAATTGTTCCTTTCCGGCTGATCTCATTAATCGCCATTCCTGGTTCCTGGTTCACAGGCATGGATCAGCCGGTGAGGTCGTTTACATCACCGGAGAACCGAACGACGCTTCCCCAAGCAATGTCTCGGCAAAGGCGCACCAGATCTGCACTTTAGCGACATCTGGGACGTAACTCGGGAGCGTGATCGACCTGTTGAATTTGCCATTCTTGGCCTGGAGTCGTTCAAGCGTGTACACATTGCCCTTCGAATCGACTACTTGCCAGTGCGGATCGGGCGTTTCAGGCGACTTGAAATCATTTGAGAGTGTCAGGATGTTGCGATCACCTTGCTTCGAGTGCGTGACCGTCCCGCCGTTCACCTTCACGCCGTGAAATTGGTCGGTTGTGTGCACGTCCTGCGCAAAGCTGGCGCCGCTCAACAAACACGCTACGAACAGCGCCAGACTGCAAGCAGTGCGTGAATTAGATAGAAACTTCATCTGTGTTTCTCCTTGAAAGTTTTTGTGTTGCGGGCTGTCTGATTCAGAAGGGAGGAAAAGGTGACGTGTTACGAGCGCCGGTGTGCTTGTCACGTTTTGCTGCTATCGCAGTCGCACATAACGGAGGCAAGCGCTAGATAGTTCTCAAATGCTGCGCGTGAGGAACTCAGGCAGGCGCGTTATGGCAAGAGTAATTGAGTTTCACATACCGCCAAGTTACAAACCCAAGCGGCGGTGGATTCCAATTGATGACCGCAGCAAGGTGATCGCATTTACTAATGTGCTCGCCCAGAGGTCTGCGTAGGAAAGCGATGTCTCTGGTGCGTGTGTCGGACAATACGAACCAGCTTGCCCGGCGAGGTATCGACACAGCCATGAGCTATCAGTTCCTGATGAGATTGCTACTGATAGACGCGCTTGTGTTCACAAAAACAGGATCATTCTCCAGTGGTCAGCGATCAGAAAATTAACATGGGCGCCATGCTGGGAGCTTAGATCAGCTCCCCAAAATGAAATGACACCCTGGCTAGGGTTGCAATTGGAGGGTTTACATTACACCCGGACTGGCGTGATCGAGCAAGAATGAGACGGTTGAAGCACCACTCAAATGATTGAATATTAACAAAATCAGCTCCACGCCCCCAAGTTCGGGGCAGTGTCTTAAATAGTGTGTTGCTGGCAAAATGCAAAGAAAAGCCCCAGAGTGAGGGAGCGTGAACAATGCTTAATTCGCCTACTTGCGAATCTCAGCCTGAACACCCTTTAAAAAGCTCAATAGAGCCATTGCTTCATTTATCGGGAATTCGAGTTCGTACAGTACACCTTTGGGGTCAATATATTGTAGAGACACATCCGCAGAATTCTCTTCAGGTAACGGTTTTAGTGCACCACCCTGGAGCTTTTGGACACGCGGGAGACTCTTCGGAAGCATAACCCACTCCTGTGACCGCCTAATTTGAATGTCAGCTTGTGAGGTTATTTTGCGTGTTCTGAAAACAGAACAAAATTGATCTTTTGTTGAAAGCTGTCGGAGGCTACGCTCAGTTACTACTTCTCAGTCTTGGTTTTATCCTTAACGAAAAAGTGAAAGAATTGAGCGTTCTTCGGGTAAATGCGCTTGCCATTTTTGGTTATGTAACGGCAGAACACTTCCCTATAACCAACCGGAACCTCTTTCATAGGGTGCTCCTTTCTGAGACCTTTCCTTGGCAGGGACTCGTCTCCTCGAAAGGAGCATTTTTGCTCCACTCAAGGAGACGGCCCGGTAGGGTAAGTCTCTAGAAAGAAGGTCCTAATCGAGTGCCAGACGATTGCCAACCGACAGCAGGAAAATTATACGCCTAACAATTCGGCAATCGTCCAAACGTGATCCGCAAGTCCCGCCTCCATCGCGGGTGTGACTCTGAGACTGGAATGAACGCGGCAGAAATTGTAATAGGCGAAGTGGAGGGCAACTGCAGCTTTCAGATGCGACAGCTTTTTGCTAAAAGCGTTTGTGAGCCTAGTCAATCTGCGAAGCTGCATCCGCATCGTGAGATTCTGACGCTCAACGTAGGACGTGCTGATGTGTTCGGGATCGGGATTACCGCAGCGCACTTTGGATATGACCTCCACGATTGGCCCTGGGGAATACCTCGCATCGGCATCATGCTGGCCCCAATCGCCAAACAGTTTCGTCAATTGCGCGAAGTCAACATCAGTTCCAAATGCTTCCGGCACACTCAAGGTGTAGTGATTGAGAGCGTCAGTTGTGAGTTGAACGCGATCCGCAAGGCGGTTGTACAAGTCCCAGAGAAACGCAGCCGTATCAGGCCGCGCACGCTTGCCGACACGAAACGTGGGAATCAGCTTACTCTCCGCATCAATGGCAACGTAAATCCACTGATCTCCAATTTCAGGCGCGTTGACGTAGCGAAGATGACGGCTCTTTTTCTGCACGAAGCACCAAATCTCATCAACTTGCAAATACCTGGGACGCAGTTCGCGCATTCTCGCATCCATCAGGCGCTCACAGCGATGCCCCGCCAGAATGAGCAGCCGCATGATGGTATTGCGATTGAGGCCCGTCAGCCTTTCTGTGCTGCGAATCGAGCAGCCCTCAACAAGGCAGTGAATCGCCCGCGCTGCTGCATCGGGATTCGCCAGCATCGTGTCACGCGTAAGTTTCGTGTGAGGTTCGCAGAAAGTGGATTTACAGGAATTGCAGCGCCAGCGTTGAATCCGGCGCTTACCGAAGTGACCAAATCTCTTGCAGGTTTGGTGCTGGCATCTGAGGCAGGTCATGGCTTTTCTCCGCTTGCGTTTTGCGGGGAAAAGCCCCAAAATCAGTTTGGGTCTAGATCGTGGCTAACCCCGCGATTTGGATTAGCCCCGACTCCTGTTTCCGCAGAAGCCGGGGCGCTTAATCAGCAGCTATCGAATTATGGAGGTCTGATTGCCATTGCGGGTCTCCTTTCTGTTC
>Ga0137372_10007792_pt1 | contig 10359 bp, 7 predicted proteins | sample SagtaG_6_FD_104911 | JGI IMG/M metagenome (GOLD analysis project Ga0137372, IMG submission 104911) | Vadose zone soil microbial communities from Sagehorn Ranch, Mendocino, California, USA - Sage1_R_60_16 metaG | ecosystem: Environmental > Terrestrial > Soil > Vadose zone | place: USA: California...
CAATATCGAGATGCTGTTCTCGCGCCCGCCGCCCAGGTTGTACACTTCGCCGGGCCGCGGATTGGCCGCAAATTCCTCGATTGCCCTCACGACATCATAACTGTGAATATTGTCTCGCACTTGCTTGCCCTTATAGCCAAAAATGGAATACGTACCTCCGCTGAGCGCAACCTTCACCAAGTACGAAAGGAAGCCGTGCAACTCCACACCCGAATGCGCCGGCCCCGTCAGGCAGCCCCCACGAAATATGCCAACCTTCATTTTGAAATACCGCCCATACTCTTGCGCCACCAGATCGGCTGCAGCTTTCGAAGCGCCAAAAAGCGAATGCAGCGTGCGATCGATCCGGCAGGTCTCGTCGATCCCCGCAGAATCTTCCGGCCGCGCATAGTCGTAGCGTTTTTCGAGTTCCTTGAGCGGAACCTCGTTCGGTGCGTCGCCATAAACCTTGTTGGTGCTGAGAAACACGAAGACAGCCTCGGGAGAGTGCTGGCGGGTTGCTTCCAGAAGATTCACAGTTCCCACCGCATTGACCTCAAAATCGAGCAAGGGAATATCCCGCGCCTTGTCGTGCGACGGCTGCGCCGCGCAATGCACAATCAGATCGAAGCGCTGCGTTCGAAAGATGTCTTCGATGGCGGTGCGATCGCGAATATCCAGGTCCGAATGTGTAAACCGCTTGGTGATACCTTTCAACCGTTCGAGATTCCAAAGCGTGTCGCCCGCAGGTCCGAAGAAAACTCGGCGCATGTTGTTGTCCACGCCGAGAACTTCGTGCCCTTGCCGGTCGAAATGCTCGACCGCTTCCGAGCCAACCAATCCGCTACTTCCCGTGACTAGAAGTCTCATCCGCTCGATCCTGCTCCCCTGCGCATCACCAACAATACAGATAAAACGCGATGGAATTCTCGCGAACGGCAACCGTCAACCAGCTCGTAGATGAGACGAAAGGGCCGCTTCCCAATTACAAGAGTATCAGCACTCGCGCGGTTTTTTAACTCCGTGGCGCAGTTCCTGTTACGAGACTCGTAGGTAATCGGATTCAAGACGTGGGTATCAGAGCAGCGAGGAAGAGTTTCACCTTCGACGGATGTGCTAGCATCGGAGACTTGTGCGTTGAGTAGGAGCGCGGCTAGATGGCCACGACAATGAAAGCGTTGCGCAAGATGCAGCCCGCCAGGGGTTTGCAGATGGACACGGTGGCGGTGCCGGCGCTCGGGCCAACCGACGTGCTGGTGCGCGTGAAGACCGCTTCGATTTGCGGCACGGATCTGCACATTTACGGTTGGGACCGCTGGTCGCAGGGACGCATCAAGCCCCCGGTGACGCTGGGACATGAGTTTTGCGGCACTATCGAGCGCATGGGAGACGAGGTCGCCGCGGTCAAGCCGGGCGATTTCGTCAGCGCGGAAATGCACGTGAACTGCGGGCATTGCCAGCAGTGCCGGCTGGGCCAGGGGCATATCTGCCAGAATCTGCGGATCATCGGGATCGATCAGGACGGGGCGTTCGCGGAGTTCGTGAAAATTCCGGCATCGAATATCTGGAAGCTCGATCCAGCGATACCCGAGCACTACGGCGCGATTCTCGATCCGCTGGGAAACGCGGTCCACACAGTGCTGGCCGGGCCGATTGCGGGACAGACGGTCTTGGTAACCGGCTGCGGGCCGATTGGATTGATGTCGATTGCGGTGGCGAAGGCTTGCGGGAGCTCCAGAGTTTTTGCGACGGAGACGAACGAAAAGCGGCGCGCGATGGCCAGGAAAATGGGCGCGGACGTGGTGCTGAATCCAGCGACGGAAGATGCCGTGGCAAGAATCTTGTCGGAAACGAACGGGACGGGAGTCGACGCGCTGCTGGAGATGTCCGGGAATCCCATGGCGATTCAGCAAGGCTTCAGAGCTCTGCGAGCGGGAGGGCGGGCCTCGCTGCTGGGGATTCCGACGGAAAATGTTCCGCTGGATTTGGTGAACGATGTGATCTTCAAGGGTGCAACCGTGCAGGGAATCTACGGACGGCGCATGTATGAAACGTGGGTGCAGATGGCGGCGCTGCTCAAGGCTGGGAAACTGAATCTGGAACCGCTATTTGGTGAACGTGCGCCGCTCGATAAATTCGAAAGCGCGTTCACGCTGTTGCAGGGCGGCCTGGCCGGAAAGATTTTGCTTTACCCAAACGGCGTGCCCCGCTGAGCGCCAAGCCAGGCCCGTTTGTTTTTTCCTTGTCATTTCGAGCCCACCCGGCGAGGATGGGTGAAGCATCCCAACGCAGTCCCCGCCCAGCGCAAGTCCCAATCACCAGGAGCCATGTCATGAGTGAAACCGGAACGCAAATAACGAAGATGAATCCGCTGCAGTATGTCTCAGACCAACTGAACGACTTGCGGGCGAAGGGTGTCGCACCGAAGCTGCGTGTGCTGGAAGGCGAGCAGAGGCCCGTGTGTATTTTCGACGGTAAGGAGGTCATCAACCTTGCGTCGAACAATTATCTCGGCTTGACGACGCACAAGGCGCTGCGCAAAGCCGCGCTGGACGCGGTGAAGAGGTATGGGGCGGGCGCGGGGGCCGTTCGAACGATTGCCGGCACGATGAAGCTGCATATGGAGCTGGAAGAACAGATTGCGGCTTTCAAGAACGTGGAAGCGTGCGTGGTCTTCCAGTCGGGTTTCACGGCAAACGCGGGAACGGTTTCCGCGGTTCTCGGAAAAGATGACCTCATTGTTTCGGACGAACTGAATCACGCGTCGATCATCGATGGGGCGCGGCTTTCGAAAGCGACGATCAAGGTTTTCAAACACAAGGACACCGCCGATTGCGAACGGATTCTGCAGGAAAACGCGAACTGGAGCGGCCGCAAACTGATCATCACGGACGGCGTGTTTTCCATGGATGGAGACATCGCGCCGCTGCCTCAGCTTTGCGATCTCGCGGAAAAATACAACTGCATCATGATGGTGGACGACGCGCACGCTTCGGGCGTGCTGGGGCGCGGGGGGCGCGGCACCATCGACCACTTCGGATGTCACGGGCGCGTGCACATCCAGGTGGGGACGCTGAGCAAGGCGATCGGCTCGATGGGAGGTTACGTGTGCGGCTCGCGGGATTTGATCGATTTCTTGTATTTGCGAGCGCGGCCGTTTCTCTTTTCGACTTCGCACCCACCGGCTACGGCGGCGGCGTGCCAAGCGGCGTTCGCGCTGCTGGATTCGCCAGAGGGCGAAAAACTGGTGAAGAAACTCTGGGCCAATACGAAGTTTTTCAAGCGCGAGCTGAAGAAGCGCGGGTTCCAGTTCAAGGTGAGCGAGACGCCGATCATTCCGATTCACGTGGGCGATGCCGTAAAGGCGTTCGAGTTTTCGAAGAAGCTCTTTGAAGCGGGAGTCTTTGCGCCAGCGGTGGGCTTCCCGACCGTGGCCGAGGACAAGGCGCGGCTGCGTGCGATTGTCAGCGCGGCGCACAAGCGCGAACAACTTCTGCGTGCGGCGGACATTCTGGCCGAAGTGGCGCAACCTCTCGGCATCATTTCGAGTTAACAGTGCACGGTTCAAAGTAAAATAGAGAGTGAGAACCGGACAAACACATGGGGTTTTTGAGTGAAACCAGACAGGAACGGGATCCCTAGGTACCGTTCACCGACCCTGTAAATCCTGCACACACCTTGTCTTTTTGCAATGGTGCCGCACCCCGTTTGTTTGCTCAACTAACTGAAAATACGGGTGTTACATCACGGCAAATGCTTTGCCTCTATCAAACGGTTTCTCGGATACCGTTATGTGTACAGGCATCAAACCCAACCCATTATCCGAATGGAGTGATGAGGAGGCTTTACGACCATGAATCGCATAGGGTTTGCAATTGTTGTGGGGACTCTGTTCAGCCTCGGTGCTGCGGCCCAAGCGCAAACGGGAGCGCAGGCGGGATCGCAGAGCAGCGGGCAGGCGTCGGTCGAAGCAGGCAAGACGCAGGCGCAGGCATCGGCGAATGCATCGACGTCAACTTCGGCGTCGGCGCAGAACGGGCAGGCGAACGCTGCGCTGGCCGGCGGCACGGCGTTCAACGCCGCGCTGAGTTCGCCAATCGATTCGAAAAAGTGCAAGCCCGGCGATCAGCTAACCGCACATACGACGGAAGCGGCCAAGTCCGAAGGGAAAACGGTGATCCCGAAGGGCTCGAAACTCGTCGGGCACGTGACCCAGGCTTCTGCCCGTGCCAAAGGCGAGTCGGAATCGGCGCTCGGCATCGTGTTTGACAAGGCCATTCTGAAAAGTGGCCAGGAGGTTCCGTTGAACGTGGCCATCCAGGCCGTCGCTTCGGCACAGAGCAGTGCGTCGGTGGCGGGCGCAGACCTGGACACCATGGGTGGCACGGGCGCTTCAGCGGCGGGCTCAGGAATGTCTGGCGGGCGCGGCGCGCTTGGCGGCGTGGCTTCCGCGGCGGGCGGTGCGGTTGGCGCGGTGAGCAACACGGCTGCTAACGTCGGGGGAGCTGCCGGCGGAGCGGTGAATTCCGCGACAAATGCGGCGGGGAGTGTCGCTGGTACTTCCAAGGGAGCAGTCGGCGGCCTGAACGCCGCGGGGCAACTCACCTCAAACAGCCAAGGCGTGTTTGGCCTGAGCGGTCTAAGCCTGAACGCTGCGGCTTCCAATGCAACACAGGGCTCTGTGATCACATCGACCGGAAAGAACGTCCACCTAGACAGTGGCACGCGGATGCTGCTGGTTTCGCAGACACAGGCGGGTGCCGCCGGTGCCTCGAAACAGCCTTCGGCCAACAAGCCGGAACCGAAATCCGAGCCGAAGCCTGAACCCAACAAACCGGAGAAAGAATAGTCACGGTTCAATCTTTGAAAAAGGCCGCGGGGGCACGCTCGTTCCCCGCGCGGCCCTTTTTGTGCCGCCCGCCCTCGTCGAAGGGGCGTGCTTTTCTTTCCTACCGGAAAACAAGCTGGAATCCTGGAAAGGCCAACGGTCTGACCCTTCGACCTCGCCCAGGGCAAGAGCCGGCGGCGAGCTAGAGAGTGGATTGGGGCGAAAAATCAGCCCCTCCTTCATCCTTTGCTATACTCGCCCGGATGCCTTCGGCGCCAAAAAAACTGTTTCTCGTCGACGCAATGGCGCACATTTACCGCGCGTTTTACGCACCGATGAACCGCATGAACGCGCCCTCGGGCATCCCCACAAAAGTGCCTTTCCTTTTTGCGAACATTCTTCGGCGTCTCCTCAAAGACTACCAGCCGGACTACATCGGCATCGTTTTCGACACCAAGGGCCCGACCTTTCGCGACAAGCTTTTTGAGAAGTACAAAGCACAGCGGCCTCCGATGCCCGATGACCTCTCGGTGCAAATTCCCTATGTTCGAAAACTCTGCGAAGCGATGCGCCTGCCGATCCTGGAGTTTCATGGTTACGAGGCTGACGACGTTATCGGCGCGATGGCCGCACAGGCGGCAAAAAAGCAGCTCGACGTCCTGATCGTCACCAACGACAAAGACATGATGCAGCTTGTCGGGAAAAACGTTCGAACGCTGCGCACGGGCTCCGGCGGCGCGAAGGCGGACGTGATTGTCGACGAAAAGAAAGTGGAAGAGATTCTCGGGGTCCCCCCGGAAAAAGTGATTGACGTGATGTCCTTGATGGGCGACACGGTCGACAACATTCCCGGCGCCAAGGGCATCGGCGAAAAAGGCGCGACCGAACTGATCCGGAAATACGGGAGCGTTGAGAAGGTGCTGGATCGCGCCGATGAGGTTTCGAACAAGCGTTACCGTGAGGCGCTTCAGCAGCAGAGCGAGCAGGTGATGATGTCCAAGCAGCTTGCGACGATCGCCACCGACGTGCCGCTGGAACTCGATCTGCAGGCGCTCGAGCGCCGCGCGCCGGACGTCAGTGCGCTGGCGGCTTTGTATCGCGATCTCGGTTTCAATTCCCTGCTCAGAGAATTGGGCTCGGAAGCTGTCGCGTCCTCGGCGCCCGCGAACTCCGAATCGGCAGCGAAGACGGATTACGCACAGCTTGTGAGCCCTGCGGAATTTCGCGAGTATTTAGCAAAAGTCCCCGTGAAGCAGCCTTTGGCGATCTGGCTGAGTCTTGAGCCAGGCGAACGCGAATCGGAGGGGTTCGGGACACGCATCGCTTCCATCGAGGCTTCATCCAAAGCCGGGGAAGGGCGCTCCGTCTGGTTCGACGATAAGGGCGAAGCGCTGAAGGCCCTTGAGCCGTTCCTTGCCGATCCCAAGCGGCCGAAGATCGTCCACGATCCAAAACTTTTTCAATTGCTTACAGGACGGGCCGCGAATATCTTGCACGCGACGCAGCTTTATTCGTACCTGCTGCGGCCCACCACCGCGAATCACAGCTTTGCCGACGTGGTCATGCGGCAGTTTAACGTCATGCTGGGAGGCGGGCCCGGAGAGCGCGCCGATTACCTGCAACGACTTGCTCCTGCTCTCTGCGCGCAGGTTCAAGAGCAACAACTCGAAGGCGTCTACGAAAAAATTGACCTGCCTCTCGCGCCGGTGCTGGCCGAGATCGAACGCGCCGGGATCCGCGTCGATCCCAATGCGCTCGACAAAATGTCGCGCGCGATGGAAAGGGAAGTCCGGCGCCTGGAAAAAGAGAGCTGGAAGCTGGCGGGCACTGAATTCAACGTTAATTCTCCGACGCAACTCGCGGAAATTCTTTTCGACAAGCTGAATCTACAGCCTTCCGCGCGCCGCGGAAGAGCCAAAGCAAGATCCACTGCGGTCGAAATTCTCGAAGAACTATCGGCGCGGCATCCGCTTCCCGCGAAAATCATTGAGTACCGTGAAATCGCCAAGCTCAAATCGACTTATGTGGATGCGCTGCCGAAGCTCATCCATCCGGAGACGGGGCGCCTGCACACCAGCTTTTCGCAGACCGGCACAGCCACGGGGCGGCTCAGTTCGAGTGACCCGAATCTGCAGAATATTCCCATTCGTAGCGAGATGGGCCGCGAGATTCGCGCCGCTTTCGTGGCCGAAAAAGGACGAGTCCTGCTTTCCGCCGATTACTCGCAGATCGAGCTGCGCATCATGGCGCACTTTTCGAAGGATCCGGTCCTTTTGGAGGCCTTCCGCAACGGCGAAGACATCCACGCGCGGACCGCGCAGGAAGTTTTTGGCGTTGGCCCGCTCGCGCAGACCGCCGAGCATCGCCGCGCCGCGAAAGCCATCAACTTCGGCATCATCTACGGCCTTTCGCCTTTCGGTTTGGCGCAGCAACTTGGGATCGAACAGCGCGAAGCCGCGCAATTCATCAATGCGTATTTCACGCGGTATCGCGGAGTGAAGGAATATCTGGAAAAAATTCTTGCCGAAACACGGAAGACCGGTGTTGCAAAGACTCTGTTCGGAAGAATTCGTCCCATTCCAGAAATCAATTCACCTCAGATGCAGCTTCGCAACTTTGCGGAACGCACGGCGCTGAATTCACCCCTGCAGGGCACCGCCGCTGATCTCATCAAGCTCGCGATGATCAATATCGACCGGCGCCTGAACGAGGAAAAATTCGAGGCGAAAATGATCCTGCAGGTACACGACGAGCTGCTCTTCGAAGTTCCCGCCAAAGAACGCTCCAAATTGGAAAAATTAGTTCGTGAGGAAATGGAAGGGGTCCACAAACTCGCTGTTCCGATTGTCGTTGAGATCGGTGTTGGGCCCAACTGGCGCGACCTGGACTGAGCCGCCGCAAGAATGGCGGGCGGTGTCGTTCGGAAAACTGCCGGGCACCCCCTTTCGGCTTGCGCGGGTTTTGGTGATGCGCCTGCGCGACACGTCTGCTCGATGCCGGCGGCACGAAAATCGCAGCCGAAGCCTGTTTCAGGTACACCGCACTGATCATAGCGGCTAGACGGGGCGGCGATCCTGACCGCCCGTTTTCCATTTTTGATTCTTTTCTTCCATCCTCTCGGGGCGTAGAATTCGCTCACAATCAAGCCGAACTCGCTCCTTCGGCCGGCCTGTCCTGTCAGGAGGAAGCTATGCGGTCGACTCTCCTTGTTCTAGGCACGTTTCTGCTCGCGAGTTTCGGGATTTCATACGCTAAGCCGAGCTCCACCCAGGACAAACCAGGCTCCACAGAAGCCAAGATGACGCCGGAAGATGTCGCCAAGAAGAACCCTATCCCGCTTGCGGCGGAAGGTTTGGCGGAAGCGCGCAAACTTTTTGGCTATAATTGCGCTATGTGTCATGGCAAGGAGGGCGACGGGAAGGGCGATCTCGCCGCGGACATGAAGCTCCAGCTCAACGACTGGCGCGACGCTTCTTCCATCGAAAAAATGACCGACGGCGAGCTCTTCTGGATCATCAGCAACGGTAAAGGGAAGATGCTGGGCGAAGGTGATCGAACCTCGGAAAAGGTGCGCTGGAATTTTGTGAATCTGGTGCGCTCCTTCGGTAAGAAAGGCGCGAGAGATAAACCGAAGACGGAGAATCCGCAGAATTAGCCAGCGCCGGCCTTCGGCCTAGTTTTCTTGGATGGTGCGGCCTTGATCTAGTCCCGCCGCTCAGAAAGCCGATGGCGCTTTCGGGCGTGTGTTATTCTCACCTCCAATTCATTTTAGAAGGAGATTTCCGATGGCCCACGCGCCACAATTTCTGAGACTCGTGAACGAGGCGAAAAAGAAAATCAAAGAAACCAATGTCGCGGAAGTGAGGCGCCGCATCGACGCAGGTGAAAAGTTTCTCCTTGTGGATGTCCGCGAGGACAACGAATGGGCCAAGGGGCATCTCCCCGGCGCCATCCACCTGGGCAAAGGCGTCATCGAACGCGACATCGAGCAACAGATACCCGATACGAATAGGAAGCTGGTCCTGTACTGCGGAGGCGGATTCCGATCCGCGCTGGTGGCGGAAAACCTGCAGAAGATGGGCTATAACAATGTCGAATCAATGGATGGCGGATGGAAAGGATGGGTGGATGCAGGCTTGCCTGTGGCAAAGGATTAGCGCGAGGCCAAGCCGCTCCGTTCGCAGTTAAGAAATTGGCTGGGGCGGGAGGATTCGAACCTCCACCATCCTCATTAACAGTGAGGTGTCCTACCGGTTGGACCACGCCCCAGCGGCGTTTGTCGACCCCGACCGCGTCAGGGTTCCCGAAAGTGTGTGGCTCCGCTGCAAAATCGAGCGGCGAGGGGTTCTTCTAAGATACCATGCCCCGCGCATTTCCCAGGCTCCCCTTCCGCAAAAATTTATCTGTCCATTCACAGGTCTGGTGCATCTAGACCTAAGAAAGGAGATCCCGCCAAAGGAGAACGGGCGGAACACGACGAAGTGACGGGCAACGGCTGATTATTTCAATGATTTGCAGAAACAAATCGATTTGCTGAAACCAACTTTGTAGAAGCTTCCATTTCGGCGGAAAAGTTGCATTCCGGAATGTTTTGGTGGAGACTATCGCGTCACACACAATCCGGGGCCTGCACTTCCCGGTTAAAACGTGGGACGCACTGACCGCGGCACCCTTTTTGAGCGCTCCCCACCATAGTGCAAAAATGAGATGGCGCAGATTTTTCATCGAAGCACTAACTTCATTTCCAGATTCAGTGTCTTCTCCGCTCTTTTCCTGGTCGGGCTGGCGCTTATCGCGGTCCTCGCGGTGGCGCGCTCGCCGTACATGACGCAGCAGAACATCTACCGGGAGCAACCGGTGCAGTTCAGCCACAAGCATCACGTCGGCGATGACGGCATTGACTGCCGTTACTGTCATACCAGCGTGGAAACGTCCGCGGTTGCCGGGATTCCGCCGACGAAGACCTGCATGAACTGCCACTCGGTGCTTTTCAATAGCGCGTCCTATCTTGAACCGATTCGCGAGAGCTTTCGCACCGACAAATCGATCGAGTGGAACAAAGTGCACCGCCTGGCCGATTTCGTCTATTTCAATCACAGCATTCATATCAATAAAGGGGTCGGCTGCTCGACGTGCCATGGGCAGGTCAACCAGATGCCGCTGGTTTTTCAGGCCAACACTCTGCTGATGCAATGGTGCGTGGACTGCCACCGGAACCCCGAGCAGGCGCTGCGGCCGAAGGACCAGGTTTTTAACATGGACTGGAAGGCCCCGGACAATCAGGCGGAAATCGGCGCCAAACTGAAGGAAGAGTACAAGATTCGGACAACGGCCGAGTTGACCAACTGCTCGACCTGTCATCGCTAAAAGTATGCGCGAGCACGAAAAACACGAACCCATCGGCGACGGGCACGATCATATCGGTCAAGCCGAAGATATGACGTGGCGTGAACGCCCGCTGGATTTGGCCGCGGTGCGCGCCAGGCTCCAATCGAAAACCGGGAAGCAGTATTGGCGCACGCTTGAAGAGCTCGCGGGAGATCCGAAGTTCG
>Ga0137372_10007796_pt1 | contig 10354 bp, 8 predicted proteins | sample SagtaG_6_FD_104911 | JGI IMG/M metagenome (GOLD analysis project Ga0137372, IMG submission 104911) | Vadose zone soil microbial communities from Sagehorn Ranch, Mendocino, California, USA - Sage1_R_60_16 metaG | ecosystem: Environmental > Terrestrial > Soil > Vadose zone | place: USA: California...
CCCGTTCCTTCGTTTGAAAGTTCCTGTGTCGCATCGACACGGCTTTACATAGGTAGGACGGATGGCGGGCACCATGACGACCGTCCTCTTGCAGACGACGATGGGCGACGTGAAGATCGAGCTCTTCGATGATCGCATGCCGATCACGACAGGGAATTTTCGCAAGCTCGTCGAGACGCACTTCTACGACGGCACGATTTTCCATCGCGTGATCAAGAGCTTCATGATCCAAGGCGGCGACCCCGAGGGCACCGGACATGGCGGACCCGGCTATACGATCAAAGACGAGCTCCCCTCAGACAACCGGAACGCGCGAGGGACGATCTCCATGGCGAACGCAGGACCGAACACGGGCGGGAGCCAGTTCTTCATCAACGTCGTCGACAACGCGCGGCTGGACCGGAAGCATCCCGCGTTCGGCCGGGTCGTGGACGGGATGGAGGTCGTCGACGCGATGAGCCGAGCGCCGACGGACGACCAGGACCGGCCCCGGACGAAGGTCACGATCCGGAAGGCGAGCGTTCTACCGTAGGTTGGGTCTCTTCGGACTCTTGCCGTCGAGAGACAAGGCGACTCTTGGGCGGCGGAATGAGCTACGACTGAGCGTGAAACGCCAGCCATTACCCGAGAGCCGATCGCTTTCGGTCCGCCGAACCGCGTCCAACTGCGTGACATACCTCCGAAAGTTCTATCATCTATGACATGTGTTCACGCCCCCGGGGTAGAGGAGATTCTGCACCGGCTCGGTCTCGACGAAGTCGCCGCCAACTAGTCCGGTCGCGCAATGGGGGAGGAGACCTCGTCCGCGTTCACACTTCACGGCAAGATCATCACGGCTGGACGGGAGCCACTCAAAGGTGCGACCGTGGCGGCGTATGACAGCGACCCACTCATCAATCCGGACGATTTCCTCGGCGAGGCCACGAGCGACGAACGCGGAACCTTCCGAATCGACTTCGACAGTTCGAAGTTCGCGGGATTCCTCGCGGTCCTGGAGGGATCTCCGGACGTTTACCTCATCATGAGGGACGCGCACGGAAAGGAAACGCTCAGGACCTCCGTATGCAAGACCGGAAAGGAAATCGAGTATCACATCAAACTCGGCGATGAGAAACCGCATCCCGACGCCATCGACCCATACGCAGGCAATGCGCGTCGCCTGCTCGCGTACTTGCGGGAGGCGGGCGCGACGATGGGAATCGAGCATCGCTGGAATCTCGACGTCCTTCAGAACCCAAACTTCCCAACCGACATGCAGGACCGGTTGCGCCAGTCGACGGAGGCGTTCGACGACAACCTCGCGAACTTCAACCATCTCATGGCCCTGCTCGATGGCGTCGTCAATCGCGACATGGAGGAGCGCCGGCTGGGCGCAATCGGGTATGACGGCCCACAGGTCCCGCACATACCGCGTCGTGAAGCACACGCAGACGCGATTCAGTGGTCGCGTCGGGAGGGATTTCGATGGGCGTAATTTTCGGCGTCGACGACGTGCCCCGGCGGAACGAGCGGTATGAGGTCGTCTCGGGAGACGTCGTCGACACCGCGGACGTCTGCATCATCGGCTCCGGCGCGGCGGGAGCTGTCCTCGCGAAAGAGCTCGTGGAAGGGGGCCGAAGTGTCGTGCTCCTCGAGCGCGGAGGGTACTACGAAGGACCGGACATGAACCAGAGGGATGTCGACATGATGCCCCTGCTCTGGAAGAACGGCGGCTTCAACTTCGACGACAACTTCCGAATCCCGATCGCCCAGGGGTCATGTCTCGGCGGCTCGACCATCATCAACGACGCGGTTTGCTTCGACCCACCCCTGCGGGTCATCTCCGAGTGGCGGTCCCTCGGCGTCGACTTCACGGACCGGGAATGGAGCGACCACACGGCACGGGTGAACCGCATCCTTCAGGTGACGGACGTGTCCGAGGAGGAGCTGAACCGCAACAATCGCATGGTCCGCCAAGGGGCGAAGGCGATCGGATTGAATGATCATCGGAAGAACCGCCGGAATTGCGTGAACTGTATGCAGTGCGGATTCTGCCATCTCGGCTGTCACTACGAAACCAAGCGGAACGTCCTGGTCACGTACCTGCACGACGCCCTTCAACGGCCCGACGACCCAATCCGCGTCTACTGCAACTGCTACGCGAATCGGATTGTACACGAGGACGGCGTGGTCGAAGGCGTCGAAGGCGAGTTTCGGGACATCGACGGAAATCCACGGTATCGGATCCGGGTGAACGCGAAGCTCACGATTGTGAGCGCCGGGGCGATCGCCTCGAGCAAGCTGCTGTTACAGAACGGCATCGCGCAAGAAACGGCGGGCCGCGGTCTCTGTCTCCACCCAGCCCCGTTCCTCATTGGCGACTTCGACTATGAGATCAAAGGGAATCAGGGCATTCCGATGGCCTACACGATTCACGACTTCGGGGTCACGCGGACTTCGGAGGCCGCCAGGGATTCGTACAACTTCCACGATGGGGAGTTTCTGATCGAAGGCATCTTTCTCCCGCTCGTTCAGCTCTCCATGGCAATCCCCGCCGGCGTGGGGGAACACCGCAAACTGCTCCAGCGGCTCAACAACCTCGCCATGGCCGGGGTCCTCATCCGAGACGCGAACAACGGCCGCGTGTCCCTGACGTCCACGGATCGGGCGAGCGTGCAGTATCGCCTCAGCGACCGGGAGCGGGACGTCACTGCGTTGGGGATCTCGCTCATCGGCAAGATGTGGTTCGCCCTTGGCGCCAAGCGAGTCATCACCCCGCATCGAGACCTGACCGTCGTCGAGCGGGAGGCCGACCTGCCGAAGCTCACGGACTTGATCCGCGGCGCCTCCGACCACCTCCTCCTCGGTTCCGCTCATCCTCAATCCGGGAACCGAATCGGAAGCGATCCACGCGATTCGGTCGTCGACTCCCGGTGCCGCGTCCACGGGTTTCAGAACCTCTTCGTGTGCGATGCGAGCGTCTTCCCGACCTCCGTTGGCGTGAACCCGCAAATCACGGTGATGGCCATCGCGTCGATGACAAGTGCACGGATCCTCCTGGATTGGAGCACGGACTATGCCAGGCTGACCGTCAGCGAGAGTCTCGGCCGCACGGGCTCGCTCACGCAGCCGATGTATTGCGACCGGGCCAACCTCTCGCAGCTGTTCGACACACTGGAGCCTAAACTGGGGACCGAGGTGCTTCCGAATAGCTCGAGCGAGATCGCAGACTCGACGAACTGGTCCTTCGACCCGCACACACTGATGATCGGGAACAATTCTCATTGGAAGGGAATCTTCCCCCGCGACGGGGACGTCGCGAGCACCCTCACGCACTACTTCGGAGGCTTCTGGAAGCGATTCGGACGGGGGCCGACCGGGGTCGAGGGGACGACGCATCCCTACCTGTTTCCCGTGTACGCTCGGAATCGGGCGATCGATTGGGAGACGCCGGAGTTCGGCAAAGCCATCCGGCTCGATTATCCGGATGCTCCCTACTCCTTGTTCCACGACGTGCTCAAGGTCGTGAACCAAGACATCCTCCTGGGAAAGGCCTTCCTGATCGAGCCGAAGCGAGGCCAGGAAGTCTTGACGTTCTGCATGGCCCGCCGGTATCCGCTTGAGTTCATGACGACGGAGGACCACGCCATGCTCTACGACCGGATGACCAAGCCGAACCTCGAGACGATGGTCGGAGTGTGGGACGGGCAGTTGGTATCCGACTCCGCCTGGACGGATCCGCTCTTCCGTTTCCGATATTACTTCGATGGCCCGACCCTCAAAAACGACTACGTGTTCAACCGGACCTTGGCCGGGACCGCGGTGGTGAACGAGGCGGAGGATCACCTCGAGATGCAAGACATCACCGGTGCATTCCACGACGAGATCCGAGAGGTGAATCGGGACCTCATGGTCGGCCGCTACGTATCCCCTAGGGACGGCCTCTTTCGCTGGCTCCCCGATGGTTTAGACTTCCTCCGAATCGACCGGTCCCAGTCGACCGTAACGATTCCGTACGTCCTCAAGAGAATCGGCAGCGCCTCCGCGTTCCGGGAGTATAGCGATTGATGCGCAGCGAGCGAGAAAAGTGACGACCGACCCCGTCGTGTACACGATCGCAGACACCCATCTCGGGCTGCGGGAGCGCGGCTGGGAGCGGAGCAGCGATGCGCCGGCCGTCGTCGCGGGTTTCCTGCGGTGGCTTTCCCGGCTACCTCCCGCGGGGGAGGCCATCCCCGTCTTGGAGCCCGTGGGAATCGGGACTCGAACGCTCAAGCCCCTCACCCATCTGATCCTCTTGGGTGACATCCTCGAGCTCTGGGACGCGGAGAACCAGACCGTCCTCCTGTCGGCCGCTTCCGTCGTGCCGTTCCTCGCCTCGATCCAAGGCCAAATCGTTTACGTGCTCGGAAACCACGACAACATCCTCGAAGAATCCGCCGGAACCTACCCGATCTCGGCGCTCTCGATGAGCGTCGTACCCAACGTCTTCCCGTTGCCCGGCAAAGATGGGATAGTAGAGCCCCTCCAGATCGGTGACCAGTCCTATGTCTTCGTTCACGGCCATCAACTGGACCGACATTTCATGCACGCGGGACGCACGTGGAGATTGCTCGGACATCTACGGCACATCGGCGCCGCCCTGGGGAGTTACGCTTGGGTTTTCTTCGGCCTCATGCTCCTTGCGGTCCTCTCGGTCTTAATCGTGGCGCCGGTCGCGGCTGCCTGGCTTCTGCTCGTGGCGCTCATTCTCTTGTTCACCCCTCGGGCCTATATGACGGTCGGCCGACGCCTTTGGCGTCGTCTCTTCGGCACGCGGTATCGGCGATCGGCCGCACGAGACGGATTCCATCGGTGGTGGAATCGTTTTCGGGAGGAGGTACGGCTGACCGCGTCCCTGGCCGTCGTCTTCGGGCACACCCACGTCTTGGACTGGTTCGAGGTCGACCCTCCACCAAAAGCGCCCGCCGTGCGACCGCAACGCGACCTAGCTGCTGACGCTCCTGAGCGGCGCCGGGAGCAGGCTCACGCGGCCTACAACATCTCGTCCTGGATCTCGGCTGGAGGTGGCTACGAAACGGTCACGTCGGCGACGCTTCTATACGCGGACGCAGAAGGCCCTCTATTCCTCGGCTGGGACTGGAACGCAAAGAAGCCATTTCATATCCCGTTCGAATTCGTCAGCCTTCGACCGACGCGCCGGCTCTCCTCGTCAGAAGCGGAAATCGCGCAACGTCTGGGTTGGCCGGAAAAGCTAATCGAAAAGTGGAGTCGGACGGACGAGAAAGCGCGGACCATATGGTCCGCTCGATCGGAATCCCGAAGGCTCATGCATGTCCAGAAAACCTGAATGAGCCCCCCAAGAGAACCGCCGCGGAACGCTCGACACCGCGCACCGGTTTCCATTCGGCAGTCCAACCGGGTTTCTGACCGCGTGCGGCCCGCCGTGTTTTCCACGGGCGGCATTCCTGCTATTTCTCATGATGGCCACCCCGACCATGACCGTCACGGACACGTCGGGCAAACAGGACGACGTCACCATCGTCGTCCAATGTTTCCCAAGCCCGGGCAGGGGATGGCCTCCCTCCCCACGCACGCGGGGCTGTTCGTACTCGGACCCATGATCGGTCTGCCGGCTCCGAGCTGCGTCTTCCACGCCGCACGGCGGAGCGAATCGACGCATCCCCGCGGGGAATTTGGGCCCCATCACGCGGAAACGCTCTTGACGAGCCGCCCGGACTTCCACACCCGAACGATCGCCTCGGGCGACGTCAGGATCGACAGATCCGCGAGCGGATCCTTCCGAACCGCCAGGATGTCCGCATCGTACCCTGACCGGAGCTGACCCGACTTCGGCGCCTGCGGCCCCAACGTCAGCGGCCCGTTCGCGGTCGCGGCCTCGATCGCCTGCAGGGGTTTCATCCCGGCCTCGATGAGGTGGAGGAACTCCCGCGCGTTCTGGCCCCACGGGGCGATCGTGTCTTCGCCGGTACTCCAGATGTCGGTCCCGAGGGCGATCCGCACGCCTTTCCGGACGGCGAGCTGCAGCGAGCGCTTGTGCTGGTCCCCGAAGGCGACGACCTTGCGGTACGCGTAGTCCGGCACGCCGAATTTCGGACCCTCCTTGAGCAGGCGCTCGATGATGTACCGCGTCGGGACGAGGATGGCGTTCTTCTCGCGCAAGAGGTCCGCGGCCTCGTCGTCGAGGAACGAGCCGTGCTCGATCGTCGCGCACCCGGCCTTCAACGCGGCCATGATGCCCGGCTTGCCGTGGCAGTGCGCCGCGACGGCGCGTTCCGCTCGCGCTGCCTCCCCGACGATCGCCCTCAACTCGTCGTCGGAGAACTGCTGGTGCTCCGGGTGGTCCACCTCGCTCATCACCCCGCCGGACGCGCACAGCTTGATCACCCTCGCGCCGAGACGGAGCTGGTTGCGCACGCCCCGCAAGCACTCGTCGACGCCGTCGCAGATCTGGAAGTAGTGCCCCGATTCGCCGAGCGCATGGATGTACGACGTCGGGAACATGTGCAGGTCGCCGTGGCCCGCGGTGGGGCTGAGCATCGCCCCGCCGCCGTAGATGTGCGGACCGGGGAGCGTTCCCTCGTCGACCACCCGCGCAAGGTGCACGCCGAGGCCGACGAGATCGCGCACGCTGGTGAAGCCGGCCATCAGCCCGGTCTCCGCGTTGTTCATGGCCCGCGCCGCCATGACCGGCAGCGACGTCTTGGCGGTCTCCTCGACGTTCGCGGACCGGATGCCCATCAGGTGGCCGTGGCAATCCCACATCCCCGGCATGACAGTGGGCACGCGATGCACGGGGACATCCTGTGGCGTCTTCGGCGCACCCTCAATCGGCCCGGCGTATGCGATTGTCGGGCCATCGATCACGACGCACCCGTTCCGGATCGGCTCGCCGCGTCCCGGGATCACGAGGTCGGCTTCGATGCGTTCCATGCCCAACGGGAACGCCTCCGTATGAATGAGGATTCTGGGAGCGTTGCACAGCGCGGGTGGCCTTGTTCGCGCTCCGCAATCGAGAGCCGCAACCGCGCCCCGAGGACGATTTGGGCATACGACTATCTACCCGGCACGGGCCATCCCGCGCCTCACGGGGCGGGGATCATGGTGAGGACTTCTGGATTCAATGGCGTGAAGAAAATCGGCATACTTGCGTTCGCATTGGCGGCGGTCGCGGTCCTCACGGCACCGTGCGCCGCCGCGGTCAGTCCGAACCGATACACCGTCACGCCCCTCGTCTCAAACAACGGCGTGCCGGGCACGGTGGTGGACGCGAACCTCGTGAACGCATGGGGTCTCGTCGCCGGCCCAGCGACGCCTTGGTGGGTCGCGGACAACGGCGCGGACCTATCGACGCTCTACAACGCGACCGGGGCGAAGCGCGCCCTCGAAGTCGGCGTTGCGGGTGCTCCGACCGGTCTCGTCTTCAACTGCGATTCGACGAGCTTCCGTGTGGGCAGCAGCAACGCCGGGGCGTTGTTCATCTTCGCGACCGAAGGCGGCACGATTGCCGGCTGGCATCCGTCCCTCGGGACCGTGGCGCAGGTGAAGGTGGACTCCTCCGGCGCGGGCGCGGTCTACAAGGGGCTCGCGATCGCCTCGACCGCGACCGGGCTGCAGCTCTATGCGACCGATTTCGCCAACGCGCGCGTCGATGTGATCAACACGACCTGGGCCGTGCAGACGACGGGCGGATTCGTCGATCCGAGTCTCCCCGCCGGATACGCCCCGTTCGGGATCCAGACGATCGGCACGCGAATCTTCGTCACATACGCGAGGCAAACCCCGGGCTCGAATGACGAGACGGCTGGTCCGAGCCTCGGCTTCGTCGACGCCTACGACACCACCGGGAACCTGCTCGTCCGCGTCGCGCAGCGCGGCCAGCTGAACGCGCCGTGGGGCATTGCGATGGCCCCGGCGAGCTTCGGCTTCTTCGGCGGCGACCTGCTCATCGGAAACTTCGGGGACGGCCACATCAACGCGTACCAAGAACAGGCGGACGGGACCTTCGAGCTGGCCGGTACGCTCCGCACGTCCGACGGACACAGGCTTGCAATCGACGGACTCTGGGCCTTGCAGTTCGGACACGGCGCGACGGCCAACGGCCCGACGGACACGCTGTTCTTCACCGCGGGCCCGAACGACGAGGAGGACGGACTCTTCGGCTCGATCCGAGCCGCGTAGACCAATCGTGGAACCGAGTTCCCGTGCCGGGGTCGGCGAGGCTCGCATTCCGGCAACGAGGCTCGGAGCGCGTTTGGCTTTTCCGTCCATCGGCGGCGCCTTCGGGCCCGTCTGCCGCATTGATACCGCCCGGCTTGGCCCCCCGGTGCTGGGACTCAGCCATGAGAATGAGCGAGGAACCGTTAAGTCATCGAGAGACGACGGGCGGGCGTCGCAGAGCGGAGAGCCGATGGCGGATGTCGTGCAGCTCAAGTCGAAGATCTGCCTCGTCGGCGAGGCGGCGGTCGGGAAGACGTCTCTGATCCGCCGGTTCGTCTTGGACCAGTTCGACGACTCGTACATCCGGACGCTCGGGGCGAAGGTCTCTAAGAAGTCGATGCGCCTCGAGCTTCCGGAGAAGAAAGCCGAGGTCGACATCACGATCGCGATCTGGGACGTCATCGGTCACTCCGGCTTCCGGCAGCTCCTCGGGGACGCGTTCTTCGACGGGGCGCAAGGGATCCTCGCCGTCGCGGACCTGACGCGGCGCGAGACCCTCACGGTCCTGCCGAACTGGGTCGAGGCGGTCGAGGAAGTCTCGGGCACGGTCCCGATCGTCCTCGCGGCGAACAAGGCCGACCTCAAGTCGGAGGCACAGTATGGCGAGACCGAGGTCGCCCAGGTGGCCGCGATCTTGGGGTGCGGTTTCCTCCCGACGTCGGCGAAGACGGGCCTGAACGTCGAAGACGCGTTCCTCCACCTCGGGAAGCTCATCGCGAAGGCGCAACTCCGCGACGCGTGAGCCGCGGTGATTTGATAATCATCCCAGCGAGGTCGAAGACAAAGCGTTAAGGTGGGTCCCAGCGTCCGGCGCTCGGTGTCAATCCCATGCCGCACCGGCCGTTCCACGGCACGGAACCGCGAGGGCTCCTGTCCGTCCTACGCTCCCCTGCCTTCGAGGGCCGATTCGGACGGATGTTCCCGAACCTCCCGGCGTTCCTCCCGCCGGACGACGCGCTCGACGCGCTCGCGCGGGCGATGGTCGAGCCCGAGCCCAAGGAGGGCGAGGACGACACCGCGGGCGACAACCCCGACATCCCTGCGGGCTTCACGTATTTCGGCCAGTTCGTCGACCACGACCTGACGTTCGATCCGACATCGAAGCTCCAGAGGGACAACGACCCGGATGCGCTCGTCGACTTCCGCACGCCCCGCTTCGACCTCGACGCCGTCTACGGGCGGGGCCCGGACGACCAGCCGTTCCTGTACGAAGACGACGGCGTGCACCTCCTGATCGGGAGGAATGAGGCGGGAGAGGACGACCTCCCTCGAAACGCGAAGGGTCGCGCGCTCCTCGGCGACGCCCGGAACGACGAGAACCTGATCGTCTCCCAACTCGCGCTCGGCTTCCTCAAGTATCACAACCGGGTCGTCGAGGCTCCCGCGGTCGCGGACGTGCCGCCGGAACGACGGTTCGACGAGGGCCGCCGGATCGTCCGCTGGCATTACCAGTGGGCCGTCGTCCACGACTTCCTCGGACGGCTCGTCGGGAACGAGGTGATCGACGACATCCTCCGACCCGTGTCATTCAAGGTGCCCGCGGGTGGCGGATCAAGGACGATCAAGACGCTCTCGCCAGCTCTGAAGTTCTTCCATTGGAGGACCCGTCCGTTCATGCCCGTCGAGTTCTCCGTCGCCGCCTATCGGTTCGGGCACAGCATGGTCCGTGGAGAGTACGAGCTGAACGACGACGTGCAAGACGTCCCGATCTTCGCGAAGCCGCCGGCGGAGGACCTCCGGGGCTTCCGGCCCCTCCCGGCGGGGCATGTCATCGAATGGGCGCGGTTCTTCGAGTTTCAGGGCAGCCGCCTCGAGGTCCAGCCGAGCCGGAAGATCGACACGAAGCTCGCATTCGGGCTGAGCATCTTGCCCGAGGCGGTCGCGCGAGGCATCCGCGCGCTCGCGGAACGGGACCTGCGGCGAGGAAAGGCGCTCGGGCTGCCGTCAGGGCAGACCGTCGCTCGGGCGATCGGCCTTTCGGAGGATCTCATCATCCACGCTCGCGACTTGGAGCCCCTGCCGAAGAATCTCGTCCGCGTCTTCGGGGAAGACACGCCCCTATTCTTCTACGTTCTCAAGGAAGCAGAGGTCCTGAGCAAGGGACAGCAGCTCGGCCCGGTCGGCGGCCGGATCG
>Ga0137372_10007801_pt1 | contig 10351 bp, 8 predicted proteins | sample SagtaG_6_FD_104911 | JGI IMG/M metagenome (GOLD analysis project Ga0137372, IMG submission 104911) | Vadose zone soil microbial communities from Sagehorn Ranch, Mendocino, California, USA - Sage1_R_60_16 metaG | ecosystem: Environmental > Terrestrial > Soil > Vadose zone | place: USA: California...
CGCGCCGCTGCCGGCGGCGTGCGACTCGGTGATGGCCGCCACCCTGCCGGTCGCCGGGCTGACCGCGCTCGGCATCCTGCGCCTCGCGCGCGTCCACGCCGGCGACCGCGTGCTGGTCACCGGCGCCGCCGGCGGGGTCGGGCTGCTCACCGTGCAGCTCGCGCGGGACACCGGAGCGAAGGTGACCGGGCAGGCGCGCACCGCCGAGCGTGCCAAGGTGGTCGCGGACGCCGGCGCCGAGCCGCTGCTCCACCCGGGCGACGGCAGCGAGGTCGATGGCAGCTTCGACGTGATCCTCGACGGCATCGGCGGGCCCATGTTCGGCCCGCTGCTGCGCGCCACCGCCCCCCACGGCCGTCTGGTGGCCTACGGCAACTCGGCCGACGCGGAGTCCAGCTTCCGGGTGGAGGACTTCTACCCCAAGGGCATCACCGTCTACGGCTTCCGGGTGTTCCTCAACGTCGCCGCCGACCAGGGCGTCAAGGACCTCGCCAGGCTCGCCGACGAGGCGGCGGCCGGCCGGCTGGCGCTGCAGGTGCAGGCCACGGCGCCCCTGACCGACGCCCTCGACCTGATCCGCGACCTCTACGACCGCAAGGTCACCGGCAAGGCGGTCATCACCCGCCTGTAGCGGCGGCGCGAGCGGCTCGCCCTGGAGGGCGCCGCGGCGTCCACCAGGAGCGCGGCCCGGACTACCCGGGAGCGCCCGTGGTGCCCTGGTCGGGGGCGAGCAGGCGCTCGACGGTGGCGCGGTCGTAGCCGAGCGCGGCGAGGATTTCCTCGGTGTGCTCGCCGAGCAGGGGCGGGGGCAGGGTCAGCGCCGGCGGCGTGGCGGACATGGCGACCGGGGCGCGGACCTGAGGTAGGGGGCCGCTAGCGTGCTCCACCTCGGCGACCAGGCCGACGGCGCGCACGTGCTCGTCGGCGAACACCTGGTCGAGGCGGTTGACCGGGGCGACGGGCACGCCGGCGGCGCCGAGGGCCGCCTGCCAGTGCCCGGCGGGCCGCGTGGTCAACACCGCCTCCAGCTCGCCCGTCAGCGCGGCGGCGTGGCCGACCCGGGTGGCGTTGTCGGAGAAGCGCGGGTCGTCCGCCAGCTCCGGCCGGCGGAGGGCGACGCAGAGCCGGCGGAACTGGGCGTCGTTACCGGCCCCGATGACCACTGCCCCGCCGGCGCAGGCGTAGGCCCCGTACGGGGCGATGTTGGGGTGGTGGTTGCCGAGCGGCTCGGGCACCTGGCCGCCGATCAGGTAGTTGGCGGCCTGGTTGGCGAGCAGGGCGATGGTGGTCTCCAGCAGCGGCACCTCGATGCGCTGGCCCTGGCCGCTGCGGTCGCGGTGGCGCAGGGCGGCGAGCACCGCCACGGCCGTGTGCAGGCCGGCGACCAGGTCGCCCACGGCCACGCCGACCTTGGTGGGCGGCCCGCCGGCCGGGCCGGTGATGCTCATCAGGCCGGAGCGGGCCTGGACCATGGCGTCGTAGCCGGGCTCGTCGCCGGCTGGCCCGTCCGAGCCGGCCCCGCGGATGGAGGTCCACACCAGCCCGGGGTGGCGCGCCAGCTCGGCGTCCGGGTCCAGCCCGAAGCGCTCGAGGTGGCGTGGGAGGAAGTTCTCGACCACCACGTCGGCGCTGGCCAGCAGCCGGTCGAGGACCTCGCGATGGTCGGGCCGGGTGAGGTCGAGCGCGACCGAGCGCCTGCCCCGGTTGACGCTGAGGAAGTAGGCGGCGTCCGGGCCGCGGAACGGCGGTCCCCAGCGGCGCGTGTCGTCGCCGCCGGCGGGGCGCTCGACCTTGATGACGTCGGCGCCGAGGTCGGCGAGGACCATGGTGGCGTACGGGCCGGCGAGCACCCGGGAGAGGTCGAGCACGCGCACCCCGTCGAGCGCGCGCGGCGCTGCCGTGGGCGCCGGCGCAAGCGCCGGCCAGTCGGGCTTCAGTGCGCCGGCTGCTCGTCGCCGGCGGCGCGCTCCTCGTCGGCGGCGTAGTGCGCCAGCGCCTCGTAGTACCAGGCCAGCGAGTCGTCCGGCCCGTTGGCGAAGCGGCGCTGCGCCTTCTGGATCGGGAAGGTGCAGTTCACCCTGCCGATGTCGAGCACCTCGGCGCTGCCGTCGGGGTTCCAGCGCCCGCCGAGCGTGCGGACCACCACCTCGCCGACGTAGCAGCCCACCCCGACCGCGAGGGACTCCGGCACGTAGGAGGAGCCGGGCGGGTCGAACGAGTCGGCGATGAAGTCCTCGAGCGAGCGCACGCTGTCGGCGCTGTAGTCGAGCGCGAGCGCGGGAGCGATGTCACCGACGATCGCGACGAAGCTGGCAGCCTCTTTCTGGAAGGGAGACGACTGCTCGCGAGGCGCTGGACCGGCGCGACGCCTACGGAACACAGGCACCTCCGGATTCCGCCGCCGCGTGCACGCTTGGGCGTCCGCCAGACGCCGTCGCCTGGGGAGTCGAAGGGGAAGCTGACCGGCTCACCTGGATACTGTCTCACTGCGCTTCTTCGTTGCCCACATCCGGCCGAATCAAACTAGATTCTCGAAAAGCTCGAAGTAAACACTCAGCGCCTACGGAACGGCGTCCTGGTGCCGCTCGCCGGGCGCGGGCGCGCGCTCCACCTTGGCCGCGTCGACCTCCTCCGGGCTGCGGAGCAGCAGCACGCGGCGCAGGCCTTCGCCCTCCAGCCCGCCGAGCCAGCGGCGCAGCAGCGCCTGCTGCCGGCGGACGGTCCGGGGCGGGACGCGGCGGTCGCGTGCCTCGTTGCGCTCGACGCACAGCGCGGCGGGGAGGTCGAGGACGATCGCCACCGGCTCGCTGCCGTGCTCGCGGGCGAGGGCGACCAGCGGGCGCCGCGACGCCGGCTCGACGTTGGTGGCGTCGACCACGGTGAGGCGGCCGGTGGCCAGCCGCCTGGCGGCGACCAGGTGCAGGATCTCGAAGGCGGCCGCGGTGGCCGACATGTCGCGCTCGTCGCCGGCGACCAGCGCCCGGTAGGCGTCCGAGGAGAGCACCTCCGAGGGGAGGAAGTGCCTTGCCGCAAAGGTCGACTTGCCCGAGCCAGACGCGCCCACCAGCAGCACCAGCGACCGCTCGGGCACGACGATGCGCAGCTCGGCGGGGCGCTCCGGCAGCTCGGCCGCCTCCCCTCGTGGCCGGTGGCTCAGCGAGATGATACGGGCGGGCAGCGATTGCCGGGAGGGCGCCGGAACCCGCGGGTGAGGGGAGGGTACCCGCGGGTTCCGGCGGTGGCTGACGGGCCGACCGGGCCCCCGGCGCCGTCAGCTCGTCTGGCAGGCGTTGCTGGTGTCCCCGCCGGTCACGTCCGGGCAGCGGTTGTCGCCGGTGCCGCCCTCGTGGTGGTCCCGACCGTCCCCGCCGGTGAGCGTGTCGTCGCCCGGGCCGCCGGAGAGCACGTCGGCGCCGTCGGCGCCGCTGAGCCGGTCGTCGCCTTCACCCCCGTAGAGGGCGTCGTCGCCGCCACCGCCCGAGATGGCGTCGTCGCCGGCGTCGCCGAAGACGACGTCGTCACCGCCGCCGCCCGAGATCGTGTCGTCGCCGCCCTCGCCGCAGATGACGTCGTCAGCCGAGGTGCCGGTGAGGTGGTCGTCGCCGGCGGTGCCCTCGATCGTGCAGCCGCGCGGGGAGGCGTTGAACTCCTCGACGGCGAGTGGTGGGCGCAGGGCGCGCTCGACGCCGTCGGTCACGAACAGCCTGCGCAGCATGTCGCCGGTCAGGGCGTTGCCGATGGCGCCCATGATCATGCCCTGGTCGAGCGCCAGGTAGGAGTCGGAGACGACCCCGGAGTCGACGTTCACGGAGTCGAGGAAGCCCCACTTGGTGTAGATGTGGAAGTTGCGCTCCAGCTTGGTGACGTTGTCGATCGTCTGCTCGGGCGCCCAGCGCAGCGCGAGGAACGCCGCGTGCGGCGAGACCACGCCGTTGGTGTACGCGGCGGGCGCCGGGTCCGGCTTGGGGTCACGGCCGGGGCAGCCCTCGAAGCCGTGGTCGACCAGGGTCTTGTCGTTGTTGGAGTAGTAGCCGTCCGGGTTCATGCCGAGGGCGTCGACCCCGTAGGCGTCGTAGCCGCCCTCGGGGATGTTGGCGGGCGAGAAGCCCCAGTAGCCGTAGCCGGTGTCGTGTAGGCCGTGGTTGATCTGCGCCTTCACCCACAGGGGGTGGTTGGCCCGCCAGCTGCCGCCTGCCCACTTCTCCTCGGGGACGAACAGGGTCGGCATCAGCGCCTCGAACATGCTGCCGCCCCAGGCGGGGGTGACCCGGGTGTTGCCGTAGGGGTAAGCACCGTCGAACACGTCCACGCCGAAGTAGCTGCGGTGGAACCCGACCGGCCTGGTCTCCTGCCAGCTCCAGTCGCAGGTGTCGGGGAAGCTGCGCCAGGTGCCGAAGTACTCCTTCTGTGGGATCTCGCCCTTGGCGATGCCGACGTAGCTGGCGATGCGGCTCTCGCTCACGGTGGTGTCGTAGCAGCAGGGCGCCGCGCCGGTGTCCGGGGCGTAGTGGAACAGGATGCGGTTGACGTCCGGACGGTAGTAGAAGCCGAAGTTCATGCTGTCGAACAGCGCCCCCGCGCGCGGTGACAGCTCGGGCACGCCGCGGCGCACCAGCTGCAGGCCGACCGCCAGCCAGCCGTTGTCCACCGACGACAGGATCGGGGTGAGGGGCTCGCCGGTCGGCGGCCAGGTGGTCAGCTTCGCCCCGTTGCGGTGGTCGTACCAGTTGTAGTACTGGCCGCTGGAGCCGTAGCGCTCCATGTGCTCGAGCGACGAGACGGTCTTGGACAGCCGCCCGACGACCTCGCGGTGGTCGACGAAGCCGAGCCGCTCGGCCACCAGGGTGCTCCACATGTACGCGCCGATGTTGGTGGTCGAGGTCTCGACGTCGCGGGTGCCGTCCGCCTTCAGCTTGTCGGTGGGCAGGCCGGAGCGGTCGTCGACCATCGCCACGAACGAGGCCCAGGTGGCCTTGGCGTAGCGCCGCAGCGTCTGCTCGTAGGAGCTGGCGGCCACGCCGCCGGACGGCTGCGCCGGCGCAGCCGGCGCGAGCGCCCACGCGAGCAGCGCGAGCGACCAGGCGATCACGACGACTCGCAGCAGCCTCCCCGGCCGCCGTCGGATGGGGGTGCGCATCGCTTCCTCCTTGACGCGGCGCTGCGGCACGAGGGCCTTGGGCTCGGCTCTGTAAGCGCTTTCATGCGCCGGAGATCATTGCCCGATGCGAGCGGCGGCAAACCCGTAGCGGCGGCTCGGCGCCGGACGGCGCCAACCAATTCGGCTAGGTGCCGCAGGTCACGCCTGGCGGGTGAGCCGTTCGACCAGGGGGAGGACGCGCTCGCGCACGGTGGCGTAGGAGAAGTGGCGCAGGCTGGCCTGGTAGTTGGCCTCGGCCATGGCGGCGGCCTGGTCCGGGGAGGCGAGCAGGTCGCGGACCTGGGTGACGGCCTCGGGGGTGACGGCGCCGTCGAGCTCGATGCAGCGGACGCCGGTCGGGGCGATGTCGTCGGCGTAGACCTGGTAGCGGTTGACCAGCACCGGCCGCCGGTGGAAGAAGGCCTCCAGCAGGGCGTTGCCGAAGCCCTCCCAGACAGACGGGAAGCAGACCAGGTCGGCGGCGGCGTAGGCGTCGGCCAGGTCGGGGCCGTCGGGGGCGCCCACCCCGGCGGGGACGAAGCGCAGGTCGACGCCGAGCCGCTCCGCCGGGGCGCGCAGGCGCGCGCCGTAGTCGCGTCCCTCGTCGCCCTCGGCGTGGGTGACGGCGACGGTCACGGGCGGGCCACCGGCCGCCCGCAGGCGCGCGGCGAGGTCGACGGTCGCCTCGATCCACTTGCGCGGCACCACCCTGGTCGGCTGCAGCAGCAGCACCTCGTCGGCCGCGAGCCCGGCGGCCTTGCGGTAGCGCGCTCCGTCGCCGGGCTGTCGCGGGCCGCGCTCGAAGTCCATCACGTTGGGCAGCACGGTCGCCTCGACGGCGCGCCGGCGCGCCAGCTCCTTGGCGGCTGCCGAGTTGATCACCAGGTGCGCCATGCGCTCGAGCAGCGGCGGGAAGGCCGCGCCGAGCACGTCGGCGACGGCGTTGGGGAAGAACCGCTCCCGCTCCCACCAGAAGTCGTGGTGGTGGGCGAGCAGCGGCAGCCCCTGCTCGACCAGCACCTCGGTCAGGGCGAGCCCGAGCGGCAGCTGCATCGGCAGGCACAGCACGTTCTGGGCGACCACCAGGTCGACGCCGAAGTCGGCGACGAAGCCGCGCAGGGCGCCCTTCAGCTCCTCGGTCCGCTCCCGGATCAGCGCGGTGGTGGCCGGGCTGCGCGTCGCGACCCCGAAGCAGGCCGCCTCCAGGGCGCGGTTCGCCTCGCTCTCGAAGTGGGCGCCGGGGTGCAGGCGCCCCGGTGCGAAGCGCTCCCCCAGCTCCCCGGCGAACCAGACCACCCGGTGGCCGGCCCCGGCGAGCACCTCCCCAAGCTTGGCCGCCTCCAGCGTGACCCCGTCCGTCCCGGCGAGGCGCGTCGAGACCATGCCGACGACCAGCTCACGCGCCTGTTGCACGGCCACCTCCTCGCGCTGGGCGCCCGACCTCACGCCGGCCTCGACCTCGCCCGGCGACTACCGCCCGATGGCCTGGCGCAGCAGGTCGGTGACCAGTTTGGGGTTGGCGCGGCCCTTGGTCTCGCGCATCACCTGGCCGACCAGGGCGCCGAGCACGCCCTCCTTACCGCCCCGGTACTTGGCGGCCAGCTCGGGGCTGCCGGCCACCACCCGCTCCACCACCGCCTCGAGGGCGGCGGCGTCGGAGATCTGGGCCAGGCCCTTGCGCTCGACCACCGTGGTGGGCGAGGCCTCGCTGGTGAACATCTCGGTGAGCACGTCCTTGGCCGCGGTCGCCGAGACGGTGCCGCCGGCGACCAGGTCGAGCAGCTCGCCGAGTCGCTCCGGGCCGACCGGGTTGTCGGCCATGGTGCGCTTGAACTCGTGCAGGCCGCGCTGCAGCTCGCCCATGACCCAGCCGGCCACCACCCGCGGGTCGCGCGCGGCCTTGCCGCCGGCGACGACCTGCTCGAAGTAGCCGAGCACCTCGGGGTCGCGCGACAGCCAGCCGACCTCCTTGGCGCCGAGGCCGGTGGCTGCGGCGAGGCGGCGGCGGCGCTCGGCCGGCAGCTCGGGCAGTGCCCGCCTGACCTCCTCGACCCAGGCCGGTGTGGCCTCGATCGGCACCAGGTCGGGCTCTGGGAAGTAGCGGTAGTCGGTGGCGTACTCCTTGGAGCGCATCGGCTCGGTGCGCCCGGCACCCTCGTCCCAGTGGCGCGTCTCCTGTGCCAGGCTGCCGCCCTCGGCCAGCACGCGGCGCTGCCGCTCGGCCTCGTAGCCGACCGCCCGGTACAGGCTGCGCAGCGAGTTCAGGTTCTTCAGCTCCACCTTGGTGCCGAGCTCGGCGTGGCCGACCGGCCGGATGGAGATGTTCACGTCGAAGCGCATGGAGCCCTCTTCGAGCTTCACGTCCGAGACCCCCAGGGAGGCGAGCACCGCCCGCAGCTCCTCGGCGTAGGCGCGGGCCTCGTCGGCGCCGCGCATGTCGGGCTCGGAGACGATCTCCACCAGGGGGATGCCGGCCCGGTTGTAGTCGACCAGGGAGTACTCCGCGCCGTGGATGCGGCCGGTCGCACCGACGTGCAGCGTCTTGCCGGTGTCCTCCTCCAGGTGGACGCGGGTGATGCCGAAGCGCCGCTGCTCGCCGTCGAGGTCGACGTCCAGCCAGCCGCCTACGCAGAGGGGCTCGTCGTACTGGCTGATCTGGTAGTTCTTGGGCATGTCGGGATAGAAGTAGTTCTTGCGGTGGAACTGCGAGTGCTCGGCGATGCGGCAGTTCAGCGCCAGCCCGATGCGGGCGGTGTACTCGATGGCGCGGCCGTTGGCCACGGGCAGCGAGCCGGGCTCGCCGAGGCAGACCGGGCAGGTCTGGGTGTTCGGCTCGGCCCCGAAGGCGGTCGGGCAGGCGCAGAACATCTTCGACGCGGTGGCCAGCTCGCAGTGGGTCTCGATGCCGATGACGGTCTCGTAGTGGCGCACCTCGGTCTGCTCGACGGTGGCGGTCACGAGCGCACCTCCCCCGCACCGCGGTGGCCGCCGCCAGCCGCGAGCACCTCGGGCGGGCGCTCGACCACGCCCCGGTCCTGCTCGAACGCGTGGGCGGCGCGGAACATGGTCGCCTCGCCGAGAGCCGGCGCGATAAGCTGCAGCCCGACGGGCAGGCCGTCGGCCAGCCCCGCCGGGACGGTGACGGCCGCGTTGCCCGCCAGGTTGACCGGGACGGTGAACACGTCCGACAGGTACATGGCCAACGGGTCGTCGACCCTGGCGCCGAGCTTGAACGCCACCGTCGGCGAGGTCGGGCCGGCGAGCAGGTCGAAGCGCTCGAAGGCGGTCTCGAACTCGCGCCGCACCAGGGTGCGGGCCTTCTGCGCCTGGCCGTAGTAGGCGTCGTAGTAGCCGGCCGAGAGCGCGTAGGTGCCGAGCATGATGCGCCGCTTGACCTCGGGCCCGAAGCCCGCCTGGCGGGTGCGCTGCATCATGTCGACCACGTCGCTGGGGTCCTTGACGCGCAGGCCCCAGCGCACGCCGTCGTAGCGCGCCAGGTTGGAGGAGCACTCCGCCGGCGCGATCAGGTAGTAGGCCGACAGGGCGTACTCGAACGAGGGCAGCGAGCACTCCTCCACCCGAGCGCCGAGCCGCTGCAGCCGCTCGACCGCCTCGCGCGCCCGCGCGAGCACCCCAGCTTCGGCGCCGTCGTCGGGGAACATCTCCTTGACCACGCCGATGCGCATCCCCGCGACGCCCGCGTCGAGCCGGGAGGTGAAGTCGGTCGGGGCGTCGGCGATCGAGGTCGAGTCCATCGGGTCGTGGCCGGCGACCGCCTCGAGCAGCAGGGCGGCGTCGCGCACCTCGCGGGCGAGCGGGCCGACCTGGTCGAGGGAGGAGGCGAAGGCGATCAGCCCGTACCGCGAGACCAGGCCGTAGGTCGGCTTGACGCCGACGATGCCGCAGAGCGCGGCCGGCTGGCGGATGGAGCCGCCGGTGTCGCTGCCGATGCCGAGCGTGGCCTGCCCGGCGGCGACCGCGGCGGCCGACCCGCCTGAGGACCCGCCGGGCACGCGCTCGGTGTCCCAGGGGTTGCGGGTCGGCCCGAAGCCGGAGTTCTCGGTGGACGAGCCCATGGCGAACTCGTCCATGTTGGTCTTGCCGAGCACCACCCCGCCCGCTCGGCGCAGCCGGTCGACCACGGTGGCGTCGTACGGGGGGCGGAACTCGTCCAGGATCTTCGAGCCGGCCGTGGTCCGCAGGCCCTTGGTGACCAGCACGTCCTTGAGGGCGAGGGGCACGCCGGCGAGCGGGCCGAGCCGCTCGCCGGCGGCGCGGGCGGCGTCGACCGCGCGCGCGTCCGCCAGGGCCTGCTCGTCCGAGACGGTGAGGAAGGCGTGGAGCACGTCGTCGCTGGCCCGGATGCGCTCCAGGTGCGCCTCGGCGACCTCGACGGCGCTGGCCTCGCCCCTGGCGTAGAGGGCGGCGAGCTCGTGGGCGGGCAGTTCCGTGAGGGCGGCGCTCATGCCCCCTCCTCGATGATCCGCGGCACGGCGAAGCGGTCCTGGTCGACCTCTGGCGCGGTGGACAGCGCCTCCTCGCGCGTCAGGCACGGCCCCACCACGTCGTCGCGCCAGACGTTCACCCGCGGCAGCGGGTGGGAGGTGGGCGGCACGCCCTCGGTCGGCAGCCGCTTGACCTTCTCTGCCTCCTCGAGGATCACCGAGAGCTGGGACTGGAAGCGGTCGAGCTCCTCGTCGGTGAGGGCGAGGCGGGCGAGACGGGCGACGTGCTGGACGTCGGCGCGGCTGATGGCCATGGCACTCCTTCGGGGCGCCGCCGCGTGCGGGCGGCGGCTGCCGCCCTGCAGGCCGGCGGCGCCTACGGGCAGGTCGGGACGGTCGAGTCTACCGTTCCCGACCCGCTGAGCACCCGCCGGTTTCCCGCTGGAGTGCCGCTGGGGGCATGGCGGTCGGCGCGAGGCCTACCACCATGCCCCCACGACGGCCGGGCTTCGGACCACTCCCGTGCCCGGCGTCAGGCGAGCGTCAGCGGGCGACGTGCCCCGGCCGGCGCCGCTTGTCGGTGAACAGCAGGAACGCGCAGCCGCCGACGACCAGCAGGACACCGACCGCGAGCAGCAGGCCGCTCGGGGCGCCCGTGAACGGCAGCGGTCCCTGCACGCCGGGAGCGGTCACGATCTGGTTCGATCCCGCCGCCTCGTCGACGCCCTCGACCTGGGCGGCCGAGTTCGGCGGTGCGGCCTGGTTCACC
>Ga0137372_10007804_pt1 | contig 10349 bp, 11 predicted proteins | sample SagtaG_6_FD_104911 | JGI IMG/M metagenome (GOLD analysis project Ga0137372, IMG submission 104911) | Vadose zone soil microbial communities from Sagehorn Ranch, Mendocino, California, USA - Sage1_R_60_16 metaG | ecosystem: Environmental > Terrestrial > Soil > Vadose zone | place: USA...
GGCGGAACAGCCACAGGATCGCGGTCATCAGCAGGAACGCGCCGAGGAAGCCGACCGCGGGCGACACCACCATCGGGATGACGACCTTGTCGACGATGCCGGACCACAGCACGACGCTCGTCGACGCGAGCCCGGCGCCCACCAGACCGCCGATCAGAGCGTGGGACGAGGAGCTGGGCAGGCCGAAGTACCAGGTGATCAGGTTCCAGGTGATGGCACCGGGCTCGCGTCGACGACGATCACCAGGCCGTGGTGTCCGGACGGCGCGCTGATGATGCCCTTGCCGACGGTGCTGGCGACCTCCGTGCCGAGGAACGCGCCGAGGAAGTTCATCACCGCGGCCATCAGCAGGGCGACCCGCGGCGTCAGCGCGCGGGTGGAGACCGATGTCGCGATCGCGTTGGCCGCGTCGTGGAAGCCGTTGGTGTAGTCGAACGCCAGCGCGATGACGACGACGGCGATGACGAGCGCGAACTCCACGCTCAGCTCTCCTTGACGGCGAGCTGCTCGACCGTGTTGGCGACGTGTTCGAAGGCGTCGATCGCCGCCTCCAGCAGGTCCACCACGGTCTTCACCTTCATCACCGTCAGAGCGTCGTACTCGCCGCTGAACAGCTTGGCGATGATGCGCCGGTGTACGGCGTCACCGGTGTTCTCGAGCCGGTTGATCTCGATCCAGTACTCGGCCAGGTCCTTCATGGTGCGCAGCCGCGGCATCGTCTCGGCGGTCAGCTGCGCGGCCCGCTGGAGAACCTCGATCTGCTCGGCGATCTCCTCCGGCAGCTTGTCCAGGCCGAACAGGTTGACGGAGTCGACCGCCTCCTCCATGAAGTCCATCACGTCGTCGAGATCCGAGGCCAGCCGGTAGATGTCCTCGCGGTCGAACGGCGTGACGAAGGTCGAGTTGACCCGGCGGATGATCGCGTGGGTGGTCTCGTCGGCCGCGTGCTCGGCCTTCTTCATGTCGGCGGCGATCTGGTGGCTGGACGAGAGCCCGGTTCCCGCCGTACTGCCGAGCAGCTCGGCCAGGATCCGGGAGCCGTCGACGAGGTGATTGGCGGACTCGGTGAAAAGGTCGTAGAACGTCGGGTCGTTCGGACGCAGACGTAACGGCACTTCAAGCTCCGGGTGAACGAGGGACAAACCGTGAACATGCTAGGGCATGGCTTCCGGTCCCCAGGGCTACGGACTGTTGACGTGGCATCCGCCTGGTCAACGTACCCCGTCGCGATGAACTCACCCGCCTGGATGCGACCAGAGAGTAACTATTCGATTTCAATGCGTGAGTACGGCGTAGAGATCGAAGGCACCGACGACGAGGACCAGGCCGGCAGCGACCCTGAGCACCCGCTCATGGCCGAGGGCATGCACCGCACCCCCTCTGGTACGGCGGTACACGGCGCTGACGGCGGCCCAACAAGACAGCGACAGGATCAGTACGACGATGCCGAGCCCGGTGCGGACGTCCGACGAACCGTGGCCGGAGGCAAGCAGCAGGATGCCGTTGGCAACCAGACCGAGCGCCGTACGTCGCCAGGCGAGCAGGGTGCGTTCCGGCTGCAGGCCGGGATCCGGGGCACTCATCGCCACAGCGAGAACAGCAGGCCGATCAGGCCGACCACGCCGACCGTTGCCCCGAGCATCAACGGGAGCCTGGTGACCGGAAGCCGGTCGCCGGTGCGCATCGCCGACAGATTCTGTTGCCAACGGCGGAAAGCGCCCGCAGTGGTGACGATTCCGGCCGTGACCAGAATCACGCCGATGATGCGCGCCGGCCAGCGGTCCGGGCCGAGGTCGAGGAACTGCACCGCGGACAGGCCGCCTGCATAACAAGCCAGCGACGTACGCAGGTAGGCCAGATAAGTCCGCTCGTTGGCCAGGGTGAAGCGGTAGTCGGGTTCCTGCTCGCCCGTCATCCGCAGCTCACCAGGCCGTGGTTCTGCTTGAGTGTGAGCACACGTCTCACGCTACTGGTCAGCTGGGTTTTGAACGCTTTGTCCTGCTGGGCTTTGGCGACAAGGGCGTTCACCATGGTCGCGGTCAGCACGGCCTTGGCGTTGATGACGATGTCGCCGCCCGCCGCGACGAACCGGGTCGCCCGCTGGCCCGCCGGCACCGACGCCACCTCGGCGGCCGCTCCGACGTCGTCGGTGATGACCACACCGTCGTACTCCAGGTCGCCTCGGACCATCTCCTGGATGACCGTTTCAGAGAAGACGGCGCGGTTCTTGGGATCGATCTTGGTGTAGGTGGCGGTGGAGATCATCACCATGCCGGCGCCCGCCTGGATGCCGTCGGCAAACGGCTTCAGGTCGTCGTCTCCGCGGACGGTGACGTTGTCGACCACACCGGACGAGAAGTCGGTGTTCCCTCGCACTCGTCCCAGTCCTGGGAAGTGCTTGACCGAACTGATGATTCCGGCCGCCTGCATGCCCTTGACGAACGCTTGCACGTGCGGGCCGACGTCTTCCGGCGTGTCGCCGTACTCACGGTCCAGACTGCCGATCGGCGCGTTCTCCTGCTTGAGAGAGCTCGGTACGACGTCAGCCACCGGCGCCAGGTCGACGTTGACCCCGGCCTCCTTGAGCTGGTCACCCCACTGCTCCGCACGTTGCGTCAGTTTGTCGCCGGACCAGGTGCCTTGCACGGTCGCTGCTGGGATTCGGTCGAAGCCAGAGCCCTTCAGGCGCTGGATCTGGCCGCCCTCCTGGTCTGCGGCGATCAGCGGGCGGACGCCGTTCACCGTGGCTGCAGCGGTCACTGCGGCCATCGCCGTACGAGTGTGGGTCAGGCTGCCGCCGGTGAAGAGCAGGAGGACGCCGCCGGGCTTCTGCTTCTGCACGATAGGGCGTTGGCTCGAGGTCATGCCGTTCGCGCTGATGCCGGTCATGATCAGCTGGGATGCTTGCTCTCTCAGGGTGAGGGTCTTCAGTTTCTGGTCGATGCAGCTTGCCTGTGTTGGCGTGGGGGTTCCTGAAGGGCTTGGCGGCTCTGTCGTCGATGGCTGTGTTGTGGGCAGTGGCACAGACGATGACGGCACCGTGCTGGGGCCGGCAGTGGGTTGGGACTGAGTGTCGCTGCAGCCGGCCAGCAGGAGTGCTGTTGCCGTCAGCACGACTGCCGCTGTGAGCCTCATGTCAGCGGCGCTCCCACGCGGCCCTGTCGACGGTGTCCCCGGAGTGCCGGGCGAGGGACGCGCAGAGGTCGTACAAGTGCTCTATCTGCTCTTCGTCGAGCGCGTCGAAGATCGCCTTCCGCACCTCCTCGACATGGCCCGGCGCGGTCTCGACGAGCTTCTGCCTGCCCAGGTCGGTGATGATCGCCACCTGGCCGCGGCGGTCGGACTCGATGCCCTCGCGCCGGACCCAGCCGGACTGCTCCAGCCTGTTCACCGCGTGCGAGAGCCGGCTGCGCGACCCCTGAGTGGCGACCGCGAGTTCACTCATCCGCAGCCGGCCGTCAGCCGACTCGGACAGCCGGACCAGGATCTCGTAGTACGTGTGCGGTATTCCGGCGTCGCGTTGCAGTTGCTGCTCGATCCTGGTGTTCACCACGCGCTGTGCCGCGATGAACGCACGCCAGGCCTGCTGCTCTTTCTCATTCAGCCACCGGGGTTCCTCCGCCATCCCCGCAGCGTAGCCAGAACGGGTGCCTCTTGCTCGTTCAACCTGATCAGGAGTACGGCGACGGCGCAGATCAGCATGCCGATGACGGCGAGCAGTCCGATGGTCTCGTGGAAGAGCAGGAAGGCGAACACCATCGTCGTCGGTGGCACCAGGTAGAGCAGGCTGCTGATGCGGGTGGCGCCGGACAGTTTCAGGTTGACCAGGTAGAGGCCCCAACCGCCTCCGGTTGCCAGCACGACAAGCCAGAGCACTGCTCCGTAGAAGCCAGCGTGATGTGGCACCGTCAACTGGTTCGTCGAGGCGGCCAGTGCGATGAAGAACACGGCCGAGACGAGGCTCTGGATGCAGAGTGCGTCGAGAGAGCTTGTGCTGGGCTTGCGGCGACGTTCCAGGCACGTGCCGACGACCAGACCGAGCAGCCCTCCCAGTGGCAGCAGGAAGAGCAGCGGCGAGCCGTGGCCGGCGTGGAGGTCGTCAGCGACGACCAGACCGACTCCAGCAACCCCCAGAACCAGACCAATCCACTGGCGTCGGCTGACCTGTTCTCCGAGCAGCGGACCGGCCACTGTGGCGATCAGCAGCGGCTGGAGCGAGCCGATGAGCGCGGTGACTCCGGCTGTGATGCTGTGGTCGATGCCGGTGAAGATCAGCCCCAGATAGACGCATTGCGTGAGTACGGCCATCCATGCGTGCGTTACGAGGTCCTTGCGCGTGACCGTGGGCCGTCGTACCAGCAGGATCACGGCTGCCAGGGTGCCGGCGACCAGGAAGCGCCAACCGAGCAGGTCGAAGGCGGTCGTGTACTGCGTCCCCCATCGGGCACCGAGGAAGCCGCAACTCCAGAAGACGACGAAGCCCGCTCCGGCGATCAGCGGGACCCCGCGCGTCCACGGCGTACGTCGTACCGGAAGTGTCTCTGTCGTCATGGTCGCCAGGGTAACCACACCGGTCGGTATACTGTCAGTGTGCTTGACCAGCAAATGGGACTGCGGGTGGATCGCGGCCTGACAGAGGCGGCCGCTCTGACGCCGGCCGGGGAGCGCATCCTCGCGGCCGCCTCGACGCTGTTCTACGAGCAGGGGATCCGGGCGGTCGGCGTCGACACGATCGCCGAGGCCGCCGACGTGACGAAGAAGACGCTGTACGACCGGTTCGGTTCGAAGGACCGGCTGATCGCGGCGTACCTGGACCGGCGGAACCGGCAGTGGCACGAGTTCCTCGACGAGCAACTGGCGGCTCGTGAGCCCGCTACGCCGGAGGAGGTCATCCTGGCGCTGTTCGCGGCGCTGACCGACTGGATCGCCGGGTCGCGGAACGGCTGTGGATTCATCAACGCGAGTGTGGAACTGGCGGCGCCCGACCACCCGGCGATGCCGGTGATCGTCGGCCAGAAGCAGTGGATGCGGTCTGAGTTCGAGGCGCAGGCGAAGCTTGCTGGGCTGTCCGACCCCGGCGAACTGGCCGACCGCTTGCTCCTGCTGCACGAGGGCGCGCTGGTGAGCTTCCGCGTGGCTGCGATGCAGCACGCTCCCGAGGTCGCGTACCGAGCCGCCGCTGATCTGCTGGCCGGCTGGCCGCGGGTCTAAGTCGCCGACCCGGACCGGCACCAGGAAGACCATCTCGTCCATCGACGCGGTGACGGCCGGACCACCGGAGTGCCGGGCCGCGACCACGCCGGCGACCGAGTCGACCAGCGTCATGACCACGCCGCCGTGCACGGTGCCCAGCAGGTTGGTCTCGTTCTGCGCGGTGATGTGCGACAGCGACGACGGGGTGCCGGTCATACCGCTCCTTGAGTCTGCTCGTCCACCGGGGTCAGCGCAGACTATCCCGGGCGGTTGTCCACAGGTCCGAATTGACCGGCTGAATCGGGTGCCCTTCCTCGTACTTTCTCTGGCGAGGAGGTGGCCACGATGACCATCGACAGTTCCACCGAACATGCCCAAGGCAACCACCCCGACTGGCCCGATCCGGTCCTGACCCCACTGACCCGTAACCAGGCCGCACGACTGGTGCGCCTCAGCCTGACCGCCGCGGCCCGTCTCGGCCTCGACCTGACCTACGAAGGTGATGCCGCCCTCGTCCCGATCGAGGCGTCGACGGCCGGCCCGATCCTCGGCCTCAGCAATCTGGCACGCGCCGTTTCCAAGCACGAGGAACACCGCTGGCCCGACATGATCGAAGAGCACTTCGTCCAACTCCTGCAACGCCTGCAGCACGGCCCTCCGCTACCACCCACCGACCCCGAGCGAGAGTTGATCCAGCGCCTCGTCCCCCGTGGCGCGCTGCCGGCCGACTGGACAGAGGACAGACCAGACTTCCTGCCCGGCTTGCTGTCCGTCCCAGCCACCGCCCAAGACGGTGTCGTCACCATGTTCCTCGACCCGTCCGACTTCGGCCTGACCTGGGCCGATGCCGAACGCATCGGCCTGGACAACCTCCGCCGTCTCACCGACCACGTCGAATACGTCGATCACGACGACATCCGGATCGCCCTCGTCACCGGCACCTCGTTCGCGGCGTCTCGCGCGCTCGTCCTCGATGCCGTCCTCCGCGAGTCACTCCATATCGAGAACCCTCCGTACGGCGTACTCGCAGCCCTCCCCGCCCGAGACCTCCTGCTCATCCACGTGATCCGGGATCTCACCGTCATCCCCGCCCTGGGCCTGATGCTCAACCTCGCCGCCCGCGCCCACACACACGACCCCGGCCCGCTCACCCCCGACGTTCACCTGGTCTCAACCACCAGCACCCCCACCTGGCACCCCGCCACCACAACCTCCCCCGACAACACTCCCCTCCGCCTGTCTCCCCAACTCGACGCCCTCACCAAAACTCTCGCCGCTCTGGAACCCCGGCCGAGCCGGCGACCCACCGGATGACGGCACGGGACGACGACGCATCCGGGGCGGGCTGTCTGGCACAGTTGAGTCGGCCCGTCTGGCCACGGCCAGGATCGTGGCGCCGTCTCCACGCACGACGATCCTGGCTGTGGCGTTCGGGTTGCTACGAGAGGGGGACTCCGCCTGCGTACACGACCGAGGAGACCTTCTGGCAGTGGAACGTTGCCTCCGGCACCTCGATCTCGATCGCGTCGCCCCTGTCGATTGCCGCGTCGATCTGGTCGTCGGTGAGCAGATGCTCGTTGGCAGCGGCTTTGCTCGTGAACAGCACGAGGACCGGCTCCCAGGCCACGTTCCAGTCAGCGGCTCCGGGGAAGTCCATCAGGTGGTCGTGCCCGAGGACGCCGTCGCCGTAGACGGCCGGCATGATCTGCGCGGCTGCTCCGGCGATTCCGTCACCGTGGGTGGGGCAGTTCTCTACCGGCGTGTGCTGGCACAACAGAGCCCCCACCGTTGATCCGATCGGGTAGACCGGCACGTAGAACGGGGACCAGGCGCGCTCGCTCGCCTTCATCGGGGCGTGCATCGGCGTCATGACATAGCCGATTTGACCGGCCTGTTCGTCGTTGTAGACGGGCTCGACCACACTTTGCCCGACCTGGCGCTCGCCACTTGGAGTTGCAGCGACGGCCGATTGGGCCGTGATGCACAGAATGCACGCTGTGATGCTCACAAGCAGGGATGTCTTCCTCTTCATGCTGTCCCCTCCACCTTGCTGTCCTGAATCGTGGTTCCTGTCGATGAGTGCCGTCATCCGGCACACCGTGGCGGATGCGAGTGTCGGACGGTGGCCTCGCTCGTGCCGTCGGCGAGGGTCTACTCCAGTGCCTGCCGGGTCGGGCAGGCCCCTCCCTCCCACAAGCGCCCGACCTCGGTCCCTCGCTTCGAGTCCCGTCCAACCAGGTATGTTGGCCTCGCCCCCCGGCTCGGTCCTCAGCGGACGGCCGTCAGACGGCGGTCCACTCGCCCCCGCGCAAATCCCTTGCGTCCTTGTCGACGTCTGATATGCGCTTGTTTGTGATCGTGCCTCCGCCAGCGGCCGGTGTCCAGCCGCCAGAGGGGGCGCGGCCGGTCCGGCAGCAGACCCTGCACTCGGCGTGGCCGCAGGACCGACCCGGAGTATCGGATCTGCCGAAGATCCCCTACTCGACCGGACGGTTGAAGTGGCCTGGCCAGTCTTTGAAGCGGATGCGGGAGAGGGAGCGGATTTCGCCGATGGTCGACCACTCGTCTTTGCCGAGGCGGGCCAGCGGGCGGAGCAGGCGGATCTCCGGGTGGTCGTCGACCATCACCGCCGAATCAATGGCGAGGTGGCGCACGCGTCCGATCACCACGGTCGAGTCGCCAAGCTCCAGAGTGGTGTGCAGCGTGCACTCGATGGCGACGGGCGACTCCGCCACCCGCGGTACCGCGACGGTCCGGGCCGGCTCGGTGGTGAGCCCGACCGCCTCGAACTCGGAGATCTCCGGCGGGAAGTTGGTTGCCGTCGCGTTCACCCGCTCGAACAGCGGTTCGGCGGCGAAGTTCACCACGAACTCCCTGGTCGCCTCGACGTTCTTGAGGCTGTCCTTGCGCCCGACGGAGGTGAACTGCACCATCGGCGGCTCCACGCACGACACCGTGAAGAAGGAGTGCGGCGCGAGATTCAGGACGCCGTCGGCGGACCTGGTCGACACCCAGGCGATCGGCCGCGGCACCACGATCGAGTTCAGCGTCGCATAGAACACCCGCCGCCCGACCACTTCCGGATCCAGATCCACGCGCACGCCCGCAGTACATCAAATCCGGTGGACGCCGCCGTACCCCGGCACAAGGATCGAGCAGATGGATCCCTGGCTCGACAACGGAGGTGTACGTGGGCGACGGCGGGACCGGCCTGCCGGACGGCGTGCTGGAGCTGGCGCGTCGGCTCGGCGTACCGGATGGGCAGGTTTTCGAGGTTGCGGGTGGAGTGGCGAACCGTGGCTTCGTGCTGGGCAAGGAACTGTTCCTGCGGATCGCGCGGCCGGGATTCGAAGGAGACCTGAGGAAGGAGGCCGCCGTCGTACCGGTCGCGCGGGCGGCAGGCGTGCTGACGCCTGCGATCATCGAGTACGACGAGAGCCTGGACCTGATCGCCGCGCCGTACGTCGTGATGGAGCGTGTGCACGGGACCGAGCCGACCACAGTGACGGTCGGCCTGGCTGAGCAACTGGCACGACTGCATCTGTCCGAACGGACCGACATCGCCGGAGTCCCGCAAGACGGCGCCGGCGATCCGTGGCGGACGGTCGACGATCTGGCGGAGCGCGGCTACCTGGACCGCGGCACGGCGAAGTGGCTCGACGGCTGGTTCACTCGGCTGGCAGACAGGTTCGACCGTGACGATCCCAAGGTGCTGATCCACGGAGATGTTGCCGCACACAACCTTCTCGCCGGACCCGACGGTGAGCTAAGCGCCCTCATCGACTGGGGTGACGCCGCCTGGGCGCCACGCGCCATGGACTTCGCCAAGCTCCCTCTGGACCACGTCGCCGCGATCCTCCCCGACTACGTCCACCACCACAACGCCCTCTCCACCACCCACCGCCGAACCCATGAAGAGGAACTCGCAGCCGCAACCCTCTGGTTCCACTTGGCCTGGGCCCTCGGAAAGCTCGCCGCCGACCCGTGGCCAGGCCAGCGCCACTGGACCGCCCCGCCAGGCAGCCGACTCCTCGGACTCCTCCGCTTCTTCGCCTCTGCTCCACCGTCACCCTGGTCGAACCTGACCTGACACCGCGTACACCTGCTCGCGGTGGCATCAAGAAGGTGAGGTTCTGGGTGTGATTGATCGGGTTTCTGCTGCAAAACAAGGGGGTTTCGAGTTGTCACGACATGGGGCAGACTGGGGTCCTGTGACTGATTACGTAGCCGCTCAGGACCGGTACGACGACCAGATGGCCTACCGGCGGACAGGGCGCAGCGGGCTCCAGCTGCCCGCCATCTCGCTCGGGCTGTGGCACAACTTCGGCGACGACAAGCCGTTCGCCACGCAGCGCGACATCCTCCGCCGGGCGTTCGACCTCGGCGTCACGCACTTCGACCTCGCGAACAACTACGGTCCGCCGTACGGCTCGGCGGAGACGAACTTCGGGACGCACTTCGCACGCGACTTCAAGAAATACCGCGACGAGCTGATCCTGTCGACCAAGGCCGGGTACGACATGTGGCCGGGGCCGTACGGTCAGGGTGGCGGCTCGCGCAAGTACCTGCTCGCCTCGCTGGACCAGTCGCTGAGCCGGATGGGCCTGGACTACGTCGACATCTTCTACTCGCACCGCTTCGACCCGGACACGCCGCTCGAGGAGACCATGGGCGCGCTCGACGCCGCGGTGCGCTCGGGCAAGGCGCTGTACGCCGGGATCTCGTCGTACTCGGCGGATCGGACCCGCGAGGCGGCGCGGATCCTGCAGGAGATGGGTACGCCGTTGCTGATCCACCAACCGTCGTACTCGATGCTGAACCGCTGGATCGAGGAGGACCTGCTGGACGCCGTGGGTGAGCTCGGTGTCGGCGTGATCGCGTTCTCGCCGCTGGCGCAGGGCGTGCTGACCGACCGCTACCTGGGCGGCGTGCCGGCGGACTCCCGCGCGGCGCAGGGTAAGTCCCTCGACCCCGACAGCCTGACCGAGGACACGCTGAAGCACGTTCGCGCGCTGAACGAGATCGCCCAGCAGCGCGGACAGTCCGTCGCGCAGCTCGCCCTCGCGTGGACGCTGCGTGACGATCGCGTCACCAGCGCGTTGATCGGCGCCTCCAGCGTGGCCCAGCTCGAGGACAACCTGGCCGCTGTCCGCAAC
>Ga0137372_10007809_pt1 | contig 10346 bp, 11 predicted proteins | sample SagtaG_6_FD_104911 | JGI IMG/M metagenome (GOLD analysis project Ga0137372, IMG submission 104911) | Vadose zone soil microbial communities from Sagehorn Ranch, Mendocino, California, USA - Sage1_R_60_16 metaG | ecosystem: Environmental > Terrestrial > Soil > Vadose zone | place: USA...
CAGCTCGCCGGCCAGCAGGCCCCTGGGAGCGCAGGCGGGCAAGGACACGCTGCTCTTCAGTGGGAGCTGGGAGCGTCGCATAGATCCGCGCGGCCTCTGCCAGGTCACCGTCCAGCTCACGCTCCCGGGCGCGTCGCAGCGGCGCGAGGTCGGTTGCGGGAGGCGCTGCTTGGCCAAGCACGCGGGTCACCTGCCACAGATCGGGACGAACCTGACTGGCGGCGGCATCAGCGCCCATCGACTCGAGCCGGTTCAGCGCGCTCGCGAATCGCTGACGAGCGCCAGTCGGGTCACCCAAGAGCCAGAGCGCGTGGCCGGTGGCCCAATCGTGCCAGGCCGAGAAGCAATAAAAGGGCCGCTCCTCATAGACCCGCTCCGCCTGGGCCAGGAACGACCGCGCCTCCTCAACACGACCCTGCCCTGCCAGCACCGCGCCGCCGATCGACAGCGCCCACGCGGAATGCACGGAAGGGACGTTCGGATTGAGAGCCTGGACCTGGCGGACGTCAGCCAGCGCTGGCTCCCAGCGGCCCAGGTGCCAATTCACGAGCGCACGGCTGAAATAGGCGACGTCGCTGCTGTTCGCTCGTGGCGCGAGCAGACGGTCCAGGAGCTCGATCGCATCGCCGTCGCGGCCCGCCAGCAGGAGCGCCGTCGCCAGGCCGCCGGTATGCCAGCCGACCTGTCCCCCGTCGCCCGAAGCTCGCGCCAGCTGAAGGCTTTCGCCCAGTGTGGACACCGCTTCATCGAACTCTCCGATGAGTGCCAGCGCGTGGCCGAGACACCCCAGAGCGTGCATCCGCACGTCGTCGGCGCCGGCTTGGCGCGCCAGCTCGGCGGCCCGCCGGCTCTCCGCCACCTGATCGGCCAGGCTGCCGGCCTCGCCGCGGATCCAGGCCAGCTCGTTCACCGCCGCCGCCAGAGTCCGGCTATTGGGCCGCGACGACAGGAGGCGCACGGCTCTGGCCGCATACTTCTCGGCAGCGGCGAGCTCACCAGCACCGGTCGAGAGAAAAGAGGCCAGGCGCACATCGGTGCGGGCGGCTTCTTCGCCATCATTCGCAACCAGCGGCGCCAGCGCTTCCAGAGCGCGTATCCCCGCCAGATGCTCGCCGGCGGCGGCGGCCTGCCAGGCGATCTCGTCGAGCAGTTCCAGGCGCAGAGGGGTGGGTTCGGCCGGTGCGATGGCCAGGGCGCGTTCCAGGTGGACCAGCGCGTCGCGATGGGCCTCTTCGCGCTCAGCCTGGCGGGCGGCAGCGCGAAGCAGCTCCACGGCGTCGAGATCTCCCGGCGCTGCCCCGAGCGCGGCGTGGTAGGCGCGGGCGGACAGCGCATCGACCGGTAGCGCCCCTGCCAGCGCCAGGTGGAGCTCGCGCCGGCGCGCCGGTCCCAGCTCGGAGTAGATGGCTTCCTGGACCAGCGGGTGCACGAAGTTGTAGCCGGCCTCATCTGTGCGGCGGCTTTCCACGATCAGCCCTCGCCGGACCAGCCGGTCCAGGTCGGCGGCCCGGACGTCGGGCACCAGCGACAGGATCGAGCTGAGTGCAAACGAATGGCCCATCACGGCCGCGGCTTCAAGGACGTCTCGCGAGGTCTGCGGCAGATCGAGCAGGCTCATCCGTACGCGTTCCTGTATGCCAGTCGGGACCACTCGGCGAGTCGCATCGAGCGCCAGGTCATCGAGCAGAGCAACCGTGTAGAGGGCGTTGCCCCGAGCCCGCCCGTACAGCCAGGCGGCGGTCTCTGGGTCGACGGTCTCAGGCAGCATCCGGCGGGTCAGGCTGGTCACGCTTTCCTGGTCGAGTGGCGGCAGCCGCAGTTCGGCGGCCAGCCCATCTTTGATCAAGGTGGCGATCAAGCCCACCAGCTCGGGGATGCCGAAGAGCTCGTCGGGTCGGATCGCTGCCGCGATCAGCAGGTGCGCCGCGGGCGGGTTCCGGGCCAGGTAGTTGAGAGCCTCCCATGACGAGCGGTCAGCCTGGTGAAGGTCGTCCAGTAACAAAACCATTGGGCGCTCGGCGGCCAGCGCCTCGAGTACGGCGCGCAAGGCTTCCAGCACCCGCAGGCGCGTCGGCGTGTCTTTCCCACGGCCAAAGGCCAGGTCGACGCTGGGCAGCAGATGGGCGAGGTCGGGCAGTCGCTGCTCGGCGAGCCCTCGCAGCTTGTCAACCGGCCACCGGCGCAGGCGGGACTCGGGGGCCGCGGGCAGGGCCGAGAAGGGGATCGCAGTTGAAGCGGGTGAGCCTCTTCCGACCAGGAAGTCGGCTCGCCGCCGCTGGCGGGCAGCGAACTCCTGGAGGAGGCGACTCTTGCCGATGCCCGGCTCGCCGATCACGATCACGACGCCTGCGCCTCGTCGAGATCGCTCGAGCTCGGCCGCAAGGGAGCGCAGCTCTTCCTGCCGGCCGACAAACGGCACCTGAAGCACGGTCCGGCCATTGTGGCGCGGAATTCCGTACGCGAATCCGTACTCCGGCGCGGGCCCGGTCGCCGAGCATGAGCGGCACAGAACGCGTTAGGAGGGTTCCATGAGCTACAAGGTCGAAGGCGACTATTTCGAGTCCTGCACCTGCACAGTGAGCTGTCCCTGCATCTTCCTGGCCCCGGCGACCGAGGAGGCCTGCGACGTCCTCTTCGCCTGGCACGTCAAGGGCGGCGAGATGGATGGAGTCAATCTCGACGACCTGAATGTCGTTCTTGCGGCGCACTCGCCGCGCAACATGACCGAGGGCGGCTGGAAGGTAGCGCTCTACCTGGACGAGCGCGCCGAACCAAACCAGGCCAAGGCCTTGGGGGCGATCTTCTCGGGGCAGGCGGGAGGCCACCTTGCCAATGTGGCGCCTCTGATCGGGACCGTGACCGGCGTCCGCAGCGCTCCGATTCGCTTCGAGCGCAAGGACGGCCGTCGGAGCGTCAGCGTGGATGAGGTCCTCGCCATGGACGTGGAGGAGTTGAAGGGCATGGATGGCACCGGCCCGGCTGTGATCAGCAACCCGCTCCTGGGGGCCGTGACTCAGCCGATCCGTCAGGCCAAGTCGGGCAAGCTCAGCTACCGAGGGGACTGGCAAGCCAGCGCCGCGGGCGCTAATGGATTCATCACCGAGTTCGAGTACCGATCGTGACCACGAGGCGTCTCGACGCGAACCTGGGCGCGTTCGCCATCCTCCTCGTGCTCGCAGGGGTGGCCTGGTGGTTGCTGGTGTCGCAGTCCGCCGGGATGGCGATGGCCATGGAGGTGTCGGTTCCGGCCTATATGGCCACCTGGCTGACGATGGTGGCGGCGATGATGCTGCCCGCCACCGCACCGTTGGCCCTGGCCTACGGTCAGGTCGCCAGGGCACGGGGCGGCGGGCGCCTTGCCGGAATGCCCTTCACGGCCGGCTACCTGGCGCTCTGGGCGTTCGCCGGCGTCGTCCCGCTGGCGGTCTTCGTCGTGTCCCGCGGTGCCGTGGCCGGTATGGCTGCGAGTCCGCTCGGGCCGCTCGGGCTTGGTGCCGTGCTGGTGGTAGGCGGGGTCTACCAGCTCAGCCCCTGGAAAGGCGCCTGCCTGCGGGCTTGCCGGTCACCGCTCGGCTTCGCGGTCAGCCACGACTTCGAGAACGGGGCGAAAGGGGGCCTGCGGGCCGGCGCCGTGCACGGAGCTTTCTGCCTGGGCTGCTGTTGGGCGCTGATGGCGGTGCTGGCGGTCGTCGGCTTGATGAGCCTGGCCTCAATGGCGGTGCTTTCCGTCCTGATCCTGGCCGAGAAGAACTGGCGCCACGGCGCCGGGCTCGCCCGAGTGGCCGGGGTGGCGATGGTCGCGATCGGGATCCTGGTGACGCTGTGAATGATTGGCGGCTGGCCGGCCGGTACGTGGAAGCCTGTAACTGTGAGGCGATCTGCCCCTGCCGTAGTGTCGGCGGCCGTGAGGGCAGCCGAGCCCAGTACCAGTTCTGCCAGTTCGCTCTGGCCTGGACGGTCGACACAGGCCACTTTGGCGATCTCGAGATGGCCGGCCTTAAGGCAGTGATGGCCGGCTACTGGGACGAGGACGAGCTAGGCGCGCCCTGGCGGGTGCTGCTCTACGTGGACGAGCGGGCCGACGAGGCGCAACGTGCGGCCCTAGCCGACGTCTACCTGGGCCGCGCCGGGGGAACCCCGACGCGCAACTACGCGCTCGCCATCAAGGACGTGCTGGGCGTCCGGTCAGCCGCAATCGAGATCGCTCACGAGCGCGGTGCCCAGCGAGTCCGAGCGGGCGATGCGGTCCTGGTGGTGGCGCGGGCGCCTTTTTCGTCCGAGGCGAGTGTCGCCTGCGGGATCCCTGGCCTGGATCGGCCGGGAGAAGAGCTGGTGCACGAGACGCTACGCGTAGCGGACGGACCGCTGAGCTTTGAGTTCAGCGGACGCTGCGGGTTCGCGACCACCTTCGATTACCGGAGTTGAGTCGTCCAGGTTGAGCCGTCTCGCCAAGCAGCCCGGGCGGGAGAGCTGGGCCTAGATACTGGCAGTTCCTCAAGGTGTTGGCTCGCGCGCCGCCAGCGTGATCAGCGCCGGCCGACCCGAAAGGTCGAGCTTGCGCAGAAGCGCCGCCACGTGGCTCTCCACCGTCCGCACCGAGAGGAAGAGCCTGGCCACGATCTCGGGGTTGGTGAGTCCCCGGCCAACCAGCTGGAGAATGGCATCCTCTATGCGGAGCTCGACGTCGAAGCTGCGCGCGCTTCCCGAGTGGTCCTCGACGAAGTCGCCCAGCCCGCGGTTGTCAACGGCTCGGATGGAAGCCGACATCATCCATCCACCAGGATTGCCGGCGCCCGCCGGCCAGGAGGCAAGCGATGAGCAGCACTGCGATCACCATGGAGTCACGTTCGCTCGATCAGCCGGACGAAACCCGACGACCGGAACTGGCGAAGGTCGACGTCATCAACCTCAGCGGACACAGCGTGGGCAGGTTCACGTTTCAGCCCGGGTGGACCTGGGCCAAGTCGATCAAGCCGGCGGCCGGCACCGACCATTGCGAGAAGCTGCACCTCGGCTACTGCGTCTCAGGCCGGATGGAATGCTGGCTGACGGACGGCACGCGGGTCAGCGTCAAACCCGGGGATGCCTACCTGATCCCGCCCGGCCACGAGGCGGAAGGCGTGGGCGACGAGCCCTTTGTGGGCATCGAGTTCTCCAGCGCCGCGACCTACGCCCGATAGCCTGCGCTCGATGCGAACCAGCAGGCAATTCCCCGATCTCGCCGGCTGCAACCTTCCGTTGCAGCTGGCGGAGAGGGGGCGGCGTTCGTGGTCTTGGGCCGAATCGCCGGCCAGGCCGAGCCGAGCCGAGCCGCTTGGAGCTTGGCCGCTTGGAAGATGCCGAAGCCGGTTCGAGTCGATGAAAGGTGGCGGATCACCGAGTAGGGCGCGACCAAGAACCGCCGCCTGCATCCGTTTCGAAAGCCAACGCATTGCGAAAGGGCGCGGGTAGTCGATGCTCGACCGCAGATTACCGGCGGTGCTGGCCGCCGCTGGATGGCCCCACAAATAGTTCTTATGCCGGGAGGGTGGTGGACCCGAGAATGGTGGACCCGGACATACAGAACTCGAACACCCTCAAGTTCAGGGGCCCGCTCCTGAGGGCTCCAGCGGCCGATCAGCGCCTGCCCGACGACGACGTCCTGGAGGCGGTTCGGCAGTACTTCCAGCGGTTTGGATCGGCCCCTACCGCCGAGTCGTGGGCGGCGGCGGGATTCAGCCCGAGCGAAAAGACGGTGCGCCGTCGGTTCGGTAGCTTCCGAGCCGCGATTGAAGCCGTCGCCTCATCTCACCCCGACCTTCTATGACAAATTATGACAACGGACTTCGAGAACGGACTTCGAATACGAATCGAACCCATCGGGCTAGCGGTGCGGCCTCCGTATACCCGCCTTGAGCGGGTCGGACGCGACGGGTTCCGTCAGAAGTCGGGGGTCTGAGTCCCCGCCGGTCCGTCGCGACCCAACACACCATCGTGCGCAGAGCGACGGTCGTTGGGCGCCAGCGCACCACTGCCAGCGCCCTCCGACGACACCCGACGGCCCTGGGCGGTCGGTTATCCGGCTTCCTTCGATCCCCCAAGCCATGGCACGGGTCCGATGCCTACGTTCGCGATCGTCCGGCTCAGCGCGCGTTCACGTGGCCGTGCGTCAGGACGCTGAGTCGTCCGGCGATCGCCGGGCCCGACACGAGCCAAGGGTGGCCGTCCTGGTTCTGGATGAGGCCGTTGCGGACCCAGCCTGCAACTTCAACGAGCGCCCGAAGACACGCGACACCCTGATGCCACTGCAGATCAGCCACCTCAATTGTGACGTTGGCGTGCAGTTGGTATCGCCGGACGAACCGACGAGCGAGGCCTGCGCCGACCCCACGCACGAGGGGCCGGAGAGCAGCGGGAACCAGCAGCGGGGGCTCGCCGAGTAGGAGTGAGGTGAATCCGACGTCGTGTGTTCGTGGAGCGAGCAGGGCCGCGCTCCAGTCCAAAACGGTGACGTGATCTCCGTCGGCTAGGAGGTTGAAGGGGTGCAGGTCGCCGTGGCAGAGGACCTCCGCTGCTGACGGGAGCGGGTGCTCGATGAGCCATCGGGCGGCAGCGGTCAGATCGGCCCGCGCGTAGTTACCGGCTGTTTCGTGGAGAGCCGAAAGCGCCTCGGACAAGGTGATTGGCACGTCGTTCGGACGGGAAAGTTGGTCACGCACCGGGTCGGGATTGAGCGCGTGCAAGTTCGCCATCGATACAGCCAGCAGGTCCGGGATCTGTCGCAGCGTTCCGATGGCAGAGGTGATCGCTCCGATGCCGGTCAACCCCGAGAGCACTGGTGCTCCGGGCGCCCGGTCCATGACCATGAACGCCCGGCCGAGTCCGCCCTCGGGGCCGCCGGATACCCGCACGGCCGGGGTGGGGAAGCCGGCAGCGGCGACCACCGTCTGCACGACGGTCTCCTTCTGAGCCAGCCCTGGGTCTGGCATGAGCCGGAGGACCAGTTCGCCCGGCCACCCCGGTGGCGGTTCTGCCAGGGAGAAGGTGAACAGGTCAGCCCAGAATCCGCCTCTGAGGGACTCCGGCTCGATCCGATAGTTCAGGTTGGGCGTCGTCGTCGCTGTGCGAAGCACTTCGAGCAGCGACCCGGAAAGATCGGCAACTATCGTCACGGTCTTTACCGTAACGGTTAAATCCGGTATTGTCTAGAGGCGTGAGCGCTATTGCCCGGGCGGACGCCGAGCTGACCATCGACGACCTTGCCCGGCGAGTCGAGCTGCCGGTCCGGACGATCCGCGAATACCACAGCCTGCGCCTTCTGCCACCCCCTGAGCGGCGCGGACGTGTCGGTTTCTACGGCGCGGGGCATGTCCAGCGGCTGGAACTGATCGCTCGCCTACAGCGTCGCGGGTACTCCCTGGCCGGGATCAGGGACCTCCTCGAAGCCTGGGACAGCGGTACCGAGCTCACCACGGTCCTGGGTGTCGACCGCGCTCCGGTGGCGCTGGATGAGACGCCCCTTAGGCTCACCCAAGACGAGCTGTCTGCTCGGCTCCCCGGCCTCGATGAGACGACCCTTCGCCGTGCCGAGTCGATCCGGCTCATCCACCCCGACGGGTCGTCGGGCTTTGTCGTACGCAGCCCCGCCCTCCTCAGTTTGGCGGCCGACGGGGTGCGCATCGGTGTCGGGCTCGGCGAGATGCTCGATCTGATCGGCGTCCTCACCACCGATCTCGACACCCTCGCGGTACGCGTTGCTGGATCGATCGTGGAGCGGATCTGGCAGCCGGTTGCTGCCAGCAATCACACCGAGGATCTGCAGCGCTTCCTGGCGCGCGGGAGGCTGCTCTTGCTTCAAGGGGTGGCCAGCACGCTCGCCGATCGTCTTTCTGCTGCGCTTCTCGAGCGCGCCGGTGACATCAGCGGCGGTGAGGAGCTGACCGCCGCGATTGACCGCATCCGTGTCGGTGTGATCTCAGACTCCTCCGGCATCCTCCACCAGCGAGGTCTCGGATGAGCATCGCCAAACGCGATCAGGCCGAGCATTGGAACCGCGGGGAGGAGGTTGGCCACTGGATCACCCAGCAGGCCCGCTACGGCCGCATGCTAGAGCCGTTCGTCGGCATGCTCTTTGACGAGGCCGCCATCTACTCGGTCGACCGTGTACTCGACGTCGGCTGCGGATGAGCAGGTCACCCGGTCGCAGGAGATCAGGCAGCTCGGTGAAGCGGTGGTGCTCGATGCTCCCGCTGGAGCGATGGGACACGAGCAGCCGCACATCGTCCCGACCCCGGCCCCGCTCCTCGGGCGGCTCGGTGGCTTCCAGTGCCTGCGGCAGCGTGAATTCGACGCTCGACTTCGTGGCGATCACGTCCCCGGCTCCGCCAGCTCTGCGCCCCGGATCCGGCCGCTGGGCCGACGCGATTCGAAGAGCTCGATCAGGCGCGGCACCACCACCTCAGGCAGGGGTCGATCAGAGATGTCCTCGCCCGGGAACGCCGCCTGGTGCATCTCGGTGCGCATGTCGCCCGGATCGACCGCCCAGACCCGCAGCGCCGGTTCCTCGACGGCGAGGACGTTGGCCAGCTCGTCCTGGGCAGCCTTGGCGGCGCCGTAGCCGCCCCAGCCGGGGTAGCCTTCGACGGCGGCGTCGGAGCTGATCAGCACCACGCGGCCTCCGTCATTCGCGGCTCGGAGCAGGGGCAGGACTTCCTGGATCAGACCCAGGCTGGCCACCGGGTAGATCTCGAAGAGCTCACGCAAGGCGGCCAGGGGGGAGATCGGCCAGCGCAGGCAGCGGGCTCGGACCCAGCACACCAGCGTTGCCAGCACGTGGCTGTCGGGCGGGATCAGCTCCCAGAGGCGACCGTGTGCCTGCTCCAGGAGGGCCGGGTCGCGGCCGTCGACGATCAAAGACCAGCCTCGGCGGGCCAAGCCTTCGCCCGCGGCTGAGCTTCCGCGAATCGGCTGCGAACTGCTGGGACTACCTCCCGGGCGAAGCGCTCGAGTTGCCCTTCACCTTCACCCCAGAAGATGAAAGTCTCAAAGCCCAGCGAGACGGCGAGCTCGGTTAGTTCGGCGCCCCACTGTTCCGGAGGACCTTTGAGCATTCCTTGCGAGGATCCGTCAGTGATCACTCCTGATACGTTGAGGATGCGGCGGATGTCGCCGGGCGACCGGCCGGCTGCCGCGACCGCAGCATCCAGGCTGCGTGTCATCGCCGCCAGCTGCTCGAGGTCGCCCTGGAATGACGGCACCCAGCCATCGGCCAGACGCGCCACAAGGTCGAGCATCCGTGGCCGGGCGGCTCCGATCCAGATTCCGATCGGGCGCGAGGGCACAGGCCCGGAGTTCGCGCCCGAAAGGTGGTAGTACCTGCCGGCGAAGCGGGGGTTTCGCTCGCCGCTCCAGACTTGGCGGATCACCGTCACCGCTTCCTCGAGTGCCTCGACGGCTTCTCATTGGATGCGGCGCTGTCCCCCATAGGCTTCGATCGCATCCCAGAAGCCGCCGGCGCCGATGCCGAGCTCGGTGTCGCGCGGCGGACTTCCTGGCTCGCATCGTCGTCTGATACCGGGCGCAATTCAGGCATGGCCGCGTGCGTTGTCCTCCTTTGATCCGGCGTCGATTGTCAATTCCCGACTTGCCGATCCCAGCCTTACACCCGTCAACTGTTCACAAGCGGCCAGGAATCCATTCTGGATGGTCGCGTTTGATGCCGCGGGATGAGCTGCTCGACTCTGCATGTGATGGAAGTAGCGGCCGCTCACAGTCGCGCCGCGCTCCTCGCTGAACGCCAGCCACACTTGTGTGGCAACGCCCTCCTCCAGATTGCCGGGCGCGAACGGACCACCCATTTTCGTGGGAACCGCTCCAGGATCGACCGCGTTCGACAGCACGTGAGGCCATAGCCGGGCGACGGCGAAGGCAAGCACGACATCGAACAGCTTTGAGTTCGCGTAGGCCTGCGAACCGTTCCAGCCCTGCCGGCGCGACTGTAGGTCGCGCATGTTCGGATTGCCGCCGTAGTGCAATCCCGACGTGAGATAGATCAACCGTTGCGCACCCGTGATGAGCGCAGTCAACAAATATGGCGCGAGAACGTTGATGGCGAAGACATCATCGAGCCCGTCAACCGTCTCGCGGCGCTCCGCGTTAGGACGGAAGACACCAGCATTGTGGATGACCGCCTGGAAGGGTCCTGCGTTGCTGGCCTGTTGAGCAAGGGCGCGCGTCTGTTCGATGCTGGCCAGGTCGCCCTCGAGCGCTGTTCGCGCACCCGGTACGGCGCGCAGCGCCTGCTGCGCGCGATCGCCATTACGCCCATGCAGAACAACATCGTGGCCTAGGGCCACCAAGCGACGGGC
>Ga0137372_10007810_pt1 | contig 10346 bp, 9 predicted proteins | sample SagtaG_6_FD_104911 | JGI IMG/M metagenome (GOLD analysis project Ga0137372, IMG submission 104911) | Vadose zone soil microbial communities from Sagehorn Ranch, Mendocino, California, USA - Sage1_R_60_16 metaG | ecosystem: Environmental > Terrestrial > Soil > Vadose zone | place: USA: California...
GCCGCCGCCGTTGATGAAGAAGGCAGGCCCCGCGGTGTACTGGATGCCCGCCTTGCTCGCCGCCGCCCAGAGCTTCTTGGTGTCCGTCCCCTTCGGGAGCTTGATCCAGATGAAGAAGCCGCCCTCCGGCTTGCTGATCTCGACGTCGGTGTCCTTCAGCACCTCCCAGAGCCCCTTCAGCATCGCGTCGCGCTTGGAGCGGTAGACGTCCACCAGCCGGGCGACGTGGGGCACGAGGTTGTCGCGCATGTAGAAGGTCGCCACGCGCGAGACGTAGGGATTGACGCCGCCGCCGAAGAGAAAGCCCTGGAAGGCCGGGATCATCTGCCGCGGCGCGCAGAGCCAGCCGAGTCTCACGCCCGCGCCGAGGATCTTCGACAGCGTGCCGGCGCGGATCGTCCGGCCGCCCTTGTCCAGCGCGTAGAGCGACGGGTGCTGCTGCCCCTCGAAGCGCAGCTCGCCGTAGGCGTCGTCCTCGAGGATGACCGTCTCGTACTCGTGCGCCAGCGCGATCAGCTCCTCGCGCCGGCGGCGCGACATGGTCGGCCCCGCCGGGTTCTGGAAATTGACGATGGTGTAGATGAGCTTGCACGGCTTGCCTTCGCGCCTGAGCTTCTCGAGCTGCTCGCGCGCCACGCTCGTGACCATGCCCTCGGCGTCCATCGGCACGTCGAGCACCCGGGCGCCGTGGCGGCGGATGGTTGCCAGCGTGCCGGAGAAGGTCGGCGCTTCGCTGAGGATCGCATCGCCCACGTCCACGAAGGCGCTGAAGGCCAGGGAGAGCGCATGCCCCGACCCGTTCGACACGATGATGTCATCCGGCGAGACGTCGAGGTTCTCGAAGAGCCGGTACTTCTGGACGACGAGGTCGCGCAGGCCCTTGTAGCCCTGCGGCTCGCCGTAGGAAAGCGCCGGGGCGCCCTCGGCCTTCATCACATCGGCCGTGGCTTCGACCATGCCTTCGTACGGAAAGGAGGACGGGTCGGGGTGGCCGCCGCCGAATTCGAACTTCGCGTCGGCCACGGGCCGCGCGGGCGGGGCGGACGCGCCCCAACCGATGCGAGCGCGGGTGGACAGGAGCGGGTCGAGACGGGGGTTCGTTGGAGTGGTCATGGGTGGTAGCATACGTCAACTTCGGTCATGGCGAGACTCAGCCGATACACCCGCTGGGACGGCACCCAGGCCGTCCCCGACCTCGACGCCGACGATCTCCTGTCGGCCATGTCGGACGATTTGCTCGCCGACGGCGACTTCTGGAACGCGCTCCGCCGCCTCTTCCAGCGCGGTGCCCAGAATCCGCAGGGCGGGCGGATGCCGGGGCTCCAGGATCTTCTCAAGCGCTTGAAGCAGGAGCGCCAGCAGCGCCTCGAGCAGTACGACCTGGGCTCGATGCTGGACGACATCAAGAAGAAGCTCGCCGAGATCCGGGACACCGAGCGCCAGGCCATCGAAAAAGACGTGCCGCCGGGAGCCAAGCAGGAGCAGATGCTCAATAGGCTCGCAGAGCTTCCCCAGGATCCTCCCGGGCAGATCAAGGCGCTCCAGGACTACCCCTTCCACAGTCCCGAAGCGAAGCAGAAGTTCGACGACCTGATGAAGTCGCTCCAGGAGCAGATGTTCAAGCCCTTCATGCAGGGCATGCAGCAGGGACTCCAGAGCCTGACGCCGGAAGACTTGAAGCGCATGCGGGAGATGATGCGGGACCTGAACCAGATGCTGCGCGAGCGCGCCCAGGGGGGCGAGCCCGATTTCCAGGCTTTCAAGGACAAGTGGGGTCAGAACTTTCCCGGCGCCGAGAATCTCGACCAGCTGCTCGAGCAGATGGGCAAGCAGATGGGCCAGATGCAGTCGCTGCTGCAAAGCCTCACGCCGGGTCAGCGGCAGGAGCTCCAGCAGATGATGCAGTCGCTCTTCATGAAGGACGAGCGGCTCGAGGCCGAGATGGCGCAGCTCGCGATGAACCTCGAGCAGCTCCTGCCCATGGACGCGCTCCGCCGCCCCTACGACTTCAAGGGCGACGAGAACCTGTCCATGAAAGAAGCCATGCGGGTCATGGAAGAGCTGCAGGAGATGGAACAGCTCGAGCGCCAGCTCCGGCGCGCCAAGGACCCCGGCGATCTCGACAAGATCGATCCCGCGGATGTCGAGCGGCTCCTGGGCGAGGACGCGGCCCGCGATCTTCAGCGTCTCCGCGAACTGGCCAAGAAGCTCGAGGAGGCGGGCTACCTCGAGAACCGGGGCGGCAAGCTCCAGCTCACGGCGCGGGCCATGCGCAAGATCGGCGACAAGGCGCTCCGCGAGGTCTTCGCCCACCTCAAACGCGACCGCTTCGGGCGCCACGCGGTCTCCCGGCGCGGCGCGGGCGGCGACCGCACCGACGACGCCAAGCGCTACGAGTTCGGCGACCCGTTCCTCCTGGACCTGCGCGGCACGCTCATGAACGCCGTCGAGCGCGGCGGGCGCGGCACGCCCGTGCGGCTCTCGCCGGACGACTTCGAGGTCTGGCGGACGGAGCTCTCGACCCAGGCGGCCACGGTGGTCCTGCTCGATCTCTCCCGCTCGATGCTTTACAACGGCTGCTTCCTGCCGGCCAAGAAGGTGGCGCTGGCGCTCCACGCGCTGATTCGCGGCCAGTTCCCGCGCGACAGCCTGTACATCGTGGGCTTCTCCCTCTACGCGCGCGAGTTCAAGCCGACGGAGCTGCCGGAGCTTTCTCCCAGCGAGACCAATATCGGCACCAACATGCATGCGGCCATGATGCTCGCGCGCACGCTGCTGGGCAGGCAGAAGGGCGGCAACAAGCAGATCATCATGATCACCGACGGCGAGCCGACGGCGCACATGGAAGGCGGCGAGGCGGAGTTCTCCTACCCGCCAACCAGGCGGACGCTCCAGGAGACGCTCAAGGAAGTCCAGCGCTGCACGCGCGAGGGCATCACCATCAACACGTTCATGCTCGAGCGGAGCGCCATGCTGGCGGCCTTCGTCGAGCAGATGGCGAAGATCAACCACGGCCGAGCGTTTTTCGCGACCCCGGAGCGCCTGGGCGAGTACGTCCTCGTCGACTACGTCAGCAACAAGCGCCGCGTCGCCTCATAGCGGAAGGCCGAGTGTCGGCGATCTCCGTCAGTCACATAAGCCGGCTCTGGGGCACGACCCGCGCGGTAGACGATGTCAGCTTCGAGGCGCCCGCCGGCAAGATGCTGGTCCTCCTGGGCCCCTCGGGGTGCGGCAAGTCCACCACCCTCCGTCTCATCGCGGGCCTCGAGCAGACTTCCAGCGGCAGGATCATGATCGGCGGCCTAGACGTGACCGACCTGCCGCCGGCCCAGCGCAAGCTGTCCATGGTCTTCCAGTCCTACGCGCTCTTTCCCCACCTGTCGGTCGCGGAGAACATCGTGTTCGGCCTGCGCGTGCGGCATGTGCCGGCGGCCGAGCGCCGCGCGAGGCTCGCGCGCGTCGCGGATCTCCTCGGTCTGGGCGCGCTCCTCGAGCGCAAGCCGTCCCAGCTCTCCGGCGGGCAGCAGCAGCGCGTGGCCCTCGGCCGCGCCATCATCGCCGAGACGGCCGTGTGCCTGATGGACGAGCCGCTGTCCAACCTGGACGCCCAGCTGCGCCTCGAGATGCGGCGCGAGATCCGCGGCCTCCAGCAGAAGCTGGGCGTCACCATGGTCTACGTCACCCACGACCAGACCGAGGCGATGAGCATGGCCGACCAGGTCATCCTGCTACGCGACGGGCGCGTCGAGCAGGACGCCTCCCCGGCTGAGCTCTACGCGCGTCCGGCCACTGTCTTCGCCGCGCGCTTCATCGGCACGCCGCCCATGAATGTCCTTGCGCTGGCCGACGGGCCTGGCGGAGCCGTCGTCGACGGCACGGACGGGCCCGTCATGGTGCCGGGACGCGGCGCGGGGTTGTGTCTCGGCGTCAGGCCCGAGGACATCCGCCTGGCTTCAGACGGCGGGCTCCGCGCCGCGGTCAAGACCGTCGAGTATCTCGGCGCCGATTCGATCCTGGCCTGCGCCGTCGGCAGCCAGACGCTCGCGGTGCGGTCGCCCGGGCGCGTGGAGCTGCCAGCCGGCGCGCCGGTGCATCTGGTCTTCAACAAGGACGCGATCCACGTCTTCGACCTACAACGAGGGGGAGAACGCGCATGAGCATGAAGCGCATCGGACGCCTGATAGCCGCCGTCCTGATCGCCGTCCTGGCGCAAGGCGCGGCGCCGGCAGCCGCCCAGCAGCCGGTCGACCTGTCCTTCTACTATCCGGTGGCCGTCGGCGGGCCCGTGACCAAGATCATCGACAGCTTTGCGGCGGACTTCCAGAAAGAGAACCCCGGCATCAGGGTCAAGCCGATCTACGCGGGCACCTACCAGGAAACCATCGTCAAGGTCCTGACGGCGCTCAAGAGCGGCGAGCCGCCGCAGATGTCTGTGCTGCTCTCAACCGACATGTTCACGCTGATCGACGAGGATGCGGTCATCCCCTTCGACGACATCGCCACGAGCGTAGAAGACAAGGCCTGGCTGAAGAGCTTCTTCCCCGCCTTCATGCTCAACAGCCAGACGGGTGGGAAGACCTGGGGCATCCCGTTCCAGCGCTCGACCATCGTGCTGTACTGGAACAAGGAGGCGTTCAGGGAGGCGGGGCTCGATCCCAACAAGCCGCCTGCAAGCTGGGCGGAGCAGATCGAGTACGCGAAGAAGCTGACGAAGCGTGACGCCTCCGGCAACGTAACGCGCTGGGGGCTCAAGGTTCCCTCTTCGGGCTTTCCCTACTGGCTCTTCCAGGGCTTCACGACCCAGAACGACGTCCTGCTGATGAACCAGGCCGGCACCGAGACCTACTACGACAAGCTCGCCGTCATCGAGGCCCTCCAGTACTGGGTCGACCTCAGTAAGGTCCACAAGGTCATGCCGCCCGGCATCATCGAGTGGGGCACGACGCCGAAGGACTTCTTCGAGCGCCAGACGGCGATGATGTGGACGACCACGGGCAACCTGACCAACGTGAAGAACAACGCCAGCTTCGAGTTCGGCGTGGCCATGCTGCCGGCCGGCAAGCGGCGCGGCTCGCCGACGGGCGGCGGCAACTTCCACATCTTCAAGAAGAGCACGCCAGCCCAGCAGGCGGCCTCGCTCAAGTTCATCAAGTGGATCACCTCGCCGGAGCGCGCGGCCGCGTGGGGCATCGACACGGGCTACGTCGCGGTGCGCCCCGACGCGTGGGAGACCGGCACCATGAAGCGCTACGTGGCGGGCTTTCCGGCAGCCGCCGTCGCCCGCGACCAGCTTCAGTTCGCGGTCGCGGAGCTCTCGACGCACGAGAACCAGCGCGTGACCAAGGCGCTCAACGACGGCCTCCAGGCCGCGCTCACCGGCACGAAGACGCCGGAGCAGGCGATGAAGGACTCGCAGCGCGAGGCGGAGCGAATCCTGCGGCCCTACCGGAAATAGCGTGAGAGGGCGCGCTCCGTCCTCGAACGTCATCGGGTGGCTCCTGGTGCTGCCCGCGGCGGTGCTGCTCGTGACGTTCACGCACTTCCCGACGGCGGCCACGCTGTACCACAGCTTTTTCTCCACGGCCAAGCCCAGCCGGCCGGCGGTGTGGGTCGGGCTCGACAATTACCGGAACATGGTCGAGGACCCGGTCTTCTGGCAGGTGCTCGGCAACAATTTCTGGTACACGCTGGCGACCATACCGCTGTCCATCGTCCTGGCGATGCTGATGGCCGTCTGGGTCAACGGCAAGATCGCGGGACGCGGACTCCTGCGGCTGTCCTTCTTCACGCCGACGGTCCTGCCCATGATCGCCGTGGCCAATATCTGGCTCTTCTTCTACACGCCGGGCTACGGCCTGCTGGAGCAGATCACGGGGCTCTTCGGGCTGCCGAGCCACAACTGGCTGGGCAGCCAGAGCACGGCCCTGCCCTGCCTCATCGTCGTCACGGTCTGGAAGGAAGCCGGCTTCTTCATGATCTTCTACCTGGCGGCGCTCCAGCAGATATCACCGAATCTCGGCGAGGCCGCGGCTCTCATGGGCGCGGGGCGCTGGTATTTCTTCCGGCGCGTGACCTTTCCCCTGCTCATGCCGACCACGCTTTTCGTCCTCATCAACGCCGTGATCAATTCCTTCAGGCTGGTGGACCACATCGTGGTGATGACCAAGGGCGGGCCGGACAACGCGACCTCCCTGCTCCTCTACTACATCTACGACGTGGGCTTCAAGTTCTGGGACGCCGGCTACGCGGCGGCGCTGACGCTGGTGTTGTTGATCATCCTGGCGGCCTTCGCCATGGGCCAGTTCCTCTTCCTGGACCGCCGGGTGCATTATCAATGAAAACCCGCGCGCTCGAGACTGCAGGCGCCTGGCTCCTGGGCTTTCTGTGGGCCCTGCCGCTGGCCTACGCGGTGTGGACGGCCTTCCATCCGGCGGCGTTCTCGACCCACTTCGTGCCGTCGGCGCCGCTCACGCTGGAGAACTTCGCCAAGGCCTGGGCGGCGGCGCCCTTCGCGCGCTACTTCGTCAACACCACGCTGCTCGTGACGATGATCCTGGCGGCCCAGCTCGTCCTCTGCACGCTGGCCGCCTACGCCTTCGCGCGCTTCAGCTTCCGCGGGCGCGAGATCGCCTTCCTGCTGGTCCTTGTGCAGCTCATGATCATGCCCGACGTGCTGATCGTCGAGAACTACCGCACCATGAGCCGGCTGGGCATCCTCGACACGCTGGGCGCCATCGGCCTGCCCTACATGGCCTCGGCCTTCGGCATCTTCCTCCTGCGCCAGACTTTCAAGACGGTGCCGAAGGAGCTGGACGAGGCGGCACGGGTCGAAGGCGCGGGCGCGCTCCTGACGCTGTGGAGGGTCTACGTGCCGCTGGCCAGGCCCGTCTACGTCGCCTATGCGCTCGTCTCGGTCAGCTACCACTGGAACAACTTCCTCTGGCCGCTGATCGTCACCAACTCGGTCAACTCGCGGCCGCTGACGGTGGGGCTCCAGATCTTCTCGTCGGGCGATCAGGGCGTTGACTGGTCCATCATCACGGCTGCGACCCTCATGACCTCCGGCCCGCTCCTTATCGCCTTCCTGCTCTTCCAGCGCCAATTCGTCCAGAGCTTCATGCGCGCCGGCATCCGCTGAGCGGCCCGCGCGGTCATCGGGGGCAGCCGCCCACGCAGAGGATCCTCCACACCTGATCGGTGTCTCTGGCAATGGTCAGCTCCGCGCCTGCGCCCTTGCGGCAACGCGTCGTGTAGCGCGCCCGGTCGGCCGTCACGACAGGGTCCACGGTTTGAACCGAGCACAGGTAGAGAAAGGAGCGGGCCTCTCCGGCCATGTCCGGGCGGGCGAGCTGGGCAACACCCTCGGCGGTAAAGCTCGAATGCACAAGCCGCCTGACCTCGCCGGCGTCGCCCCGCTCCACGGCCGACCAGAACGCCACCCACAGCCGCTGGGCGTCATACGGCGACAGCGCCGCCTCCTCGCTCTGCGACTGATACGGCAGACCGCAGCCGAAGCAGAAGATGCGCCACACGCCGTCCTCGTCCTTCCGCAAGACGATTTCTGCTCCGCCCCACGGAAAGAGGCCCGACTGTGTCGGCCCGTCGGCGCAGCGGATCCGAAAGCTCGCGCGATCCCCTCCCATCGCCATCGACCCCGGTTGAACCCTGCAGAGCGTCAGGAAGGACCGCGCGTCCGCCTGCACCCGCGGGTCGAACTCCTTCGCCGTGGGAGCCCGCGCGCTGCTATGCGTGAGGCGGTTCCACTCGGCGACATCGCCGCGCTCGACGGCGGCCCAGTAGGTCCCCCATATCTCTTGCGCGTCGGAGGGCAGCGGCACCTGCAGGGCGCTCTGGCTCGTCGCGCAGCCCGCCGCGAGCAGGGCGCAGCAGCCGACCCATAGGGCGCCGCGGCCAACCCACAAGATGGCGCTCGTCCTCCAACCCCTCAGGCGGGCCATCAGCTTCTTCTAGCGGGAGACTTGTCTGTCAGGTCGAGGCGGTAGCCCTTGACGACTATGCCCGGCGCCGGCTGGAAATCGATCTCCGGAGCGCGCACGAAGCCCATCCGCTCGTACAGCCTCACGGCGGCCTGCATCATGTCGGTGGTGTGGAGCGTGAGGTGGGCCGCTCCGGACGCGCGCGACCGCGCGACGCACTCGCGCATGAGCGCGTCGCCCACGCCCTTCCCGCGCGCGGCCGGCGCAACGGCGAGCAGCCGGACCTCCGGCGAGGCCAGGGTCAGCGAGCCGCCGCCAGGCCTGGCGATCACGGTCCCCGCCCGATAGAGCAGCACGGATCCGACAATGCGCCCGGCGTCTTCCGCCACGATCTGCGCGTCGGCCGGCGCGGCGGCGAGCGTGGACACGATATTCTGCCGGTAGGCCTTCCAGAGCGCGGGCATGACGGCGGCGTACTGCTGGTAGGCGGCGAGCGTGACGGCCTCGATGGCGTCGCGATCGTCCGCGCGCGCATCCCGAATGTGCGAGGCCATCAGGTCCGCCGCTCCGGCGTCTCCGGCGTCACCAGGACCGCGACCACCGCGAGCGCCGTCCCGATGCACGATTCGACGAAGCGCAGGGCGGCGCTGACAACGGGGCTCAATCCGGGGTTCTCGCTCGACAGGACCATGACCACCGCCACGGTCAGGGCCGCCAGTCGCGCGTGATCGGGGATCCGCGCGGCGTGGCACAGGAGCACGGTCCCGAAGATGCAGGCGGCCATGCCGACGGCGGTGAAACGCAGCAGGGACAGATACGCGGCGGCGATGATCGATCCGGTCAGGGTTCCCAGCACACGGAGCCACGCCGAGGACAAGGTCGTGCCCCGTGTCGCCTGGAGCACCACGATCCCTGAGACCACGGACCAGAGTCCCCCGAGGCGCGCGGAGGCGCCATGGAAGAGGCCGGTGACGTAGGAGCCGCAGGCGTACGACGCCAATGCCACGAGCGCGATCTGCAGCGCGACCGTCGCGGCCTCCCGGTTGATCAGAGCCAGCCCGAGCGCTTGAAGCGGTAGTAGAGATACACGCAGAGCGCGGCCATCCCCGCCATGACCGCGGGATAGCCGTAGCGCCACTCGAGCTCCGGCATGAACTTGAAGTTCATGCCGTAGATCCCGGCGACCATGGTCGGCACGCCGATGATGGCCGCCCAGGCGGCCAGCTTCTTCATGGCGTCGTTCTGGTTCACGGCGGTCAGCGAGAGGTGCGCCTCGAGCGCGCCGGTCAGGAGCTCGCGGAGCGTGTCCACCTGCTCGTTGATGCGGATCGCATGATCGTAGACGTCCCGGAAGTAGGGCCGCGTGGCCTCCGGGATGAGCGGCAGGTCGAAGCGCATCAGGCGATTGCACACGTCGACCAGCGGGGAGACCGCCCGCTTCAGCTCGACCAGGTTCCGCTTCAGCGCGTAGATGCGCTCGACGGTCTTCCGGTCGAACTCGTCGCTGAAGATCTCCTCCTCGAGGCTCTCGAGCTGGTCCGCGAGGCCGTCCATGACCGGAAAGTACTGGTCGACGATGAAGTCCATGACGGCGTAGAGGACGAAGCCCGGTCCCCGCGCCAGGAGGGCCGGCGTGCTCTCGCACCGCGTCCGGACGGCCTGGTAGGACGGCGTCTCCCCGTGCCGAACGGACACGACGTATTGCGGGCCGACGAAGAAGTGCGTCTCGCCGAGCTCCACGTGGCGATGGTCTGCGGATTCGATGGCCGGGCGCAGCACGACGAAGATCGAGTCTCCGTACTGCTCGAGCTTCGGGCGCTGGTGGGCGACCCGGGCGTCCTCGACCGCCAGATCGTGGAGGCAGAACTCCTTCTGGATCTGCTCGAGCAGCGCAGGAGCCGGATCGTGGAGGCCGACCCACACGAACACGTCCGGCCGTTTCAGGACCTCGCTGATATCCGCAATCGCGACGTCGCCCAGGCGCCGGCCTTCGGCGTACGCGACACTGGCGACCAGTCCCTCCATCAGGTGTGGACCTGCCGCGCCTATGGCGCCCCGCCGTCGCCGACCAGGACGAAGGGCGCCCAGAAGGACGGATGCGCGGCCAAGCGGAAGCCTCTCATGGCTCCCAAGCCTACCCCAAATCGCCGGTCGCCGGCGCGGCTAGGATCCGATCCCGCGCGCCATTGCCGTCGCGGCCAACACCATCAGGACGACCAGGACCGCCTCGATATAGCTGATCCGCGCAAGTCTGCGGGCGACCGCGAGATCCGTCGGCACCTCGCCGCGACTCACGCGCGCCCGCCACCGGATGAGCGTCACCATCGGCCGGATCTCGTGGAGAAGAACCGCGATGAAGAGCGCCATCTTGAGCAGAAACGCGGTGTTGTGGAGGTAGTACGGCGCGCC
>Ga0137372_10007826_pt1 | contig 10332 bp, 9 predicted proteins | sample SagtaG_6_FD_104911 | JGI IMG/M metagenome (GOLD analysis project Ga0137372, IMG submission 104911) | Vadose zone soil microbial communities from Sagehorn Ranch, Mendocino, California, USA - Sage1_R_60_16 metaG | ecosystem: Environmental > Terrestrial > Soil > Vadose zone | place: USA: California...
GCTGCTCTGGCGAGTCCCGCAGGCCGACCCGACCGCCGCCGGCCGGACGGTCCTCGACCAGCTCAGCCAACCGGTCACCGTCGCCGGCCACCCACTGCGCCCGCAGGCCAGCCTGGGGCTGGCCGCCGCCGGTCCCGTCCTGTCCGGCCGGCACCTGCTCTCGGCCGCCGACACCGCCATGTACCAGGCCAAGAACAGCCCCGGCCACGTGCAGCTCTACCAGCACCCGGCCCCCCGCCGACGACGCACCGACCAACCCGACGGCGCCGCGACCGGCAACCCGCCCCCTGAAAGGAAACCGCCATGTCGACCCGCCCGCATCCTGACCAGCCGGCCGAGAGCCGGTCGGTCCTGTCACCGTCGATGGTGTACGCGGTGGCCACCACGCTGCTGATCGCCGAGGCCGAGGCCCGCCGATCCTTCGCCGACACCCCGGTGCTGTACGCCGTCTTCTGCCACACCCTCGACGGACCCTCGCACCTGATCGATCTCCACCCGACCCCACTGCCGCCGACCGCCTGGCAGGTGCCCAGCCTGCCACCTCACGTCGTGCTGGCCCGGCTGGCCGACCGATTCCGGCAGCCCGACCCAGACTTCCGCGCCGTCCTGACCGAATGGCTTTCGCTCGGCGGTCGGCGCTGCATCGGATTCGCGTTGCTGTCCGACGAGGAACTCGACGGCCCTCTCAATCCCCGCGCCCGGAACGGGGCGGCGTCTGCCGTCGGCGGCATGCCGCAGATGCTCACCGCCGTGGACGCCGACGGACGGCTCTACCAGATCAGCCGTCGACCGGGCGCGCCCACCGCGGACATGCACGTCATCGACCGACCGCCCGCAGACCGCCGCGACGCTGTGGTGGCCGCTCTGACCGGCCTCCTCCAGGCCGCGCGGCGCCTCTAGCCCACCGGCCACAGGCCCCGCGGTCTCGCCCCGCGGCCTACCAACCCCAATCCTCCTCGCACCGGGACCCGGCCCTCGCCGGCCGCCTCGGGCGTCAGCCGCCGACTACATGAACTGCTGGCGGCCGGACAGGCGCCAGCAGCCCGTCCCGGAGGTCAACAGATCATGCCGGCCCGACCCACGAACGCTCACCGCCGCCGTCCGATCAGCCCGCCGCCGCAGTGGAGCCACCCGGCCAGCAGCCGGCCTCGCGGCGGCAACCCGCCCGGTGGCTCAACCCCTCAAACCGGACCCGACCCGGCCCCCGGCCGCAGCACCGGCAGACACGTCGTCCACACCGGACATCACCGCCAGTACCCGTTCAGCCCCCGCCATCCATACGAGCCGGGTGCCGAACACCCCAGCCAGCGCGGGGGCCGCGGGGAGCAGCCGCGGTGAACAACGCCGGTGCACCTTCCCCAGCAGGCGCCGGTCTGGCCGCCAGCTCGCGGCCGGCGGCGTCGAGTCGCGCCGCCCGCCTGCTCACCCGCGTCCTGCTGAGCCTGGTCGCTGTCCTGCTCACGGTGGTGATCCTCACCCCGATCGCGCTCAGCTCCCACGACCTGATCGCCTGGGCGGCCGCCCCGACCGGCCTGGCCCTGCGCGGGCCCTGGCCGGCGCTGGTGTTCCTCGCTCTGGACGCCGCGGCCGGCGTCTGCGTCCTGCTCGCGGTCTACTCCGCCTGGCGCGGCCAGCCCGCCGGCGTGTTCGGCGTGCTCATCTGGTGCTTCGCCGCCGGCTCGGCGTTCGCGAACTGGCGGCACGCCACCACACCGCAGGCCGCGCCCGACGCCGGCTGGTTCTTCCCCGCCATGTCGCTGGCCGGACCAGCGCTGCTGGAAGCGGTCCTGGGCCGGCTCCGCCGCTGGATCCAAACCGGCTCCGGGCGCCGCAGCCGGCCAGTGCCGGCATTCGGCTGGCGCCGGTGGACCCCCGGCCTCGGCGCCACCCGCGACACCTACGGCGCCTACCGCACCGCCCTGCTGCTCGGCCTGGACACCGTCGAGGCCGCCATCACCGCCTACCACACGCTCTGCCCGGACGGCTCACTCCACGTCGCCGCCGCGTTACGCGCCCGGCACGCCGCCGGCCACCCCCAGCAAGGACGCGACTCGGACCAGAACGGCACGCAGCCCACCGGGATCCCAGTGCTGCCAGTCGACCTGATGCGGCGCATCCCCGTCGACCCCGGCGCCTACCAGCGCTGGCGCGCGGTCTGGGCCGACCTCCAGCACGACAGCGCCGATCCGGCCAGCACCGCCGACCACCACCAGCTCAGCGTCCGGCAAATCCAATTCATCCGCCGCGCCGGTCAAGCCGGACTGCTCGACTCGCCCATCCCACCAGCGGTACGGCTCGCCGAACTGGCCTCCCCGCCCGACACCCAACCGGAAACAACCACCGCCCCCGCCCCCGACCACCGATAGCCCGCACCACCAAGGGCGGGTGGGACCCACCCAGGGTCCCACCCGCCTCCTTCTTTCCCCGGCGAGGCCGGTCGCCGAACCCACACCGCTGGCAAGACCCGACACCGACGCCGCCCGACCTCGACACGCCGATAACAGACCCGCCGTCATCGGCGCGCGCCCCGCCGCCCTTTTCGTGTTTCTGAGGAGTTCCGCCATGCCCACGACTCGCCCAACCAGCAGCGGCAGCCAGACCGCCGCCGACCGCCCGAGGCAACCGTCATGACCAGCCGGATCGGTATCCTCGCCGCTCTGGTGATTTCGCTGTCGCCGCCGCCGGCGGCACCGGACTCAGCGTTCTGAGCAGCGTGGTGCCCTGCGGCATGTCCGGCCTGGGCGGCGTGGGGCAGCCGGCCGTAGACGGCTCGCCGGCCCTGCGCACCGTCCACGGCGACTGGGACGCCGGCCAGATCGGCAACGCCGCGACCATCGTGACCGTCGGCGCCGCCCTCAACGTCCCGGGCCGAGGGTGGGTCATCGCCGTGGCCACCGCGATGCAAGAGTCCACCCTGGTCAACACACCCGGCGGCGACCGCGACTCCGTGGGCCTGTTCCAGCAGCGGCCCAGCCAAGGTTGGGGCAGCCCAGAACAACTCCTCGACCCGGTCTACGCCGCCGGCAGGTTCTACGCCGGACTGCTGACCGTCCCTGGCTGGCAGATCCTGCCGCTGACCGACGCCGCCCAAGCCGTCCAGCACAGCGCCACCCCCGACGCGTACGCCAAATGGGAAACCGACGCCACCGCCATGGTCAGCGGCCTCACCGCAGGCAGCGGCCAGCCAACGCCGCCATCCCTTCGGCCGTGCTCGACCACCTGTCGTTCGCCGGCCAACGCTCCGTCCAGCGACACGGCGCCGGCAGAGGCGTGCGGCCCGATCGAAGGGCCGACCGGAGTTCCTAGCAGCTTCAGCCTGCCGCCAGACACACCGGCGGCGGTGGCCATCGCGATCGGGTGGGCCCTGCAACAGCTGGGCACGCCCTACTCCTACGGCGGGGACTGCACCGACCCACACTCGGGTAACCCCGCCCGCCGATGCGACTGCTCGTCGCTGGTCCAGCAGGCGTACCACGCGGCCGGGATCACCCTGCCCCGGACGGCAGCCGCCCAGTCCAGAACCGGAATCCCCGTGCACACCCCGGAACAACTACGGCCGGGTGACCTGCTGTTCGTGGCCGGCAGCGACGGAACCGCAGAGAACCCAGGCCACGTCGGGCTGTACATCGGCGATCAACTCATTGTGGAGGCCCCGCACCCCGGCGCGTCGGTTCACCTGACCCCCTTGACCTCCTACTGGACCGCCGACCTGCACGCCCGCCGCTCATCGCCGGCAGATAAGCCAGGCCGACATCATCCGACGCCGACGGACACCATCGTCTGCGAGATAGCCGCATCCTCACGGGCCGCCCGGAAATCCCTCGGGCGTATCTCTCCCCGCGTCCGTCCCGCGCGGACGGGGAAAACCCGGCTGGTATTGGCGAACGCCATTCACCCGACAACGCGCCGATACGCTGCTGTAGTCTTGTCATATCTAGTCACGGCCTCAAACAGGAAGCAGAGCAGCATGGCCAGGAAGACGACAATCGAACTCACCGACGACCTCGACGGCGGGAAGGCCGCCGAGACGATCACGTTCGGACTGGATGGTCAGACCTACACGATCGACCTGAACGCACGCAACGCCAAGGCGCTGCGCAAAGCGTTCGCGCCCTACGTCGCATCCGGTCGCCACGCCAAGACCGGCAAACCGGCCCGCGGCCGCAGCCGCCGGCGAACCGCCGGTGGCAGCGCCGCGAGCAGCCGCGACGTGCGGGAGTGGGCCCGGTCGCAGGGCATCCAGATCGCCAACCGGGGACGGATCCCCAACGACCTCGTCGCCAAGTTCCAGGCCGCGCACGCGGCATAATGGCGGCGGCTGACAGCACGCGCCCGGATCGCGGCGGAGACCGTCCCGCAGCGGGCGGGGCCAGTAGTTGTCGTGTGTCGAGGCTGCGCCGGCCGGCGGGATGCGGCACTGCCCTGGACGAGGGCTGCGTGCACGCGGGATGGGAAAGCAAACGCGGTGGGCCCGGCCGAACCAGCTGCGGCTTGGATATCCGCCGGATTCACCGGTTGACGGTGCGGGCATCGCCTGGCCGGCTATTCCGCCCGCGCTGGCCGTCGCCGGCGATCTGCCGTTGGAGTCCGGCGGCCAGCGTCTGGGTTTCGGTGGAGGGTTCCTCGTCGATCTCGGCCAGCGCCGCGCGCAGCCGGGCCAGCGCCGCGGCGACGGCGTCACCTTTTCCCGTGTTGGCGGCGGCCCGCATGGCCCGCCGAGCGAGGTCTTCGCTGTAGGGGTCCAGCTCGGCCGCGGCGTCGACCAGATCGGCCGCCTCGCCCGGGTCGCTCGGGGCGAGCAGGTCGGCCAGCTGCAGCCGGGCCTGGATGCCGTACCGGCGGTGCCGTTCGCGGTGTTGTTCCAGCCAGTCGTAGTCGTAGCCGGCGCCGAGCGGGCCGCGGTCCGCGGCGACCGCCTCACGCAACGCGGCGATCCGGGCCGCAGGATCAGTCGTGGCGGCGGCGCGGTTGACCGCGTCGGGCAGCGTCCAGACGTCGATGTCCAGCAGCCGCGGGTCGAGGTGGTAGCGGCTGCCGGTGTTGACCACCGGTTGGATCGCCGGGTCGGCGGCGGCCTGGCGGATGGCCCGGCGAAGGCTCGCGACCTCGGTGGACAACCGCTCGCTGGCCCGGCGGATCGTGGCGGTCGGCCAGAACGCTTCCATGATCTCAGGCAGGTTCGCCCCGTCCCGGTGCACGGCCAGGTACATCAGCAGCCCGGTGGCGTGGTGACGGATGCCGGAGACCGGGTTCCCGTCCCGGCCGAGGACGGCTGGGGCGCCCAACAGCCGCACCCGCACCCGCACACCGGCCGCACGCGGTGGCGGTGCCGCTGCGGCGGCCGCGGTCGACCCGTCGACGGCACCGGCCGGCGGCGCCCCGGCGGGGACTGACGGGTCTGCGGGCGGTGCGGCTGCGGGGTCGACTGCGCTGATGTCCGCGCCGCCGGGGGCTGCGGTGGCCGGTGCGCCGGTGTGTGGTCCCGGCTCGCGGGCTGCTGCGGCCGGCGGCTGGCCGGTGTGCGCCTCCCGGAGAACCTCCAGGAGTTGGAGGGTGGTCGGTGCGTCCAGGACGGCCAGCCGTGACTGGCCGTCCGGCGGGCCTTCGTCGTCCTCGTCGGCGATGCGGCCGTCGGCTTGCACGGTGATGGTCTTCCCGGCCGGCCAGGGGCCGAGGATGACCGCGCTGACCTGCAGCGGCGCGCCCAACTGCAGGCTGGTGGCCAGCCGGTCCTGCAGGCCGGCCGGCGGCGGGTCGGCGATCAGCACGACCGGTGGCATCGGCGGGTGGTACGGGTTGGTGGCGTGCAGTTCGGCGGGGTCGGCCGACCCGTGTTGGTCCAGCATCCGGCGCCGTTCGATCAGCAGTTCCTCCACGGCAGTGAGCGCGTCGGCCAGGCCGGCGGTGGTCCGCAGCCGAGGGATCGGCCCGATCCGGGCCGTCTCGGCGCCCAGCAGGGTGGTCAGCGTCTCGGCCGGGATGAGGACCTGGCCGCGGGCGTCTGGGTCGTCCGGGCCGCCGGAGGACAAGCAGGCCACCAGCAGCCCCCGAGCCGCCGGCTCGGAGCCAGGGCCGGCCAGCCCGAGTCCGCCGGCCGGGATCGGGCCGGTCAGCCCGGCCAGTTCCGGGCCGCTGGGGCCGACCGGTGGCAGCACCGGCGGCTCACCGCTGGCGGCGTACTCCGCGACGGTGGGCTGGCGAGCTTCGGCCGGCGTGTCCAGCAGGTGCGGGGCCTGCTCCCGCACCTGGCGGCGCAGTACCGCGACCGCCGGCGGCAGTGGGCGGAGGTCCGGGTCGTCGGCGACCGGCCGGGCGACCGGGCCCGGGGCGTAGCGGTGCCGGCGGCGCAACCACACCATGCTGCCGGCCGCGGCCAAAGCCGCTGCCAGCGGAATGCTCACCCACCCGCCGGGCAGCTCCACCCAGCCATGTGGTCTGGCCCGGTCCTGCGCGGCGGGCGAGCCGGTGCCGGAGGGAGCCGGCCGACCGGGTGCGGCAGCCGGCGCGCTCGACCCGGCGGCCGGCGGCGTGGTCCCGGCAGCGGGCGGCCCGGCTGTCCGGCCGGTAGTCGGGCTCGGCGCGGCCGGTGGCCCGGGGGCCGCTGGTGTGGCCGGGCCGCCCGGTGGATGGCCTGACGGGGGCGGCAGCGATTCCGGCGGAAGGCTCACGCGGCCGGCGGCGTGCTGTCGGGAGCCGGCGTCCCGCACGGCTGTCGGCAGGATCAGCTTCCAGCCGGATTCGATATGGTCTGGTCCGCGCGGCCCTGCCTCGTCGTGGATGAGCGCCCGGTTCAGCTCCGCGATCTCCCGGTAGCCGCTCTGGCGGCCGAGGAACCGCTCCGCGATCACCACCAGCCGGTCGCCAGGGACCACCTCATACACCGGATGGGTGGCCGACCGCCCGGCAGGCGGAGCGGGCCGGGTAGCGCCTGCTGCCGGGATTCTCAGCTGCCAGCCGGGACGGATCATGTCCGGGTCTGACAACGCGCCGCCGTCGGCCTGTGGTCGGCCCAGATTCGCGGCGAAGATAGCAGGCCAGTCGCCGGCGTGACCGAGGTGGCGTTCGGCCAGCCCGGACAGTGTGTCGTCCGGCGCGACAACGACGACCTCCTCCATCGACCCGCCGCCGTCTGCCGGCCGGCCGGCGTCGACAGCGTCGGGCGGGAGCAGCAGGGTCCAGCCTTCCTCGACCTGGTCCGGGTCGGCCAACGCCAGCCCGTCGGGTTGGCGACGGCCGGTGTTGAGCCGATAGATCTCCGGCCAGCGTCGGCCGTCGCCCAGGTGGCGCTCGGCCAGCCGCCACAGCGAGTCATACCGGCCGACCCGCACCACCGGCAGCCGGTCCGCCGGCCGGTCGCCCCGCACTCCGTCGGCCGCCCAGCCGGTGGTGTGTCCGGGCAGGCCAGCCCAGGCCGAAACTCCCGCCGGCGCCGCGAGGGCCGCGGGTCCCGCGGGCACGCCAGCGCTGACGGTCCGCGGCCCGTCCGTGTGGCCGGGCAGCCCGGCGGTCGTCTCCGGTTGCGCGGCGGCTGGTGCGGCGTGTGCGGCCGGCGCGGCCGCCGCGGCGGCCGCCGGCACGGCCAGCGCGGCGGCGACCGCGGCGACCAGGTAGGCCGCCGGCCGTTGCACGCCGGCCAGGCCGCGCAGCATCGGCACCGTCCAGCCGCTCACTGCGGCGACCGTCTCGACCACAACCGACATGGCGAAGCCGGCCCAGCCGGCCCAGCCGACCACCCGTAGTGCGGCGATCAGCACGGTGCCGTCGTCGGGGCTGGTCAGCACCTGACGGACCCGATCCAGGCTCGGCAGCCGGACCGTCAGCGGGTCCGCGCCCACCGCGAACAGGGCCGCCGGGATGCCCGCGAGCAGGCCGGCCAGCACGGCCAGCGCGAGCAGCCCCCGCACCAGCCCGGCCAGCCGGCCGATCCAGCCGGTATGCCCCGGACGGGCGGCCCGGCCGGTCACCGGGCATCTCCCGGGCCGACCCCAACGGACAGCGTGGCCTCGGCCGTACCCGTGACGGCGTACCGGCCAGCGCCGACCAGGCCGAGTATCAGGTAGTCGCCGGTGACCGCCACCGTCACCCGCACTGTGCGGGGCCCGGCGATGGCGACAACTCCGCTCACCCCGGCGGTGCGCAAGTACGCCTGCGCGGCCGCCACCGCGGCGTGCCGGTCCAACACCAGGGTCGCCCGGCGGGTGTCGGCGGCCTCCACCGCGGCGCGGGCGGCCTCACCGGCGATCCGGTCCGCCCGGCCGGCCGCCCGCAGCCGGCCGCCGCCATCGACCACCAAACCGGCCATCAGCAGCAGCGCCAGACCCGCCAGCGCGGCGATCACCGTCACCGTCCCGCCGTCGCGCCCCGAGGCGGCCTTCCCGCGGTACCGTGCGCGAGGTCTCACTGGCGGGGGTGTGGTCATCCGGTTCGCCCCGGCCAAGAGTCAGAATCGCCGAACCCGAGACTTTTCCCCCGCCAAGAGTCGAGGGGGCTGACCGCATGGGCGTGCAGCGCCCGGGTGCCCGGCAGCCCGGGTATGGCCACATCGGACAGCCGCGCGGCGCAATCCACGTCCACCACGACACTCGCCGGCTGGCCCAGCGGCAGCCGGAACCCGGAGGTGTCCACCCGCACCTGGATGGCAGCGCACTGCAGGTGCTGGGCGGCAAGGCTCTGCCGGGCCGTCTCGGTGGCCACCGACCGGGCCTGCAGGCCGTCACGGGCCAGCGACGCCTGCCGGGCCGCCGCAGCCGCCACCTGCTCGATCGAGCCGCCGGCCAAGGCGATCCGGCCACCCAACACAACCAGGCCGAACAGCAGCAGCAGCCCCGGCGCGACCAGCGCAAGTTCCACTGTGGACGACCCGCGGTCGGACCGCAGTCGCCGGTGCCAAGCCGCGCCGCCGGTCATCGCCGCCCACCCTGCGGGACGGAGAACTCCTCCTTGCCGGCCTGAGCGAACTGGCTGACCCGCATGCTCAGCCCCGGGATCGGCAGCACCCGCGGGACGGTGCCGCTGACCTGCACCCGCACCAGCGCCGACGTGCTGCCTGCAGTCGACACCGCGGCCTCCGTGACAGTGCTGCCGCCGACCCGGCCCAGGAAGCCAGCCGCCGCTGCCCGCGCGTCGGCGAGGGAAGCGGAGGCTGGGCGGCCGGCCCGCACCCCAGCGTCCGCGGCGGCCAGGCACAGGCTGCGCACGTGGTACCACTCGGCCGCCTGCACCCCGGTGAACAGCAGGACCAGGAACGCCGGGAACAGCACCGCGATCTCCACCGTCGCCGACCCGCCCTCACCTCCAAGGAAACGGCGACGGCGACACCTACGAGGACCCGGTGAGCCTGCCGGCTCTCGCGCGGACCTGCGGTCGGCCCAGGCCGGCGCGTCAGTCCACCCACCCCAGCGAATGTGTAGGTTTCCCCGACGTGGCCGTGGTGGCCTCCGTGCCCAGCCGTCGTCCTCGACACCTCCACGAACTGCTACCTCAGCGTGGTCGTGTCGGCGAACAGCGGCAGCCGAGAAGTACCCGGCCAACCGACAAGCGACCGACATCACCGGCCGAACCGACATGTTCGGTGACTCCCTACAAGCGGCGGCGGCACGAATGTGTCTGTAGGGGTTCGGCGATGTTGTCCCCTCGGGACGGCCTTCTTGTCCACTCGACCGCGAGAGACGGCAAAGTGGTCTCCATCCGAACCGTGGGCGTCGGGCATTGGAGATGTCCTTTTTCCTTGACCGGGCCGGCGCCGCCCTCAGGTGCAGTAGACAGGTCGATCGAACGATGGACACTCGACGGACAGGTAGAGGGCCCGGCGGACATCTTCGATGCCTCCCCACTACATGTCTGTAGGGATTCTGTGATGTTGTCCACTCGGCCCGGCTTCCTGTCCCGCGCGGATCGAGCGGGAACGACCTGTAAGCCTGACCCGGCCGGGCGGAGCTGGGCATCGCAGTTGTCCTTCTCGGTCACGGCCAGCAGTTGCCGCCGGTCCGAGATACCGCCAGCACCATCTGACCGGCGAGGTGATGGACAAGTAGCCGGACCGGTGGACACCCGCGAGACGAGTAGGAGGCCCAAAGGACATCTTCGTTGCCTCCCTATAATGTCGTCGCCTGTGGACAGGCCCGTGCGGCGGGGCGCGCGCGCAAAGCCTATTTTATCTTGTCCTTGTTACGGTTGACGACCGTGGTAATTGCCACCAGCAGCGCGGTGGCCAGGCCAAGCAGCACCGCAGTAATCAGCGCGACCTCCACGGTCGTCAGCCCGCGGTCCCGGGCAGAACGCAGCTCGGTCAACCGGCGCCGCAGCGAGGCGGCCAGCCCGGCGATCAAGGCA
>Ga0137372_10007831_pt1 | contig 10327 bp, 8 predicted proteins | sample SagtaG_6_FD_104911 | JGI IMG/M metagenome (GOLD analysis project Ga0137372, IMG submission 104911) | Vadose zone soil microbial communities from Sagehorn Ranch, Mendocino, California, USA - Sage1_R_60_16 metaG | ecosystem: Environmental > Terrestrial > Soil > Vadose zone | place: USA: California...
CAGCGCCCGATAGTAGCGTTCCGCGTCCGCCACCAGGCGAGCGTTCTGGGCGGCGTCGAAGAATCGTTCCCCATCCCGCAGGCTGTACTCGAGGCGCCGGGCGAGCAGGTCACGGAGCACGGCCACCACCTCTCCTTCACACGATCGGTACCGCCCCGTCAGCGCGGCTCGACCATACGTCGCGGGGTCTCGCTCCCACGGCGTGAGCCGCCCATAACGCGCCCGGGCCACGTGGGCCGCGGGAGGATCGACCTGCTCCAGATAGCCGATCACCGCGGCCGCCGACGTGTACAGGCTGTAGAGGTCCAACCCGTGGAAGCTCGTGTGGCGCGCCGGATCTCCCGTCTGACCATTGTGCTCGCGAAGCCACTCGACGAACTCGTGGACCTCCCGATTCCGCCACATCCAGGTGGGAAAGCGGCTGAAGGCGGCCTCCTGCCGCGACGATGCGGGAGGAAGATGGCGCACGTAGCGATCGATCCGGGCGGCGTCGGGCCAGTCGGCTTCGACGGCCACCGCGCGGAAGCCCCGACGCACAATGAGCTCGCGCGTGATACGGGCCCGCATCTGGTAGAACTCCGAGGTGCCGTGCGTGGCCTCGCCGAGCAAGACGACGCGAGCGTCACCGATGCGATCCAGCAGCGCATCGAGCTCGACCGACTCGATGCCATCGATGGACTCGGCCGTCTCCCGGAGCAGCGTGGCCACTGGCGTCGCCTGCCGCCGGGTCGGTCTCACGAGCTGGGTCGAGGCGGATTCTTCCCATCCCTCGGCCCCGATGAGGGGAACGAACTGCACCCCACCCAGCTCTTCCTGCTTGTATTCGTTCTGACCCGTTCGCGTGACGCGCACGAGCTCCTGCAGGCGCGCCGTGTCTCCGACGGGGATGACCAGCCGTCCGCCGATGGCGAGTTGCGCCTTGAGCGCGGCGGGCACCGAGGGGCCTCCCGCGGCGACCACGATCGCGTCATAGGGCGCGTGCTCTGGCCACCCGAGCGTGCCATCACCGTGGAGCACGTGCACATTGTCGAAGCCCAGCTCCCTCATTCGGCCCTTGGCCAGCGCGGCCAGCGCCTCGTGACGCTCTATGGTGTAGACCTCGGCGGCGATGCGGGAGAGCACGGCGGCCGCATACCCGGAGCCTGCGCCGACTTCGAGGACGCGGTCACGGGGGGTGAGCCGGAGCGCGGCGGCCATGAGGGCCACGATGTAGGGCTGGGATATCGTCTGCCCTTCCTCGATGGGAAGCGGCGTGTCCCGGTAGGCGAACTCCACCGCTGACTCCGGGACGAAGAACTCCCGAGGCACCGCTCGCATGGCCTCGAGGACGGCTCGATCGCGAATCCCGCGCCCGGCGATCTGCTGCTCGACCATGCGCTGCCGCCTGCTCGCGAACGTGTCCACGCCGTGAGCCGGGTGAGAGCCAGGAGCGCCGCGCGTCATGGCTTCACATGCCCTCCATCCCGTGAGGGACCATGTCCTCCTTCTTCTCGGGCACGGAGGTCAGCGTCGCCTCGGTGAGCAAGAGCAGGCTCGCCACCGAGACTGCGTTCTCCAGGGCAACTCGCACCACTTTGGTCGGATCGATGATCCCCGCCTCCACCAGATCCACATACTCCTTGCGCGCCGCATCGAAGCCCATGTTGGCCTTGCCTGCCCGCATCTGGTTCACCACCACACCCCCGTCGACGTCGGAGTTCTCGGCGATTTGACGGGTGGGCGACTCCAGGGCGCGGCGCAGGATCTGAAGCCCGGTCCGCTCGTCGCCTTCCGTCTTTCCTTCCTCGCGCTCCACGGCTTCGATGGCGCGGAGCAGGGCCAGCCCGCCTCCCGGGACAATACCCTCCGCCACGGCGGCCTTGGTGGAGCTGATCGCATCGTCCAGAGCCTCCTTCTTGCTCTTCATCTCGGCCTCCGACGGCGCGCCGACTCGGATCACGGCCACGCCTCCTGAGAGCTTCGCCAGGCGCTCCCGGAGCTTCTCCTTGTCGTAGTCGCTCGTCGCTTTGTCGATCTGGGTACGAATCTGCTGCTTGCGCCCCTCGATCTGCGCCTTCTCGCCGGCGCCCCCGATGATCGTGGTGTTGTCCTTGTCGACCACCACACGCTTGGCCCGTCCAAGATCGGCCAGCTGCAGACTTTCCAGCTTGATCCCGATCTCCTCGGTCACGACGCGGCCTTTCGTCAGAATGGCGATGTCCTCGAGCATCTCCTTCCGCCGGTCGCCGAAGCCGGGGGCCTTTGCTGCCGCGCACCTGAGCGAGCCCCGAAGCTTGTTCACTACGAGGGTGGCGAGAGCCTCGCCCTCCACGTCTTCCGCGATCAGGAGGAGAGGAGTGCCCGCCCGCGCTACCTGCTCCAGAAGGGGCAGGAGATCCTTCATCACGCCGATCTTGCGGTCCGTGAGCAGAATCAGCGGATCGTCCAGGACGGCCTCCATCTTTTCCGGATCCGTGACGAAGTAGGGCGACAAGTATCCCCGGTCGAACTGGAGGCCCTCGACCACCTCGAGCTGGGTCTCCGTGGTCTTGGACTCTTCGACGGTGATGACGCCATCGTTGCCGACTTTCTCCATCGCATCGGCGACGAGGTCGCCAATGGTCGCATCGTTGTGGGCCGAGATGGTTGCGATCTGCGCCTTCTCGAGCCGGCTCTTGACGGGGCGGGACAGCATCTTGATGGCATCCACGGCGGCGCGGGCGCCGCGCTCCAGTCCGCGCCTGAGATCCACCGCGCTGGCCCCCGCCACCACGTTCCGCACGCCGTCGGCGAAGATAGCGTGGGCAAGGATCGTCGAGGTGCTGGTGCCGTCGCCCACGGCGTCCCCCGTGCGTTCGGCGGCCTGGCGGATCATCTGGGCCCCGAGGTTCTCGACCCGGTCCTTGAGCTCCATCTCTTTGGCGATAGTCACCCCGTCATTGCAGACAACCGGGAGGCCGAACGCCTTCTCGACCAGGACACACTTGGACTTGGGGCCCAAGGTCACGCGCACCGCGTCGGCCAGAGCGGTCACGCCCCGCAGAATCCGCTCGCGCGCCTCGGAACGGAAGAACACTTGTTTGTGCGCCATGCCTCTTTCTCCTTGTCCTCGACGGGTTAGGCGTAGCTCGACTATTCCTCTCCATAAGCAACGGAGGTGCCACGCGTGAAGCGCAATCATTCAATGGGATCGCGCTCACGGCCTGCCGCACCGTGGGGAAAGAGTGCCCCATGTGAGGCACACTTTCTGGACAGAGCGACGCCAAGCCCCTGATTCAGCGACGCTCGCGATCCGGCACCACGCATGCATTGCATCGCCCCGATGAAAGCGAGCGAGGGTAGCCCGGAGGCCGACATGTCGCTCGAGGCGCTCCTGCCGCCCGACATGGCGCGACTCGGCGAGGACATCGGCGTCCGGAAGGCGAAGATGGACGCGCCCACCACGCTGATGCTCGCGATCCTGGCCGGCGCCTTCATTGCCCTCGGAGGAATGTTCGCCACCACCGCCCTCGCGGGTACGGGGAACGCGCCGTGGGGACCCGTGCGCGTGCCGGCGGGGGTCGTCTTCAGCCTCGGCCTCATCCTGGTGATCGTCGGCGGCGCCGAGCTGCTCATCGCGGCCCTGGTGAAGGCCGCCGCGCTCGGTACCCAGGCCCAGGGCCTGAGCTGGTCGGCCTTTCTCGTGCGCAATCTGCTGCCGGTGACCCTAGGGAATATCATCGGGGGCTCGGTCCTCGTGGCCACCGTCTACTGGTTCGTCTACCTTCGCGGAGGTCGCACCGCGGGAGATCGTGGAGCGTGAACACCCGAGTGCTGATCCTGGGAGCGGCGGGGCGCGACTTCCACAACTTCAACATGGTCTACCGCGACGATCCCGCCACTCACGTCGTCGCCTTCACCCGGGCGCAGATTCCCCGCACCGGAGACCGCCGCCATCCGGCGTCACTCGCCGGCCCGCACTACCGGAACGGGATCCCGATCGAGGACGAGGCCGCCTGGAGGCCATCTGCCGACGGGAGCAGGTCGACCAGGTCGTATTCGCGTACAGCGATGTCCCGCATGCCGTCGTCATGCATCTAGCCTCCCGGGCCCTCGCCGCCGGCGCCGACTTCGCGCTGCTCGGCCCGCGACGCACGATGCTCCGCGCCCGCGTACCAGTCATCGCGATCTCCGCGGTCCGCACCGGATGCGGCAAGTCTCAAACCGCCCGATGGCTCGGCCGTCGCCTTCGCGAGCGCGGGCTCCAGGTGGCCGTCCTCCGTCACCCCATGCCGTACGGCGATCTCGAACGACACCGCGTGCAGCGCTTCGCCACGCGCGAGGACCTGGACACGGCGCGCTGCACCGCGGAAGAGCGCGAGGAATACGAGCCGCATCTCGCCGCCGGCAACATCGTCTTCGCCGGCGTCGACTACGCGGCCATCACCGCCGCGGCGGAGCAGGAAGCCGACATCATCGTGTGGGACGGAGGCAACAACGACTTCCCGTTCCTCGTGCCGAGTCTCCACCTCGTGATCGCCGACGCCCTCCGGCCTGGACAGGCGACCGAGTATCATCCGGGCGAGACTGTGCTCCGCATGGCCGACGTGGTCCTCGTGAACAAGGTGGATGTCGCCGATCCCGCGGCGGTCGAGCGCGTGATCGGCGAGGTGCGAGGCGTCAATCCGACGGCCACCATCGTGCGGGCCGCCTCCCCCGTGCGACTCGATGACCCGCAGGCCGTGCGCGGCCGGCGCGTGCTCGTGGTGGAAGACGGCCCGACCATCACTCACGGCGGCATGGCCTACGGCGCGGGCTATATGGCCGCCACCCGGGGCGGGGCGGGGACCGTCGTCGACCCTCGCGAGTCAGCCGGTCCGGCCTTGCGCGCGCTCTTTGCCAGGTATCCACACATCGGCCGTGTCCTGCCTGCCGTCGGATATGACACGCAGCAACTCGAAGATCTCCGAGAGGCGATCAATCGGTCAGAGGTCGACGTGGTGGTGGCGGCGACGCCGATCGACCTCGCCGCCCTGATCGCGGTGAACAAGCCGATTGTGCGCGCGCGATACGAATTTGCCGAGGCGGGAGAGCCCACCCTTGGCGCGGTGGTTGACGCATTCCTGGCAGACGGACACGGCGCGAAGCTTGCCTAGGGGAGCGGCCGCCGGCGGGGACGAACCAAACGGTGGTCAGGCCTACCCGGCAGGTCCCGGCGTCCCCATGAGGGGGACGCAGCCCGCATCCTGGAGGTCTTCGGAGTCGTAATCGTCGTCCCCTCTTCGGGTGACTCGACACAGGCGTTGTGAGCCCATGACCTGCTTGACCGGCATGATGAGCCGGCCCCCGATTGCCAGCTGCTCCAATGGTGCCGCCGGCGCCCACGGACCAGCCGCCGTGACAACGATGGCGTCGTAGGGGGCGTGTGCCCGCCATCCGAGACTGCCGTCGCCCTCGAGCACGGACACGCGGCCATAGCCGAGCGCGGCCAAGCGGCGGCGGGCCGAGTCCGCCAGACTTCTCACCTGCTCAACCGTGTACACTTCCGCGGCAATCTTCGACAGAACCGCTGCCTCGTAGCCGGAGCCAGTTCCGATTTCGAGGACGCGATCGGCCGGCTTGAGCTCGATCGACACCGCCATCAGGGCCAGGAGGTAGGGTGGGGACATCGTCTGACCGTTCCCTATGGGAAGCGGAGCATCGTCATACGCCCGTGCCGCGTGCGAGGCCGGCACAAACGCCTCCCTGGGCACGCTGCGCATCGCATCGAGAACCAGCGGGTCGTGGATGCCGCGTGCCTCGATCTGTGTGGCGACCATCCGTTCGCGCTCCGGTCGGCGATCCTCCGTGGTAACCATCGGACCCTCCCCTACCCTCTGATTCTCGTCTTCGCGTGACGTGGACATCTTCAACGGCAAACAAGGACGGGGATCTTGCTGTGCGTGAGTACCTTGGTGGTCTCGCTGCCCAGGATCAGCGCGGACAGTCCCCGGCGGCCGTGGGAGGCCATGCAGATCAGGTCACAGTGGTTCGTTTGGGCCGCATCGATGATGGCCGCGTAGGGGTGATCATGAAAGACGTGCAAGGCGCGGAAGGGCACGCTGGATGACCTCGCCACGGCTTCCGCGACTCCCAGGATCTTCGCGGCAAGTGCCTCGCACTCCCGCTCGTACTCTTTCGGGGTGTCGATGACCATCCCGGGATCCGCCGCGAACGTGTGGAACCTTGGCGACACCGTGATCACCGTGGTCCCGGCGCTGAGGGATTTCGCGAGCGCTATGCCCTGGCGCACAGCATCTTCTGACAGCGGCGACCCATCAGTTGGAATCAAGATGTGCTTGTACATGGCCATCCTCCCTCTCATCCGATGTCATCGTCGCGGCTCCTCGGTCGGCTTTCGTCGGTCGGCTTTCCATTGAAGAGCGCGCTCAGGTTTCGCCCTTCTGGATTGCAATAGGGGTGCCTACGATCCTCCGGTCGTAAACGTCGGATTCCGCTGCTAAACGAGTGGTGGGGTTGCCGCCGATGCAGGGCGTCGGCGCCTCAGTGAGGCGCCGTGGCCTCGCTTCGTTTGCCAACCACCTCAATCAACCTTCAGCGGCTCCCTGCCGAACCTTGCCCGAATCGTGTCGAGGGCCCGCCTCACGCTGCGTCTCCTCGCGAGGGCACGCTCGAGCCTTCGCACCCCCGGAAGGTCGGTCAGCATGAGCCCGACCAGGATGGTGAGAATGCCCTGCCCGGGGATACCGGGAAAGGAGAGGACCATGCCGACGAGGACGAGGGCAACCCCCGCGACGTTCTTGAGGATCGCGATAGCGACGCGCACCCCGACCGGCCCGGCAGGTGGCTGGCGTCTGGTCGAGAAGTAGTCGGCGGGAATACGTACGACGAAGAAGGTGACCACCGCGAGACTCGCGGCACACGTCACGACAAATACGGCGAGAACTGTGCCGACCCCGGCTCCGGCAAGACCGACCCGGCGAGCGAGGACATCGAGGAGATCGATCACGGGAACGGAGCCGTGGCCCCCTCGATTCTAGCGGACGAGCAGGACACCTACGGGACATCGATTCAACGCCCCTTCGGCTATGCTTCCGAGCAAGAGGCGCTTGACGCCACTCGTGCCTCGTGCGCCGACGCAGAGCAGATCCGCCTTCGACGCTTTCACGGCCTCGAGTAATCCTCGCAGAGGTACGTCCAGGCGGACTCGTGCGTTGACTCGCCACCCCGCCTTCTCCAACGCTGGAGCAATTGCTCGGAGCTCCCGCTCCCCTTGGCGCATTCGCCCCACGTTGACCTGCGCGGCCTGGCGACCCAGGGCCGATCGCACCGCGCCCGGAAGCAGCCCGGCCGACGGGAGGGTGATGGGCTCGACGATGTAGACCAAAACGATGCGGGCGCCCCGGCTTGGTTTCAAGCTCGCCAGAAATTTTGCGGCCTTCCGAGCACTGGGCGACCCGTCCACACCGACGACGACAGTCCGGATGTCACGTCGACGGCGAGCGACAAGGACCGGACAGAGAGCATGCCGGGCCACTCCGCGCGAGATGCTGCCCATCAACAGCCGAGCCACCGGCCCATAGCCGCGCCAACCCAGGACGATCAGCTTCGCTCTGAATCGTCGTGCCTCCCCGAGGATTGCCTCGACAGGCAGAGCGTCGACCACTGTGGCGTCTGCATTCGGCCATGTCCGGCGCAAGCTGCGGCGTGCGCGGGCGGCCACGCGTTCGAAATGTCCAACCAGCGCATCGATGGCCGGCCGCCGAAGGCCGCTCCAGCGGGTGTGGGAAGCCACCACCGCGCGGACTCGCGTGTCCGACGGCCAGGGAAAGGTCCGGACCGTCGCCATCGCGACCCCGGCGTGCTTCGACCCATCCGTCGCCACCAAGACACGAAAGTTGCCCGGCTCAGGCATCGCTGTCCTCGTGGCGGGTTGGTTGGGTATGCAGACACCACATTGCGCGGAAGCAAGCGGAGGCGAAAGCTGCTGACTCGCATCCGCGCGCGTATATTACCACGGTGGTGCATCTCCCTCACCGATCGTCTTCGCCATGACCATTCAAGGTGCCGCGCCGTGGCATGCCTTGGATATTGCCGCGGTGGCAGAAACGCTCCGGACCGATCCGGAGCAGGGATTGGCCCCGGACGAAGCGCGACGCCGACTTGCCACGTCAGGGCCGAACCGCCTGCCCGAAGCGCGCGACGTCCCGCTCTGGCGACTCGCCCTTCGTCAGTTTCGGAGTCTGGTCGTCCTGCTCCTGCTCGCGGCGGCCGGGGCCGCCCTGGCCATGGGCGAGTACCTGGAAGCGACGGCTATTCTTGCCGCCCTCGTGCTGAACGCCGCCATTGGCTTTGGCACCGAGTGGCGCGCACGCCGGTCCCTGGCCAAGCTGCGGACGCTGGCCACCCCCGAAGCGCTCGTGTACCGGTGGGGCCTTGCCCGGGCACCGGCGTCAGACGTCGTTCCGGGAGACGTCATCGTCCTGGAAGCGGGCAGCCACATCCCCGCCGACGCTCGCCTGATCCGGAGTGCGGCCCTCGAGGTGAGCGAGGCCGCGCTCACGGGCGAGAGCATGCCGGTGGCAAAGAGGCCGGATGATCCCGTGGGGGCCGATACGCCCTTGGCCGACAGAGTCACCATGGTGTATCTGGGTACCACGGTGGTGGCGGGGTCTGGGCGTGCGCTCGTCACGGCGACTGGCGATGCCACCGCGCTCGGAAGTATCGGCCTGGCCGTCGCCACGGCGGGCGAGCGTGTCACTCCCCTCGAGAAGCAGATCGAATCCCTGGGACGCCGCCTCATGGGTGTCGCCCTGGGGATCTGCGCGGTGGTGGCGGGGATTGGGATCCTCCACGGTGAGCCCTTCGGCCTGATGCTGGAGACGGCCATCAGCCTCGCGGTGGCGGCCATTCCCGAAGGATTGCCCGCGGTGACGGCGATGGCGCTTGCCGCGGGCGTCTGGCGGCTCGCCCGCTCCAACGGCCTGGTACGACGTCTGCCCGCCGTGGAGACGCTCGGCTCAACCACCGTGATCTGTGCCGACAAGACCGGCACGATGACCGAAAACCGCATGACGGTGATGCGAGTCGCCCTTGACGGCAGGATAGTCGACGCGCGCTCTACCGGCTCGGCGCCATCCGCCCGTCATCTCCTCGAGGTCGCGGCGCTGGTCAACGACGCGGGGATCGAGAGAGATGACGATGCCCGGCTGATCGGTGATCCGACCGAGACCGCTCTCCTCGCCGCCGCCATCGACGCGGGGATCGAGGTGGAGCAGCTGCGGCGGGACTGGCCGCGCCGTTTCGAACAGCCGTTCGATCCGGCCACTCGATTGATGGCCACGTGGAACAACATGCCAGGTGGAGAGGTGGCGCTGCTCGTCAAAGGCGCCCCGGACGCCGTTCTGGCTCGATGCCGCGATCGTCAGACGGCGACCACCACGACGCCGCTCGACCAGAAACAACGAGAGGACATCCTCGAGACGAATCGCACCCTGGCCGGCCAGGGGCTCCGCGTCCTCGCCGTGGCCTGGCGCCCCGGCCCGGAGGACAAGCGAATCGAGGACCTGACGTTTCTCGGCCTCGTGGGAATGCAGGACCCGGTGCGGCCGGGCGTCAAGGAAGCGCTCGCCGTATGTCGAGAGGCCGGCCTTCGCACCATCATGCTGACCGGCGATCAGCGCGCCACCGCGGAAGCAATCGGCGCGGAGCTCGGCCTCGACCCCAGAGCGATCCGGAGCCGCGTGAGCCCTCACGAAAAGCTCGCGCTCGTCGAGCAGCTTCAAGCCGAGGGCGAAATCGTCGCGATGACGGGAGATGGGATCAATGATGCCCCGGCTCTGGCGCGTGCCGACATCGGGATCGCCATGGGGCGTCGCGGCACCGATGTGGCGCGCGAGGCGGCGGATCTCGTCCTGACCGATGATGACTTCTCCACGATCGTCCGGGCGATTGCGGAAGGACGAACGATCTACGCGAACCTCAGAAAGGTCATCCACTTCCTGTTTTCGTGCAACCTCTCCGAGATCCTGACCATCCTGATCGCGATCGCCGCCGGATTCCCCTCCCCCCTGCTCCCCTTGCAGATTCTCTGGGTCAACATCGTGACCGACATCTTGCCCGCGGTCGCCCTGATCCGGGACCCGGCGGAGCCCGACGTGATGAAACGCCCGGCTCGAGAGCCCAGTGAGGCAATGATCACGTGGCAGTTCGGGCGCCGGATGCTCATGGAGGGACTCCTGCTCGCCCTGGGTGTCCTCAGCGCGTACGGCGTCACCGTATGGCTTCATGGGGTAGGTCCACGAGCCAACACGGTGGCATTCCTGGCCGTGGTCCTCATCCATCCGCTGCAGGCGATGAACTGTCGGTC
>Ga0137372_10007832_pt1 | contig 10327 bp, 8 predicted proteins | sample SagtaG_6_FD_104911 | JGI IMG/M metagenome (GOLD analysis project Ga0137372, IMG submission 104911) | Vadose zone soil microbial communities from Sagehorn Ranch, Mendocino, California, USA - Sage1_R_60_16 metaG | ecosystem: Environmental > Terrestrial > Soil > Vadose zone | place: USA: California...
ACGAGCTACGGCAAGGTCGCGGCGTCGATCGGGCACCCGGACGGCGCGCGCGCAGTGGGCGTGGCGAACGGGCAGAACCCGATCCCGATCATCGTCCCGTGTCACCGGGTGATCGGCGCCGACGGGTCGCTCACCGGGTACGGGGGCGGGCTGGACGCCAAGCGTTGGCTGCTCGACCACGAGGCTCGCCACGCCGGCCTGACCCTGGTGTGAGATGGCTACCTGATGATCACGGCGTTGTGGTCGCTATTCAGCCACAACTCCGTGATCATCACGGGGGACCGGCCGCGGCGCGCTACTCGTTGAACTTGTTCTGGGCGGACTCGAGTCCGTCGGCGAGCAGGGCCTCGACGGCGTCGGCAGCGCGATCGACCAGGTAGCCCAGCTCCTTGCGCTCGGCGGCCGAGAAATCGCGCAGCACGTAGTCGGCCGGATCCTGCCGCCCGGGCGGCCGGCCGATTCCGAACCGTACCCGGGCGTATTCCCGGCTGCCCAGCGCGGACGTCGCCGAACGCAGGCCGTTGTGGCCGCCGTCGCCACCACCGCGCTTCAGCCGCAACGTCCCGAAGGGCAGGTCCAGCTCGTCGTGCACGATCGTGATTCGTGAGATGGGCACCTTGTAGAACCGGGAGATCGCGACGATCGGGCCGCCCGACTCGTTCACGTACGACTTGGGCTTGGCCAGGACGACCGGCCCGCCGGCCAGCCGCGCCTCGACCACGTCGCACCTTCCGCGATGCGCCTTGAACCGCCCGCCGACGCGGTCGGCGAGCAGGTCCACGACAAGGAAGCCGGCGTTGTGCCGATTTCCCGCGTAGCGCGGTCCCGGATTACCCAGGCCGACGACCAGCTGCCGGTCGTCCGACGATCTCGACGGCCAGTGCACCGGGCTATTCGGCGGCGCTCTCGGCCTCGGCGGCCGGAGCCGGCGCTGCCTCGCCCTCGGCTGCCTCTTCGGCCTCGCCCTCGACGGCCTCCTCGAGCTGCTCGGCGGTCGGCGCCTCCTGGATCAGCACCAGCACCTGCTCGGGGTCGCCGGCCAGCACCGATCCGCCCGGCAGCTTGAGGTCTGCGGCGGTCACGTGCGAACCGATGTCGAGACCCTCGATGTCCACCTCTATCTCGGTCGGCAGGTGCGTGGCCTCGGCCTCGACGCTGACCGTGGTGTTCTCCTGAGCGAGAAGTCCGCCGCGGGCCACCTCGCCGACGATGGTCAGCGGGACGTCGATCGTGACCTTCTCGCCGCTGCGGACAGCGAGCAGATCGACGTGCTCGAACACGCCCTTGATCGGGTGCCGCTGGATGGCCTTCGGGATGGCGAGCTGGTCGCTGCCCTCGAGGTCGAGGGTGAGCAGCACGTTGGCCCCGCCGTGCTTGATCGCGTGGCCGAACTCGCGAGCCGGCAACGACACGTGACGCGGCGCCGCGCCGTGGCCGTAGATGACGGCGGGAATCTTGCCCGCCCGGCGGGTGCGGCGGGCGCCGCCCTTGCCGAACTCGGTGCGGGGCTCGGCCGGCAGGCGGACCTCGGACACGGTGGTGCTCCTCTACAGCTTGATCTGGGCGTTGTCGCGGGTGTCGCCGCGCCGGGGAACGACACCGCGTCGATCACGGACGCACCACCGGTGCGCTCCCTCGCCGGGCAACCCCGACAGCCTACCGGCGGCGTGTCATCAGGTCGAACGGCGGGCCGTCACCTCGATCTCGATCCGCATCCGCGGGTCGGAAAGCCCGCACTGCATCATCGTCGCAGCGGGCCGGACGTCGCCGAAGTACCGCCGCAACACCGGCCAGCACGGCTCGAAGTCGTCGCGATCGGGCAACAGATAGCGCACCCGGACTACGTCGTCGAGCGTCGCGCCGGCCTCGGCGAGCGCGGCCTCGATGTTGCTCAGGCACTGCTCGGCCTGGGCGACCACGCCGTCCGCGATCGTCATCGTCGCGTAGTCGAAGCCGGTCGTCCCGGACACGAACACCCAGTCCCCGTCGACCACCGCGCGCGAGTACGCCATCTGCTCCTCGAACGTCGAGCCGGACGAAATGAGTGTGCGCATCTGCCCGACGCTACTGTCGGCGGCGATGAGCGCTCGCGCGCTAGGAGGTTCCGTGCCCGTCGTCGTTCGAGTCCCCGCGAAGGTGAACCTGCACCTCGGCGTCGGCCCGCTGCGTCCGGACGGCTTCCACGAACTGGTCACCGTGTTCCACGCCGTCGACTTGGTCGACTCGGTGACGGCGTCGCCCGCCCCTCGGCTGTCGCTCAGCGTCCACGGGGAAGCGGACGGCGTGCCCACCGATTCGGCCAACCTGGCCTGGCGGGCGGCGATCCTGCTCGCCGAACACGCAAGCGTCGAGCCGAGCGTCCGGCTGGAGATCACGAAGGCGATCCCGGTCGCGGGCGGCATGGCCGGCGGTTCGGCTGATGCGGCCGCCGCCCTGGTGGCCTGCGCCGAACTGTGGGGCGTGCCTCGTTCCGTCCTCCCGGGGTTGGCCGCACGGCTGGGCAGCGACGTGGCGTTTCCCCTGCTGGGTGGGACGGCGCTCGGCACCGGGCGGGGCGAGGTGCTGACCCCGGCCGAGGCGCCGGGCTCGCTGCACTGGGTGTTCGCCCTGGCCGCACACGGCATGTCGACGGCGGAGGCGTACCGCGAACTCGACCGGCAGCGCGCCGCCGGTTCCGCGCCACCGCCCGCGCTGGACGCCGCCCCGATGCTCGACGCGCTGCGCTCGGGTGATCCGCGGCGGGTCGCCGCCGCGTTGAGCAACGACCTGCAACCGGCCGCGCTCGCGCTGGCGCCGGCGCTCCGCCGCACGCTCGACGCCGGCCGCGACCTCGGCGCGCTCGCCGGCATCGTGTCCGGCTCCGGGCCCACGTGCGCGTTCCTCTGCCCGGACGCGGACGCGGCTCGCCGCCTCGCGCCGGCGCTGGCCGCCGAGGGCGGGTGCCGGACGACGCGCGCCGCGTGCGGCCCGGCGCCGGGGGCAACGGTCGTCCCGTGACGAACCTGGTCAACCTTGAGGCGGTCGGCAAGGCGTTCGGCACCACCGTCGTGCTGGACGGCGTGTCGCTCGGCGTCGCCGACGGCGAACGCATCGGCGTGGTCGGCCGCAACGGCGGTGGCAAGACCACGCTGCTGCGGTTGATCACGGGCGACGAGACTCCCGACTCGGGACGGGTGACCCGCACCGGCGGGACCCGCGTCGCCACCGTCGCCCAGCGCGGCGCCTTGCCGGCTGGCGCTACCGTCCGCGACGTCGTCGTGGGCGACGCGGCCGACCACGAGTGGGCCGGCGACGCGGCCGTCCGCGAGGTGCTCGGCGGGCTGGGACTGCGCCTCGACGCACCGGTCGCGCAGCTCTCCGGTGGCGAGCGGCGCCGAGTCGCGCTGGCGTTCGCCCTTGTCCAGCAGGCCGATCTGCTCGTCCTGGACGAACCGACGAACCATCTCGACGTCGAGGGAATCACCTGGCTGGCCGAATACCTGGCGCGGCGCCGGGGCGCGCTGCTCGTGGTGACGCACGACCGCTGGTTCCTGGACTCGGTGTGCACGCGGACCTGGGAGGTCGGCGACGGCGCTGTCCGCCAGTATGACGGCGGCTACGCGGCCTACGTCCTGGCCCGCGCCGAGCGGGCTCGCCAGGCCTCGGCCGCCGAGGCCCGGCGGCAGAACCTGTTACGCAAGGAGCTGGCCTGGCTGCGCCGGGGTCCGCCGGCGCGCACGTCCAAACCCCGTTTCCGCATCGAGGCGGCCGAGGCGCTGATCGCCGACGTGCCGCCGCCCCGATCTACAGTCGAGCTGCGGGCTTTGTCGCGGCGCCGGCTCGGCCGCAGCGTCTACGACGTCGAGGACGTGACGCTCGTGGTCGGTTCGCGGCAGTTGCTTCGCGACGTCACGTGGCACGTCGGGCCGGGCGATCGCATCGGCGTCATCGGGGTGAACGGCTCGGGCAAGACGCACGTGCTGCGCCTGCTCCTCGGCGAGGTGGCGCCGTCGTCCGGCACAGTGCGCGTCGGGCAGACCGTCCACGCCGCCTATCTGTCCCAGGAAGTGACCGAGCTCCCGGACCACCTGCGGGTGATCGAGGCGGTCAAGGAGATGCACGGTGAGGAACTCGCGGCGACGCAGCTGGCCGAACGGTTCGGGTTCCCCAACGAGCGGCAGTGGACGCCGGTGGCCGACCTGTCCGGGGGCGAGCGGCGCCGGCTGCAACTGCTGCGCCTGCTGCTCACCGGGCCGAACGTCCTGCTGCTGGACGAGCCGACGAACGACCTCGACACGGACACCCTCGCCGAGCTGGAGGACCTGCTCGACTCGTGGCCCGGCACGCTCGTCGTGGTGAGCCACGACCGGTACCTGATCGAGCGGGTGTGCGACTCGACGGTGGCCCTGCTGGGCGACGGTTCGCTGGCCGCACTGCCCGGCGGGGTGGACGAGTACCTGACCCGCCGTCGGGCCGCCGCCGCCCCACCGGCCGAGCGTGCTCGCAAGGATGATCCGCGCGCGGCCCGCCGGGAGCTGACCCGCCTCGAACGTCGGATCGCGTCGCTGGAGAAGCGCGAAGCGGACCTGCACGGCCACCTGGCCCGGCACGCCACCGACTTCGAGCGGGTCAACGCCCTGGACGCCGAGCTGCGCGACGTCGTCGAGCAGCGCGAGGCCGCCGAGCACGCCTGGCTCGAACTCGCCGAGCGCGACGCGCTCTAATAGCCCGGTGGCGTCATCGTTGTCGACGTGGCTTGCGACGCTGTCCCGCCCGGAGCTGACCGACCTGCTGTCCCGGCGCGGCGCCTCGCTGCGCGGACCCGAGCCCCGCAACCTCGGCGAGCTGGCCGAACGGCTGCAACACCCGGACTCGGTCTTCGAGGCGCTGACGTCGCTGAAGCTGCCGTGCCTGCAGGCGATCGAGGCGCTGCTGGCGCTCGGCGGCGAGCCGACGCAGACGGAACTCGCGCAGCTGCTCGGCGCAAGCGATCTCGAACCCGTCCTCGCCGAGCTGCGCCGGCACGCCCTCGTCTGGCCGGACCGCGACGACCGGCTGCACTTCGCCGCCGCGCTGCGCAACTCCTTCTCCGACCCGCTCGGCCTCGGGACGCCCGTGCGCGGGCTGTTGGCCGATCGCACCGTCGCCGAGCTGCACAAGCTGCAATCCGCGCTCGGCGTGCCCCGCGGCGGCAACAAGCGCGCCGCCCTCGACTCGATCGGGCGACGCCTGGGCGATGCGCGGTTCGTGCGCGAACGCCTGGCCGGGCTACCGGCGTCCGCCCGCGAGCACCTGGAGCGGCTGGCCGAGCCCGACGACGACCACGAGGGCGGCTTCGACATGCGCGCGTACACCGCGCGGCGCGAGGCCGAGCGGGTGCTCGTCGACCGGGGCCTGCTGATCGGGGTGCGCTGGGGACCGCAGACCTACCTGCCGGCCGAGGTCGCCCGGGCGCTGCGCGGCGAGGACTTCCGGGCGCCGTTCACCCCGGACCGTCCGGAGATCGACTGGGTGGACGTCGGCGTCGACGCGATCGAGGCCGAGGCCGGCGTGCGGGCCGCCGACGTCGCCGAGCGGGCGGCCACGGTGCTGGACCGGGTGGCCGCTGAGCCGGTCGCGCGACTGAAGTCCGGAGGCGTCGGCGCCCGCGAGGTGTCGCGGCTGGCCAAGGCGACCGGCACCTCGGATGTCCTCGTGCGGCTGATCCTCGAGCTCGCGGCCGCCGCCGGCCTGGTCGACACCCACGGCGAGCGCGTGCTGGTCACGCCGGCCTACGACGAGTGGCGCGAGCACGAGCCGGCCCGGCGGCTGGCGCCGCTGCTGTCGGCGTGGTGGCGGCTGCCCGGGACGCCGACGGAGGCGCGCGACGAGGACGGCAAGGCGATCCCGGCGCTCGGGCTGCGGATGCGCTGCCAGTCGTGCCGCGCCGGACGGCACACGCTGCTCGCGGTCGCCGCCTCGGCTCCGGACGGGCACGGCGTCCGCACCGTCGCGGACCTGGCCCACGCCGCGTGGTGGACCCGTCCGACCGCCCACCTGCCGCGCGCGGCCCCGGAGGGGCCACCGCTCGCGTGGGCCGAGGCCGAGGCGCTCGGCGCCATCGCCCGGGGAGCTGTCACCAGCCTCGGCCGGGCGCTGCTGTCCGCCGGCGCGCTGGACGCCGCCTCGCCCGACACGGGCTCGCCTGACGCGGCCTCGCCTTTGCCCGACGCCGCGTCGTCCGACGCCGCACCCGACACCGCAGCGCTGGACGCCGTGCTCGCGCGCCTGCTGCCCGAATCGACGCAGACCGCTGCCTTCGGCTCGGACCTCACCGTCGTGGTGAGCGGGGCGCCGTCGGCGCGGGTGCGGGCCTTGCTCGACGGCTGCGCCGATCGGGAGGGGCGCGGCGCGGCCACCGTGTGGCGCTTCACGCCGGCGTCGATCCGCCGAGCGCTGGACACCGGCATCGCCGCCGCCGATCTCGAGCGCGACCTCGCCGAGATCGCCGCCGCCGGCTTGCCGCAGCCACTGCGGTACCTGATCGGTGACGTGGCCCGCCGGCACGGCCACCTGCGCGTGTCGGCCGCGGTGAGCTGCGTCCGCTCCCCCGACGAGGCGCTGCTCGCCGAGGTGGTCGCGCACCGCAAGCTGCGTCCGCTGTCTTTGCGGTTGCTCGCGCCGACCGTGGCGGTCAGCGGCTCGTCGGTCACCGACACGATCGCCGCATTGCGGGCGGCGGGGTACCTGCCGCTCGCCGAGGGCGCCGACGGCACGGTCGAGCTGGAGCGTCCGCGCAACGCTCGGGCGGCGAAGCGGCGGCCCGTCCGCGCGGCCGCGCCCCGTTCGGCTCCCCGGCTGGACCCGGCGACCGTCGCGGCCCGGCTGCTCGGGCCTCGCCTGACGCTCGTCGACGAGCCCGCACCGTCGATGACCGAGGCCCTGATCGGCGAGCTCGCGACCGCGCTCAGCTCGGCGGAGATCCGCCAGCTCGCGCACGCCATCGACGAGAACCTGCCGATCCGCATCGCCTACCAGGCGGCCACGGGCGGGTACAGCTCACGCGTCGTCAGCGAACTGCAGCTCGAACCGCCGTTCCTCGTCGGCTGGTGCCACCTGCGCGACGCCGAGCGCATGTTCACCCTCGCCCGCATCCAGTCCGCGACGGCCGTCTGACCCGTCGCCTCGCCGGCTCACGCCACCCTCGTTGAGTGGTGCGTTGCGCTGCGAGTGGTGCCTTACAACGCACCACTCGACCGGCAACGCACCACTCAACGGGCTGCGCGGCGCAACAGCGAGGGCGCACGTTCGGCGAGAACCGCCCGGACGAGGCTCGCGATCTGGTCGGGACGGCCGAACACCTGCTTCGGGCCGAATGTGATCACGCGCCAGCCAGCCCATTGGTAGTCGAGGTCACGGGTGATGTCGTGTCGCATCCGGCGTGGATCCCCATGGTCTGCGCCGTTGTACTCGAGTGCCAGTCGAGCCGGCTGGTAGTGAAGGTCGGGCTCGGCCAGCCACTCGCCGTGCTCGGAGAAGATCGGCGAATTGACCTCGGGGGTCGGCAGTCCGCCGCTGACGAGCGCGTACCGCAGATGGCTCTCCGGCCGCGACCGTGCGCGAGCATCCAACAGCGGCAACGCCGCCCGCGCCTTGATCACGCCTCGGCGGTGGAACGCCCGCCCGAGCACAGCCCGCAAGGCGTCGGAATCGCAGCCGGCTCGCAACGCACTGTCGCCCGCGGCGACGAGATCGGCCACCGACAGCGTCTCGGCGATGTCACACCAGGTGCGGGCCGGTGACGTCAACGGCACGCCTTCGTGCCGGACGACGTCGTCCGGATGCAGGCTTCGGCGCCGAGCGCGGACCTCGGGGCGCCGGCTGCCCGCGATCTGCCGTGGAGTCGCGCGATCGCGCCGCACGATCATCTCCACCCGAGCGGGTTGGCCATCCGGGAGCCACAGCCCGTGCAGCTGCGCCGCGGAGATGCCACCGAGCACCGTATCCGGCGGCATCGCCTGCAGCAGCGCGGCGCAGCGTGCCGGATAGTCGTCGACTTGGCTTGGTGCTCGCCACACGCCGCGGGCCACCCGCACGAGATCGTCCACCACGCGAGTGTGCCGGGTGGCGGCCCGGCCTCGCCGGAGTTATCCACAGCCCCGCCCCGGACCCCAGTCGCGCCCGCGCCGACCCGTCGCGCCCTCGCCCCGAACCCCCCGTTGAGTGGTGCGTTCTGCGATGAGTGGCGAGTTGTACCGCACCACTCGACGCCAAACGCACCACTCAACGAGAGGAGCGGGGCCTCAACGAGAGGACGGCGCCGAGTACCACGCCCAGTGCGCCCGCGGCGAGGAGCAGGTTCTGCTTGCGGATGCGGGCGGGGATCTGCGCGTACGGCATGGTCGTGAAGGACACCAGTTCGTAGCGCGAGACGTAGCGCCCGGCCAGGCGCCGTTCGAGCGCGTGCTGCGCGGCTACCTTCGCCCGGAACAGCGGTGAGTTGACCTTGTCGCGCATCTCGACGAAGTTGTCCAGAGCCATATCGGCGATCGCCTCGGTGTTGGGCTTGCGGCGCTCCTGGTAGCGCGCGAGTGCCGCGTCCCACGAGCCCGTCGCGTCGAGGCAGTCGACGAGTTCGATGCAGTCCTCGAACGCGCAGTTCGCGCCCTGCCCGAAGAACGGCACGATCGCATGGGCCGCGTCGCCGACCAGGGCTACGCGGCCGCGCACCCACGGCCAGGCGCGCACCGTGACGAGCGAGCCGACCGGGTTGCGCTCGTAGTCGTCCACCAGCGACGGCATGAGGTCGACGACGTCCAGGTACTGGTCGCGAAAGTGGTCGACGACCCGTGACGAGACCGCCTCGAAGTCCGACGCCGCCCAGAACAGCGTGCACGTGAACGACCGGTCGAGGTTCGGCAGCGCGATCATCATCGACGAACCGCGCGGCCAGACGTGCAGCGCGCCCGGGTCGAGGGCGAAGTCGCCGTCCCGCGGCGGAATCGTGAGCTCTTTGTACTTGTGCTGGAGGAACTCCTCGGTGGACGGCACGCCCAGCGACTTCCGTACCGCGGAGTATGCACCGTCGCAGCCGAGCACCACGTCGGCGTCCACCTCGTCGAGCGACGCGATGCGCTGCCCGAAGCGGATCACCACCCCGGGCGTCGCCTCGGCGCAGTCGAGCAGGGCTCCGTTCAGCTCGGCCCGGCTGATCGAGTTGATCGCCCGCGTACCGTCCGCGCTGTAGGGACGGAAGCTGGGCGCCGACGCGAGCGCGTGCACCATACGCCCCCGCATGGGCAGCGCCCGGGCGAGCGCCGCGTCGCGCAGGCCCACCCGCTGCAGGGCGGCCAGGCCTCGGGCCGAGATCGCCAGGTTGATCGACCGTCCCCGCTCGACGCCGGCCACCCGCGGATCAGGGCGCCGCTCGTACACCGTGACCGGCAGGCCGCGCCGGCCGAGCAAGATCGCCAGCAGGCAGCCGGACAGCCCGCCGCCGACCACCACGACGCGACGCTCAGGCATGGCGCAACGCCTCGGCCGCCCGCCAGCAGTCGTGAAACGTGTTGTAGAGCGGGGCCGGCGCGAGCCGGATCACGTCGGGCTCGCGCGAATCGGCGATCACCCCGAGCTCGCGCAGCCGGCGCGCCACCGCCGCCGCGTCGCGCACCCGCACCGACAGCTGCGCGCCGCGCCGGGCCGGGTCGCGCGGCGTCAGCACCTCCTGATCGAGCAGCGACTCGAGGTATCCGGTAAGGCGAATGCTCTTGGCCCGCAGGGCATCCATCCCCACCGCGTCGAAGAGCTCCAACGACGCGAGCACCGGTGCCATAGCCAGGATCGGCGGGTTGGACAGCTGCCAGGCGTCGGCCGATTCGACCGGTTCGAGCACCGCCGCCATCTCGAACCGGCTCGCCGGCCGCGTACCCCACCAACCCTCGAACCGGGGCAGCGACCGGTCGGCCAGGTGCCGGGCGTGCACGAAGCAGCCGGCCACCGCGCCCGGACCCCCGTTCAGGTACTTGTACGAGCACCAGGCCGCCCAGTCGACGTCCCAGTCGTGCAGCCGCAACGGCACGTTGCCCGCGGCGTGGGCGAGGTCCCAGCCGACGACGGCGCCGGCCGCGTGTCCGGCGGCGGTGATCGCCGGGATGTCGAGCAGCTCGCCGGTCAGATAGTTGACGCCGCCGAGCAGCACCAGGTCGAGCTTCGGTTCGCGCCCTTCTACCTTCAGTGGGATCCGACGTCGACGAGGATCGCCTATCTCGGGAACGTGGGGTCCGGCATCGGGCTCGGGGTGATCGAGCACGCCACAGGGAAGCCGACCGATCGAGCCGTGGGCGGGGGTCAGTCGCTCTACGTGTCGTGG
>Ga0137372_10007836_pt1 | contig 10326 bp, 9 predicted proteins | sample SagtaG_6_FD_104911 | JGI IMG/M metagenome (GOLD analysis project Ga0137372, IMG submission 104911) | Vadose zone soil microbial communities from Sagehorn Ranch, Mendocino, California, USA - Sage1_R_60_16 metaG | ecosystem: Environmental > Terrestrial > Soil > Vadose zone | place: USA: California...
ACGGACGTGCTCGTCAACGCGACGCACGGTCCCACCGCCGACAAGGTCGTGTTCGAGGCGGCGGCGTGCTGCGTGCCCGCAGTCGCGGCGTCGCCCGTCTTCGAGGCGCTGCTGCCCGCGGCGCTCCGCTTCCGCGACGGCGACGAGGCGTCGCTCGCGGCCGCAGTCCGGACGGCCGCGGACATCCCCTCCGAGACCCGCCGTGAGCTTCGTCGCCGGGTCGAGGCCTCGCACTCGGTCGGCCACTGGGCCGATGCGGTGCTCGCGGCCGCCGCGACGTCGAGGCGCGCGCTCAGCCGTGGCTGAGCCTCGGCAGCCACCGAAACGCAGGAAGGACCTAGCTAGGGCAGCTGCACCTCGGCCCGCGACGTGCCCGCGTGCGGCGCGAGCTTCAGCACGATCCCGGGGAACGGCGCCTGCGCGAGTGTCCAGCCGGAAGGTGCGCGGCGCAACGCGCCGACCGAGCGCGCCTCCGGAACCAGCCGGCCGTCGATCCGCACCGACCGCGGGACCTCGACGGTGGCGAGCAGCACCTGCGACTCGCGCGGCGCGTTCCGTAGCGTCAGGTCGAACGTCCGGCCGCGGCCGACGGCGCGAAGACGTCCGAAATCGGGGGAGTGCGCGACGAACGTTCCCGTCGCTGGCGCGTACAGCCAGCCGCCGCGACCGGGGACGTCGAGCGCGTCCACGGGCCAGGGCCGCTTCCAGAGAAGGGGTGATCGAGCCGCGAACGGGATCGCCGTGCCCGCGCGGAGGTAGAGCGGCTCGTCCCCGAGCGGCGTCGAGCGGGTGAACGGTGCGCCGCCGCCGCGCTCGACGACACCGGTCGTGAGATCGACCCACGAGGCCGCCGGCAGGTAGACGGACGCAAGCACGGTGCCGTCGGCGCCGGCCGCCGCCGCCGCCGTGACCGGCGCCGCGAGCAGGTTCGGGCCGACGAGGACCTCGAGATCATGCCGCCATGCGTTCGGGTCGTGCGGGTACTCGAGCGCAAGCGGCCGGAGGATCGGCAGGCCGGAGGCGTGCGCGACGCGCGCGAGGTCGTACAGATACGGAAAGAGCTCGTAGTGCAGGACGGCCGCCCGGCGGAGCAGGTTCACCGTCCTCGTGCCGTAGTCCCAGAACGTCCCGTTCCCCCCGCTGCCGCCGACCTCGAAAATGGGCGACAACGCGCTGAACTGCGCCCAGCGGACGAACACCTCGGCCGACGCGGTCGCGCCGTAGCCCCCGGTGTCCGAGCCCCAGACGGCGTAGCCCGCGACGCCTGCGCTGAGGCCCTCGCGGATCGCCTCCTCGAGTCCGAAGAACGTCCCCTGCTGGTCACCCGCCCAGAATCCCCCCACGAGCGCGGCGCTGCCCGGCGCACCCGCACGGAAGAGAGTCGCGAACGTTCCCGCGCGTCCAGCCCTGCGGACCGCGGCGGCCACGGAACGCGCGTACATGACGGGATACTCGTTGTGCAGGTTCACGCCGGGGCCCCCCGCGAGCTGTTCGAGCTCGAGGTCGATCTCATCGCCGCGGTCCGCCTTGAAGCCGTCGACGCCGAGCCCGATCAGCGTGCGCAGGCTCGACTCGAACGTCGTGCGCGTGGCCGGGTCGCTGAGGTCGATCGTCACGGCGGTGCCGCCGGTGCCGAGGAGCACGCTCTGGGGGTACTGGTGCGGCGGCGGGCAGCCCTGCTCGCGGACGAGCGGCGAGATCCAGAGCATGAAGCGAACGCCGCGTGCGTGCAGCGCCCGGATCATTCCGCTCGCGTTCGGGAAGCGCTGCGGGTCGAAGGTCATCTCCCCGTAGCACTCGGCCGTCTCCCAGGGGTCGTCGAGCATGACCCAGCCGATCGGGACATGGAGCGCGTGCAGCCTGTCGACGTCGTCGAAGAGGTCCGCGGCGCCCCCCGCGACGTCGCGCCACTTGATGAGGGCGAACTGGGCGCGCGGCGGCAGCTGCGGCCGGCCGATCGTGCCCACGTACGACGAGACCACGCGCCTGGCCGTGCCGGCGAAGAGGTTGTATGCGAGCACCGCCGACTTCGAGCACAGCTGGACGACGGCGAGGTCGTCCGTGAGGGGGCAGCGCTTTGGGGCCCCGCCCGGGCAGGCGGAGCTCGACGCGGAGCCGGGAAAGCCGAGCGAGGCGATGGTCGACGAACGCAGCGAGACGCCGTAGCCGGCGGAGCTGACGAAGAAGGGCGCCGGCATCGTGTTCCGACACAGGTAGGCGGCCTTCACCGCGAACGCTTGGCCTCGCAGGTCGAGTGTCTGGGGGCGTTCGCCGCCGCCGAGGAAGTGCTCGCCCGGGCGTGTCGCGAACGCCTCGAACGTCGCCACGACACCGGTTGCGGGCTGGAGCGCGAAGGTTACCGATGCTCCGGTCGCGGTCGGCTCGACGCGGACGGCGGCCGTCCGTCCGGGCTCGTCGGTCGCGACCTCGTAGCTCATGACGCCGCTTTTCGCCGAGGCGTCGAGAAGTCGCGTGAGCGCGTGGAACGAGCCGTTCTGGAGGCGGTAGCTGAGGTGCCCTCCCGGGCCGCCGGAGGTCTCTGCTTCGGCCACGAGAGGCGCGCCGCGGTCGGCGAACGAGAGCCGAAACGGGTTTGGCGAGACGTGCCACGAGACTCGCGCTGCGGTTGCCGCCGCGCGAGGCGCGGCGCCCGTGAGAGCCGCGACGGCCGGCGTGAGCGCCACCGCCACAGCGAGTGCACATGAAGTCCTCACGACCGAAACCGTTGCGCCCACGGTAACCCCGACTCGTTTGGGCTCTGTGAAGAGGGCATACTCGCCGTCTGTGAGCCTGTCGCAGAAGTACGACCGCGTCTCGGAGGGATTCGCCGCGGCCGAGTACGCCGATCCGGCCTTCTACAACCGCCGTCGTGCCGAGGCCGCGTTCGCCCTCGGCCCCGCCCTGCCGCCCGGGGCGACGGTGCTCGACCTCGCGTGCGGCGACGCGAGCCTCGCGGACGAGGTGCTCGCCCGCGGCTACCGCTATCTCGGCGTCGACCCCAGCGCCGGAATGTGCGCGGCGGCTCGACGCAGAGTCGGCGGGCGCGGCGCGATCGAGCAGGGGGACTTCACGACCTACGTGCCGTCGGAGCCGGTCGACGCGACGATCGTCCTGCGGGCGTGGTACCTCGTCGACGACCGGGTGGAGGTGCTGCGCCGGATCGGCGCCTACACGCGCGTGAAGCTCGTCTTCGACGTGAGCGCGCGCCAGCTGTCCCTCGAGCGCGTCGCGGAGGAGGTGCGCCTCGCAGGGTTCGACCGTCTCGACACGCGGCCGTTCTTCGTCTCGATGCAGGTCGTCCCGCCGCGGCTCGTCGACCGCGCGCTGCGGACGCTCGAGCGGTCGGGGCCTCTCGCGCGATTCGTCGCGGCGAGGCGGTTTCGCGTCCTCTGCGCGGCGTCTCGCAGCACGTGACCATAATCTCGCAGTGCCCGTAGGGAAGCCACGGGTCCTCTTCGTCTCGCGCGAGCGGATCCGGCTTCCGCTCGAGGGCGCGCAGCGGCGGAAGTGGGACGCGGTCGCGGCGGTGCTCGACCATCGCGTGCTTGCCGCCGCGCCGGCCGGCGCCCCGGCGGGGGACGACCGCTTCCGCCTCGCGACGCCCGCGCCCCGGCTCGACGGCGCGCTCTTCTACCTGCGGCTGCCCCTGCGTGTCGTGCACGAGCTGCGCGCCTTCCAGCCGGACGCGGCGATCGTCCAGGGAGTGCACGAGGCCGCCGCCTTCCTCGCGGCCCGCCGGCTCGCACGTGTACGCACGAAGCTCATCCTCGACGTCCACGGCGACTGGCGCCAGGCGACCCGCCTCTACGGGTCGCCGCTGCGCCGGCTTCTGAACCCGCTCAACGACCGGCTCGCACCTGTCGCCGTGCGCCGGGCGGATGCCGTGAGGACCCTCTCGCCCCACACCACGGCGCTGGTGCGTGCCCTCGGGGTCGAGCCCGCAGCCGTCTTTCCGGCGTACGTCGACGTCCAGACGTTCCTCGTGCGGCCTCCCGCGCCGCTGCCGGAGCTGCCGCGCGCCGTCTTCGTCGGGGTGCTCGAGCGCTACAAGGCATTCGACACGCTCGTCGCGGCATGGCGACTGGCCGCGCCGCAGGTGCCCGGCGCCGTGCTCGATCTCGCCGGAGACGGCACGATGCGCGGCGAGGCCAAGCGGCTCGTCGCCGACCTTCCGGAGCAGACGACATGGTCGCGCCGCCTGAGCGAGGAGGGAGTCTCCGCCGCGATGGACGCGTCCTGGGTCCTCTGTCTGCCGTCCCGGTCGGAGGGGCTCCCGCGTGTCGCGCTCGAGGCCGCCTGCCGAGGCCGCGCGATCGTGGGTGGGGACCGCGCCGGTACTCCCGACGTGGTGCGCGACGGAGAAAACGGGCTGCTGGTCGATCCCGACGACGCCGAGGGGCTCGCCGCCGCGCTCGTCCGTCTCCTCACCGACAGGGCGTATGCGGAACGGCTCGGGGCCGCGGCGCGCCGCACGGGCGAGGCATGGGGTGCGACGCCGCCCGAGTACGCCGCCAGGGTCGAGGCGCTCGTTCGCGGCGTGCTCGACCGGCGGGATGCCGACTAGGCGGGAGCCTGCACGCAGAACGGGTTGCCCTCGGGATCGCGCATCACCGTCCACGTTTCGCTGAGCTCGCCCAGGCTGCGTGTCCGCGTCTCGACGATCGACGCACCGAGCCCCAGGAGACGCGCGACCTCGGCTTCGCGGTCCTCGACGTTGACGTCGAGGTGCAGCGGCGCCGTCGCGGTCCGCGTCTTCTCCTTGCGCTGGAAGTACAGGCGCGGCCCGGTGCCCGACGGGTCGCGCGCGGCGCACTCGCTCTCCAGCTCCTCCGCCGAGACTCCGAGCTCGAGCAGCCGCGCCGCGAAGTCGTCCGGCAGCGGCTGCACCTCGTATCCGAGCACGGCGGCCCAGAACTCGGCCAGCGCGCGCGGGCTCTCGCAGGCGAACGTGATGTTCCCGATCCGCGCCATGCGCGCCCTACACTGACGCCGGTGCGCGAGCAGATCAAGCAGCTGCTGAAGAACTCGGTGTACCGCGCGATCGGCGAGGCCTCCAACGGCATCGGCGCCGTGAACGGCGACCGGAGCTTGCGGGTGCTGATGTACCACAAGGTCAACGACCTGCCGGGCAACCGGATGTCGATGCCGGTGTCGCTCTTCGACGCGCAGATGACGGCGCTGCAGGAGTTCGGCTACACGGTCGTCGACCTCGACGCGGTGCTCGCGCACTATGTCCGAGGCGCGCCGCTGCCCCAGGGCGCGGTGCTGATCACGTTCGACGACGGCTACCGCGACAACCTCGAGAACGCCGCACCTGTGCTGCGCGCGCACGGCTACCCCGCGGTGCAGTTCGTCCCGCTCGCCTATGTGGGCGACCACCAGCCGCTGCCGCACGAGGAGCATCTCGCGGCGCACGGCGTGATCAACCCGACGGTCGACTGGGACCAGCTCGCGGAGCTCGAGAAGCTCGGCGTCCGGATCGAGTCGCACGGGATCAGCCACCGGCCGCTCGCCGACCTCGAGATCGACGAGGCGGCGCGCGAGATCGCCGTCTCGAAGCTGCGGCTCGAGGAGCGGCTCGGCCGGCCGGTCCGGGCCTTCTCGTACGTCAAGGGCTCCGAGGCGCACTACAAGCAGGTGCACCTGAGCCTCGTCCGCCAGGCCGGCTACGACGTCGCCTTTACCGCCGTCTCCGGCGCGAACAACCCGACGAGCGATCCGCTGCAGCTGCGCCGCTACAACGTCGAGCCGTACCCGGCCCGCACCTTCGAGCTCGTGCTCGCCGGCGCGTGCGACCTCATCTCCGTGAAGGACACCGTCACGGGGACACGTGCGCGGCGCGTCTTCAACGCCGCGCTCGGCACGTCCTCGAAGTGATCGTCGAGCCGGCAGGGCGCGAGGAGTTCCTCGCGCTGATGCAGGAGACGTACGGCTCCGCGATGTCTCCGGCGGAGTTCGACTGGTGGTTCGACCGGAACCCCGCCGAGCCGCAGATCCTCAACGCCGCGCGTGACGGAGACGGGCCGGCGCTCGGCGTGCTGGCGATGAGCTGCGCGCGCATGAGCCAGGGCCTCGCCGCCTTCGCCGTCCATGCCGTGACGACCCCCGCGGCTCGAGGGCGCGGCGCCTTCTCGACGCTCGAGCTGCACAACGAGGAAGCGGCAGCGGCGGCCGGCGCCGGCTGGGCGCTCGGCTTCACGAACCCGCTGGCGGGTCCGATTCTCGTCGGCAGGCTCGGCTGGGAGGACGTCACGTCGCTCCGCATCTGGGCGCGGCCGCTCCGGCTGCGGCGGCGGCACGCCGGCGGCGTGCGGGCTCCGGCCTCGTGCCCGCCCTTCGAGCTGCGGCACGAGGTGCGCTTCGGCGCGCATCACATCCTCCGCGACCGGGAGTACCTGAACTGGCGTTACGCGGACTCGCCGCGGCCGTACACGCGAGTCGAGAGCGTGGACGCGTGGGCGGTGGTGACGTACGCCGTGTGGCACGGCTACTCGTCGGCGGTCGTCTGCGATGCCGTGGGGCGGGCGAGGGCGCGGCTCCTCCGCCGTTGCGTGCACGAGGTGGACGCCGACATTGCAGTCGCGATCGTCAACCCCGGCGAGGAGGTCGCCTATATCGCCGCCGGATTCGTTCCGACGCCGCGCACGATCCGCTTCATCGGCAAGCGGATCCGCGACGACGCTCCTCCGCTGCCGAAGGAGCGGCGGGCCTGGCGCTTGTCGCTCGGCGACCTCGACTTCTTCTGACCTCGATGCGCCGGATCGTCTTCGCGATGCAGAGCCTGGACCCGGGCGGCGAGATGCTCGCCTCGTTCATCGACGTGGTCGACGAGCTGGCCCGGCGTGTGGACGAGGTTGCGGTGGTCGCCGACCGCGGCACGCTGACGGATCGGCCCGAGAACATGACGCTCTACACGTTCGGGGCCCACAGCCGGGCCCTGCGTCTCATGCGCTTCGTACGCGGCGTCCGCGCTGCGGCCGCCGGAGGGGCCGACGCTTTCGTGGCGCACCAGATTCCGCTGTATGCGATCGTCGGAGCTCCTCTCGTGTTGCCGCGGCATGTGCCGGTCCTCCTCTGGTATGCGCACCCGAGCTCGCACCTCGCGCTCCGGCTTGCCGAGCGAGCCTCGACGCTCGTCCTGAGTGCGGACACGCGCACGTTCCCGCTCGCCTCGGCAAAGGTGCGGCCGATCGGGCAGGCGGTCGAGACCTCTCTGCTCGCGGCGACCGAGCCGCACGGCGCGGCCGGACGGTTGCGTGCGCTCGCGCTCGGACGGTACTCGGCGGTGAAGGGCCTCCCGGCCGTCGTGGAGGCCGTTGCCGCCGCTCGGGCGGCCGGCGTCGACGTCAGCCTCGCGGTGCACGGATCAGCCGCGCCGGGCGCAGAGGAGGAGCACCGGGCCTCGCTCGAGCGGCTCGTCCGTCGCCTCGGAGTCGAGGAGCACGTGGCATTGGCGGGCGCCGTGCCGCGGAAGGAGCTGCCTTGCCTGTTCGCGCGGGCCGATGTGCTCGTCAACAACACCCGCGCGGGCTCGGCCGACAAGGCCGCGTACGAGGCGGCGTTCTCCTGCCTGCCGGTGCTGGCCTCGAACCCGGTCTACGACGAGCTCGTCGCCGGGATCGAGCCGCCGCTCCTCTTCGGCCCGGATCGTGCCGGCGAGCTCGCCGAGCGGTTCGCCGCCGTCGCCGGGCTCCCGCCCGAGGAGCGCTGGCGTATCGGCTCGCTGCTGCGGGAGCGCGTCGAGCGGCGGCATTCCGTGCGCTCGTGGGTCGACGGTCTACTCGCCGCGGTCTCGGAGGCGCAGCAACTATGAGCACCGTCGTGCGGCGCCGCCTGGTGCTCCACCTGCAGAAGGTCGCCGGGATCTCCGGCTCGGAGGCGCACCTGCTCTCCCTGCTGCCGCGCCTGCGCGAGCGCGGCTGGGACGTGCGCATGCTGATGCTGCACGAGCACGAGCCCGGCGCCTGGGAGTTCGCGGACGCGCTGACGGCGCGCGGCGTGCCGCTCGACGAGATCCCGCTGCGCGCCGACGTCGACCCGATCGCGTTCGTGCGACTCGTGGCGTATCTCGCGCGGACGCGTCCGGCGATCCTGCACACGCACCTCGTGCACGCCGACGCCTACGGCCTGCTGGCGGGTACTGCCGCCAGGGTGCCGGTCCGCTTCTCGACGAAGCACGGCTTCAACGAGTTCCGGGAGTCGCCGTACTTCGGCGTCGCCGACCGCGCGGTCGCGACGCTCGCGCACGTGCACATCGCGATCTCGCGTGGCCTCGCCCACTACCTCGAGGAGGTCGAGGGTTTCGACGGCGAGAGCTTCGAGATCGTCCACTACGGGATCGATCCGAACGGCGAGCCGGGCCCGTACGCCGGAGGGGCGCCGAGGCTGCTCTGCGTCGGGCGGCTGATCCCGATCAAGGGCCATCTGGTGCTCCTGAGGGCGTTTGCCGCAGCGAAGCGGGAACTCCCGGGCCTCCAGCTCGACGTCGCGGGCCGGGGTCCGCTCGAGCCCGCGCTCAAGGCGCTCGTGCGCGAGCTCGGCATCGCGGACTCGGTGCACTTCCTCGGCCACGTCAGTCCGATCCAGCAGGCGATCGAGCAGACGGCGATCGTCGTGGTCCCGTCGATGGGCGAGGGCTTCGGGATGGTCGCGCTCGAGGCCATGGAGCGCGCCCGGCCGGTGATCGCGGCTGCGATCGGCGGCCTCGGCGAGCTCGTCCGCGACGGCGAGACCGGCCTGCTCGTGCCGCCGGGCGAGGCCGAGCCCCTGCGCGAGGCGATCGTGCGGCTGGGCGGCGACCTGGAGGTGGCGCGCCGGATGGGCGAAGCGGGGCGGCGTCGAGCGCTCTCCCGCTTCCTGCAGGTGTTCTGCACCGAGCGGACCGAGCTGCTCTACGAAGACGCCGTCGCCCGCAGGAGCTTGTAACAGTCTGTTACTTGCCCTCGCGGCGACGACCAAGAGGCTGCGTCGCGCCGAAACACCGGCTTCTTCCGAGTAAGTTGCAGACTGTTACTTGCTCGGACGGGTCTCGAGGTCTCGGTAGAGCGCCGCCGTGCGATCGGCCATCCGCGCGATTGAGAACTCCTGTCGCGCTCGCTCGCGTCCGGCCTTCCCGAGCTCGGGCCGCTCGAGCGCCTTGCCCACCGCGAGCGCGAGCGCGGGCGGATCGTCGGGTGGCACGAGCAGCCCGGTCCGGCCGTCAAGCACGAGCTCGGGCAGCGAGCTGACGTCCGACGCCACGACCGGGAGCCCCGCCAGCATCGCCTCGAGCACGGCGAGTCCGAAGCCCTCCCAGCGCACCGGGTGGACGAGCAGCGTGGCACGCCGCAGCCATGCGGCTACGTCCGGGACCCGTCCCGCCAGGAAGATGCGGCGCTCCAGACCCTGCTCTTGCGCCAGAGCCTCGAGCATCGCACGTTCCGGACCCTCGCCGAGCACGACGAGCACGGTGTCCTGCGGCAGCGACCGGAGCGCGCGCACGGCGACGTCGACCCCCTTCTGCGGCGTCAACCGGGCGACGACGAGCAGGATCCGCGCACCGGGTGGGATGCCGTCGGGCGGGTTCTCACCCCACGGCTCGGGCAGGTCGTCGAGCCCGTAGTGGATTGTCTCCACCTTGGCGGCCGGCACGCCGACGCGCTCGATCGTGAAGCGGCGCAGCGCCGCGGTGACGGCGACGATCCGGTCGGCGAGCCGCGCGAGGCCTCGCTCGACGTGGCGAAACCGGCCGAGCCGGAACGGGTCGTCGTTGTGCTTCGTCGAGACGAGCCGCGCTCCGCGCAGCTTCGCCGCGACGCCGCCGTACACGTCGGCGTGCACCAGGTGCGTGTGGACGACGTCGGCACGCGTCGCCGCGACGAGCCGCGCGAGCAGGAGCGGGTCGAGGTCACGCGGCGCCGGGATCCGCACGGCCGGCACTCTCAGCGCGCCGTAGAAGTCGGACGCATCCCACGCCGGGTCGTCGAGGCCGACGAACACAGGCTCGACCCCGCGCTCCGCGAGTGCCGGCAGCAACGCCAGCAGGTGCCGCTCGGAGCCGCCGATCCCGCGTATGCGATGAACGTGCATCACCCTCATGCCCGCACCGGCTGGCGGCCGCGGCGCTCCTGCGCCCATTCGGCCACGCGGGCCAGCGCCGCGGCGGCGAGCAGGACGACGAGGAAGTCCCACGCCACCCGGTAGCGCGTCGCGCCGACGAAGGCGAGCGCGGCCGCCGTCTGGTAGCCGAGCAGTAGCAGGGCGAGCCAGGCGAACGCGCGCGGAGCGACCAGCAGCCCCGCGGCTGCCAGCACGTAGGCCGCCCACATGTAGGCCGGCTCGATGACG
>Ga0137372_10007838_pt1 | contig 10324 bp, 9 predicted proteins | sample SagtaG_6_FD_104911 | JGI IMG/M metagenome (GOLD analysis project Ga0137372, IMG submission 104911) | Vadose zone soil microbial communities from Sagehorn Ranch, Mendocino, California, USA - Sage1_R_60_16 metaG | ecosystem: Environmental > Terrestrial > Soil > Vadose zone | place: USA: California...
AGCCGCCTGATGGCGGGGAGACGGCTGGTGAGCTTGCCGGGGTGGTGGCCGCGAGCGCGGCGCGGCTGCGGGTGGTCACCTGGGGAACGGCGGAGCAGGCGGCCTGGTCCCCGGCGATGACCGGCGAATCGTGGCGGTGGACGGCGACCGGCGCGGCGGTCATCTGCGACGTCAGCCAGCTGCTGATCGGGTCGCTGGCCGGGAGACCTGGGCTGTTCGCCGGGATGCCGGAGGTCGCGTTACAGCTTGGGGCTGCTGAGGAGACCGCGGCGCGCGCGTGCGCCCGGTGGCGCGATGTCGCGTCGGCCTGGAACGACGTCACCACCGAGACCCGGGGGCTGACCGCGCCTGGCATCCCGGATGTCGGCGACCTGGTCGTGCGGCTCGGGCGGCTGGCGTTCACCGATCCTGAGTGGACGCCCGCCCGGGTCCGGCATTCTCCGCTGCGGGACCCGGCAGAGCTGGCTCCTGGTCCGGCGCCGTTCACGGCGGTTGTCTCCGCGGTGCATCACGCTGTCAGTGCCGTGATCGGCATTGCTGCTACTGATCTGCGCGCTGTTGATATCGCGGTCCGGGCCAGCCGGCTGCACGTGCCGACCCGCACCCTTCCTGATGGCTATGACGTGCCCCGGAGGTTCGCGAACGCGGTCCCGGCGACTGCCGCCGCGCTACTGGATGCCTATGAGGCGGCCTCTGCTGCTAGCGAACTGGCCGTCGCTGACCTGGACGCGCTCGCGGTGACCGTGGGTGCGCCGAGCCGGATTCTGGGGTTCGCCCGGACGGCTGTGCGGCTCGGGCCGGACGCGAGCGCGACGCGCATGACCGACGGGCCGCCGGCTGCACTGGCTCGGGCTGTCCCTGATGGCTGGGATGCGGCAGCGTCGCTGCCGCCCGGCCCGGCTGAGCTGGCAGTGCGCGGGCACGGGACTCCCGACCTGGGCCTGCTGCTGCGCGCCAGCGTCATCGACATGGCAACGCGGGCGCTGATCGCTGAGGTGAAGGACCGCGGGCGTGACCTCGGCGCGACTGGTGAGGCATCCGGCGATGGTCGGCCGGGTGTGCCTGGGCGGAGTCCGGCTCGGGTTGCGCACGAGGGGTTCCCCGTAGGTCCTGTCGCCTCCGTGCCGGGCCGCGAGAATGGTCGGCCACTACCGCGTGGTTTGTCGTCGGCGCGGCGGGCGGCTGTGCGCCTGCGCCTGCCATCGGAGGGCCGGCGGCAGCCGTCGTGAGGCTTGATTCCGGGGCGTTGGCAGAGCAGGAGTCGGCGGCAGCGAGCCGGTGGGCTCGCATATGACGCTGAACACTGGCACCGGCGGGACTGCTGGCGCGTCCACTGGGATTGTCAGCAGATTGTCGGAAACTATGTCGCATGCTGGCCGACAATCCGGCGACTTCTCCGACACCCGTGCGACAGTCGCCCGGTACTCCGCAGCGTGGCGTGGACCACTGCTAGGTACGGGGTGTGCCTAGCTGGTTGTCCAGTGATCTTGCTGGTCTTCCAGCAGAGTCGCTCATATGTTTGAATATGCTATGGAGCAGGCAGGGGCTGTCCGGCGTGGCCAGGTTTTCCGGCGGAGTGCCGCAACCACCACTCCTGGGGACCGGGCACGGTCGTCATCGAGTGGCGGCCATGCGACTGCCCGGCAGCGAGAGCGGCTCGCGGCGGGCACATCGAGGTAACGTGCGGCACGCCCGGTTGCTCCGAGGTCTGGCAAAGGCCAATGCATGAGCGCTTCCGGCTGCCGAAGATCCTGGGCCACCACCGGCCCGAACGCTAACGCCTGGCGGCCCCGATGGCGGGCGCGGTTGAGGGCGAGCAGCGCTCCAGGCTAGTCCGGCGGGTGCGGGCTTACGCGGATCTGGGCGCTGTCATCGATCGGCTGCGCTGGGGATGCTTGCCGGTGCGTCGAGCTGAGCAAGCTGATCTCTCAGCCGGCCGGCTTCGGCTTCGGCCTGGCGGAGGCGCCGTTCCAGGCTGGCGCGAGAGGGCGGTTTCGGGAGATTCGATTCCGGCTTGCGCGGGACAAGCCAGCCGGCGCGCTGACAGGCGATGATGACCCGCGCCTGGGGGCATGTGGAACACGAGTGCTCGGGGGCCGGGGCCGGCCAGCCTTCCGCGAGCATCCGTTTCGTGTGCTGGCGCTGGCGCTGATCTTGCCCGTCCGGGTCTGATGCCCAGAACTCCTCGAACTCCGCGGTCATCTCCCGCAGCCTCTTGGCACTTACCCGCCGGGGGCCGTCCACGGGTTTCCAGCCAAGATCCGTGACGACGTCGTCCACATGCCCGGGGGCCAGGTAGGCGAGAGCGAGGTAATTGCGGCGGGTCAGACCGCGCTAAGGATTTCGAAGACCTCACCCCAGGAAGGTGATCATGACCGTTTCCCGCTGGCTCCAGATGGGACACGACGCACCGGGACGTCGTTGCCATACCAGGTGAGCGGGCCAGCGACCTCGGTTACCTCAACTCGCTGTATGGCTATCGGGGCCTTGTCACCTTGGCGTCGACGTTCGTTGACAACTTCTATCGCGTCGCCACGGTCTGTGTGGGAACTCAACACCTGCTGCTCGCCGCGGATCACGCGGATCACGCGGTGTTCGGTCCAAGTGCTGGTAGCCATCGTTTCTCCCTCCCTGCGGGTGATCCTAATCCTGAAGGCGGAAGCTCAGGAAGCCGGAGGATGCGCTTGATCACATGCGGTACCGGGCGATGCCGCTAGTAGTGGTATCTACGTTGAACGGTGCGATCTGACCACCAGCAAGAGGCTGCGGGTTGGCGGGGGCGTCCGAAGCCATTCTCAGGAACTGCCGCCAGCGGGCCTCCCTCGGTCAGGGCAGCAGGCCGACTCAAGCCGCCACGCGCTGACGGTCCCAGACGCTACGCTCACCGCGGCAACGCAAGGAGGTGGTACGGACGGCGCCAGGACCCTTGACTGGCGCCGGAGGGCCCTTTCGATGAACAGATAAGTTGGCCTACAGCAGAGCAGCGCGGCCTGGATTTCCGCTGGTGGCTACAGCGTCGTCGCGCGGATAGATGGTACGTAGACGGTCTACACTGTGATGCCTGGGTACAGCCATCACGCAACGTTCTGGCAGCGCGGTCGACTTCGGTGGCCCCGTATTCTCCGGCTAGTCTCGGGTATCGGTATCTGAGCCTGACTGCCGTTCGGCGGCCGTCGTGATTGATCTAATGAGCTGACCTGCAATGTCGGCGTATGAAAGAGCCCGACTAGCATCGAGGTCTCCAGCTCCTTCGTGAGAGAGGATATTACGCACGACAGAAACGTCGTCGAACGCAGCCATCTCCGATGGAGTAAGGAGGCCCTGTTCTACGGCCTTCCTGGCCAGATTCCGTATAGAAATATTTCCGCGGTAACGCGACCTTTCCTGTCCTGTGACGTGGACCGTGTTGCGAAGAACCTCTTCGAGGCGGGCGTAGCTCTCCAGCACCACTGCACGCGGGGCCACTTTAGCCAACTGGTGCATCTCTTCCATGAAATCTGACTGAGCCGCAGTGATATCTGCGATTCTCTCTGCAGAGGGCTCTTTAGCCTCATCCTGTCCGACGCTAGCTTCGGCCAGTTCCTTTTTAGCATCCTTAATCTGGTCATCAAAGAAGCTGAGTTTTACTCCAGACGGTCCGGCCTCCAGAGACTGGATTTGTCGGTCTCGTAGCATTCGAACAATTGGGCGACGAAGTACGAAAACCATCGATGCTGCCGCGGCTGGCCAAGCCAAGGACGCGACAAGCGAGGCTACGAACTGTTCAGTCCCCACGCGTTCGTCCTTAGAAAACGGCTCGTGATTAAGTCCGTCGGTCGGCATGCTAGCGCGTTACCGAGTGCCGAGTGGGCATTACGACCGCAGACAACCCCCAGCGCTGCCGATCCGTGGATCGAGATGGGGGATGACTACAGTGCCGCTGCCCCCGGGCCAGAGGTATCGCACAGCGACCGGGCTTGCAGACGAATTTGCCGCGGTCGAGCCGCGCCTCCGAAGCTACCTGTCGCGTATCAGTTGGCTCGCTCCGAGTTTGACTACCACGTCTGACCGTAACCCGGTCAAGCTTCAGTGGAGGGTCGCCCAGCGGTGATCGGCGAAAGAGGTCTAGACCAGTACAGCAGGAAAGTACAGCGACCCGGCCGTACGGAGGGGGACCACCGGGCACGTCGAGGGACGCCGTCATGACTGTGACTTGGCCAGGAGCAGGGATAAGGCACCACTGTCCTGTAGCTACGGATCAGATGGCTGGACGCTGCCACTGTGTAACTGCTGCCGTGCCGCCAACGCGGATTTCCAGGGCAGTAGGCCGCTGGGTGAGCGTCCGCTCAGCGCGTGGTGGTTCGAGGCGAAGATCACGTTGCCGAATCTAGCCGCTCCCCAGATCACGGTGATAGCACATAACCACTCGATTAGGTGACGCTGTGCCCATTACGCTTCGGGCATGTCCAACTGGGAGATCCCGCCAGTGGACCCCAGCGAGGTCTACCTGAAGCGTGTCCGTGAGCTGGAGCCCGAGGCCGACAGGCGGATCAAGAACCAGCATGTCGTCTCGAAGGTCATCCTGAAGGGTTTCGCTGCCCCAGCCCGGGGAGGCGCGGGTTGCCGGCTCACCCCGTTTGATCTGCGTCTCGGCCGCGAGCTGAAGCCACGCGGTCTCGGTGGCTGTGGCAGGGTGCCTGACTTCCTGACATTCGCTTCGGAATCGGCCGAGCAGCTCTGGAAGAGCGTGGAAGACCAGCTCCACACCGCCATTGGGGCCGCCCGGGCCGGGCACCTGCATGATCAGGATGCACATGCTGAAGCCATCAAGGACGGCATCGCCCTGCATCTAGTACGGAGCCTGCGCTACCTGGAGATGCATCGGGCCATCGTGGTGCAGAGCATCGAGGACGTGCGCCGGGAGGCTGTGCACTCCAGGAGGGCGATGTTGCAGGCCGAGTTCCACCGCCGCTACGGGCTGCTGGCAGCAGGGCCAGAGGCCCTGGCCGCGATGTTGGACGAGCCTATCTCAAAATGGCGTGCCTTGGACACGCGCGGTGCCACTGTACGGGTGAGCATGGAGGCGATGTTTCGCCGCGTGCGCGCAGCTCTTCGCCCCCTGGCCGTCGAGGTCTGGCATGTCCCAATCGGTTATGAGCTGCTGATCTCAGACTCGCCCGCCTTCACCTTTCGGTACCTCGACGAAAACACGAGCATCGAGCCAAACCTCGCCATTGGCGACTCCCATGGAATCGCCCTGCCCCTCGCCCGGGATTGCCTGGTGGCAATCGGTCCAGAGGCCAAGGATGGCGAACTGTTGCCTGACCAGGTCTCTCTCTTTAATCAACTGCAGGTCACAGTAGGCCATCGGTACGCCTACTACCGGCCAGGAAGTGGGCTGAAGGCGTTCGTGCAAACGATGCTGTGACCACGTGGACGGGGAGAGAATCACGATGCCGCAGGTCAGGTGCCGTAGCGGTCTGGGCCGTGCTGTGGTTTGTCGACGTGGACCAGCACCGGGAAGCCATCTGATAGGGCTGCTCTCATGAATCGACCAATCCCAACCCGTCTGGCTGTACTCGCCGTGGTAGTGGTCGGCTTTGCCATACGCCTATTTTGCCGGCCCGCCAGACCTGCAACCGACCGAGCCGTCCTCGGGCGTCGTCGGCAAGGCCGCGTCGACCCACGACACGATTTCGTCTGGCGGGATCAGCCTTGGCGATTTTTAGCGTCGTCGCCATCGTCTTCGCCGTGTACTGGGCATTCCAGCTGACGCGCGATGCAGGTATCCCTCCTGCCGCGGGAACCGCGCGCCTGCTGGTGCCCGGTAACCCATTTAACCCATCGGACAGGTTTCAGCTCAGCCTTGTCACAGATCAACCGAGACCCAGTATGTCGAGTACCACGTGACGGCTGGCTGTAACACCAAAGCGAAACGCGCTCTCTTGATGCTCTCCGGAAATGCCCGTCTACTGCACCCCAGGCTTGTTGCACGATCGGGTCTGATAACCGGGCGTACTGCGCACGTGGGTCAACCATGGTTCTCGTCTTCTCAGGCCGTGCAAGTGTTTGACATACAGCCAAAAACTATGCAGTGCCCCGCTGGCGTGCTGCCAAGTCAGCTAGGCACAGTTACCTCCCCGGAGGATTTGTACGCCGCTCCTTCGAGGACACAGCGGGCTCATCCCATGCGCTTCAACTGCCCCCTCGTCGGCGACGAGAAGAACATTGATACGGACATACCAGCCCTTGGCGCTTCTGGTCCTCGCCGCTTGGCCTCAGCGTCAGCGTCTACGCCGGGGGATTGCCGCTGTACGACCGGATTGACGTGGCTCGCCCCGCGCTTACTGGAACTGGTGACCTCTCGTGGGCAATCGAGTCGCAGCATGGCGTTCGTATCGCACCTGGCAGGTCGGCTTGGCCCTCTTCGGTCTGGTCTCGCTGCTCGGCCTGGTCCTGGCGATCTTCGAGCCGAGCTTGTTTGCCTCGTAGCCAGGCGTATTTCCACGTGCTGGGGGTGCATTCCCCGCTGCAAAGTAAGGGCGCCTACTGGCCCGGTCAGTTGCTTACTGCAGATCGGCCTCCATGTCCAGCCTTTCTCGCTGCACAATGATCTTGACCGAGTCCACGGCCATGAGCATGCAGCTGCGAGGAGGACGGGAGAGGTGCTGGCGACACGCATTCGCCTAACCGCGGGATAGGCGCGGGATGGCGACCTATGGCGAAAGGGCCAGAACCAGGCGTTCCCCACTTCAGAGAGCCAGGCCGAGACCAGGCAGATCCGGTCTTGAAAGCCGCTATTGATCAGGCTCACGGCTTCTGAGGTTGCCAGTACCGATCCCAGGGCCGCCTATCGCGCGGTATCCGGAAGCGCGGACGTGTATAACGCGGTGGAGGCGGGCCGCTTCACGTGCGCGTTCGGCGCCTGCCTCCAACACAGCCGCCCTCCGTAAGCAGGCTATGTTGTCGTCGGGGTATGCCCGCTAGAAGCGCGGCCCTCGGCGTCTAGGTCGGCACGCTCGGCCGTAGTGGGTGACTCGACGTGGCTGCCGTGGCGGACGTATATGTCGCCGACACTGATGTGCGCCAATGAGCGGGTGACTCGGTAGGGGATGTGGGTGGGGTCGCGGAAGACTTCCAGGAGCCCGACCTCTCCGCCGTTCCACCGGACTGGTTGGTAGTGGATCTGCGGCGCGGGGCTCGCGTAGGCGTTGAGGATGTCCTCCAGCCGATCCTGGGTGACGGCCGGGTCGACGCTGTCGGTGAACTGGTGGGTGCTGTGATCGAACCCGATGACCAGCCATCGCCGCCCACTGGCCTTGGTCGTAGCGAGAGCGAGGACGTCGCGGACGAACTCGGCCTTCTCCTTGTCCCGCTTGAGGTTGACCTGGCGCTTGAACTCCACCGTGGTGGTTTCCCACTCAGGCACGAGATCGGCGACCAATTGCCGCAGAGCAGCCTGCGCGCCCTCGGTCGCGCGGACGATCCCCGCATAGGTCGGACGGGCGTCAATCCGTTGGCCGAGACCACCACGTTTGTCCAGCAGACCGGCTTTCTCCAGCTTGCGGGCGATATCGAACACCAGGTTGAAGTCGGGATTGGCCCAGCCGAGCGCCCCGGTAACCTGTTGCCAGGCGACGTACCGCAGCAGGGCGGCATCGGGGTGACGCTCCTCGCAAAGCCCCACGCAGGCCTGAAGGAACGTGAGCTGCTCGTTGTCGAGGTAGACGTCCATGATCTCTGGCCACAGCATCCGGAGGGACTCGGCGGCTACTTCTCTGCCAGCTTGAGTTAGCTCGATCGAATTCCCGCGGCGGCTAGTGAGCCCGAGGCATTCAAGGTCCCGCACGGCGTCACGGAGTGCTTCCGCAACGGGTCCCGTGGCGGCCTGCTGGCCCACCAGCCTTTGCTGCAACTGCCACTCGGCTACGCCGACCGTCCTTGCCGCAGGGTCGGCAGCGACAGCGTCCACGAGACCCTTAAGGACCTGCTCCACCCAGTCGACGTACTTCACGGCGTCAATCATCTGGCATCGTCGGTTGTGCTCGGGCCATGGTGCCGACGAGCGCGACCAGCGGGCAGAGCATAGTTACCTAAGCGGAAAGGAGATTACCCACCGGACTCCCGAAGGGCCTTAACCATCGTCTCCAACGCGGCCCTGGACCCGGGGTCAAGGTCGGCGGGCTCAGGGGCGATGTACTCGATCATGATCATAATCATGAGAAATGCGGCGGCCGCGCCGGGGTCAGGAGTGACGCGCGGGTCCGACGTCGCGGCTATATACCCAGCCAGCTGGTAGGCGGCGGCGGTGGCATCGTTTCGGCTCACCGTCCCGATCGGGCCTCGGGCGTCCTCTGTATCCCAGCTCGACTGGCCAGCCGCCAGGCGCTGAGCGTAGCGGCGGAGCATGTTTCCATGGCGTGGGCGTCGCCTTCGACAGACGAAGGCTAATGCGAATCCATGGCCATGAGCGTAGCTCCTTGTGAGCATGAGACAGCCAAGACGATCTTTTCGTGCAGCCAAGAGGCCGGACGTACACGAACCGCGATGTCGCCCGCCACACGGCAGGAAACCGAGCCTGGCGCCGGCGCCGACACGAGCTGGCACCGGCGACGCCGCTCGCTCCGCCGGATGACCGCCGTTTCGCGTGCGAGTTACAGTACTAACCAGAACGTAAGTTTTTGGAGATTTCTGGTTATTTGTGATAAAATAGCCGTATGGCACGCAAGGGACGGCGCTCCAGTAATGATGAACGCATCGATGCGATTCGCCTGCTGGAACAAGGATATACCAAGGTGCAGGTGGCCCGGATTTTCAATGTCACCGAGTCGTCGGTTTACGGCTGGCAGAAAGCGTACCGCGAAGGCGGACTGGCAGCGCTATCGACGAAGATAGCGTCAGGCCGGAAAAGACTGCTGGCCGATAAGCAGATGCTGGAGCTGTCCGGGTATCTCCGCCTGAACCCTCGCCAGCTCGAGTTCGATTTCGGCCTGTGGACCAGGAAGCTGGTCCGCGAGCTGATCAGGGCGAGATTCAGGATCGATTACTCGGAACAGAACGTCGGCCGGATCCTGAAGATGCTCGGCTTCTCCCGCAGCGTCCGGTGTACCAGGCACTGGAGCGGGATGAGGGAAAACGGCGGAAATGGATGGAGGAAACATTTCCGGCCATTAAGGAACGCGCCGAGACGGAGGGGGCGAAGATCTTCTTCGCAGATGAGGCTGGGTGCCGGACCGATCACCACTCCGGGACGACGTGGTCGCCCGTTGGCCAGACCCCGGTCGTGAGAAACCTCGGGAAACACGAGTCAATCGGCATGGCATCGGCCATAAGCATGCGCGGTGCAATGTTCTGGATGACCTTCGACGGATCCATGAACTCGGCGCTTTTCACGGAGTTTCTGGATCTCCTCATCCACGACATCGACGGCAAAATCTTTCTCATCGTGGACAACGTCAGATATCACACATCTAAAGAGACCGGCGAATGGGTGAAAGAGCGCAAGGATCGCATCGAGCTGTTCTTCCTGCCGTCTTACTCCCCTGACCTCAACCCGGACGAATGGGTCTGGAAAAACGTGAAGAATGACCATGTAACCCGCGAGGTCCCGCAGCGGCCCGGCCACCTCTTTGAAATCGCCAGGCGAGCGCTCCGCACGCTTCATGCCGCCCCGGCGAAAATCCGGGCATTCTTCGCCGACCCTCACCTCGCCTATATCCGTCGCGCCTACGCCTAAAACGAGAAGAACCTCCAAAAACCTAATTTCGCCTTAGTAGTGTGCTCGCCCTGCTCGCCGGTCGCCGAGCGTGACCGCCAGCGACCTGAGCAGACGTGCGAGGTCGAGTTGCGTTTGGCTGCCCATCCCGGCGAGGAGGCGTTTTTCGTTGGCGAGGTGCTCGGGGAGGGATGGCCTCGACCAGGGCTTTGCCGTCGGCGGTGAGCGAGACGAGCCGCGAGCGCCGGTCGGGTCAGCGTCGGCTCGCGGCTGATCAGCCCCGCGCTGCTCGAGCGTGCCCAGGCGCCTGGTCATGCCGCCGCTGGTGACCAGGAGCGACCTGCTGAGCTCGGTGGGCGAGAGCCGGTAGGGCTGCGGTGGCCGCGCGATCGGATGGTCAGTCGCCGTGGTGGCCGCGACCGTGACCGTGCCCCTTGCCGTGCCCGTGGGGCTGGAGCGCTGCGGTCACGACGATCGTGCTGCCGGTCGGCACCTGGCCGTCGGGCCGGGCGGTCAGGACCGTGCCGGGGGGCTGGAGGTCGCTTGGCTGCCACAGCACGCGGACGGTCAGGCCGAGCTGGCGCAGCTGCCTGCGCACGGTCGCGACGGGCTGCCCGGCCAGCGAGCCGC
>Ga0137372_10007840_pt1 | contig 10321 bp, 7 predicted proteins | sample SagtaG_6_FD_104911 | JGI IMG/M metagenome (GOLD analysis project Ga0137372, IMG submission 104911) | Vadose zone soil microbial communities from Sagehorn Ranch, Mendocino, California, USA - Sage1_R_60_16 metaG | ecosystem: Environmental > Terrestrial > Soil > Vadose zone | place: USA: California...
CGCCCCCAGGTCGAGTTGACCAAGGTGATCGCCGGTCGTCCGCTGGAACAGGGCCTTGCGGAGTTGGTCACCTATCTGTCGCTGACGGATGCCATGTTCGAGGTGCTCTTCGACGAGGATCATCGTGACGAGGTGCGATGGTTGGACCCCGACGGAGTGGGCCGGCGGGCCTCGATTCCGAGGGTCGTCTTCACCCGTAGCGCCGAAGCAGGGAGGAGCCTGGCATGAGCGGCACGGGTGCGGTACCGGGGTCCGCCGCCGACCTGTCGCAGGCGGTTACCCATCTGATGAAGGGTGTGGTCTACCGCGACAGCCATGAGGTGCCATGGCAGCATCTGATGCAGTTGCAGTCCCAGGTCCGCGACTATGTGGCGGTCATCGGTCTTCTCGTGGTCATCGACGAGGCCGAGGGTTACGCCTACCTGCGGTCGCGGCCCGACGACGAGGAAGACGAGCAGGCGCCGATCCCGAGACTGATTGCCCGCCGCCAACTGTCGTTGCATGTCAGCCTGCTCCTCGCCTTGCTCCGCAAGAAACTCGCCGAGTTCGACGCCAACGCCGCCGACACCCGCATGGTCCTGACCCGGCAACAGATCATCGACATGCTCGTGGTGTTCCTGCCCGCCACCAACACCGACGCCAGGATCATCGACCAGATCGACAGCCATATCGCCAAGGCGGTGGAGCTGGGCTTCCTGCGCCGCGTCAACGATGGCGACGGCGTCTACGAAGTGCGGCGCATCCTCAAGGCCTTCGTTGACGCGCAGTGGCTGGCCGACTTGGACCAGCGGTTGGCGGAGTACGCGGCACAGTTCACCGGCCGGGACGAAAAGAGCGAGATGTGACTACGGAGCTGATCGACGTCGGACCCGATGGTCACGACGCTCGTGCGGGCTTCCGCCTGCTACAGCTGGAGGTACGCAACTGGGGCACGTTCGACCATCGGGTCTGGACGCTGGCCCTGAGTGGCGCCAGCGGGCTGCTCACCGGCGATATCGGGTCCGGGAAGTCCACCCTGGTCGATGCGGTGACCACGCTGCTGCTGCCGGCGAACAAGATCTCCTACAACAAGGCGGCCGGAGCGGAGACCCGGGAGCGCAGCCTGCGGTCGTACGTGTTGGGTTTCTACAAGTCCGAACGCAACGAGCTGACCGGCGTGTCCCGGCCGGTCGCGCTGCGCCAGGGCAGCTGCTACTCGGTGATCCTCGGGGTGTTCGGCAACCGCGCGTCCGGTTCCACGGTGACGGTCGCTCAGGTGTTTTGGCTACACGACGGCAACCAGGGGCAGCCCGAACGCCTCTACGTCGTGGCCGACGCCGGCCTGAGTGTCGATGCCGACTTCTCCAATTTCGGCAGCGAGATCAGCCAGCTCCGTAAACGGCTGCGGCAGTCCGGCGCGAAGGTCTACGACCATTTCCCGGAGTACGGCAAGGACTACCGTCGCCGCTTGGGTATCGGTTCGGACCAGGCGATGGACCTGTTCCACCAGACCGTTTCCATGAAGGCGGTCGAGAACCTCAACGCCTTCGTCCGCAACCACATGCTGGAGCCGTTCGACGCCGACGCATGGATCGGGCAGCTCGTCGCGCATTTCGACGACCTCACCCGGGCCCACGAGGCGGTACAGACGGCCCGCGAACAGCTCGCCGCGCTCGAGCCGCTTCTCGCCAGCTGCGATGAGTTCGCGACCTTCGGCGAGCAGATCGACGCGCTGGAGCGCCAACGGGCGGCGTTGCCGTACTTCTGCGCGCAGGGCCGGGCGGACCTGCTCACCGGGGAGATCATCAAGCACCGCGCCGCCGTGACGTCGATCGAGAGTCAACTGGCCAAGATGGAGCGGGAGCTGAAGGACCTGAACCGCAAGAGCCGCCAGCTCGAGGTGGAGCGGGCCGGCTACGGCGGCGACCGGATCGCCGAGATCGAGCGGGAGGTCAGCGAGGCCAACACCATTCGGGATCGGCGTCGCGAGCGCTTCGACCGATTCAACACGCTGCTCGCCCAGGCCGGTCTGGCCGCGGTGGAGACCGCCGAGCAGTTCTCCGCCCGTCTGCCGGCGGTGGCCGGCGAGGCGGCTCGTAGCGACGCGGAACGCGCTGAGCTGCAGAACCGGCTCACCGACGCCCTGGTGGAGGTGAGGGCGCTGGATGGCCAGCTCACCGAGCTGAATGCCGAACTGCGCAGCCTGCAGGCACGACGCAGCAACATTCCCCGGCGAAGCCTGGAGCTGCGGGAGTGGCTGTGCAGGGAGCTTGGCCTGCCCGAGGCATCGCTGCCCTTCGCCGGTGAGCTCATCCAGGTACGCGATGACACCCTGGAATGGGAGGGCGCGGCGGAGCGGGTACTGCGCGGCTTCGGCCTGTCCCTGCTCGTCCCGAACGACCACTACTCCGCGGTGTCGGACTGGATCGACGCCCATCACCTCGGCACCCGACTGGTGTACTACCGGGTCCCCGCCCGGATCAACACGCCCTACGGCGCACCGGACCGCAGCCCGCAGAGCCTATTCGCCAGGCTGGAGGTCCGCGAAGGTCCGTTCCGGGTCTGGCTGGAGGCGGAGCTGAGCCGCCGGGCGGCCTACGACTGCGTCGAGACGATGGCCGAGTTCCGGCGCGCCGACCGCGCCGTCACCCGGACCGGACAGATCAAGGGCACCGGCGGACGGCACGAGAAGGACGACCGCACCCGCATCGACGACCGCAGCTCTTACGTGCTCGGTTGGAGCAACGAGCAGAAGGTCGCCGCCCTCCTCAAGGACGGCACCGAACTCACCGCACGCCACAACCGCCGCAAGTCCGAGGCCAAGAAGCTGGAAGACACCGTCAATGAGGTTGCCCAGCGCGACCAGATCCTCGCCAAGCTCGCCGAGTTCAGCGACTTCACCGACTTGGACTGGCAGTGGATGGTGTTCCGTATCGCGGACCTCGAGCGGGAACGGCGCGCGATCGAGGCCTCCTGCGACGATCTCCAGCGCATCGCCGCGGAACTCGAGCAGACCGCCACGAGCATCGGCGAGGCCGAGCGGGAACGATCCCGCCTCCAGACCGACCTCGGATCAACCGGGCGGGACCTGCAACAGGCCGAGGACGGGCTCGAGCAGGCCCAGGCCACACTCGTCGCGCCCGGCCTGGCCGCCGCGCGGGAGCACTTCGACCAGCTCGCCGCCGTCATCGGCCAGGACCGACCGGGGACTCCGCAGGAGTACGACCGGCTCGAAGCCGCCACGGAGAGACGCCTCACCGCCCGGCGAGAATCCCTCGCGAAACGCCAGCAGGCGGCCGCCACTCAGGCGGTCGGGCAGATGGTCGACTTCCGGCGCAGCTATTCGCAGCTGACCACGGACATGGACGACTCGATGCAGTCAGCGCGCGAGTACCGGGCATTGCGGGACCGGATCGTCACCGACGATCTGCCCCGCTTCGAGGATGAGTTCAAGCGGTACCTCAACACCAACACGATCCGCGACATCGCGACCTTCCACTCGCAGCTCACCAAACAGAGTGAGCTGATCAAGGACCGGATCGACACCATCAACGGCTCGCTCGTGGACATCGACTACAACCCCGGCCGGTACATCCGGCTCGAAGGCAGCCGCAACCCGAGCACCGATATCCGCGACTTCACCGCCGACCTGCGCGCCTGCACCGACGACTCGCTGTCCGCCGACGACTCCGAGCAGTACTCCGAGCAGAAGTTCCTGCAGGTCAAACGGCTCGTCGAGCGGTTCAAAGGGCGGGAAGGACACACCGACATCGACCGGCAGTGGGCGCGGCGTGTCACTGACGTGCGCAACTGGTTCGTCTTCGCCGCCTCGGAGCGGTGGCGCGAGGACGACTCCGAATACGAGACGTACACCGACTCAGGTGGCAAGTCCGGCGGCCAGAAGGAGAAACTCGCCTACACCATCCTCGCCGCGTCCCTGGCCTACCAGTTCAGGCTGGACGGATCGGCCGCAGCGACGCGGACGTTCCGGTTCGTCGTCATCGACGAGGCGTTCGGCCGCGGCTCGGAAGACTCGGCCCGCTTCGCCTTGCGGCTGTTCCACCGCCTCGGCCTGCAACTGCTGATCGTCACCCCGCTGCAAAAGATCCACGTCATCGAACCGTTCGTTTCCGCCGTGGGGTTCGTGGACAACCCGGCCGGCAACTTCTCCCGACTGCAGAGCCTGACCATCGAGGAGTACCGGGCACGCCGGCAGATCCACCTCTACCAGCGCGTTGCCCTCAGCGAGCCGAGCGCGACCTGACATGGCCGTACGCAACACCGGCCACGGACCGTGGACCACACCGGCTGACATCATCGGCGCCGTGCGCCGACGCTGGGAACGCGGCGACTTCCTGACCGCGCTCGCCACCGACGCGCCGTGGGAGCCCGTCGCACTACCCATCCGAGGCCCGTCAGCCGGCGAAATCGCCGCCGACTTCGCCGCCGTCCGGGACTGGACCGACCGGTGGAGGAGCGGCCAGGCGCGGCTGCTTCGCCTCGAATACCGCACCGTGGGCGGGAGGCACTTCGGCACCAACCAGATCCCGTGCCGGGCCTGGATCGATGACGCGACACGGCTGTGGACCCTGATCAACGCGACGAGTCAGGCGCGACGCTTCACCGACCTGGTCCGCTACACCCGCCAACACGCCCCGGCCCTGGTCGAGTGGATGGCCGCCCAGCCCCAAAGGGTCCTCGCCAACGAACAGATCTGGCCCGCGCTGATCACAACCGTGCTATGGATCGACGCCAACGCCAGCCCGCACACCTACCTGAGACAGATCGACGTGCCGGGTGTCGACACCAAATTCGTCGAGGAGCACCGGACAATCCTGGCCAGCCTCCTGGACCACCACCTGTCCGACGGGCGCGTCGACCACGGCCGGCCGCCCTCGGACTTCGCCGGACGGTACCGGTTCCGCAGGAAACCCAGCTACGTACGGCTACGCTGCCTCGACCCGGCCGGGCACCTGCACATTCCCTACAGCGAACTGACAGTCCGCGTTGACGAGCTCGCCGAGAACCCGCCGCCGGCCACGATGGTGTACGTCGTCGAAAACGAGATCACCTACCTGGCGTTCCCTACCGCACCCGACGCCGTCGTGATCCTCGGCGGGGGCTACGCACTGTCCGCCCTCCAACCGCTGCGGTGGCTACACGACCGGCAACTGATCTACTGGGGCGACATCGACACGCACGGCTTCACCATCCTCAACCGGCTTCGGCAGGCCTTCCCCCACACCCGTTCCATGCTCATGGACCGGGCCACCCTGCTCGCCCACGAAACACAGTGGGTCCGCGAACCAACCCCGGCAACCGGCCCGCTTCCCGCGCTGGACCCTCAGGAGGCTGCGCTCTACCTGGATCTCGTCGAAGACGCCCTCGGACCGTCGGTACGCCTGGAACAGGAGCGAGTCTCCTACCGCGCCATAACCGAGGCGACAGCGCCGTGAAACAAGCTCACGGAGGGCGCTCAGACGGGGTTCAGCTGGTCTATCTCCAAGCCCCGACCGGCGCTGTCACAATGCGACGGTCGGGTGGATCGCCGGTACTGGCGGGACCGGCGACGGCATCGGCTGCGCCGCTCGCGCGTGGACACGCCACCGCAGCGATCGAACCAGGCGCTGACCGCAGGTCCCTCGAGGCTTCCTCGATAGCGGTCGCCGGTGTCCCATGACTGTCGGACGCCTGGCCTGCCTGCTCGACGGCCGCGCCTTGACCGCTGTCGACATCACCATCGTGTCCAGGGGCCCGGTGCGCGGTCGGCGCGCCAGGGAAACCTTGCTGCCCATTTTCTCCCGACTCAGTCCGTTACGTCGATCCCGTCGTGGTCGCCTGCGTTGCAGGCTCGACGCCGACGAGTTCCCTGGTCAGGAGGCATTGATGGGCGAGGTTGGCGTGGTCTTCAAGCGATGCGGGTGCAGGAACCCGGTGAACGGCAGGCGGTTGGACCGCGGCTGCCCGCGGTCGGACGAGCCGGCCCATGGCTCGTGGTATTTCGCCTGTTCGGCGCCGAACGTGTTCGGCCGGGCCGAGCGGATGCGCCGGGGCGGGTACCCGTCACGGACAGCGGCGGTGCGAGCGCGGGACGCGTGGCTGGCCCAGAACGATGAGGCACGTACTGGTCGGGCGTGGACTGTGGCGCGGTGGCTGCGGTACTGGCTGTCGACCCGGGTCGGCATCCGCCCGACAACGCGGCTCTCGCACGCCGGCTACATCGAGCAGTTCCTGATCCCGCAGCTGGGCAACGTCCGGCTGGCAGACCTGAGCACCCGACAGCTTGCCGCCGCGTTCGCCCAGATCGCTCTAGCGCGCAACAGGTTCGATCGCCGCGGTGTGGGTCCTCGGCGTGGTCGCCGGGATCCGGCTGCTGCCCAGCCTGGCCAACGTGACCAGGACCAGCAACTCCCAGTTCCTGCCGGCCGGCGCACCCAGCCAGCACGCGGCCGGGCTAGCCGCACCGTTCCAAGGCAAGGACGCCGCCGCCACCGCGGTCATCATCGCCGCCCGCCCCGACGGGCCGCTGACCCCAGCCGACAACGCCGCCATAGACCGGGTCGAGGCCGCCGCCCAGGTACCGGGTGTCACGCAGGTACGCGACCAGGGCACCTCCGCCGACGGCCGGGCCCGCAAGGCACTGGTCGTGACCGACCCGGCGACCGAGCCCGACCCGGGGCAGAACCCGCCGGTGGTCAACGGGATCCGCGCCGCGTTCACCCAGGCCGGCGCCCCGGCCGGGCTGGTCCTGCACCTGGCCGGGCCGCTGGCGCAATCCACCGACGCCGCCACCGCCTCGGCGCAGACCGGGAACAACATCCGCAAGTTCACCCTGCTGTTCGTCATCGTGCTGCTGTTCGTCGTGTACCGGGCGCTGCTGGCCCCGCTGGTCACCCTGGTCCCGGCGGTGCTGTCGCTGCTGCTGGCCGGCCCGCTGATCGCCCAGGCCGGCAAGGCCGGCATGCCGGTGTCCACCGCCACCCAGCAACTGCTGGTCGTGCTGCTGCTGGGCGCCGGCACCGACTACGGGCTGTTCCTGGTGTTCCGCATCCGGGAGGAGATCCGCCGCGGCCTGGCGCCCCGAGAAGCCCTGGTCGCGGCGATGGGTCGGGTCGGCGCGTCGATCACGTTCTCCGCGCTGACCGTGATCGCGGCGCTGGCCTGCCTCGCCCTGGCCTCCTTCCCGCTCTACCGCGGGCTGGGCCCGGCCCTGGCCATCGGCCTAGCCGTCATGCTGGCCGCCGCCCTCACCCTGCTGCCCGCCCTGCTCGCCATCGCCGGCCGGGCCGTGTTCTGGCCCACCCGCCCGGCGGTCGGGCAGCAGACCACCGGCGGCTGGGGACGCCTCGCCGCCCGCGTCGTGCGCCACCCGGTACCCGTACTGATCGCCGGGCTGCTGCTGTTCGGAGCGCTGGCGGCCGGGTTGACCGGCTACACCGCCGACGGGTTCACCAACGCCGCCACCCCCGCTGGTACCGACTCCGCCGCCGGCACCAGCCTGCTCGCCGCGCACTACCCCACCGCCAACAGGCCCGACAGCCTGCTGCTGCACTTCCCCACCCCGATCTGGGACCACCCCACCAGCCTGCGCACCGCCGGGCAGCAACTGTCTTCGAAACCGGGCCTGCGCATCGTCGCCGGACCGCTGGACCCCGGCGGCACACCACTGTCCGCCGACGACCTGGCCAGCCTGCACACCCGACTCGGCCCCGCCCAGACCCTGCCCGCCACCCCACCGCCCGGCACACCCGTACCGGCGAGCATCTACCAGGCCTACCGGGCCACCGCCCAGTTCATCACCGCCGACGGGCACACCGTGCAGTTCACCGCCCTACCCACCGCCGCCACGCCCGGCAGCCACGCCGCGATCGCCGCGATCCCCACCCTACGTACCACCCTGACCGACGTGGCCCGGGCCGCCGACGCCGACGACAGCGGCATCGCCGGGCCCGACGCCGCCGCCTACGACATCGGCCACGACTCCACCACCGACCTCTACCTCATCGTGCCGCTCGTGCTCGCGGTCATCGGCGTCCTACTCGCCGCGCTGCTACGCAGCCTGACCGCCCCGCTCTACCTGATCGCCACCGTCGGGCTGTCCTACCTCGCCGCCCTCGGCTTCGCCGTCATCGCCTTCACCCACCTCGGCCACGACGACGGCATCATCTTCCTCATCCCGATCCTGCTGTTCGTCTTCGCCATGGCGCTGGGCTCGGACTACAACATCCTGCTCATGAGCCGCATCCGCGAAGAAGCCCACACCCACCCACTACCCGAGGCCCTGACCCGCGCCATCGCCCACACCGGCGGCAGCATCACCTCCGCCGGACTCATCCTCGCCGGCACCTTCACCGTCCTCGCCGTAGCCGGCAACAACCCGCAGGCCCGCCAACTCGGCTACACCATCGCCTTCGCCGTCCTGCTCGACACCTTCTTCGTCCGCACCCTGCTCGTCCCCTCCACCGCCGCCCTACTCGGCCGCTGGAACTGGTGGCCCTCCGCCCTGTCCCGCGGCCCGGCCGACCCCACCCCCACCGCCCCGCCCGATCCCGCCGCCGGCCTTACGGCCGGCGCAGCGGGCGATCCCATCCGGCCGGCGACGACGGGAGGCACGCCGTGACCCCGCCCCACAATCCCAGCACGGACCGAACCACTACACCCGAGCCGCCATCGGACGAAGACCACCGTGGGGTGGTCGGAAACGAGCGGCTGACCGCTCTGGCCGGCGCGCTACTCCTCGCATTGATCGCGGCCGAGACCGCCACCATCGGCAACATCCGCGCCCTAACGTCCGTGCACGTCGTCATCGGCGTCCTCCTGGCCGGGCCACTCACCGTCAAAACAGCCAGCATCGGCTGGCGGTTCATCCGCTACTACACCGGCCACCCCGCCTACCGGCACAAAGGCCCACCCCGCCCGCTGCAGCGCACGCTGTCCCCGCTCCTGCTCGTCTGCACCCTCATCGTGATCAGCAGCGGCACCGCACTCGTCACCACCACACCCGGCACCTACGGCCCGCTGTACGTCACCCACAAGGCCAGCTTCCTGGCCTGGGCGGTGCTCGCCGCCGCCCACCTGCTCGCCTACCTGCGGCGGGTACCTCGACTGATCGCCGACGACTGGCGGCCAGACCACGCCCAGCACCCGGCCGGACGCTGGCACCGCCTCACGATCAACCTCGCCGCCCTCACCGCCGCCGCGATCGCCGCCGTCCTCATCCCGCCCGCCTTCACCCCATGGACCCACCTCACCGACACGATCCACCGGTAGACCCGGCGACCAGACCTCCCACCACGAGACGGGCCACGCCACCGCCCGCCCCGTTCGGGACCCGGTCGCTCGCAGCCGCGCCCAGCCGCGGACGCCGGCATCCGTTCACACCGACAACCCCGCGGCCCTCGGACGAGGTCACCGCGTCTCGGCGGCGGCGACGAGGCGGGACAATCACCAGTCGGCGAGATGCTGCGACTGCGGCCAACTGTTGAACGCTGTTTGCGGCGGCCCGACACCACATCCCGTTCGATACCGCCGACTCGGGCTCCTGGCAAGCCGGCCGCCGTGTACAGGCGGCTCTCACCGACAACCCTTGGTCGTCGTAGGAGTTAGCCATCACGCGTCTCGGTAGCGCCCGCCCTCGACCGGGAGGACGATGGGCGGATGTGGACGGACGTGCCCAGCCAGGCAACCGGGACGGCCACCGACGCCCGACAAGTCGTCCAGGCTTCCCACCGCCTGGTCAGCGCTACCCGGACCACCACCGCCAGGCCCGCACCGGATCCGCCAGGTGGCGCAGAGCGCGTTCGGCCAGGCCACGCCAGGCGCGCGGCCATCAACAGACCGGGGAGGCAGCAGCACGATGAACATCTCGATCAGCCGCCACCAGATCCACGACGGGGTGGTCCGGCTTTGCGTCACAGGCGAGGTCGACCTGGCCACCAGCGACCTGCTCGCCGTGACCATCCACGACGCGATCACCGCCGGGCAGGTCCAGCGACTCGTCGTGGATCTGGACAAGGTCACCTTCCTGGACCCCGCCGGCGTGGCCGCCCTGGTCGCCGGCCATCGCCTCGCGGCCGAACACGGCGTCACCTACCTCGTGACCCAGCCACCCGATCAGGTCGGCCCGACGGCGGACATCACCGGCGTGCCGTCCGCCCTCCAGTAGCGCCGTGATCGACAACGCGACCTGGACGGTGGCGGGCCAGCGCAGGACCCCGACCTACGCAGTTGGACCGGCTCTCACCGAGGAACCGGCTTGCATGCCTGGTAGCCGACCGCTGCGCGACCGACCTCACCATTGAGGGACCCGAGCGGGCGTGGCCAGCCATGGGGTGTGTTCTAG
>Ga0137372_10007848_pt1 | contig 10313 bp, 9 predicted proteins | sample SagtaG_6_FD_104911 | JGI IMG/M metagenome (GOLD analysis project Ga0137372, IMG submission 104911) | Vadose zone soil microbial communities from Sagehorn Ranch, Mendocino, California, USA - Sage1_R_60_16 metaG | ecosystem: Environmental > Terrestrial > Soil > Vadose zone | place: USA: California...
CCCGAAAAATGTGAGGGTGGAAATGGCAACAGATGAGGGTGTGTCCATTTATGAGTATGCGCCAGGGAGTACAGGCGCAAACGCCTATGCCAGTCTGGTAGCGGAGTTCATCGGGCGCAGCGAGGGGGTGAATCGTGGCTAAGTCGTCAGAAAATCCACTGTTAGGAAAGAATATTCCACCGCCACCGCCAACTGCTACGAGCGGTTCTGTTGTTCCACCAGGTCCAACTATGGAGGCGGAGAACGGTAACAGGGTAAAAGAGCATTCCGGTACAACGGTAGATGGTGAGGGGAAAGAGCACGCTACCGTTGAGCTAAGTTTGTACCTACGGCCTTCCCAGGATGACAAGCTAGAAGAGTTGCGCCGCGCCTATAAGCAGCGAACGAAGAAGAAGATTAGTGCGAATGAAGTGATGAGACGCCTGATTGAGCAGGCGACGGTGGAGCAGATTATCCAGCCATAAAATTATAATCATAAAATCATGGCTTGCTAATTTGCGGAAACGCGCGTTTCCCTGATTCCATTGTGGTGAAATGGCCGGTATCGCAAGGTATCGGCTTTTCGTGTGTATGGAATTGGCAATGGGCGCGGGTTGCAGCGCCCGCTCCACAGGCCCGCATCGAATGGTTTAGGTACTGAAATCAGTGCTTATCAGCAATCGGTACCAGGGAAGCCGCGCTGCACTCAATTGCATCATGAGGAAATGCGCTAGCTAACAAGGACGAGCTGAGGCCAGTTAACAAGCTTTCTCCATAGCAAGCCATAGAATTATCATCATAAATTTATAACTTGCTGCCAATTTCATTATGATGCACTGTCACGGAAATTGCCGCTCTACCTGTCACGGAAATACTGCCATCGGGGGTGCGCCAAGAATTTTTGCAAAGGGAATTGTCCAGGTAAAAGGGAAGTGGTAAGATAGAGCCATCTGGAAGAAGGAGGAAGAAAGGAAAGATGATGGAACCATCTGAACAGGATACAATAAAAAGCCTACTAGAAGAAACAAGACCTCCTCAGAACTCAGAGAAAATACGAGTTCTAAAGAGAAAGTGCGATTATAAATATACGTACTTACCAGTACTTCAGGATACAGTGAATCTTAACCAAGATGAGAAGCGAAAAACTCTTTTGGATCTGTATAAAGAAATAAATACTAATTGGCGTACCTTAGCCGACATTCGTTTCAAGCTTCTGGGTCTGTTGCCCACTATTTCGATAGTTGCCATAATCGCACTATTTACTGGAGCTGGTGGTCATCTGACACCATTCCTACAGAGTATAGTATCTTTGTTAGGGTTTGCCGTAACAATAGGTATATTCATGTACGATATGCGAAACTCTCAGCTTTATGACTATCTTATTAGTCGTAGTCGTAGAATCGAGTTCGAGTTGGGTATTCACACAGGCCAACATCTCGGTCGTCCAAAAGCAAGGTGGTTCGTGATAAAACATGATGTGGCAACTGGGATAATTTACATAGCTACGATCATCAGTTGGGTTGTAGTAATCCTTGCAGTCAACCCAATCTTTGGCTGGATTGCAGCGTTTGTTGCATTCGTTTCTATCATTGTTTGGATTGCATTGCTTATAATCGGGTGACAATACGGCAAACAAAGCTAGGAAACTAATCCCTTTCTCTCAAGAAACGAACGAATATGAGACACCTCATCCACAGAGAATGATATCGATTCCACTCTGGGAATGATATGATTTCCCCCTTTGGCGCACCCCTTTCATGTCATGACACCAGCGCTTGTCGCTTACGGTGCGCACGTTGACGACAACGATCAGAGCAATACTGCCTGCTTCGACCTCCAATTGATTGCAGCAGGGCAGCTCCACAGGGGCAAGCTTCTCTCCACACCCTGTCTGATCTTTGAGGCGAACAGTTCACATGCTTTGTATCGTGATGAGCGGAAGGGCGGTAGGAGTTGGGTAGCGGTGCCGCAGGCACTGGAGGAAGAGGCGTAACAGGAGCATGTATCTCCTGAAAGGCTGGTTGAGAAGGCTGTGTGGAACAGGATATCCATTTTGCCTCTCGTTCGCGTTGTGCGCGTTTGCGAGCACGGCTAGCACAACGGTCAGAACAGTACTGCCTGCTTCGACCAAGTCCTTTTGATTGCACTATGGGGGTTCCACATATGCAACCTTGCACGCCCACCTCACTTTTAGTTTGATGGGAAGAATTCTGTTCACTCCGCGAAGTATCGCGGTGAGTCTCTCGAATTCTTGGACGGTGAGCAGAAGGACGAGAGGAACTGGGCGGTGGTGCCGTAGGCTCAGAAGAAGGAGGAGATATTCCCTCAGATGCAGCAGATTGGGGAGGGGAGGACATTTGGGAGAGATTGCCAAGAGAGAGGAAAGCCTGCGCCCGTCGCTCTGTCCGAGTCTTCCGACGAAGTGCTTGCTGCCGCTGCTGTTCCTTGAGAGCTTTTTGCCACATTTCTTTCCAACGGTCATTACAGACAGCATTGCGTAATGCGAGCATGGGGTTGACATTGTTTCGTTCCCAATGCATCCCAGTCCCTTTGAGGCGAGCTTCAACCACGTTTTTGTTGGCGCTCTCTACCATGCCAGAACCCAGAGGCCAGCCCTGTTGTCGGAACTGAGGATACTGCATCAACGCCTCTCGGCTGCGCAGGTATTCCAGATGGGTGCTTCTGCCTTCCAGTTGGGCAGGGTCGTGGAAGTGCCGATCAGCTATGCATAGCAGGGGACGGGGACCTCGATGCTTGAGCACATGCAAGCACCGTTCGAGCATCTGGGGAGGGAAACGCATTCCTGCTTTCTCTAAGGCTTCCAGCAGTTGGCTGATGTGTTCTGCCGCATGCGGGAAATCCAGAATACGCACCGCGTCAGGCCGATACCTATCAATCAAGGTTTGCAGCCAGTCTGCCCCATCCATCACGGCACTGGCCTGCTTTGCCTCTCTCACCTTGCGGCGTCGCATCTCCCCTTCGGCCAGATCGATAAAGCTCGACGCATCCGCAAGCCGCGAAAAATACGAGAGATGACCAACATGGATCTCTCGTTCCCCGTCGGCGGTACGCTTCTCTTGTGGCTCACCAATGGCGAGGGTGCGTGTTTCTACCCACTGTTTCTTCACCAGAGAAACCATTGCGCCATCAGCGCTAAAGACGCACCGCTGCAGCGGTTGTTGATCTGTTGACTCGTGCGGACGAGGGGCGTCAGGTTCCGCGGTTTGCGCGACTTCCATGCAGGCTCCCATGCGCTCCGTGAGTCGGCGTGTCGTTTCCTCATTGATCTGCACAGAGAGGAGCACTTCGATCATCTGGGCGGCTTTGTCGAAGGGCATCCAACTGGCCAGATGCACCAGATGTTCCTGTTGACGTGGGGCGAGATTGCCTGGCAGTAACCCTAATTCCTCATCGAGGGGGAAAAAGACTTTCGCCACACTTGGGACAGGTTCCGTAGGTTCTACTCAGTGTCACATGTTGCCCTCCATTTCCTTGCAACGTCCGCTTTTGCTTGCCTCGTGCTTGAAGAGGGACGGCACAGGTGGGACACAACGCGGCGGGCATACCCTTCGTTTTTCCCCACTCTCGGCTCTCGCTCGCCTGGGCCGCATCTTGGAGGATCTGCGCCTCCAGTTCCATCATCCGCCTATGAACTTCATCTTCGATCTCGACAAACGTCGCTTTGGGATGCGCTCGCCGCCACTCTTTTATGTCTGTCAAGATCTCGACACTCTTTGCTCGCCAAGCTTGTTCGTCCATCTTTAGTCCTCTTTTTCCGTCGTCTTCCAGATGGCTCTATCTTACCACTTCCCTTTTACCTGGACAATTCCCTTTGCAAAAATTCTTGGCGCACCCTGCCATCGGTCACGGAAATAGACAAATTGGTACGAGAACCCCTTGTAATTTACGTACCAGTGATGTATACTTTACTTAACGACAAGATGTTATTGTAGTACAAGACAAGAGAGGAACTGGTGTTATGGCGAAGGTTTGGCTAGAGGAACGCCTCAGTGTTTTGCTCCCTGCTCTCTCCGCACTTGACACCGCTCAAGAGGCCGAGATAGCGCGCTTGTGTGAGGAAGAGATAGCAGCATGGCGAGACCGGCCAACGATGAAGAAGGTGGGCTCGTTGCGTCCAGTGATGACGGCCACGCGCAACGCGATCAAGCAGCTTCCTCTTACCGCTGACAATCGCTATAAAGATGCAAAGTCTGGACAATGGCAGCACATCGCGCTGAAATATATGAACTTTACCGATGAAGAATGGGCCGTGATGAATGCCATCAGCGATGAACAGTTTCAAGTCCGCCTGGAAAACCAGCAAGTGATCGATCATCCACAAGAGGTCGTGCAGCGTGCTGAAAAGTTGCTGCATAGTGATCGTTGGGATGACCTGGTAACGGGTTTAGCCGTGGTCACAGGGCGACGGTTGACCGAGATCCTCAAAACGGGCCGGTTTTTTCCGCGCAGCATGTACACCGTGATCTTTGACGGCCAACTCAAGCGCAAGGATATCGCCCTTGAGCCGTATGAAATCCCTGTCCTGGTGAATGCTGAACTGGTGCTGGCAGCGTGGCGCAAGTTGCGCAGCCTGGAAGATACGACGGGCCTGGACCATGAGCAGGTTGCGCAGAAGTACAGCCGCCAGGCGTCCGAAAATGCGGTCAGGCAGTTGACTGGACTCATTCCGCAGCGATCGACAAAAGAGGACTTGTATACCCACGCCTTTCGAGCGGTGTATGCAAGGCTAGCCGTGCTTCTGTTTTGCCCGATCGCCGTCAACGAGCTGGTGTATGTGAATGCCATCTTGGGCCAGTACCAGGCGCAAAACGAGACGCAGCAACGCGACTTTGCCACCACCGCGCACTACTTTGATTATCGCATCGGCGATGGCCAGGGCAACATCGACGGACGCCAGGGCATCCGATTGAGCGAGCCACATATTGACGTATTAGAAGTGTTCAACAAGATGAAAGGAGATCGAGCAGTGAGCGCAACTGAGACCCAGGAAGACACCCAGGAGCAGCCGATACTCTCGACTGAGCGCCGGAAAAGTCGAGGGTTGTTGACGGTGAAGCAGGCCACAGGTGATCTGGTGATGGATCTTATGGAGCAGCGCAATATGCGCCGCCATGACGAGATTGTTTCAGACCTGCTAGCCAACGATGCAACCGCGCATCAGATGTATGCCTTGCTGCAACCGTTCTCGGAGGAGCTGCACACCGATGGACCCATCGCCACACTGCAAGCCCTGGTGAATGCCTATCGCAATGGGGGAAGTGCACCGGCAGCCCCAGGTCTGACAGAACTGCTGCAAGATGTTGCGGGCGAGAAAGAGCCGGTCGAGTACCTAAAAGGGCTGGTTGAGCGAGACCGCAACTTTAAGGCGGCGATCGCGAACCGGCATGCTGGGACCGATTATGGCGCGCTCGCCATGGCTGAATTAGAGCGTATTAAGACGACGGAAGCGACCACGGAGCGGTTTCGTCGCGCAGTCGATGCGATCATTGCGCACAACCTTGCGCAAACGGACCCGTTGCACCAGTGGTATATCAATGCCGCCGCCGTCCGTGATCTGGTAGGTGGGCGCAACGATGCGGTCCAAGCCTACCTCGTTGTGCGCGAGAAGGAGATAGCTGAACATCACGAGCGGTTTAAGTTGACACCCAGGCAAAATCGTAAAAACATGAATATTGCCGATGAAATCACGGTACAGTAAGTTGTTAGCCGCCCTGGCCGGCGCGTTCCAACCAGGGCGAGAAAGAGGAAACGAAGACATGAGTGAGCAACCAGGACTGCATACCATGCAAGTCGCTCTAGCCCTGAGCCCAACGAATAAAGCGTGTACGACGACTCTTGATGGTGACATGTGTATCGTGCAGGAGCATGCATACGAACACTATCGTCTCTGGATTGTGTCACCGAAAGATATTCCTCTCTGGGCGGGCATGTTGAGCGAGCGTGACATTGATCGTATGCCCGAAAAATATCATGTCGATCCAGGTAAGCGGGTCTGGTCATCTCTGGGCATTGCGCCGGACTACCAGTCCATTGAAGCGGCCATTCAGGCCCTCGCTGGTGAGATGATGCATCTTCGTACCGAGTTGTTTATCATCAAAGATATGCTTCTAGAGAAGGCGTCGGAGAGCGAGCACTAACCACAATAGAGAGGCTGCTGCCCTGGTTGAGCAATCTCGCCAGGGCCTTTTTCTTGCCCAAGAGACGCGGCTCTCGGCAAGAGAAAGGCGTGCTAGTGGCATGGGAGTGGCATGATGGGAGCGCGTTGTTCTACAGGGGCTTCACAGGCGTATCCGCGCATTTACTAAGGGGTAAAAAGCAGATCCATACAAAGATTGCTTGTCGATGACTGAAATCGAATGAACGGTTTTTGCCGCGCTCTCAAGATTGGTCCAGTGCTGCGGCCTCAGTGTACCTGGACAAAGTTATTGACCTCAGAATCCTGCCTTCGACATAAATCTTGCCCCACTTTTTGCAGGTAGTACTTGTCTCATAGGGAAATCCACGACACATAAAACGCCTCAAAGTGCAGACCTGTTTGCATTCGACTCAGGTATGTGAAAGGCGCTTCCTCGCAGAAGTACTTGGCCACGATATCAGCCACAATGGACGCTTTTTGCGTCGAGATCTTCCGATTTCTGCCGAGATCGCGTCCACTACCAGCAACGCAGGATACTGACTCATGAGGGGGATACGTATTGTTGCTGTGATCGCTTGCGGGTAAATCGAGCAAATGATGCACTCCCGAGCTTGAACCATGCCTTGCGGGGCCTGTTTTTCCGCAATCGACGAGTGCAACAATATGTACTCCTCCCGTGAGTCAGTATCCAACGCAGAGGGTACTTGAGCAGGTTTCCATAGCTACTCCTTCAGAAAGTAGTCACTGACTGCCTTGGCGACTTCTCGTGGTGCTGTTCTTTCGATCCCGAAGTGGTCGAGTGTTGGAAATTCCTTTGTTTCAGAGTGCGGGAGTATCGCTGCAAGCCGCTCCATTGCCAGATTGACCGCTTTGCTCTTGCTTTTCCCGCCATACATGAGCAGGACGAGGGCCTCGATTTCTCGGTAGTGTTCATAACTACTGTCAAGCCGGGCAATTTCCCGCCATTCGCGCACATTTTCATGGAGGAGACTCAGCATCTGCCGAGACTGGGGAAAGCGGATGAAAAGCAGACGCCACCCCAGCTTCATCAGCCAGGGAGGCGTTTTGCTGAGAGGCGCAGGCGCGTCGGCGAGTGTGAACAAGACCAAGGCATCGAGGTCTTTGTTCTCGGCGAGCTTCTTCTCGTAGTCAGGCATCCAGGCCGTTGGCATGGACCCATCAATCGACACGCCGGGTTCGTACACGGCTATTTTGGTGAAGGCTTTGTTGTTGCGAGCCACTTCCAGGGCCACCAGTCCCCCGTAGCTGTGGCCAACGAGAAAAGACGCGCCAGTCTCGGCTCGCAAGGCGAGTACATCCTCACACTCTTTGACGATGCTGTAATCATCTCCCTGCGGGCCGCTCTCGCCTCGCCCGCGACGCTCGATGGTGTGGACCGTAAAATGCTCAGCCAAGGCGCGCGCGAAGGCGGCGTAGTCGGTAGCCATGGAGAGGATGCCGGGAATCACCAGAACCGATGGCCCATCTCCCATAGAGAGATAGCCAATCCTGGTCCCATCCTTGGAGAGCACGGTGTGGGTGGCACCTATGACGGTATTCGTGTGACTCTTGGTCATGATGGCTCCTTCTTCATTTTGGCAATGAGGGCTTGGTAGACCTGTTCGGTGAGTTTACGGGAGTGTTGAGCATCAACACCAGCGGCTCCCAGACACTCGTCAAAGTGCGAGTCCAGCAGGCATCTCTCTTTTGCTACCACCTCGCTTCCTTTCTCAAGGATAGAAGCTCCTGTTCACAAGCGCATCACAATCAGCGCCTCTTCTATCATAGATGTCTCACAGGATCGGAAAGCGAGAAGAGTGCGAAGACGATCCAAAGCGATTTTCGCAGCCTGTGGAATCACTTTAGCCACATCTGGCATCTTTTGCGTATCCCGTGGGCATATCTGGTCCAAATGACGCATATCCTGACCTACTAGTCCTTCTGAGATGAGAAGTAGACGCAGGAGAGCGTGCGGCAAAGAAGAATGGAACTCACGGTCAGGATATGCGTCTTGCTGAAATGGAGGTAAGAGAAGAGGATCAAGGCGCGAAGCCGCTTCAAGCGTATGCGCGGTCACTATATTGGTCAGTGATATGGCCAAGTATTACTTCGAGGTACACTCAGCATCGCGTCCCATCGTGCGCAAGAGGTGGGCATAGTTGGCTCGGATGCGTTGTGTATGAGGATGCTGTGGTCCCAGGGCACGCTCATAGATGGAGAGGGCACGCTGGTACAACGACGCCGCTTGCTCATACTGCTGTTGTTGCTCAGAGAGGACCGCTAGCCACCACATACTTTGGGCTGTGTCGGGGTGTTGTGGTCCTAGTTGCTGTTCACGGATAGTTAGGGCGCGCTGGTACAAGGGTTCGGCCTGCTCGTCCTTGCCCTGGTCGGAGTAGAGAGCGGCCAGATTGTTGAGGCTTTGGGCCGTGTCGGGGTGATGGGGTCCCAACTGCTGCTCGCTGATGGAGAGGGCGCGCTGGTACAAGGGCTCGGCCTGCTCATACTTCCCCTGGGCTCGGTAGAGTTCCGCCAGATTGTTGAGGCTGCTTGCCGTGTCGGGGTGCAGTGGTCCCACCTGCTGCTCGTAGATGGCCAGGGCGCGCAGGTACAACGGCTCGGCCTGCTCGTACTTCCCCTGGTTGAAGTAGAGAGCGGCCAGATTGTTGAGGCTGCTTGCCGTGTTGGGGTGCAGTGGTCCCAATTGTTGCTCGCTGATGGCCAGGGCGCGCAGGTATAACGGCTCGGCCTGCTCGTACTTCCCTTGATTGTTGTAGAGGTGCGCCAAGTTGTTAAGGCTTTGGGCTATACCGAGAGATTCGGCTCCTATCTGCTCCCGGATTGCTAACGCCTGCTCTAACAATGACTCTGCCTCTTCATACTGTGCACGTTCCTCCAGGTAATCTCCCATCTGATTGAGTAAGCGTGCTGCTTCTGGAAAGACCATCGATTCTTGCTCAATCCAGGTAGCACAAAGGAGAGCATGGGGTAGGAGTCGATCACACTGTGGCCAGGTCTGGTGTTCCACCTCTGGAAACGCGGCATTGACCGCTTGTACCGCTCGCTGGGACCACTGGTGTCTGTCGTGCTCATCCATCTGATCCTTGAGCACGGCCTGCACCAGTCGATGGACCGAGAGCGAAGGGGCTATCCCACTGCTTGCCTCTCGACGGAGCAGGGAATAGGCACGCAATGCCTCGATAGACTGATTGAGCAGGTAGGAGTCGGCTCCCACAGCAGCAAGCTGCGGGCCGAGATGCTCTGAGCCTTGTGTGACGACCTCTTCAGGAATGGCATCCGGGGCCAGGAATGCGCACAGCCGTAAGAGATCGGCGGCAGCGGGATTGTTTTGCTCGACTTGCGCAAAGGAGAGGGACCAGGTGGTGGTTACTGGCAAGGGGTGATCATCTACGAGCTGCCCACGACGCTCGGCCAGCAGATCGGCACGACGGCGCTGGTAGAGACGCTGGTACTCTGCTACGCTGCATCCCGTTTCTTCGGTATAGGCACCTGCCTGATCCAGAGCCAGCGGCAACCCGCCCACTTCTTCACAGATGGCACGTGCTACGCTTCGATCGTATTCAGGAGCCTGCTCAAAGGGTGCCTCAGCAGGGAGCAGATCAGCGCGGCGCAACAGAAAGAGTGCCCCCAACTCAGTTGACAGACTATCGACTTCTAGACGACGGGCAAAGCGACCCGTTGCCTGTGCGCGTGTGGTGAGCAATATCTGCCCGCCAAAGAGGGCGGCAGGAAGTCGCGGGCCAACGCGAGATCATCGGCATTATCCAGGATGAGGAGCCAGCCTGTATTGCCTTGGAGCCAGTTCTTGAGGGCGGCGATGACACGGGCACTCTCTTGCTCGTTCTTCTCAGGCAAGTTGAGCAGGGCCGCCATGGTGAGATAGGACGAGGTGAGGTTCTCACGGGTATCGGCCTGTGCCCACAGAACGGCCTGGTACTCTTGTCGAGAGCGATAGGCATACTCCAGAGCCAGTTGTGTCTTGCCGATGCCTCCCAGCCCAGTGATGGCCTGCGGTTGTGAGAGTGCCGTGGGCTGACCTGCATGCAGGGCCGTCGCCAGTTGTGTGAGCAGCTCCTCACGACCCGTAAAGAGCGGGTTTTGTGGGTAGGGGATATTCCAGATCGGTGGCAGGGAGCCAGGAAAGGCGGGACGCTCC
>Ga0137372_10007850_pt1 | contig 10311 bp, 6 predicted proteins | sample SagtaG_6_FD_104911 | JGI IMG/M metagenome (GOLD analysis project Ga0137372, IMG submission 104911) | Vadose zone soil microbial communities from Sagehorn Ranch, Mendocino, California, USA - Sage1_R_60_16 metaG | ecosystem: Environmental > Terrestrial > Soil > Vadose zone | place: USA: California...
ACGCCCCACGCGCCTTGCACCATGAATTGAATCAAGAATCCGCCCATTATGAGCAGCGCCGTGCTCGGTGCGAAAATCCAGAGCGGAATTAGCAGCATGCCACAGATCGCAGACAAGATGATGGCTCGGCGCCGGCCCCATTGTTGCGAGAAATGGCCGACCAGAGTTCCACCGCAAATCATTCCGATGGCATAAATGATTGCGATCTTGGATGTTTGATCGGGATCGAAACCGCGCTGCTTTTGCAAATAGGTTGCGTAGAGATCCTGGGTACCGTGCGACATGTAGTTGAACGCGGTCATGAGCAGCGCGGCATAGATGAACAAAGCGCCGTGTTGCCTAATGAAGATCGACATCTTGATTCGCGGGCGCTCACTGCGAACGCGGTTGCGTTGCCAGACCGGCGATTCGGGAACTCGCGCCCGGATATAAATGACCAAAAATGCCGGCAGCGCGCCCGCGACAAACAACCCGCGCCAGCCAAAGTGCGGAAAGACAATCCAATAAACCAGCGCCGCGAGCAGATAACCAGCAGCGTAGCCTTGTTGTAAGATTCCCGAGAAAAGTCCGCGCGTTTGCGTCGGCAGTGATTCCATCGCCAAGGAAGCGCCCAGGCCCCATTCGCCGCCCATTCCAATTCCGAACAACGCGCGAAGTACCAAAAAGACGGTGAAACTCGGCGCGAACGCAGTCAGCAATTCCATCACCGAATAAAAAATGATGTCGGCCATCAGCGGAATCCGCCGGCCGAATTTGTCGCCGAGCAAGCCAAAGATGAATGCGCCGAGCGGCCGCATCATCAACGTCAATGTAATCGCGAACGCGACCTTGGGGATGGTCTGTCCGAAATCATGGCCGATCGGAACAAGCACAAACGTGACCAGAAAGAAATCGAGCGCATCGAGCGCCCAACCGAGGAAGCAGGCGACAAACGTATTCCGCTGGTCGCGATTCAAGAGTTTGAAAAGGCGAACCGCCTCCATCTCGTCACTTGTAGCGGCCGTTGTCCTTAGCGGCAATTCGAAGTTCCCAAAGTGCGTGCTAGATTTTCCGCGTGCGCTATCTCGTCAAAGCAAAAGTAAAAACGGGCAAATCGCAGTCCCTGTTGCGGTCGATCAATGACGGGACGCTCGGCAAAGGTTTAATCGCCGGTCACGAGTACAATTATAATATGAACGAAGCGCGCTTGAATGACGACGGCGTCGCAACCTGGGTCGAAACCTGTTTTTGCGATCGGCCGCTCGCGGAAGAACGGCCTTATTGGGAGAAATACTTCGAACTTCTCAGCGTCAAGGACGCGCACTCGCGCCGAAATTGCCGGCACGAGAACGGCGCGGAGCCATGGGCGTGCTGCGAATGCGATTGCACGAAAAAGCTAGAAGCGAAATTGCGCGGTCTGGGCGCATCATTTCTCCAGACATTGCGTTTGAGGCCAAACGCGCTCTAAAAAACTCCAAGTTCCAACATCCAAGCTCCAAAGAATCTCCAATAATCAATTTTCAACCCGGAGATGGCTCTTTGGAGATTGGAACTTGAGGCTCCCCTGGGATTTGGAATCTTAAGACACATCTACGTATCATGATGCGTAGATTTGTTTCTTGATGTTGGCATAAAGACCGCTTAGTTCTTCGCCAACATGCCGACTAACGTTCATCCTTTCGAAGGCCTTTTGCGCGAGCGCATCATCGTGCTTGACGGCGCGATGGGCACGATGATCCAGCGCCGGAAATTGTCCGAACAGGACTATCGCGGAAAACGGTTTCACGATTGGAAGGCCAAAGATCTCAAAGGCTGTCTTGAATTACTAAACTTAACTCAGCCGCACATCGTCGAGGAAATTCACGCCCAGTACCTCGAAGCAGGCGCCGACACCATCGAAACCAACACTTTCAATGCGACCGCGATCGGGTTGCACGATTTTCTGTTTCAAAGCGAACCGACCAACGGCCGCAAGAATCAGGAATTCTTTCAGCGCGTCGTGGATGATGTCGATCTTCGCGCGCTCGTTCGCGAAATGAATCTGGCGGCCGCGACGATTGCGCGACGCGCTGCAGATCAATCAACCAAGCAAACCGGTATTCGCCGATTTGTCGGAGGATCGATTGGTCCCCTGCCCGTCACCGCCTCCATCTCACCAGATGTCGGTGATCCGGCATTTCGCGCGGTTACGTTCGATCAACTGTGCCAGGCTTATTTCGAGCAGATCAACGCGCTGGTGGAAAGAAATGTCGATCTTCTCATTGTCGAAACGATCTTTGATACGTTGAACGGTAAGGCGGCCCTCTTCGCTGTCGCCGATGTCTTCGAAAAAACCGGCAAAAAACTTCCGTTAATCGTTTCCGGAACGGTAACGGACAGAGCGGGCCGGACATTGAGCGGCCAAACGGTAGAAGCGTTTCTCGTCTCGATTGCGCACGCGAACCCGCTCATGGGCGGGTTGAATTGTTCACTCGGCCCGGACGAAATGAATCCGTTTATCGAAGAGCTCGCGCGCGCCGCTCCTTTTTACGTGAGCGCTTATCCGAACGCGGGTTTGCCCGATCCGCTTTCCGAAACCGGCTTTCCAGAAACGCCAGAAACACTCGCTCCAAAATTGAAACGCTGGGCCGAAAACGGCTGGCTCAATCTGGTTGGCGGTTGTTGCGGAACAACGCCCGATCACATTCGCGCGATCGCAAACGCAGTGCGCGACTGCAAGCCGCGCGAAGTTCCGGAGAGGGCACGGAACGATGCGCTACAACTGTCCGGTCTCGAACCATTGAACATTACGCCGGAGATGGGGCTCGTCGTGATCGGCGAGCGAACAAACATCACCGGCTCTCCAAAATTTTCGAACTTGATCTTGAACGGCGACTTCGAAGGAGCGTTAGCGGTCGCGCGTCAGCAAGTGCAAGGCGGGGCCAACATTCTCGACGTCAACATGGACGAGGGAATGATCGATTCGGAAGCGGCGATGACGCGCTTCTTGAATTTGATCGCGAGCGAACCGGAGATCGCGCGGATTCCAATCATGATCGACAGCTCGAAGTGGAGCGTGATCGAAGCCGGGCTGAAATGCGTCCAGGGCAAGGCGGTCGTGAATTCGATCAGCTTGAAAAACGGGGAACAAGAATTTCTGCGCCAGGCGCGACTGATTAGGCGTTATGGCGCGGCGGTCATCGTGATGGCATTCGACGAACAAGGTCAGGCCGACAATTTGCAACGCAAGATCGACATCTGCGCCCGTGCTTACAAACTTCTCACCGAGCGCGCCGACTTTTCAGCAACCGACATCATCTTCGATCCAAACATTCTCACCGTCGCGACCGGTTTGGAGGAACATCGAAATTACGCGGTCAATTTCATCGAGGCCACGTGCTGGATCAAAAAGAATCTGTCCGGCGTTCGCGTGAGCGGCGGCGTAAGCAACATTTCATTTTCATTTCGCGGGAACAACACCGTGCGGGAAGCGATGCACGCCGCGTTTCTGTTTCACGCGATTCGTGCGGGGCTCGACATGGCCATCGTGAACGCCGGCCAGCTCGCCGTTTACGAAGAGATCGAGCCCCAACTGCGCGAACGCGTTGAAGATGTCCTTCTCAATCGACGCGACGACGCGACCGAGCGGCTGGTTGATTTCGCGGAAAGCATTAAAGCGAAGGGAAAAACCAGGGTTAAAGACGAAGCGTGGCGCGCCAAGTCTGTCGAAGAACGACTGACGCACGCGCTCGTCAAAGGCATCGTCGATTACATTGACATCGACACCGAGGAGGCGCGGCAAAAATGCACACGCCCGCTCGACGTCATCGAAGGTCCGCTCATGGCGGGAATGAGTGTGGTCGGCGACCTCTTCGGATCGGGCAAAATGTTTTTACCGCAGGTGGTGAAGAGCGCGCGGGTGATGAAGAAGGCGGTCGCGTACTTGATGCCGTTCATGGAAGCGGAAAAATTAGCGGGCGCCAAACCGCAGGGCCGCGTCATCATGGCCACCGTCAAGGGCGACGTCCACGACATCGGCAAGAACATCGTTGGCGTCGTCCTGCAGTGTAACAACTATGACGTTGTCGATCTTGGCGTGATGGTGCCGGCTGCGAAAATTCTGGAGGCTGCGCGCGAGAAAAAAGCAGACGCGATCGGATTGAGCGGCCTGATCACGCCGTCACTCGACGAAATGGTGCACGTGGCGCAAGAAATGGAGCGCGAAAATTTTGAATTGCCGCTTCTTATCGGCGGTGCCACGACGAGCCGGGCGCACACCGCGGTGAAGATCGCGCCGCATTATCACGAGAGCACGATCCACGTTCTGGATGCTTCACGCGCAGTCGGTGTGGTCAATTCATTGTTAAATGCAAGACAAAAAACAGCATTCGATGCCAAGACCCGCGCGGAATACGATGCGTTGCGCAAAGCATATGTTGTAAAAACGCACGCAAGAAAATTACTGACGCTCGATCAAGCGCGCGCCAATCGGACATCGATCAACTGGAGTAATTACCAGCCGCCGAAACCGGACTTTATCGGAACTCGGGTAGTTGCTCCGTCGATTGTCGATCTTCGGGATTACATCGATTGGTCTCCATTTTTTCACGTCTGGGAATTGCGCGGGAGATATCCGGTGATTTTCGAGGATCCGACGATTGGTAAACAAGCGCGCGAGCTTTTTGACGACGCGCAAGAGATTCTGGATGAAATCGCGGCCAAAGATTTGTTAACTGCGCGAGGCATCTTTGGATTCTGGCCGGCGAACTCGAGCGGTGATGATGTCGATCTTTTTGTCGACCAATCGCAGCGCGAAAAACTCGCCACATTTTATTTCTTACGGCAGCAAATCCAAAAGCCGCCAGGCCAATTTAATCATTGCCTCGCGGATTACATCGGCGCGTTGGATTATGTGGGCGGATTTGCGGTCACGATTCACGGCGCGGACGAGCAGGCGAAAAGATTTGCTGCTGGCCACGACGATTACAGCGCGATCATCGCTAAAGCGCTAGCGGATCGATTGGCCGAAGCTTTTGCCGAATATTTGCATAAGGAGGCGCGGATCGCGTGGGGCTTCGGGCGCGACGAGGATCTGTCCAACGCCGCTTTGATTCGCGAAAAATATCAGGGAATCCGCCCAGCTCCCGGGTATCCCGCGTGCCCTGATCACGCCGAAAAGCGGACGCTATTCGATCTTCTCAACGCCGAACGTAAGATCGACATCAAACTAACCGAAACGTACGCGATGCATCCAGCTGCGAGCGTGAGCGGGTTTTATTTTTCGCATCCGGAAGCGAAATATTTTGCTGTTGGACAAGTTGAACGCGACCAGGTTGCGGATTACGCGCAGCGGCGCGGTGAGTCAATTGCGACCGCGGAGAAGCGACTCGGGCCAAACCTTGGCTACGAATCGAATCCGTGATACAGGTCACGGCGATAATTGCGGGGCGTAGCTTAGCTTGGTAGAGCGCGTGGTTTGGGACCACGAGGTCGGAGGTTCAAATCCTCTCGCCCCGACCACTGACATGTTTTACAGCGACTCGCCCCGATAAAATATTGCAAGTGCGCGCGAAACTTTCATTGTCGATCTTGCTGGTGGCTTTTTGCGCCGGCGCGGGTTCGATCACCGGGCAAGTAGCGACCGATTCGGATCTCCAATCGAGCTTGCCCCGGCAAGCACCTCTCCCGAGCGCGACCGCCGAAGCGACCGTTCCGGAACGCGCCCAGATTGATGAAATTTTTAAGCAAACCTCGTTAGGCAAAGAAGCGGATCGGCGCCGGCTGCATATTGAATGGCGACAACTGCAAAACCAGGTTGTAAACGCGCCCGACGTCGCCGCCGCAAGGAGAGCGGCCGAGACGGCGCGGACCGATTTGGCGAAACGCGAGCGGCTCCGCGATTATTACAATCTTTACTACGGACGGATGCGCGTCCTGGCCCGCAGCGCGGAAATGAAAACTGCGCTCGACGAGTTGAAAATGGAACATTTAAGTCAGATCACCCAGGCGCGAGTACGACACGAGACCGATAGCGAATTGCCGACGCCGAGCCCGACGCCGAAAAAGAAAAAGGACAAACGGGCCAGAAAGTACGAGGCAAACCAGAGCTGATTCCGCGACCGTGATTGCAAGTCGATTTAGGGCGGAGGGAAAGGCAATCTTGCTCGGGCTGCGGCAACGGTTATTTTAAGCGCCTCGAAAATTACGATGGCGCGTTCGTCTAGTGGTTAGGACACGGCCCTCTCAAGGCCGGTGCACGGGTTCGACTCCCGTACGCGCTGCTACCTGTTTTTATAGGCAAGTCTCGCCAGGTCCAAAGAATTGCCCCAATTTCTAAAAGCAGAGGGCCCGTACTATCGGTTCATTCCAACAGACGGGCCGTTTCTGGTGGAAAATTTCTGCTAGGGACTAATGAAGGGCACAGAAACAAAGGACGGCGGTTCGGGAAGAGGTGGGGGCGGTGGACCTTCCGCAGGGGGTTCGGGCTCATTGCAGCACTCCTTAAAATCCTTAACGTCCATGATCACGTCCTTGGCATCGGAAACGACTTTACCGTCAGCACCAGCGAGGCTGGCATTGGCCAGTGTTAAGTTGGTTGACTGAGTCTCATTGCTACCAAAGGCGGCAATCTCCGCGACAGACAACGCAGTATCCTGCTGCGCGGCTGGACTCCATTTCAGCATTATGTAACGACCCTTGGTCACGGGAAAATCAATCGCCGCGCGACCGGTGCCGTCGTCCACGACCGAACCGATTGGCTTCACTTCCGCCAGTATTTTCTCGCTGACACGCAGCGTTTTCGGCGCGTTTTCAGCTGTGGACGTCGCTTCTCCAGGTAAAGTTTGCAGTACATAAAAGTCGACTGTGCTCTTGGCCGGTGAATAAAGGGTGGAAATGCGGCGCAGCTTTGTAACCTCGCCCAGATCAATTATGGCAGCCGGCGTGGTATCATTCGGAGCGAAGCGGTAGCTTGTGCCTGGCTGCTCGTCGATCATGTTGTTCGCCTGCTTCAAGTCTTCTCCAGAGCTGACGTAGAGCGCCCGTGCTCGGGAATGCACGTTACTAAGATTATAACTGATCAGCGCCAAGCTCTCGGATTTGTCCTGAACCATTTTTCGCGAACGCGGTATCGTAACATCCGAGACTGCAGGAATCGAATAAATACCCAAGCCCGCAATGCGACCGGTCTCGATTACGCTAAAAGTAAGTTTGACATATTTCGCTTCACTCGGGCCGATCTTTATTTTGACCACGTCCGGAGTCAGATCTTGCTGAATCACTTTATTCCACTGCGGGCTATCGGCAGGGAGTTTGGCATTAGCGGTCGCGATGAGGACATCCCCTTTCGCACCACTGTTGCGAAAGGCAATGCTGTCGAAGTTTTCGATTTTCGCGAGCGAGACGAGCAAAGTCGTGCTGCCATTAGACAGGGGGTAGCCGGCCGTTGGATCACCGCAGAGCAGCGCTGCTTCGGCGACGGTGTCGTGCTCCGACTTCGAGCTTAGCTGCAAACCCGCGATCGGATCGTTTTGAGGCACGGTTTCAACTTGCGCGACGAGACAATAGTGGGCGACGTCTTGCGGATAGGCAGCGGATTGCTCGATAGTGACAGGTGGAACCTTTTGCAAAACGAGTTCCGCTGCGAGCAATCCTGCGGCCTGACTGAGAAAAAGGGAGCAACTCAACGTCCAGACGCGGGCAGACCAAAAGATACGTGCGCTCATAATTTCCATAGCTACAAAACGATGATATCCGATCGGCCAGATTCCAACAACATAAATCTAGCGGTCCAGATCTCAGGATTGGTTGGCCTTCTCCCGTAAGTGAATGCCCGTGTCGGCCCAATGTCCCCCGTATTTCTCTTTCCGGCATTTGCGTGCCGGCGGTACTAACGGCTGTGGTAGAATTGAGACTCGCCACCTCCTCGGCTTCGGCCCATCCCTCAAAGGGCGCGGAGACACGAGTACGAGGTGACGAGGCTTGAACGGTCGGCTTGACACGCGCGTTCTCGATCAATACTATCGGACTCGTGATCGTGTGCGATTACAATCAAGGGGCCGGGCTGGGACGACACTTGCTATGGCGAGCAGGTTTAAGTCGTCCCTCTAAGTACGGCATTGCATTCGTCTTTCTCCTTGCCCTAACCCAATTCGCGCTCGCGGCTGATAAAAAGGAGGCCCGCGTCACCACAGTGATCCGCGATGTGCGGCTGCTTGCGGCCCAGGCCGCATCCCGTCCGGCGGTGGTCAACGAGACCGTTCGTCAAGGGACAGCCGTGCACACTGGCGGCGAGTCACGTGCGGAGCTGACTTTCACCGATCTGAGTGTCACTCGCCTCGGCGCGAATACAGTGTTCAATTTTGACGCTGCCACTCGAACTTACGATCTTGGGAGCGGCGCGATCCTGATTTCGGCTCCGAAAGAAGCCGGTACGGTAAAGATCACCACAGCAATCGCCACGGCGGCCGTGAGTGGGTTTACCGCTATCGTGGAGCGGCGCACGGATTCCCACAACAAATTCATCTTACTCCACGGCGACGGCGTCTTCACGCTGAAAAAATTCCCGGGTAAACCTTGCCGCTTGCATTATGGCCAGGCGGTGATTTCCCCGCCCAATCCGACAAGGCCGCCGCACGTGTGCGACGTCGATCTTTCCAAAGTGCTGAACGGAAGACTGATCAATGGTTTCAATCATAAGCTGCCGGAGTCTGCTCTGATTTCGGCTGATATCGAAAAGCAAAAACGCGCGGCCTCGGAAGCGCCGAATCAATAGCAAGGATTGTCGGACAGTTTCGGACACTGAAACTGCGTAAATCTGCGCGAAAAAGGCAGAGCGGCAATTTTGCCTCTTCGCAAATAACTACGGTTTTACCACATACGATAACAAATCCGACGTCGGAGCTTGATTCGGATTGAAGGCTTCGTCGCATCGCCCACAAATTGCCGACCATGGTGTGTTTGTAGCGCGCGAGCACCTCGCGTCAGCCGGAAAATAAAAGAGCTCGCGGTACCGAAACGAATCGCGCGACGACGATTAGTGGCCCACAAAATGGTTATCGGTTATCGGGGTTCGCGAGACAGCATCATGAATCTTGGCTAGCATTTCGCGCAGCCCATAACGAAATTTCCATTTCGGATAATGGCTTTGAAATTTACGGACGTCGGTGATCCACCAAATGTGATCGCCGATTCGGTTCTGCTCCTCGTACTGCCATTGCAATTCGCGGCCGCTGACTTGCTCACACAGGTCGATCGCCTCCAGCACCGAACAATTGGAGTGTCTGCTCCCACCGATGTTGTAAACTTCACCGGCACGCGGAGCGCGAATGAATTCGGCAAATGCTTCCACCAGATCGAAGCTGTGAATGTTATCGCGCACCTGTTTGCCCTTGTATCCGAAGACGCGATACGGGCGGCCACTCACGGCGCACGTCATCAAGTAAGAGAGAAAGCCGTGCAACTCGGTGCCGGCGTGAGCCGGGCCAGTCAGGCAGCCGCCACGAAATGAAACGGTCGGCATCCCGAAGTAATGTCCGTACTCCTGAACCAGAACATCAGCGGCGGTTTTTGAAGCCCCAAAAAGGGAGTGCTTGCTCTGATCGATGGTCATTGTCTCCGGAATTCCGGGCTCGTATTGATGGCCGGGCTCAATTTCCCAACGCTTTTCCAATTCGCGTAACGGCAAACGATTCGGCGTGTCGCCGTAAACTTTATTGGTCGATGTGAAAATGAAGGGCGCTTCCGGGCAAAAATTCCTCGCCGCCTCGAGCAGATTGAGTGTGCCATGGGCGTTAACGGCGAAATCCATCTGCGGATCGCGTACCGCCCAATCGTGCGAAGGCTGCGAAGCCGTGTGCACGACGGCGTCGATTCTGCCGCGATACTTTTGGAATAACTCTGTGGTAGCGCTCGCGTCGCGGATGTCGATGTTGTGGTGCTCGTAATTGCGAATATTTGCAATCAAATCGTCGCGGACTTTGTGGGTAGAAGCTTCCGGCCCAAAAAATTGCGCACGCATATCGTTGTCGAGCCCAACGATGCGGGCTCCATCCTTGGCGAAGCGCCTGACCGTTTCCGACCCGATCAGCCCAGCCGATCCAGTGACGATGATCGTACGCATCTAACTTCGAATCTTCCATCTTCTGCGCTCAGAAACTTCAAGATGATTGCGCGATCCAGAAGTTTGCGAGCACCAGAACGTTCATTTGGGTGCGCAGGACGCAGTCCGAGCGCTTCAACTCCCGTCAGTGGTTGCCGTCAGTTTTGCCTGCTGAAGCCTTCTCCTTCTCCGGCGCCTTTTCGTCGGACCTCACCGCTGTTGCTTTTTGGTCTTTGCTCCGGCCATCGCCAACC
>Ga0137372_10007853_pt1 | contig 10309 bp, 8 predicted proteins | sample SagtaG_6_FD_104911 | JGI IMG/M metagenome (GOLD analysis project Ga0137372, IMG submission 104911) | Vadose zone soil microbial communities from Sagehorn Ranch, Mendocino, California, USA - Sage1_R_60_16 metaG | ecosystem: Environmental > Terrestrial > Soil > Vadose zone | place: USA: California...
GAGCGCCGCCGCCTCGAGCGCCGCGCCGTGGAGGAGATCACGCTCGCTAGTTTCGAGCTCTTCGAGGCCGTAGCGATCGAGCACCTCCCGGACGATCACCGCGCCGGCGACGATCACCGGTGCGCGCTCGGGCTCGAGGCCCGGGAGCTCGCGGCGCTCTGCGAGCGGGAGGGAGGCCAGGCGCTCGAGCTGGCGCTCGACGGCGTCGCGGGTGAGGCGGTAGCCGTGGAGCTGCTCCGGGTCGTAGAGGCCGAGCTCGAGGGCGGCAAGGCTCGTGACCGTGCCGGCGACGCCGATCGCCTCGTCGGCCTCGAGGTCGGGGAGGGCCTCGCGAATTGCGCTCGCGGCCTCGTCCAGCTCCTCGCGCGCGGGTGGGTCGGAGCGGATGTGCCGCTCGGTCAGGCGGACGCAGCCGAGATCGAGGCTCTCGCGCGTGTGCGTCGTGATCAGCTCGGTCGAGCCGCCCCCGACGTCGAGTACAAGTGTCCCATCGCCGAGCTCGCGGCCGTCCGCGACTCCCCGGCGTGTCAGCTCGGCTTCCTCCTCGCCGCTCAGGAGTCGCGTCGAGAAGCCGTAGCTCCACTCGATCTCGCCGAGGAAGGACTCGCCGTTCTCGGCGTCGCGGACGGCGCTCGTCCCGAGCGCGAGCACGCGCTCCGCGCCGAGCTCCTCCAGCTCGCGACGGTAGTCGGCGAGCACGTTCCGCACCCGCGCGATCGGCTGAGGCAGGAGCTTGCGCCGCTCGTCCACGCCCTCGCCGAGCCGCGTGATCGTCAGGCGCCGCGCGACGTCGTCGACGCGCCCGTCGTCCACGTCCGCGACGAGCAGCCGGGTCGAGTTCGTGCCGAGATCCACCACGCCAACGCGCATTCAGGCGATGCTAGCCGCGCGCTATACTTCGCCCCGCGACGCGGGGTGGAGCAGTCAGGTAGCTCGCCGGGCTCATAACCCGGAGGTCGCAGGTTCAAATCCTGCCCCCGCTACTCAGAAAGGCCCGCAAACGCGGGCCTTTTGTTTTCTTGCAGGACGACGACTGCGCGATTTTGTACCCAATTTTGTACCCATCAGGGCCAGTAATACGACACATTGTCGCGATACAGCTATCAGCGTGACCACCACGCTTTTACATCTGGCCTCATGGACACACGATGCGGTGCACGCCGAGTGTCGCGACGCCTACAACCAATATTCGCGCGACCTCGACGCGCACTACGCCGCCTACTTCGCCGCGCATCCCGAGGAGCGCGGGACGCATCTGCGCCAGGCGACCGTGAAGGGTGTCAAAATCTAGGTTCGGCCCCGAATCTGCGTTTGGACACCCTTCACGCCGGACACACGGTCCTTGCCGGGCCACGAGCGAGGGAATATCATGACGAGGCGCTCCACGAACCGGTTCGTTGTGGTGCTTCGGTACCCCTTCGTTTCGTTTGTGGGGCGCTTTCTCGTGCACTGGCCGTGTGCCCTATTTCGCGGGCGCCTCGTTGATCCGGGTCTTCGGTCGCGCTTTGCGCTCAGCGTCAAGCTCGGCCAGGCGCTTGTCATGCTCGGCGCTGAACTGCGCCCCCTTGCGGGTGAGAGCGGCACTGATGCTGCGTAGCGCCGTCTCATCGAGCACGGCGTTCTGCCCCCGCTTGTTGGTGAAGTAGGTGTCGCGAAGATCCGCTTGCTGGAACTGCGCGCCGCGGAGGTCGGCTCCTTCCAGATGCGCCGCCTGCAGCCGGGCCTTTTGGAAGCGTGCGTACCGGAGGTTGCCGCCCTCAAGGTGCGCCGCGCTCAGGTTCGCCTCGGTGAAGTTGACGTTCACGCCTTGGAGCTTCTTGAACCGAACGGCGTGCAGATCGGTGTCGAGCCCGCAGACGCGTGCGTTTTTGAGGTCGAGCTCTTCGTCACCGTGGGCAGTTCGCAGCTTGACGTTCTCAAGAATGGCGTTCCTGAGCAGAGTGCCGGTGAGATCCGCGCCGCTCAAGTCGAGTCTTGAGAGATCAACGCCGTCGAGGGAGGCCTGGGACAGATCCCGCTCGTTGGGGTCGGGCGGAGCCAGCCGCGCAGCCTGCTCGAACACATGGAGAAGGAGCTTGCGCACCGGCTCGGAATGCGCCACCTTCAGGTTTGCGAGTGCGACCAGCCGGACCTGACGATGGAACGCCTCCTGCTCCGGTCGCAGGAACGTGAGCAGCGAGACCGCGGCCCCTGCCTGCACGGCCTCGCTCTCTGCTCCGAGCTCGGCGAGAATCGCCGTGAACCGCTCTTCGAGGCGGCGCATGCTGTCGGACTCGCGCTGTTCGCGCTCGCGCTTCCGCGCCTCCTGCTCGCGCTCCCGCTCGAGGTTCTGCTGCTCGATCGCGCTCTCCCGCTGCTCACGGTCGGCATCCCGCTGCCTGGCCTGCTCGCTGATCTGCTTCCACAGCGTCAGGAAGAACCCGCTGACCGCCACGATTCCCGTGAGCAGCGCGGCGAGGACGGCGCCGTTCTCGGAGAGGAAGCTGCGGTCGCTGTTCAGCTTGCGGGTCTCCGCCCGGAGCTGCGCGATCTCGGCCCGGAGCTTCTCGTTTGCAAGCGGGGTCGACGACACCGTCACGGTGGCCGCCGGGCCTGCGTGGTCACGGGTGATCGAGAAGACGAGCGCTGCACTGGAGGCTCCGAGCGCGAGGAGCGCCGCGAGGCAGACGAGACCTATCCCTACGTTCCGCGACGTCGCGGACACACGCGCTCCTCCGTCGTTCGGCTCGCCAGTCGGATCGCCGGCGGGCGAGCGGGGTTGGTAACCCCAGGTTCGCAGGCGCCGGATGCAGAGTCCACACAGAGTCGGGTCCGGCCACATCTACCGGACGGTCGCCGGCTCAGTGACCGAGAACTACGGATCACTGCAGACGCAGAACCCACTGCGGCTGCCGTTCATCGCGTGGGGTACACAAAAAACTCAGTCGCGTACCGAATCTGGTCGATTTGCAGCAAGATCGAATAAGTGCACCCCACGGGCGTTGGAGTCCGACGAACACGCTTCGACCCAGGCGTCAGTCTGCCCGAGCCCGGACGTCGCGAGTGCCAGAACCCTGATCGCCTTCTGCGAATGAGCTGATTTGCAGGGAAACCCAGTTTTCGGCACCCACAGGCTACGAACGACCCGATGCGCTGGACTACTTGACTTGAGACAGCGCGAGCGAGAGGCTTAGTAGTCGTCGGAGAGAGTGGAAGGAGCTTCGCGCGACAGATGCGGATCGCGTCCTTTAACGTCGAGAACCTATTCGAGCGCGCGAAGGCGTTCAACTTGCAGGACAAGGACGCGGTACGGGTGGTGCTCGAGCAGTACGCCCGCATCAACGATCTGTTCAACCAGCCCGCCTACAACAAGGCCGACAAGGCCGAGATGGTCGACCTGCTCGCGAAGCTCGGCTTGACCGAGCGCGACGACGGGGGCGAGTTCGCGCTCCTGCGCCAAAACCGCGGCCGCTTGCTGCGCCGGCCGCTGGCGGGCGGAACCGAGATCATCGCCAATGGGCGGGCCGATTGGATCGGCTGGGTCGAGCTGAAGTCCGAGCCGGTGAACGAGCTCGCGATGCAGCACACGGCGATGGTGATCCGCGACGTCGGCGCCGAGGTGCAGGCCGTCGTCGAGGCCGACAACCGGATCGCGCTGAAGAAGTTCTCCGGGATCGCACTGGGTGCGATCGGCGGCCCGCCCTACGAGCACGTGATGCTGATCGACGGCAACGACGACCGCGGCATCGACGTCGCCTTGCTGAGCAAGAGCGGCTACGAGATCACCGCGATCGCCTCGCACGTCGACGACACCGATGCCCAGGGCGAGATCTTCAGCCGCGACTGCCCCGAGTACACGGTCGCCACCCCGAGCGGCGAGCGGCTCGTGCTGCTCGTCAACCACCTGAAGAGCAAGGGCTTCGGCAGCCAGGGCTCCTCGAACGCGAAGCGCAGACGCCAGGCACGACGGGTGGCGCAGATCTACCGCCGCCTGATCGCGGAAGGCCAGACGAACGTGATCGTGCTCGGCGACTTCAACGACACGCCCGACTCTGCTCCGCTTGCCCCGCTCCTTGCCCAGACCGACCTGCAGGACATCACCGCCCACCCGAGCTTCACGAGCGACGGCCGACCAGGGACCTTCGCCAACGGCACGAAGAGCAACAAGATCGATTACGTTCTCCTCTCGCCGGCCCTGTTCGCCCGCGTCACCGGGGGCGCGATCTTCCGCACGGGCGTCTGGGGCGGCACCAAGGGGAGGCTCTTTCCGCATTACCCGACCATCACCAGAGCGGTCGAGGCGGCGAGCGATCACGCGGCGATCTACGCCGACATCAACTAGCTGCGTCAGACCGGTCCCCTTCTGTCGGTCCCTGCCTCCAGGGGTAACCAGTGCCCGACCACTCCCGCCCAGACGCCTATATCGCACCCGACCGAGCCGAGAGATCGATCGTTGCGTTGCGCGCATTCTCCTGCGAGGATTGACGGTGAAGTGGTGGGCCGAATCGGCTCGGCCGCTACCCGCTGAGTGGAGGCTCGGATGGACGTTGTGGAATTTCGGTCGCTCAATTTCCGTGATCACTTCATACGGCACCGGAACTTCCTGGGCGAGCTGACGAGGAAGGAAGGGCCGGCGGAGGATTTCTTGTTCGCTCTGGTACCGCGCGGCCAGCAGAGTCAGGTGGCGTTGCGCTCAAAGAACTTTCCGAAGCTGTTTCTACGGCATCGAGACTTCCGGGTGCGGCTCGAGGGGCCGACTGGCCCGAACGACCAGCTCTTCGCGAAGGACTCGACGTTTTTTCTCGTGCCGGGGCTGGCCGATCCGAACGGGATCTCGTTCGAGTCGTTCAACTTCCGGGGCCGCTACCTCCGCCATCGCGACTTCCACCTCTTCGTTGAGCCGGAGAACAGCGCCAATCTGGCGCCCGACGCAACATTCTTCAAGGAGTTCCCCTCGGTGCCCATCGACCCGGGAACGATCCTCGTGCCTGCGGACAACTGACTTACCGCTCGTCTGAAGGGTGCCATAACTCGGATTGCGTTTCATGCCTGATGCTTCCGGGCGGGACAGCGTTCCCCCGATTCGCGAGCGTTGACGGCTCCGCGGCGCGCCCTAAGCTCGCAGCACCGCTCGATCGTCAGCGCTTAGCCGCTCGCCCTTTCAGGGAACGCGGCGCGGAGGCGGTCGCCCGCTCTAACCCCTCGCCAGACCGACGAGCGCGTGCTGAGCAGTAGGGTGCAGGTCCTTGAATCCTCGTAGAGATCAGGCGGCCCCAAGAGACGGAGGGTCCGCCCGCTCCGACTGAGCCAGGGGGCTGCGGCGAGCCGGACTTTCTGCGGCGCGCAGCCCCGGTGAACCCCTTGGATGCCGAAAGCATCGGCGGCTGAGGATGGCCTTTGTCCCCTTTTGGGTGAACCTGCTGACAGGAGGCGACGGAACTACCTGTTCGCCCGAGGTACGGAGCGAACGGCGGGCGAGGAATCGGAAGTGAGCACCGGTGGTATCCCAAGCGATCAAGGCGATCCAGTGATGAGCCGAGACCGCATAGGGTTCACAAACTCGATCGCGCTGCAAATCGGATAGATCCGTGCGTCCGTCCGAGTTTGCGAACCCTACGGCATAATGGTGGTTGTTGTCGAAGGTGACAACATCTCGCCGGATCGGCCGAGGCAGAGGCGGCGCAGCCGCCCTGTCGGTCCCAGAAACTCAATCGCGTCGATTTTTACTGCTATCGCGGCTGAGCGAGTTGCCAGTGAAGGCATGGCTGACGGTTGTTCGATTGCCTGTTTAGGGTCCGTTTCGGCAAATTAGTGTCGCGAGGCTGGCGTTAGGACGTCGGCAGTCCATGCGTTCGTCACTTGCGGACGGACCAGCCGCGCGGATACGAACTAGGCGACGAGATCGTATTCGTGCAGGAGTCCGCCGAGTCGGTCGCGTCGGCGGACGTGTGCGTGGTCGGGTGGGGCGTGGATCGGGATCGGCCTCGGGATCGGCGCTTGCTGGCCGAGCGCGCGGTGCGGCCGGTGCGTGTTGTGATGGGCGACGTACTCGCGCAGCACACGCTCGAGGTGTGCGCGCGAGAGGATCAGGATCCGGTCGAGACATTCGCGGCGGACGCTGCCGACCCAGCGCTCGGCGTGGGCTTTCGCTTTCGGTGCTGCAAGCGGTGCGCGGATCACCGTGACTCCTTTGGAGCGCAGGAAGGCATCGAAGGCTTTGGTCAGCTTGACGTCGCGGTCGCGGATCAGGATCTGCGGACGCTTGCCCTCTTCGCTCAGCTTCGTGAGCACGTTGCGAGCCTGCTGGGTTACCCAGGTGCCGTTGGGGTGGGCGGTGATGCCGGCGATGTGCACGCGCCGTCGCTCGAGCTCGATGAAGAAGAAGACGTAGAAACGACGTAACCAGATCGTGTCGACGGTGAAGAAGTCACATTCGACGATGCTCGCCGCCTGCTGGTGCAGAAACTCGCTCCAACTCAAGCGCGCACGGCGTGGCACAGGCTCGATGCCGTGGCGGCGCAGGATGTTCCAGACCGTACTGGGCGAGAGCGTGAAGCCGAGCCCGACGAGTTCGCCGTGGATGCGCTTGTAGCCCCAGCCCGGGTTCTCGGAGGCGAGCCGCAGCACGAGCTGGCGCGCCTGCGACACCATCGGCGGTCTGCCCGGCGGTCGCCTCGGAAAGGTCCAGCGCCGGCGGACGAGCTCACGATGCCAACGCAAAAGCGTCGCCGGCTCGACCAGCAGCGAGCGCACGCGCGGCAACGCCTGGCCGAGCGCCGCGAGCACGACACGGTCGGCGGGCCGCAGCTGCGGCCGGGCGACTTGACGCCGCAGCACCTGCAGCTCGTGCCGCAACAACAGGATTTCGACCTCCTTCCGCTGCTCCGAACGAGCGAGCAGGAGCACCAACTCGAAGAGTCGGCGCGACAGCCAATAGTCGAGGCGAAAGATCTCAAGCAGCAAAGGTCGAGTACGCATGCCGGGACACCTACGAGCCGACCATCCCTCAGTTTGTCTCGTCAGCAGTGAGGCCCGCCCCGAGCAGCGAACGAGTTCTTGGGACCGACACGGGAACGCAGCGCGGCCGGCCGGAGGTCGCGGACGAGCGAGCGCAACGACTGCAGCCACGGCCAATAGGCTGGCGCTCCTCCCGCCTCCCAGCATCGCCCCCAGAGCACGGTGGCCCCTAAGCCCCTGGCCTCAGCAGCCAATTCGTCCGCAAGCCGGCTCTTGCCAATGCCGGGATCGCCCGAAAGGAGAATCAACCGTCCCAGACCCGAGAACGAGTTCTCGAGCGCGTCAACGAGCTGTGCCAGCTCGCGCTGGCGACCCACGAAGATGGTGCCGCTCGCCGTACTCGTGCGCACGCGCGTCGTCCCCGACGGTCTCGGCTGATCGCGCTTGCTTGGAGGAGGAGCCGATCGTCGCACGGCTCGACGATAGGTGCGTTTCGTCGCCGCGGCAAGGCGACGGATCTGCGCGGAATTCGTTGGCGAGTCGGTGACAGCCGACGCTGTTGGGCTCTGCTCGCCGGGGTAATGGTCCAGCGACTGAACGTCAGGGGTTCCCGCGCGACCTCTTCCGCGTAATGACCCGGGTCGCCCCGTCCTTGCTCACACGTTCGGTCGTGGATTCTTCGCCGAGAGCTTTGTCCGCTTGCTCTAGCGTTCCCTGGACCGTCCGCTCCGCACCTCCGAGGATCACGTGCGCCAGCCGCTCGCTGAAGCCAGAGGCGAAGGCGAGGAACGTGAAGAAGAAGAATCTGTCTCGCGTAGCTGGCTTCTTGAGCTGGACAAGCTCGCTCCGAAGCGCGAAATAGACGACGAGGCCGAAGATGGCTCCAATAAAGGGACGAAATGCGCCGAGCCAGAACGCAGGCATCCGTCCGACCTCGTAATCGAGCGAGAAGCGGTCACTGCGCATCCGGGTAAGGACGCTGACGATCGCACCGAGCGCGCCAGCCGTGTAACAGGCGAAGAAAAAGCGCGTGTTGGTCGAATGGAGGTCGATCACGTCAAAACTCGCGGCTGCGATCAAAGCGATGAGAACAGCGACTGCGCCGGCGATGACTGCGCCCGCGAGCATGCCCCAGAAATAGAGGAAGCGTGTGGCGTTGGCAGCGGCGCGGTCATAGTACTTCTCGATCTCGACGATCTCGCTTCGCCCGCGGGTAATGAGGTCGCCATCCATGGACTCGTCGGCCGATTCTCCGTCTAGCTCCGCCGGCGAAGCGCCATTGATGACCGACCTCTCGAGCGACTCATCGTCTGACGACTCGTTGGCCGCCGGCGGAACGGCTGCACGCCTCGGCTGACGGCTGCTGCTGGTCTCGCTGCGCGGGTCGATTGAACCCCATGAACGCGCCTCGAGGATGCCAAGGAGATAGCTCTCAGTTGAGAAGATCCAGGTCATCGCAACTCGCTTTGGCGTGCGCGTAAGGATCATTGCTGCTTTGTTCCCGAGCGTGTCGCAATGGTGAAGGAGCTCGGCGACTCGCCAATCAGACGCTGTCAGCCATGTAGTCGCCCTGTGCAGCGAGATCTTCGGCCCGCCGAGCAAGAAATTGAGCGCTCGGCCGCGGTCCTGGATGGTCATGACGATTCCGGACGGAACGGTGACCGCCCAATACGCGGCTACGATCTCGCCCTCGGCGTCGGTGAACTCCTTGAGCTTGTCGTGGTACTGGGCTTCGGCTTCCTTCCGCTCCTTCTCCGTTGGCGGGTTGTTCGGAGGCCACCCCGCGGGTGCGAGCCCAGCTGGAAGCCCACCGAACTCGCCATAGCGCCCGCAGAGCGCGAGCCAGCGGAAGTGTGAGAGGACGAGTTCGTTGAACAGGATCGCGCTCGTGGAGCGCGATCGGCGCGTCTCGCCATTGCGCGGCGAATCTCTCCGCCCAACGTCGAGCACCTCGTCGGCGCTGGCCGGTGTTTCGACTGACTCACTCACATCGCACCCCCACGGGGCTTAGCAACAACGGCCACAAGAGAATACTCCTCGCATTAACAAGCGACAAGGCTCCCGCTACGCAAGTCGCCCGCCTTGCGCGGGCGTTCGAGCGGAGTCGCCGTCATTTCGAGTCCCTGCCCGTACCAATAGCCTCAGCCCGAGAAGCAGGCGAAGTCGAGAATCGGGTGGAGCTCGATCGAGTTCGGCGCCCGGCCGGTGACGTTGTGCGGCCGGTCCCAGAAGACGACGCCCACGATCCTTGCGTGTGCGCAGATCCGAACCCTGTCGCGTGCCTTTGCCATCTGCTTCTTCCGATAAGCGGTCGCGTCAACCGAGCAGAAGGGCGCGTTGGGCGACTCGGCCACCATGTGAGCGGGTCCGTCCCTAAGCACCAGGTGCAGGTCCTGGTCGCCCTCTGAGAGCACGTCCGTCACGGCGGACTCAACGGAGTAAATGTGACGCTCGAAGTTGCTGCGAGCCTTCGGCGCCGGCTTGGGCCGCGTCAGCCCCATGAGCCACGCGACCGGCTTGGGCTTCGCGGAGTACAGCTTCGGCCGGTCCTGCAAGGTCTTCACGCGCTAGCGCTCGGAGCCGCAGATCAGGGCGCGTGAGGGCTTCGTCAGGTGCGCCTCGGTGGGAGCAGCTAAACGAGCGGCTGTCGCGGCCAGCGCAGCGACAAGAAGAACGAGGAGGGCTCGTCGGCTGAACCTTGAGTCATCTTTCGGGCCTCACCTCGGCGGGCCTAGATGCGGCTACGTCTTGCACTGCTCAGTCGTTTCGACTGACTTGTCTGTAAGCGTGACCACGCAACCGGAATCGGCTCCGTCTGACGAGGTGAAGAAGACAATCCATGCTTCGTGCGCGTTCAAAACGCCGCGGGTCTGGGTTGAGTATTTGAGGTCAGGCTGACCTTTCTTTACCTCGCGGTTGGCTTTCGGTTTTGCGTCGTTGGCAGTAAGGCCCGCGTACTCCACCGGCGCCTTCGTGATCTCAGGCCAGGGATAGAAGGCCAGGTGAATGACGAGGATCGCGAGGCCTGCGCTCAACACGACGGTTGCGAGGACGGCCTTTAGGTCGTGCCGCTCGCGCAGGTGGGCGACCGTCACGAACAGCGACGGGAAACCCACCTTACGGCGGGCGAGGACGAGGATGCTCGGTACCACGATCCCGAAGACGAAGAGCGCTCCGTAGATCACATGGGCGCGGTGGAAGTCGTCGTCGAGCAGCAAGACCGCGACCACCGCGACAACGTGAGGCTTCACCTTCGAGGTCGAGCTCCGGAGGGCGAGCCCCCGCACCGCGAATCCGGCCATTCGACTCCAGTTGGGCACCCTGCGCAGAGCCACGGACAGGCGGGGTGATGCCCTTGCTCGCAGCCGCATCC
>Ga0137372_10007855_pt1 | contig 10308 bp, 10 predicted proteins | sample SagtaG_6_FD_104911 | JGI IMG/M metagenome (GOLD analysis project Ga0137372, IMG submission 104911) | Vadose zone soil microbial communities from Sagehorn Ranch, Mendocino, California, USA - Sage1_R_60_16 metaG | ecosystem: Environmental > Terrestrial > Soil > Vadose zone | place: USA...
GCGCGATGCCGAGCACGAGCTCGGGCACGAAGCCGTCGGCGTGGACCGCCGTCGCCAGCTCGCGGGTGCCGCGGCCGAGCTCGTCCCAGGTCATGACCTCGTGAGGCGACTCGCTCACGTCAATCCCGCGATGTCGTCGGGACGCACCGGCACGCGCGTCAGCTCGAGACCGGTCGCGTTGCGCAGCGCCGCGGCGATCGCCGCCGTCGAGACGACCGTCGGCGGCTCGCCGACACCCTTCACGCCGTAGGGCGCTTCCGGCTCGGGGTCCTCGATCAGCTCCGACATCACGGGGGGCATGTCGAGCGCCGTCGGGATCAGGTAGTCGGTGAAGCTCGCATTCGCGATCACGCCGTCCCGCGTCTGGATCTCCTCCATCAGCGCAAGGCCGAGCCCCTGCGCCGTCCCGCCCTCGATCTGGCCCTCGACGGCCTGCGGGTTGAGCGCCTTGCCGACGTCCTGCGCGGTGCCGATCCAGACGACGCGCGTGAGCCCGAGGTCGACGTCCACCTCGACGATCACCTTCATCGCGGCGCAGGCCAGGGCGACGTGCGCAGGCCCGTCGGTGACCTGGCCTGTCTCGGGATCGAGCGCCTTCGTCGGCGGATGGCGGTAGATCCGCTCCACGTCGACCTCGCCGGTCGTCCTCTCCCGCTCAGCGAGCGCAGCGCGGCAGGCGTCGCGGACGGCGCCGGCCGCCATCCAGGTCATGCGCGACGCGGAGGCGGAGCCGGACGACGCGACCTCGGCGGTCGAGCCCGGCGCGAGGCGCACCTGGTCGGTCCCGAGCTCGGTGCAGGCGACCTGGAGCACGACGTTGGTCACGCCCTGGCCGACCTCCGCGGCGGCGCAGTGCACCTCGGCGGAGCCGTCGGGGAAGAGCCGCACGCGGGCGGCGCAGAAGTCGTCGAACCCCTCCGAGTAACAGAGGTTCTTGAAGCCGACGGCGAAGCCGACGCCGCGGCGGACGCCCTCGCCGCGCGTCGTGTTGCCGGCGCCGCCTGGGAGCCGGATCGCGTCGCGCGGCAACTCCTCCGGCTCCGGCTCCGGCAGCGCGAGGCAGCGCTTGATCACCTTCGTCACCGGCAGCGAGCCTGTGATCGGCTGGCCGGTCGGCAGCCGGTCACCCGGTCCGATCGCGTTCAGCAACCGCAGCTCGACCGGGTCGATGCCGAGCGCGGCCGCAAGCTTGTCCATCTGCGCCTCGGCCGCGAAGCAGGTCTGCACGGCGCCGAACCCGCGCATCGCCCCGCACGGCGGGTTGTTCGTGTACACCGACGTCGACTCGATCAGCGCGTTCGGCACGTTGTAGGGCCCGCAGGCGAACGACGCGGCGTTCGCCGTCACCGCGGTCGAGCTCGAGGCGTACGCCCCGCCGTCCAGCAGGACCCGCATGCGCACGTTCACGAGCCGGCCGTCGCGCATCGCGCGGTGCTCCGCCCAGATCCGCGCCGGGTGTCGGTGCACGTGCCCCGTGAACGACTCCTCGCGGTTGTAGACCATCTTCACCGGACGGTTCGTGTGCAGGGCGAGCAGCGCCGAGTGGATCTGCATCGAGAGGTCCTCGCGGCCGCCGAACGCGCCGCCCACGCCGGCCAGGTGGATGCGCACCTGTTCCTCGGAGAGACCGAGGCACGGTGCAATCTGCTCGCGGTCGACGTGCAGCCACTGCGTGGCGACGTAGATGTCGACGCCTCCCTCGCCGTCCGGCACCGCGAGCCCGGATTCCGGGCCGAGGAACGCCTGGTCCTGCGACCCCAGCTCGTAGAAGCCGCTCACGCTGACGTCTCCGGCCCTCTCGGGGTCGCCGTGCCGGATGAGCATCGTGCGGACGACGTTCGGGCGCGGATCGTCCCGGTAGCCATGCCCGGCGGTCGGGCGATCGGGATGGAGCGGCTCCGACTCTGTCGCGCGCTCGGGATCGACGATCGGCTCGAGCGGCTCGTACTCGACGACGATGCGCTCGGCGGCGCGCCGTGCCTGCTCCGGATGCTCGGCGGCGACGACCGCCACCGGCTCGCCGAAGTACCTGACGCGGTCGATCGCCAGCACCGGCTGGTCCGCGAACTCGAGCCCGTACGTCTTCTGCCCCGGCACGTCGTCGTGCGTAAGAACCGCGCGCACGCCTGGCAGCGTCAGCGCGGCGGAGATGTCGATCGAACGCACGCGCGCGTGCGCGTGAGGGCTGCGCAGCGTGTGTCCCCAGAGCATTCCGGCAGCCGAGAGGTCGCTTGCGTACGCGAACTCGCCTGTCGTCTTTGGGACGCCGTCGACGCGCTTTACGGTCTCGCCGACGCGGCCGAGCTCGAGCCGGCGCGCGGGCGGGATGCGCAGGACCTCGCTCATTGCGCCGCCAGCCGCACCGCGTCGAAGATCTTCGCGTAGCCGGTGCAGCGGCAGAGGTTTCCCGACAGCGCCTCGCGGATCTCGTCCTCGCTCGGGCTCGGCGTGCGCTCCAGCAGCGCGGCGGTCGCGACGACGAGCCCAGGTGTGCAGAAGCCGCACTGGACTGCGCCGGCGTCGACGAACGCCTGCTGGACGGGATGCAGCTCTTCGCCGGCGCTGAGCCCCTCCACCGTGACGACGTCGTGGCCGTCCACCTGCGCGGCGAGCACGAGGCACGCGCAGACGAGCTCGCCGTCGAGCAGGACCGAGCAGGAGCCACATTCCCCCTGCTCGCAGGCGTTTTTCGACCCAGGACAGCCGAGTCGCTCGCGCAGCGCGAAGAGGAGGCTTTCGCCCTCCCAGACGTCCGTCTCCTGGCGCTCGCCGTTCACCTTCACCGCGATCCTCATACGGCGAGACACCTTTCGAGAGCGCGGCGCGTGAGCACGCGCAAGGCGTGGCGCCGGTACGCGGCGGTGCCGCGCACGTCGTCGATCGGGCTCGCCGCCGCGGCGACCTGATCGGGGAAGCCGTTTACGTCGGCGAGCGGTGCGACGACGAGACTCGCCACCGGCCCCGCGGAGCCGAACGAGGCGCGCAGCTCCTCGCGCTCACGGTCGACGGCCAGTGCGAGTGAGCACACGGCGATCACCATCGCGTTCCGCGGCCCGATCTTCATGAACGTCTGGGCAGCGCCGGTCGGCTTAACGTGCACCGCAGTGATCAGCTCGTCGTCGGCGAGCGCGTTCCGCTTCGGGCCGACCAGGAACTCCGTCAGGGGAAGCCGCCGCGTCCCGCGCACGCTTGCGAGCTCCACCTCGGCGCGCTCGACGAGGAGCGGCGGCAGCGCGTCGCCCGCGGGAGACGCGGTGCCGAGGTTGCCTCCGATCGTGCCCCTGTTGCGGATCTGAGGCGAGCCGACGGTTCGCGACGCCTCTGCGAGCGCCGGCAGCGCCGCGGCGAGGTCGCCCATCGCCTCCGTGTAGGTGAGCGAGGCGCCCAGTCGCAGCGTCCCGTTCTCCCGCCGCCAGCCCTTCAGCTCGGCGACCTCGTTGAGGTTCAGCAGCGCGTCCGGGCGTGCCCGGTCGAAGTTGAGCTCGACCATGACGTCCGTGCCGCCCTCGATCGGGCGCGCCTGGGGGCGCTCCGCCTTCAGTCTCAGCGCCTCCTCGAGGCTGCGCGGGCTCAGGACGTCCATCGGGTGAAGCGTAATCCCGTAAGGTCGCACCGTGGCCGATCTCGCACGCCGGCTCGCGGTTGCTCGCGGTGACGAGCCGGCGGATGTCGTCGTGCGGGGCGGGCGCGTCCTCTCGGTGTTCACGCGCGAATGGCTGGAGGTCGACGTCGCGGTGGCCGACGGCTGGGTGGCCGGGCTCGGCGAGTACGAGGGCCACGAGGTCGTGGACGCGGACGGGCGCTACGTCGTGCCCGGCTTCATCGACGCGCACATGCACCTCGAGTCGTCGAAGCTCCTCCCGGACGAGTTCGCGCGGCTCGTGCTGCCGCTCGGGACAACGGCCGTCGTCGCCGATCCGCACGAGATCGCGAACGTCCTCGGCACGGACGGCGTGCACTGGCTGCTCGACGCGTCGGCCGACATCCCGCTCGACGTCTACTTCATGGCGTCGTCGTCTGTTCCGGCGTCGGAGTACGAGTCGCCGCGCCGCGCGCTGACGGAGGGAGATCTCGAGGCGCTCCTGCGCCGCCGCCGCGTGCTCGGCGTCGCCGAGATGATGAACTTCCCCGGCGTCGTCTCCGGAGATGCAGGCGAGCTTGCGAAGCTCGCACTCGCGACGCACGTCGACGGTCATGCGCCGGGTGTGCGCGGTCGGAACTTGCAGGCGTACGCCGCGGCCGGAGTCCGCTCGGATCACGAAGCGTCGACACTGGACGAAGGGCGCGAGCGCCTGCGTGCCGGCATGTGGCTGCTCGTTCGCGAAGCGTCCGCCGCCCGCAACCTGCGCACGCTGCTCCCGCTCGTCGCCGAGTACGGTCCGCATCGCATCGCGTTCTGCACCGACGACCGCGAGCCGGAGCACATCGCGGAGGACGGTCACATCAACGCGATGGTTCGTGACGCGGTGGCGTTCGGCATCCCGCCGGAGGACGCGCTCGTGATGGCGTCGCACAATCCCGCGCACTACCACCACCTCGATGACCTCGGCGCGATCGCGCCGGGACGCCAGGCCGACCTCGTCCTGCTCGGCGATCTCGAGCGGTTCGTTCCGGAGCTCGTGTTGAAGCGCGGCCGGCAGGTGGCCGAGGTGCCTCGCGCGACGGTGCCGGACTGGGTGCGCCACACGGTCCGGATCGGCGCGCTCGGGCCGGAGGTGTTCCGGATTCCCTGGTCGGGCGGCTCGGTGCGCGTGATCGGCCTCGTGCCGGGGCAGATCATCACCGAGTCGCTCGTCGACGAGCCAGCGCAGCGCGGCGGCGAGGCGATCGCCGATCCCGAGCGCGACCTCGCCAAGGTCGCCGTCATCGAGCGGCACCTCGGCACGGGCCGCACCGGCCTCGGCTTCGTGCGCGGCTTCGGCCTCCGTCGCGGAGCGATCGGGTCGACCCTCTCGCACGACGCCCACAATGCCGTCGTCGTCGGCATGGACGACACGTCGATGGCATTCGCCGTTCGCCGGCTGGCGAATCTCGGCGGTGGCATCGTCGTCGTCGACGGCGGCGAGCTGCTGGCCGAGCTGCCGCTGCCGGTCGCGGGGATCCTCTCCGACGCGCCGCTCGCGACGGTCGTCGCTGCGAGCGAGGCGCTCGTGACCGCGGCGAGGGAGCTCGGTTGCGAGGTCGAGGCGCCGTTTCAGTCGCTCGCGTTCCTCGCGCTGTCGGTCATCCCAGCGCTGAAGATCACCGACCGCGGCCTCGTCGACGTCGAGCGGTTCGAGCTCGTGCCGCTGCGGGCCGAATGAGACACGCGCCTGTCCCATCGAGCCGGCTGTGGACACATCGGCACATCGCCACAACGGCGTCTGACACCAAACGGGGGAAAGACATGGCCCGGCGGGACGTTTCGGACGTCGGGACACCGCACCAATGCTCGAATCACCACTCCGTTCGGCGTCTGACACCGAGGACTGTCCGTTTGGGCCGGTCGACTGTCCGTTTGGGCGGGGCCGCGCGGGCATGAGCCTGCTGCTCCACAACGCGCACGTCGTCACGATGGACGGCGACGGCTCGGAGCACGCCGACGGCTGGGTGCTCATCGCGAACGGGCGCATCGAGGCCGTCGGCGGCAGCATCACGCCGGAAGCGGGCGACAGCGTCGACCTCACCGGCGCGGTCGTTACGCCGGGTCTCGTCAACACGCACCATCACCTGTACCAGACGCTCACACGCGCGCGGGCGCAGCAGGCCGATCTGTTCACGTGGCTGCGCGAGCTCTATCCGGTGTGGGCCGGCATCGACGAGGAGTCGGTGTACGCGGCCGCGCGCACTGGGTTGGCCGAGCTCGCCCTGTCGGGTTGCTCGACCGTCTTCGATCACCACTACGTCTTTCCGCGTGCGACGAATGGACTGATCGAGGCGGAGGTGCGCGCGGCGCAGGAGCTGGGCGTGCGCATCGTCGCGTCACGCGGCTCGATGGATCTCGGCGAATCCGATGGAGGATTGCCGCCCGACTCGCTCGTCGAGGACATCGACACCGTCCTCGCTGAGACCGAGCGCCTGGTCGGTCTGCAGGATGACGACGGCCTGGTGCAGATCGCCGTCGCGCCGTGCTCGCCGTTCTCGGTGACCGGGCAGCTGATGCGCGAGTCGGCGAAGCTGGCGCGGAAGCTCGGGTTGAAACTGCACACGCACCTCGCCGAGACCGTCGAGGAGGAGGAGTACTGCCGCGAGCTGTACGGCTGCCGTTCCGTCGAGTACCTTCAGGAGCTCGGCTGGATCGACTCGGACGTGTGGTGCGCCCACTGTGTGCACGTGCACGACGAGGACGTCCAGACGTTCGCAGGCGGAGGAGTGGGTGTCGCGCACTGTCCGACATCGAACATGCGCCTCGGTGCCGGTATCGCGCGTGTTCGCGAGCTGGCGGCGGCGGGCGTCGACGTCGGCCTCGGCGTGGACGGTTCGGCCTCGAACGAGCGCGGCGACCTCCTTTTCGAGGTCAAGCAGGCCCTGCTCGTCGCGCGCGCCCGTTCGGGCCCCGACGCGATGACTGTGCGAGATGCGCTCAGGTACGGCACGCGCGGCGGCGCGGCCGTGCTCGGACGCGACGACATCGGCACGCTAGAGCCTGGCAAGCGCGCGGACATCGCCGTCTGGCGCACGGACGGCCTCGAGCTGGGCGGGGCGGTCGATCCCGTCGCCGGGCTCGTCCTCTCCGCGCCGCATCGCGTCGACCGGCTGTACGTGGGCGGCGAGGAAGTCGTCCGCGAGGGTCGCCTCGTGCACGCCGACGAGGAAGAGATCGCGCGGCACCATCGGGTCCAGGCGGGAAGATTCGCTCCGTGATCTCCACGCACGTCCTCGACACCGAGCTCGGCGAGCCTGCAGCTGGGATGAAGGTCGGGCTGTTCCGCGGGAAGGAGCTCGTCTCGCTCCAGGAGACCGACGAGGACGGTCGTATCCCGGAGCTCGCTGAAGCTCTCGAGCCGGGCGAGTATCGCCTTGTCTTCTATGTCGAGCGCGGCTTCTTCGAGAGGGTCGAGCTGACGATCGCGATCGCGGATGCGAGCGACCATTACCACGTGCCGCTCCTCGTGTCGTCCTACCAGTGCACGACTTACCGCGGAAGCTGAGCGTCGAAGAGCTCGCCGAGCTGTTCAGCGGGCGCACTGCGTTCGTGGACCGCCTGGCGGAGATCGAGGATCCACTCGGCCGCGCGCGAGACGTTGCGCGGACGCTCACGGCCGAGGAGAAGATCGAGGCGTTGGCCGCACATCCGCGCATCGGCGAGCGCTCGCCGGAACAGCACGGCGACGAACCGGTCGTGCGCGCCGAGCTCCGGGCGCTGAACTGTGCGTACGAGGAGAAGTTCGGCTTCCGCTTCATCGTCTTCGTCAACCGCCGCTCCAGGCGCGAGCTGATTCCGGTCCTCCGCGAGCGGCTGCGGCGGACGCCCGAGGACGAGCTCGAGACGGCATTCGACGAGCTGGTCGAGATCGCGAAGGACCGATGGTCGCAACGGTAGATCCGTACCTGATCGATTGGCTCGACCTCTCCTTCCGCTTCCTGCACGTGATCGCTGCGATCGTGTGGATCGGAACGTCGTTCTACTTCGTCGCACTCGACAATCACCTGCGGCCGCCCGCGGACGAGCGCGACCGCGAGCGCGGCGTCGGCGGCGAGTCCTGGGAGATCCACGGCGGCGGCTTCTACCGCATCGAGAAGTTCCGCGTCACGCCGCCGGCGATCCCTGAGCCTCTGCACTGGTACAAGTGGGAGGCGTACACGACGTGGCTGTCGGGCTTCGCGCTTTTCGTCTCGCTGTACTACCTCCAGCCGCGCACGTACTTGATCGACCGCGACGTGGCCGCGATCTCGCCGTCGGTCGCGATCTCGGCGAGCATCGCGCTGCTCGTCGCCGCGTGGCTCGTCTACGACGCCCTCTGCCGGACGGTCGGCAAGCGGAGCGAGGCGGCGCTCGCCGCGTGCGTGCTCGCGCTCGTCGTAGGAACGGCGTACGGCGTCGCACACCTGCTAGCACCACGTGCCGCGTACCTCCAGGTGGGAGCGATGCTCGGGACGATCATGGTCGCGAACGTCTTCTTCGTCATCATCCCCGCGCACTGGGAGCTGATCCGCGCGAAGAAGGCCGGCCGCGAGCCCGATCCCGCCGCCGGCGCGCGCGGCAAGCAGCGCTCGGTGCACAACAACTACCTGACGCTGCCGGTGCTGTTCGCGATGCTCTCGAACCACTTCGCGTTCACGTACACACACGCGCACAGCTGGCTGGTCCTCGTCTGCCTGATGGTGATCGGCGCGGCGATCCGACATTTCTTCAACCTGCGCCACCAGGGACGCAATGTCTGGGCGATTCCGGTCGCGGCGGGGATCGCGCTCGCCGGCATCGCGGTGTGGATCGAGCCGCCCGAGACGTCCTCGGCCGGCCCGCAGGTGCCGTTCTCGCGCGTGCGCGGCATCGTCGCCGAGCGCTGCACCGTCTGCCACTCGATGCATCCGACGCAGACAGGCTTCTCCTCACCGCCGCTGGGGATCGCGTTCGACACGCCGGCGCAGATCGCGGCGCGTGCGGCCGCAATCGAGCAGCAGGCAGTCGTCCTGAAGGCGATGCCGCTCGGGAACGTGACGCACATGACGCAGGCCGAGCGCGATGCGCTCGGCGCGTGGATCAGTCACGGTGCGAACATCCCTTGATGCTGCGCATCACCGCAGGAGGACTCGACTTCGTCGCGCGCCTCGAAGAGGACGCGGCGCCGCAAACCGCCGCGGCCTTCCGCGGGCTGCTGCCGCTCGAGTCGCGGATCATCCACGTGCGCTGGAGCGGCGAGGGCGGCTGGATCCCCTGGGGCGACCTCGATCTCGGCCTCGGTCCGGAGAACGCGACGCGCTACCCGAGCCCGGGCGAGCTGATCATCTTCCCGGGCGGCGTCAGCGAAGCCGAGCTGCTGCTGGCGTACGGCTACGTCGCGTTCGCGAGCAAGGCGGGCGCGCTTGCGGGCAACCACTTCGCCACGATCGTGGAGGGCAACGAGCAACTGCGCGAGCTCGGCCGGCGGATGCTCTGGGAGGGCTCGCAGGAGATCGTCTTCACCGAGCGCTGACCCGGGCACTGTCCCGGGACCAGGTCCCTGGACGTGTCCGTTGCGCTCCTGTCCGAGGGACTGTCCCCGGGGCATAGCCCTAATGGGATCAGTGCCTGGCACCGACCCAAGGTCCGTGCGGCGTCAGCAGATCGTCTTCACCGAGCGCTGATCAGGCCGCTCCCGCGAGCGCGTCGTCGGCCGCGCGCACGTCCTTGCGAAAGCGCCTGTGTACCCAGTACTTCGTCCCGGCGAGCTCGAATGATCCCCAGAGCGGGCCCGCCGGGCCGCCGAGCTTCGACTCGCGCGGGTGGTCGGCGACGAGCTTGCGAGGCATCCCCGGCCTGAACATCGACGCGCGAAAGACCGCGATCCGCCGGTCGGTGACCGCGACCACGTCGTACTTCGTCCAGAACATGACCAAATACGTGAGGAACATGAAGTTCGGGTTCGGACCGGTCTGCGCGAGGAAGACGGATTGGATCTGTTCGCCGGGCTCGAGCAGCGGCTGCACGCGCTCGCGGAGCTTCTCGCGAAGTGCCATGCGCTATCTATACCTCGCCGGGACCGCCGGATTCAACGGCGCAGAGGCGCTCGAGCGCGCGCGTGAGAACCTCCACTGCAAGCGCGACGTCCTCGTCCGCCGTCAGCTCGTCCGGGGAGTGGCTGGCGCCGCCGTTGAGGCTGCGCACGAAGAGCATGCCGGTGGGCACGCCGGCCGCCGCGAGCACCATCGCGTCGTGGCCCGCGCCCGAGACGAGCCTCGGCGCTTCGGGGAGGAGTGCGGACAGCGTCTCGAACGGCGCACCGCTCATCGCCACCGGCTCGAGGCGCGACCCCGGCTCGAAGCCGATCGCTGCGACGAGTGCGTCGAGCTGATCCGCGCTGGGCGCGCGCGCGTCGACCGACACCGTGACGCGCGCCGGCACGACGTTCATCGCATTCGGCTCGACCTCGACCGCCCCGACCGTCGCCACGGCTCCGTCGCGGGCTGACTCCGCGACGTGGAGGACGAAGCGCGCCGCCTTCAGCAGCGCGTCGTCCCGCGCCTCCATCGGCGTCGTCCCTGCGTGGTCGGCGCGGCCTTCGAAGACAACGGCGCCGCGCGCCTGACCGGCGATCGCCGTGACGACTCCGAGCGGCTCGCCGGCGCGCTCCAGCACCGGCCCTTGCTCGATGTGCAGCTCGAGGAAGACGTCCGGCAGCTCCGTCA
>Ga0137372_10007856_pt1 | contig 10307 bp, 9 predicted proteins | sample SagtaG_6_FD_104911 | JGI IMG/M metagenome (GOLD analysis project Ga0137372, IMG submission 104911) | Vadose zone soil microbial communities from Sagehorn Ranch, Mendocino, California, USA - Sage1_R_60_16 metaG | ecosystem: Environmental > Terrestrial > Soil > Vadose zone | place: USA: California...
CAAGGGCCGCAACGCCGTTCTGTACGCGGGGGAGGTCAACTTTGACGCGAGCGGGCTGGAGGGCCAGCCCAAGCGGATCGAGACTGTGCTCAAGTCGGGACAGTCGGTGCTCGTCCAGGTCACTAAGGATCCGGTGGGCCACAAGGGCGCGCGGCTCACCAACCAGGTGAGCCTTCCCGGCCGGTACCTGGTCTACGTGCCAGGCGCGTCGATGACCGGGATCAGCCGCAAGCTGCCGGCTACCGAACGGGCGCGGCTGAAGCAGATCCTGAAGAAGGTGACGCCGGAGGACGCCGGCGTGATCGTTCGGACCGCGGCGGAGGGCACCGGCGAGGAAGAACTCGCCCGCGACGTGGCGCGGCTTGCCGCTCAATGGGACAACATCGGCCACAAGGCGCAGTCGGCGAGCCCGCCCGAACTGCTCTACAGCGAGCCCGACCTCACGATCCGCGTGGTCAGGGACATATTCAACGAAGACTTCAGTGAGCTTGTCGTGGCCGGCGACGAAGGCTGGGACGTGGTCAACGAGTACGTCCGCTGGGTCGCCCCCCACCTCGTGGAGCGGGTGCGTCAATGGCGCGACGACGCGGAGCTGTTCGCCAGCTACCGCGTCGACGAGCAGATCGCCAAGGCGCTTGAGCGCAAGGTGTGGCTGCCAAGCGGCGGTTCGCTGGTCGTGGACAGGACCGAGGCCATGACCGTGGTCGACGTCAACACGGGCAAGTTCACCGGCCAGGGCGGAAACCTTGAAGAAACGGTGACACGCAACAACCTCGAGGCCGCTGAGGAGATCGTCAGGCAGCTGCGGCTGCGTGACGTCGGCGGCATCATTGTCATTGACTTCATCGACATGGTGCTGGAGAGCAACCGCGAGCTTGTGCTGCGCCGGCTGCTCGAATGCCTGGCGCGGGACAGGACCAAACACCAGGTCGCCGAGGTGACCTCACTCGGCCTTGTCCAGATGACGCGCAAACGCGTGGGTTCTGGGCTGATCGAGGCGTTCTCCGAACCGTGTGAATGCTGCAACGGCCGGGGCCTGATCGTGTCGCATGACCTGCTCGAGCCGTCCACGGCCAAGCGGGCGCCCGCGGGCCGCAACGGTGGCAAGGGCGACGACAGCGGCAAGGTCGAGGCCAGCGGAAAGAGCGAAGCCAGCGGAAAGAGCGAGGCCACGGGCCGAGCAAGCGCGGCCAGCGCCGCAGCAGGAAAGGGCGCCGACGCGACAGGCAAGAGCCGCGCCGTGAGCGCGGCAGCCGACCAGGCAGGCCCCGCCGTGCCCGACCGCGACCCGGGCCCGGCGGAGACCAAGACGGAGGAGAAGCGACCGGGTCGGCGACGGCGGCGCAAGGCGGCCCCGGCCGCGGGTGCGGAAGGCAACGCGGATCCGGCCGCCGCCGCGGTCAGCGCGGCTATGACCACCGGCTGATCACACGCCGAGTTCTGGTAGCCTGAACGGGCGCCCGGGGCCTAGCGCGTTGGCACGGTTGGGGTCCCGTGCGAGCGCCGTTTCGAGCGGGCACCAGTACCCCAACGGAGAGAGAGTTTTCGCGTGTACGCGATCGTGCGCTGCGGTGGCAGGCAGGAGAAGGCGTCGGTAGACGATGTCCTCACCGTGGACCAGCTCCACGGCGAGGTTGGGTCGACAGTGACGCTGCCCGCCGTTCTGGTTGTCGACGGTTCAAAGGTCGTCAGCGACCCGGACGAGCTTCGCAGCTATCAGGTCACCGCCGAAATCCTCGGCGGCGCCGTCGGCCCGAAGATCAACATGGCCCACTTCAGGAACAAGACGGGGTACAAGCGGCGGCTTGGTCATCGGCAGCGCTACACCCAGCTCAAGGTCACCGGTATCGCGGCGGCAAGCCGAGGCCGGACCAGCCGAGGCCAAGGGCGCCGCACCAGCGCATCGAAGGGCGAGGGCTGAGATGGCACACAAGAAGGGCGCGTCGTCCAGCCGGAATGGACGCGACTCGGCGGCCAAGCGGCTCGGAGTCAAGCGCTTTGGCGGGCAGTTTGTCCAGTCTGGTGAGATCCTGGTCCGCCAGCGCGGTACCCACTTCCACCCCGGAGTCGGGGTCGGCCGCGGTCGTGACGACACGTTGTTCGCCCTGGTGAGCGGCCATGTGGAATTTGGCCCGCGGCGTGGCAGGCGCGCCGTGAGCGTCGTGCCGCAGGCACGCCAGGACGGTGCCGTGCAGGCGCGGCAGGCGAGGTCTGCGGCGGTGGCTGGCTCGGATGGGGCCGCGCCGAAGGCGCGTCCAGCCAAGGCCGCGCCGAAGGCACGCTCGTAGGGCCGCCTTCGTGATCCGGGGAGTTCCAGTGATAGTCGCTGACAAGTCTCCGGGATCATGAAACCCGCCGCTAACCCAACCGCGTTCATGCGGGGTGCCAGGTAGCGGCAGCCGTTAAGGAGCCAATAGGACGGCACTGGTACGGGGGAGGAACGGCCCGGGGCGACCGCAATCACCTACGGCCCGTCGCAACGCCCGGGTGCGAACCGTACGGCGGCCGGCGGCGCCGCGTGGCGTCGGCGGGACGCCGTCGTTGAGGATCGGAAGATGCCGGATTTCGTTGACGAGGTCGTCCTTCATCTCAAGGCTGGTGACGGCGGGCACGGCTGCACGTCCATTCACCGGGAGAAATTCCGGCCGCTCGGCGGCCCGGATGGAGGCGACGGCGGGCGCGGCGGCTCGGTCGTCCTTGAGGTCTCCGCCGGCACCTCGACGCTGCTTGAGTACCACAAGCGCCCGCACAGAGCGGCGCCGAGCGGCCGCCCCGGCCAGGGTTCCAACCGAACCGGCGCGAGCGGCGCCGACCTCGTGCTTGGCGTCCCTGACGGCACCGTCGTCAAGACCGCCGACGGTGAGATCCTCGCTGACCTCGTCGGCGTGGGCACGCGCTATGTGGTGGCCCGCGGCGGCCGCGGCGGACTCGGCAACGCGGCACTGGCATCGCGGCGCCGCAAGGCGCCCGGGTTCGCGCTCAAAGGCGAGCCTGGCGCGAGGCGAGACGTTGTGCTCGAGCTCAAGACGGTCGCCGACGTCGGCCTCGTGGGCTTTCCCAATGCGGGGAAATCATCCTTGATCGCGGCGATGTCGGCGGCCCGGCCGAAGATCGCTGACTACCCGTTCACCACGCTCGTCCCGAACCTCGGCGTCGCCGAGGCGGGCGGAACCGACTTCGTGATCGCGGACGTGCCGGGCCTTATCCCGGGCGCGAGCGGGGGCAAAGGTCTCGGCCTGCGGTTCCTGCGGCACATCGAGCGCTGCTCGGCCCTGGCGCACATACTCGACTGCGCGGCCTCCGCGCCGGGCAGAGATCCTGTCTCCGACTTCGACGCGCTGGAGGCCGAGCTTGCCGCATACGCCGAGGCCACGGGCGCCTCGCTGGCGGACCGGCCGCGGATCGCCGTGCTCAACAAGATCGACGTTCCGGACGGACGTGAGCTCGCGAACTTTGTCCAGCCACTGCTCGAAGAACGCGGGATAACGGCGCTCGCCATCTCCGCAGCGACACACGAGGGGCTGCGCGAGCTGGCATTCGCCCTGGCCGGGTTGGTCGAGCAGGCGCGGGCGAGCGCGCCGGCGCGGGAGTCGGCCCGCGAGGTGATCCGTCCCGCGCCGCTCGGCGACGCCGGGTTCGCCGTGGAGCGGGTCGGGCAGAACAGGTTCTTCGTCCGTGGGGACAAACCGCGCCGCTGGGTGCGCCAGACCGATTTCGGCAACGACGAGGCGGTCACCTATCTTGCCGACAGGCTCGCCCGCCTGGGCGTGGAAGAGGCGCTGGCAAAAGCGGGCGCGCAGGCGGGAGACGAGGTGCTCATCGGTGACGACAACAACGCCGTCGTGTTCGACTGGGACCCCGACGTGCGCGCCGGCACTAAGGCCGCGGCTCGGCGGCCGGCGTCTCGTAGGCTGCCGTCATGACAGCCACGCGGGCCGCGATCGCGGTCGCGCGGCGAGTCGTGGTCAAGGTGGGCTCGTCCTCGCTGACCACGGTCGCGGGCGGCCTCGACGAGGAGCGGATCAGCGCGATCGTGAACGTGCTGGCTGCCAGGGTGAAGGTGGGTTCCGAGGTCGTTCTGGTTTCCTCGGGCGCGATCGCCGCCGGCCTCGCCCCCCTCGGTCTCGGCCAGCGTCCGCGCGACCTCGCCACTCAGCAGGCGGCCGCGAGCGTCGGGCAGGTGCTGCTCGCCGCGAGGTACACCGCGGCATTCGGCCGGCATGGCCTGCGGGCCGGCCAGGTGCTGCTGACCGCCGATGACCTGATGCGGCGCTCCCACTACCGCAACGCGCAGCGCACGCTCGACCGGTTGCTCGAACTCGGCGTGCTGCCCGTCGTGAACGAGAACGACACGGTCGCGACCGAGGAGATCAGGTTCGGAGACAACGACCGGCTCGCCGCGCTCGTCGCACACGTGATCAGAGCGGACGCTCTCGTGCTGCTCTCCGATGTTGACGCCCTTTACGACGGCGAGCCGCAGCGCGCAGGCGCCCGGCGCATCAGCGAGGTGCGCGACCGCGCCGACCTGGCGGGGATATGGCTCGGCCGCTCTGGCCGCGGCGTCGGCACCGGTGGGATGGCGACCAAGGTGGAGTCCGCCCTGATCGCCACCGGCGCCGGAATCCCGGTCGTGCTCGCTGCGTCGGCGAAGGCCGGCCCCGCGCTCGCGGGCGACCGCGTCGGCACCTACTTCGCCGCCAGCGGCCGGCGTCCCGCCACGCGGCTGCTGTGGCTGGCGCATGCCACCACGGGTCGCGGCAGGCTGGTGCTCGACCCTGGAGCGGTTGACGCGGTCGCCCTCCGGCGCACCTCGCTGCTTCCGGCCGGTGTCACGGGCGTGGAAGGCCAGTTCGAGGCCGGCGACCCGGTTGACCTGTGTGATGAGGCCGGCGCCGTGGTCGCGCGCGGCGTGGTGAACTTTGACTCCGCGGAGATTCCTGGCCTGATGGGCCGCTCGACCCGGTGGCTCGCGCGCGAACTCGGCCCGGCCTATGAGCGCGAGATCGTCCACCGCGACGATCTCGTCGTGCTCACGTCGGAGCAGCCGCGCAGCACCGCCCCGCGCAGCACCGCCCGCGGGGCCGCATCGGCGGTCTCACATATGAAGAGCAGTGTCTCGCCATCCGAGAAACTCAGTGATCGCGGTTGATTTCCAGTCACTACGCCTGGATAGGAACCGCGATCATGGAATCCGCCCGGGGCCGGTCAGTTCTGGTCGTCGTCCCGGCGGCCGAACCGCCCGAACAGCCGCTCGCCCGCGCCGACCGCACCCTCGGCGACGCCGCGGACCAGCCCGATGAACGGATCGGAGGTCCGGCTCCACGACTCCTGGTAGGAGCGGGCAGCGGCCCTGACTTCCTCGCTCACCGAGGCCTGGCCGTCCTCGCTCCGCCGCGGGTACTCGCCGCCGAGGATCCGCTCGTAGGCGCCGTCACGCGCCCAGCGATCGATCTCAGCGAAGCGGACCACGGCGAACGGGTGCAAGGTGCCCTGGAGCTGCAGCAGCTTGATCAGGCCTTCCCGCACGTCGGGCACCGCGTCGTACTCGCGCGCCTGCTCGTGGAAGGCGTCGGCGGACAGCTCGGACATCCGCGCACCGCCGGCCATCTTCATCATCGCGCGCCTCGCGGCGTCGATGTCCTGGCCGGCCAGCAGCCCGGCCCGGTCGCACGACAGCTCGGACTTGCGGTACCACTCCTCAAGCGCCCAGATGATCGCCCGGAGCCCGAGATAGCCAAGCGGCATCCAGGCCACCCGCCGGGCAAGGTTGATCAGGTGGAACAGCATGGTGCGGTAGACCGCGTGCCCGGACAGGACATGGCCGAGTTCGTGGCCGATCGTGAACCGCAGTTCCTCGGCGTCGTACAGGTCCAGCATTCCGGTGGTGATCACCATAAACGGCCGGTCCGAGCCGAGCGTCATCGCGTTCACCATGGGGTTTTGGGTGACAAAAAGCTCGGGCACATCCGGCAGGTCAAGCACGTATGCGCCGTCGCGGAGCATATCGTGCAGCTCACGGAACTGTCCCTCGTTGACTCGCACCCCGCTGGCCAGGAACATCAGCCGCAAGCTCCGGTCCGAGAACAGTCCGGCCAGGCGCCGGAGCAAGACGTCGAACCCGGTGAGCTTCCGCATGGCGGTCAGGGCCGAGCGGTCGGCAGGATGCTCGTACGCGCGGGAAGAAATCCCGGGCAGGCGTACGCGCGCGCGGTCGGGCACGCTCCCCGTATCTGTGGTCATGTCCCGCATGCTATTCCCCGGAGGGACCCAAATGGACGACGGCGATCTACCGATCTTTGACCGGCAGGCGGAAACCATGTCGGACGCCGAGCGGGCCGCCATTCAGATCCGCCGGCTCGCGGCTATGGCCGGCCGGCTGCTCGCGGCCGGAGGAAGCCAGGCCGAGCGGCTTCGCGCCGCCGGGGTGACACACGGGCGCGAGGTGACCCTGGACAGCCTGCCCGGCCTGCCGTTCACCAGGAAACAAGATCTTTGGGACGGTTACCCGTTCGGGTTGCTTGCCGTGCCGCGCGACGAGGTGGTCGCTGTGCACGGGTCCAGCGGCACCGGCGGCCGCCCGACGCTCGTCTCCTACACCCGCGGCGACCTCGACCTGTGGTCCCAGATGTGCGCCCGGGCGCTCGCGGCCGCGGGCGCGACCGCGGCGAGCACCGTGCACAACGCCTACGGCTATGGCCTGTTCACCGGCGGTCTCGGCATCCACCAGGGAGCGATACGGCTCGGTGCGACGGTGGTGCCAGTCTCCGGCGGGATGACAGCGCGCCAGCTCACCCTGCTGCAGGACCTGAAACCCGACATCCTCGCCTGCACGCCGTCCTACGCGATCCGCCTCGGCGAGGCGTTCGCGGAGCGTGGGGTGAAGCCAGGGGAGCTGAGCTTGCGCGCGGGCCTGTTCGGGGCGGAGCCGTGGAGCGAGCCGATGCGCGCCCGGATCGGCGACCTGCTTGGCCTGCGCGCTCTCGACATCTACGGGCTGTCCGAGGTGATCGGACCCGGCGTGGCGGCCGAGTGCCTGGTGGCTGCCGACGGCCTGCACGTGAACGAGGATCACTTCCTCGTCGAGGCGATCGATCCGGCGAGCGGCGTTCGGGTGCCCGACGGCACGCCAGGTGAGCTGGTGTTCACCACGCTGACCAAGCAGGCGCTGCCGTTGCTGCGCTACCGAACCGGCGACGTCGCGGCGCTGCGCCGCGGCCCGTGCCCGTGCGGCCGCACACTGGTCAAGATGACCAAGGTGGCCGGGCGCACCGACGACATGCTCGTCATCCGCGGCGTGAACGTGTACCCGGCCGAGGTGGAGCGGGTGCTGCTGGCAGACGGCCGCATGTCGCCGCACTATCTGCTCGTGGTGGACGCCCGCGCGGCCGTTAAGGACCTGATCGTCGCTGTTGAGCCCCGAACGGCTGCCGCTGCCGGGTCGAGGCAGGCTGGTGTCTCCGGGTCCGGGCAGGCTGCCGGGTCCGGGCCGGCTGGTGTCTCCGGGTCCGGGCATGCCGACCTGCTCGCCCAGGAGCTGACCAGGGCCATCGGGGAGCAACTCGGGCTTCGCGCGCGGGTCCGGGTGCTTGCGGCGGGCACGGTGCCGCGGACCGAGGTGGGCAAGGCCGTGCGGGTGCGGACGTGGACGGCCGGTGAGCCGCCGCTGCCCGGCCTGGACGGCTAGGGCGCGTCGCTCTCGGCCAGCCTGCGCCGTCGGTCAGCCGCCGCTGTCCGTCAGCGGCCGCTGATGGTCAGCCCGCTGACGGTCAGACGCCACTGTCGGTCAGACGCGCTAGGGTCAGGTCGCATGGGCGCGGTACCCGACGCCGTGAGCGCTGACGCGCAGCCTGCTGCCGCGGCGGCGCGGGCGCATGCCGATGGTGCAGGTGGCGCGAGGCTCGGCATCATGGGCGGCACCTTCGATCCGATCCACCATGGCCACTTGGTCGCGGCGAGCGAGGTGGCACACGTCTTTTTCCTCGATGAGGTCGTGTTCGTGCCCACCGGGCAGCCCTGGGAGAAGGAGGAGCGCGAGGTCGCGCCCGCCGAGGACAGATACCTGATGACGGTGATCGCCACGGCGTCCAATCCGCGGTTTTCTGTGAGCCGGGTGGACATCGACCGGCCCGGTCCCACGTACACGATCGACACGCTGCGTGATCTGCGGGCCGCGCGCGGCGCCGAGGCGGAGCTCTTCTTCATCACCGGCGCAGACGCGCTCGCACGGCTGATCTCCTGGCGGAACGCGGAAGAACTGCTCACGCTCGCGCATTTCGTAGGCTGTACACGTCCAGGCCACCGGCTTTCCGGTCACGGTCTGCCAGATGGGAACGTGAGCGTGATCGAAATTCCGGCCCTTGCCATCTCGTCCACCGGCTGCCGGGAGCGGGTGCGGGCGGGCGAGCCGATCTGGTACCTGGTTCCGGACGGGATAGTGCAGTACATCGCCAAGCGACGGCTGTACCGGAACGGCTGATGGGTACATGCTTGAAGACTGGCGTTTCACCTGGCCGGTGCCGGCATTTGAATGACGGGCGCCCAACCTGGCAGCGACGCGCTGCCATGCGAAGAGCGGCGAGCTGCCATGTGAGGGCGCGCGCTGCCATGTGAAGGAGGAAGACACCACATCGTGACCGCGACATCGCACGCAGTCGAGCTGATGCGGATCGCCGCTGACGCCGCCGCAGAAAAAGTCGCTGACAACATCATCGGTTACGACGTAAGCGAGCAGCTCGTCATCACGGACGTGTTTCTGCTCTGCTCCGCGCGTAACGATCGCCAGGTTCGCGCCATCGTTGATGAGATCGAGGAGCGGCTGCGCCGCGCGGGCGCCAAACCGGTGCGCCGCGAAGGCGAACGTGAGGGCCGCTGGGTGCTGCTCGACTATGTGGATCTGGTCGTCCATGTGCAACTGGAGGAGGAACGGCTCTTCTACATGCTTGAACGGCTGTGGAAGGACTGCCCGAGGATCCCGCTGCGCGAGCCGGTGGCGGCGGGCGCTGCGCGGGTCGGCCGCTCCGGGGGCGCCGCGGGGGCTCGGCGGGTTGGTCCCCCGGGCGCTGGGCGGGTTGGTGCCGCCGATGGTGCTAGGGAGGCCGCGGGCGCAGAGCCGGCCGGGGATTCGCCGGAAAACGGGGAGAGACGCTGAGCGGCTCGCAGAGCCCGTCGAGCATGCGGAGGCCGCAATGACCGCGCGTCGGATCGTGCTTTGGCGGCACGGCCAGACGATCTGGAATATAGAAAAGCGCTTCCAGGGTCAAAGCGACATCCCGCTCGATGACGTCGGTGTGCAGCAGGCCGAACGCGCAGCCCGGCTGCTCGCCGCGCTGCGGCCCCACATGATCGTCTCATCGGACCTGCAGCGTGCCACCGGCACCGCGGCCCCGCTCAGCCGGATCACAGGCCTGCAGGTGACCACGGACAAGGATCTGCGGGAACGGTCCGGCGGTCTGTGGGAGGGCCTGAACGACGCCGAGATCAGGGAGCGCTTCCCCGTCGAGCACGCCTCGTGGTCGCCGCCCGAGGGTGAGCCGACCGCGATGGTCGCCGAACGGGTCTGCGGCGCGCTTGAGCGGGTGGCCGCGCTGCTGCCGTCCGACGGGCTCGCGGTCGTCGTCAGCCATGGTGCGGCCATCCGGCTCGGTATGGCGCGGTTGCTTGGGATGCCGGAGGAGCTGTGGGGAGTGTTCGGGCCGCTGGCGAACTGCGCGTGGTCGCTCATCGGAACCGGCCGCAGCCGGTGGCGAGTGCTCGAGCACAACGCTGGCACCCTGCCCGAGCCCGTGCTTGGCGACGATCGCTGAGGTCCTCCGCGGCGGATGTCGGCGATGTCGGCGATGTCGGCGATGTCGGCGCGGGAGGTGCGCTGAGTTCCCCTGCTTCTCGCCGAGGTCGCCGTCGCGTTGCGTGCGCGCTGCGTGCGCGGTGCGTGCTGGTGGTTCAGCTGGTGGGTCCGTGTGGTGAGCCAGCGTCCTATACACTGGCGTGGCGTTGGCGCCGGTCGCTGTCTCGGTGCCGTGCGTCCCAGGGGCTATAGCTCAGTTGGTAGAGCGCTTGCATGGCATGCAAGAGGCCAGGGGTTCGAGTCCCCTTAGCTCCACAGCCCAGGATCGTGGCATCAGGCCAGGTCAGAAGCTCGTTGGACAGATCTCACCCTAGCAGACGGGTGGGGTCTTTCTCCGGATTGGGAGGAATTTGGGAGATCAACTACGCTCGGTTGGGCTGGCGCGCGAGCTGTCATGGGGAGCGACACCGCTGTCGGATCCCGAGTGAGGGAGGCAGTCCCGTCTTGGTTGAGGTATCCGGTG
>Ga0137372_10007860_pt1 | contig 10304 bp, 9 predicted proteins | sample SagtaG_6_FD_104911 | JGI IMG/M metagenome (GOLD analysis project Ga0137372, IMG submission 104911) | Vadose zone soil microbial communities from Sagehorn Ranch, Mendocino, California, USA - Sage1_R_60_16 metaG | ecosystem: Environmental > Terrestrial > Soil > Vadose zone | place: USA: California...
GAAGAAGCTCAAGATCACGAGTGGAGACCATAGAAAACACGACACCGCCATGGCAACTCGGCACCGGTCCTGGCCACGCCGATCGCCCAGGAATAACGACACAGCGTCAAAGCACAGTCAATCACCGCCTGGACAGAAACGGTCTACCACGTCCGGGAGCATTCCGAGACCAGGCAGGCTCCGCTGGCCCGGTGGGAAGCCGGCGGCCCGTTCCCCGTCCCGTCGCCCGCCGCCCTGGCCGATGCGTTCCGCTGGTCAGAATGGCGGACGGTCTCCAAGACCGCGACGGTGTCCATGCACGGCAACCGCTACCAGGTCGACCCGGGGCTGGCCGGGCGGCGCGTTGAGCTGGTCTTCGATCCGTTTGACCTGACCGTGCTGTCGGTACGGTCCGGCGGGAAAGACGCCGGGACCGCGACCCCGCACCACATCACCCGGCACGCTCACCCCAAGGCCCGCCCCGAGCCCCTGCCCGGGGATGATGCCCCCCGCGCCACCGGCATCGACTACCTCTCCCTGCTCGGCGAGCAGCACGACAAGCAGGTATCCGGGCGGGTCAACTACGCCGCCCTCACCCGCGCCAGCGACGGGGACGGGGACAGCGGCAGCGAACGCGGCCAGGACAAGAACGAAGACGGGGGGCGCGGCGGCGAAGGGGACAGCCGTGGATGACTTCCGGCAGGCCATCAACCTCAGCCAGCTCACCAGCCAGGACACGCTCACCCTGGCCCGCACCGCCGCCGAGGCGATCCGCGGCCTGAACTGGGTCACCCGGTACGACGCCGGCCTAGACCAGCCATCGGCCGCCTACGACCTCACCGGTGCCCTGATGCTGGCCGCCTCCCGCCTCCCGCAGCTGCTCACCCAGATCACCCGCTACCTCGGCCAGGCCCTGACCGGCGGCCAGCTCGGCCACGACCACGGCGACGACCCCGCCAGCAGCATCCACGCCGCCGTGATCTTCCTCCACGACGCCCGCGCCAGCGCCGCCGCCCTCGCCGGCGACCTCGACGCCGCCCAGCAGCAGCTCGCCCTCATCAACGGCCGCCCTGGCAGCCGGAAGGACCGGCAATGATCGACAAACTGCAAGCCCACTACGGATTCACCCGGATGCCGTTCGGCCGCGACCTGGCCCCCGGCATGCTGCACCGCCACGCCGCCCACAACGAGGCCGTCGCCCGAATCACCTGGTGCATCAGCGAACGCGCGATCGGCGTGATAACGGGCGAAGTCGGCGCCGGCAAGACCGCGTCCGTCCGCACTGTCCTGGCCGGGCTGGATGCCTCCCGGCACGTCATCATCTACCTGGCCAACCCCATGATCGGCGTCCGCGGCCTGCATGAGACGATCGTCGCCACCTTCGGCGGCACCCCCGACCGCTCCGGCTCCCGGCTCACCGCCCAGGCCTCCGCCATCCTGGCCGCCGAACGCGACGAGCGCGGCCGCACCCCCGTCCTGGTCATCGACGAAGCTCATTTGCTGCGTTATGAGCAGCTTGAGACGATCAGGATGCTTTCCAACCACAACCTCGATGCCGACTCACCGCTGGCCTGCCTGCTCGTCGGGCAGCCCACCTTGCGCCGCACCATGAAGCTCGCCGTCCTGGCCGCCCTGGAGCAGCGCGTCGCCCTCCGCTACGCCATGCCCCCCATGACCAGCCAGGAGACCGCCAGCTACATCACCCACCACCTCAAGCTCGCCGGCCGGTCCGACCCGCTGGTCAGCGATGACGCCACCGCCCTCATCCACACCACCGCCCGCGGCTACCCCCGCGCCGTCAACAACCTCGCCATCCAGGCACTAGTCGCTACCTTCGCCGCCGGCAAAGCCATCGTCGACGAGCAGGCCGCCCGCGCCGCCGTCTCCGAATACACCGACACCTGACACCGGCACCTCACCCACGACCAGCGGCACCAGCACCACCAAGGCCCCGCAGCCACCCCGGTTGCGGGGCCTTCAATCACCCCCACATCGGCCGCGTCAATGCCGCCTTCATCGGCATCTTCAGTGCCGGGCAACACCACCAGCCGCTGGCGCGCCGCCCAGGAGAAGAAGCCGTTGACCAGAGCCAGCTCCCTGTTCCATGTCGACGCCGCCACCCGCGGGCCCGCCGGCTCGAACCGGCGCCAGTGCAGAAACGCCGAGTGATCTTCTTCCGCGGCGTCCCGCCACGACTTGCCTCCCCGCGAGCCGTGCAGGAAGCGCAGGAACCGGCACAGGTCCCCCGCCGCGGCCAGCCGCGTGTTCAGCGCCGCCCCGATCATCACCGGGCGCAGGAAGTACCTGTTCAGGTCGATGTCGTAATCCAGGGTCGGCGAGACCAGGAATGGCACCCCGTCCGGCACATCCTCCCGATCCAGCCAGACATCAAGATCATCAATCGGACCGCCGGGATCCACCTCCCCCGGAAGAAGTTCGGACAGGCGTGGCATCCCTCGTCTCGTCAGCACTACCTGCCATTGCGCCCCAGTCACGGAGAGCAACCGTAGCGCACCACTCAGTGGACAGTGACCGGTCGTGCATAACCGTCGATCAGCAGCGGCGCGGGTGGCCCGCCATGGACCGGGGACCGTGGCGATGATCACCGGCTCGGACAGGTCGGTGGTCATCGCGTAGCCGGGGTCGAAGCCGGGGCCGCACCCCATCAGCGGCGCCGAGTGCCGGCCGGCGCCCGAGTCCGAAGTCAGGCCGTAGGCATGTGCCCAGGGTGTGACCGGCAACGGCCGGGTGGGCCGGGTCGTGCCGTCCAGCAGCCGTATCGCCGCGGCGACGTCGAACAGCCACGGCCCGAACACGAACCATTGCGGCGGGCCGTCCCCGGCGGGGGCGGGGGGCCGGGGCGGTCGGCCGCCGCCCCGGCCATCGGCGGTGCGGGGCTGTCATGCGGCACCCGCCGCGAGCTGCTCGCCGGCGCCGCCAGCGCTGGCTTCATCCCCCGACGGAGGGGTGCCGGGCTCGTTTCCGCCGGGCGCGCCGGCGAGCCGGAAGCTGCGGGGCTTCTCGGTGGCCAGTTCCGCCTCACGGAGGCTGACCAGCTTGTCCAGGGCGTTGGCGACCGCCCCCGACGAGCGCCTGAGGACCTTGCCGATCTGGTGCGGGGTGAAGTTCTGGCCCGGGTGGGCGCGCAGGTGCGCGGCGACCAGCTCGCGCAGCGCGCCGGGCTTGACCGCGGGTGCCTTCATCCCACCGGCCGCCGCCTTGAGCATCCGGCGGGCCTGACTGGCCTGCTCGCAGATCTCCTCGACGCCCGCCAGCGCCGCGCGCAGGTCCCCAGCCTGCAGGGCGGCGGTGACCGCGGCGGCGTCTGCGCAGATCTGCCCGGTGTGCCGCTCGATCTCTGCCCTCACGGCCGGGTCCGGTGCCGCCCCAGCACCGTCGCCACCATCAGCGGGCTGGCCGTCGTCACGATCAGCGGGCTTGCCCTCTTCGCCGTCGGCTGCGGCGGGCTCGGTGGTGGCGTCGCGCATGGGTTCCGTTGCCGCTGTGTCCTGGGCGGCGGGGGCATCACCAGCCGGCAGGCCGGCGTCCGGGTGCTGGTCCTGACCGGCTTCGCCGTCGCCGACAGCCGGGGCAGCCTCGTCCTCGGCCTCGTCCTGGCCGGCAGGCTCAGCGGCATCCGGATCACCGTCGGCGCGGGCGGTGGCCGGGGATCCGGTCGCGCCGGCGGAGCCTTGGACGGCGGCGGCTGCCAGGCGCCAGGTGTCCGGGATGCCGGGCCGGCCGCCTTTGGTGCGCTCGGCGTCGCCGCGGCTCTCCAGCTCGGTGAGTGCGTCGCGGGCGGCGGTGCGGCTGATCCCGGCGGCGCCGGCGATGGCGGCGGTGGTGGCGCCGCCGGGGTGGGCGGCCAGCGCGGCCAGGACGGCCGCTGCCGGGTCACCGGCCGCCGGGCCGGCATCCGGTGCCGGGGAGGGGTTCGGCGCGCCGTGCGCGGCGCTGCGGGCCGCGTTCCGGCCGGCGGTGCTGTTCTTCCTGCGTGCCATTTTCTGTGACTCCATTTCTTCTCGGGTGGCATTTCTGATGCCTGGGTACTGTGTTTTCTGGACGACCATCGCTCTGTGCGCGCCGTGAAGTCAAGCGGTCCGCGCAGGTATTTCTGTATTCCATGCGCAGCCCTGTGACCTGGATAAATAGCAGGGGAAGGTGGCCGCGTACGCAGGGATGATTCCCGTGGCGGGATAGGAATGCCCCGCTCCTCTGCGGCGGAGCTGGTTAGCGGTGCCGTCGCGCTCGCATTTTGCTTTCCGCGCCTTTCCGGCTCCGGCCGGCAAGGACATTTGTTTCTGGTTTCTGATGTGCTTTGCCGCAGTTAATTGCCCGGTCCCGCGCGGGGGGCGGAGGTTCTGGCGCGGTCGCGCCGGCTCGGTTCTGATTAGGGGCATGCCGGGGGAGACCCGGTTTAAAGTGGCGGCCGGTACGCGCGGCCGGCCGTGGGCCAGGACTCGTTGCAACGTTCCGCTGGCCGGGGCGAGGCCGGCGGCAGTTTGACTGCCGCGCATCACCCCTTCGGCCCTGCTGTCGCGCCGGCGGTGCGTGTGGGCAACCGGAGCGGCCCGGCTCAACGGCCGGCGGTCGCGGCACTGGCCGCAGCAAGCGGTGGGTTAGCAGCCGGAGGGGTACAGGTGCTCGCGGGCGAGGCGCTCGGCCTCGTGCCAGAAGCTCTCGTTTGCCGCGTCCCGGTACGCCGCCACGGCGTGCGCCATGGCCGGGTCGCCGTCGGCGAGGCCGAGATCGATGGCCAGCTCGGTCTCGGTGTAGTCCTCGCCGCCGGACAGGGCGGGGGGGGTGCCAGGCGTCCAGGATCTCCGGGTCGCCTTCTTCGATGCCGCGCAGCACCCGCCGGTATGCCGGTTCGGGCGTGTTGCCGTCGAACACCCACGATGCCGCCGCCGTGCCGGCGTCGCGGCCGAGCTTGCCGGCCGCAGTGGTGATGTCCTCGGCGGGTTCCTGGTCCCGGCGGTGGCGGGCGTGCCAGGCCGGCCAGAACTCGCGGTCGTCTTTGCCTGGCGCGATGAACACGTCGGTTCCGGTGCCGGGCGGGCAGGAACGGTGGTCGACGCGCGGTGCGCGCAGCATGCGCTCGATTTCTTCACCTGTCGCGGCGCGGTAGCATTCGCGACTGTAGCTGCCGTAGAGCAGGACGTGCACCGGTGCCCCGTACCTTTCGTCTGGCGCCCCGGCCGCCGGTGCTGTGGCAAGCTTCGCGGCCTTGAGGCAGGCGCGGTAGTCCCGCCCGTGGCCGCCGCAGAGCTTCTTGCCGTTGACCTCCGTGCGCGCGGGAAACCAGCAGTTGGGGTACGCGCAGTCGCCGTCATCGCCCGGGTCATGGCCTGCGTCCTGGGTCCGCGGTGCGGCCATGCCGTCCAGCGGGGAGGCTGCGCACGTAACGGTCCCGGCCGGGCGCGGTCTTCAGGATCTTCATGTCAGCCTCCGTCGTGTGGCCGGGCGGGGGCGAGCAGGCGGACCCGGTCGCCGTCGCCGGGCAGCATGCTCAGGGTGCTGCCGTCGTCCCAGGCGACGTGCAGCTGGTCTTTTCTCACCGGCCTGCCGGGTGTCCGGGACGTCCGGCGAGCCTCCCGCACTGAGCGTGCCTGGCTGGTTACCCTCTCATGTCCGGGGTGTACGTCACGTCCGTGGAGCCGGGGGATTCATGGGGCAGGGGCTTGTCATCGGGGACCTGCGGGTCCAGCAGGTAGACAGCAAGCGGGGCCGGTCGTTCACGATTGTGTGGCCGGAAGGGAGGGTGCACGAGCAGGCCGACCGGTTTCTCCGGGCGCATGAGGGGTCGGGGACACAGCGGACCTACGCTTTCCTGCTGGTTGATCACCTGCGCTGGCTGGAGCGGGAGTGCCTGTCGGCCGAGTCGGTGACGCTGCGGGACTTGCAGCGGTATATGGGGATCGCCGGCGCGAAGGTAGCGATGCCGCTGGGCGAGCCGTGGCGGGTGGGCAAGCGCCCGTACGGGCAGGCCGCGCTGTCGGTGGCGGCGTCGTGCCTGAAAGGGTTCTACCTGCACCTGGCCGCGCTGGGGATCAACCGGGAACTGGGCGAGCAGCTGGCCCGGACCAGGCTGCCGACCCGGGCAGACCGGGACCGGGCGCTGCTGGGTCACCTGCGGCGCGAACTGCCCGCCAACCCGCTGGCGCCCCGCCGGGTCCGGCGTCGCCACCCGAAGATGCTGCCTGACGGCGCCCGGGACCAGCTGGCCCAGGTCGTCACGACCGCGCGGGACCGGCTCGTGGTGACCTGGCTGGCCGATGGAGGCTTCCGGATCGGCGAGCTGTGCGGACTGCATCTGGCTGACCTGCACCTGCACGAGAACGCGAGGTGCGGGGACTGCCGCTCCCCGCACGTGCACGTGTGCCACCGCGACGGTAACGCCAACCGAGCGCGGGCCAAGACGAAGTACCCGTGGAGCCTGGAGGACGGGGTGATCCGCGGTGGCCTGATCCGGCGGGCCAGCCCGGCGATGGTCCACGCCTACTTCGAGTACATGACCGGCGAGTACCCCCGGCACGCAGGGCACGGGATGCTGCTGGTCCAGCTCGACGGGCCAGGCCACGGGCAGCCGTGGGCTCCGGCGGCGGCCCGCGGCATGCTGCGCCGCGCCGGGAACCGGGCCGGGCTGGGGCGTATCCGCCCCCATGCGTTCCGACATTCGTTCGCCTCCGCTGTGCTGGATGCCTCCGGCGGCAACCTGCTGGTCACCCGTGATGCCGGGGGCTGGGCTTCGGTCACCGTGGTGGACGAGACCTACGGCCATGCCGACGTCCACGACCCGGTCTTCGACGCCGCGTTGCGGCAGGTGTGGGGTGAGCACCCGTGACGGCCACGGTCCCGCTCCCAGTGCTGATGCCGGGCAGCGGGGACGACCGGCAACGGCGGGACCGGCTGGAGCTGCTGTCGGCGCTGATCGGCGGCCCAGGCTTCGACCCGCTGCTGCGCAGCGAGGTCATCGCGTTCCCCCGCGATCATCCGGTCTTCTGGTGGGGCTGCCGGATCACCGGATGCGAACGCCCCCGCCGCGAGAACAAGATGCTGTGCGCCGGGCATGAGGCCCAGTGCCGCGAGGCGTGCCTGGCCGGTGCGGACCGGGCGGCGTGGATGCGCGATGCCGCGCCGCTGGCCCGGACGTACGCGCGAGTCCCCGAACCGTGCCGGATCTGCGGGCACCGCCCGGCGATACGCGGCGGGAACCGGCTGTGTGCCCGCCATCAGCTGCGGTGGAAGAAAGCGCGCCGGAAGACCGGAACCCCCGGCTTTGCGGAGTGGCTGGCCGCGCAGGCTCCCTATGACAGCTACGGCGGCTGCCGCGTCGCTGTCTGCCCCGAACTGGCCTATTCACCGCTGGGCCTGTGTCATGGGCACGAGTCGGCCTACCGCTTCCAGGGGAGCCCAGGCGGGGCCAGGCTGCCCGAGGTATGGTTCGGCCGGTTCGAGCAAGCAGGCCAGGCTGTCCCGGTCAGCTACGACAACGAGGCCGGGTTCGGCCGCTGGTGCCAGGCGGCGCTGCCGCTGCCGCGCCCCGGGACCGTCAACCTACGCGGGCTGGCGCCCCTGGTCAGGGCCGAGATCCAGTGGGGCCTGCACGCCCACGCACAGACCGCCGAGCATGCTGGATGGTCCCTGGGCTGGGTGCAGGCCATCGCGAACGCCTGCCGCGGCCTGACCTGCCTGGCCGACCTGGACACCAGCCGGTTCGATCACACCGTGCGCAACGCCGTCACCGAGATGCTCGCCGCGCTGCGGCTGATCTACCTGACACCCGCCGAGACCCGCGAGGCGGGCTACCTGGAGTTCGGCCACTTCGGGGCAGATTTCACCATCCGGCGGAGCAGGTTCGACCTGACCGAGATCTCGCAGCGGTGGCTGCGTGACCTGCTGTGGGACTACACCGCCGCCCAGCTGCGCTCACCCCAGGCGCCGCGCAGCCGGGGCTCGTATCACAACGCGCGGCGGGCGTGCATCGCCCTGAGCGGGTTCCTGGAGGCACGCGCGCCCGGCGGCGGTCACCAGCCCGGCCTGCTGGGTGACGAGCACGCCCACGCGTTCGCCGCTGACCTTCGCCACCGCGCCAGCAACAGCCTGCCCGCCCTGGGCCTGTCCCGCGCCGACGGCAAGCCCTCGATCGTCACCGGCAGCTCCCGGAACACGATTCTGAACTATGTCCGCAAGATCGCGCGGCACGCCCTGGACACCGGCGATGCCGACCGGATCGGGCTGGACCGCGGATTCATCGTCGCGCTGCCGCACGGCGGCCCGATGACCCAGCGCACCCGGCACCCGTTCACCGACGAGATCGCCCGCGCCCTAGCCGACCCGGACAACCTAGCCCAGCTCGCTGGCACCTTCGATCGGTTCGACCGCGGCATCCGCGACATCTGGGAAACGATCGTCGCGACCGGGCGGCGGTCCAGCGAGGTCATCTACCTGCGGCTGGATTGCGTGGGCCGGTATGGCGGGCTGCCGCTGCTGTGGCACGACCAGACCAAGGTCGGCAAACTCGACGACGCGATCCGCATCCCCGAATACATCTACCAGCGGATCACCGAACGACAGCGCAAGACGCTGGACCAGTTCGAGCACCATCACGGCCGTCTCCCGGGCATGGCCGAACGCGCCCGGCTGGCCCTGTTCCCCTCCCCCGTCCGCAACTTGAACGGCACCCGGGCGATCAGCTACCACACCTTCCAGAGCCGGTTCCGCCAGTGGGTGGACCAGCTCGACCTGGGCGCCAGCTGCGTCGCTCACCAGGCCCGCCACACCCTGGCCACCCAGCTGCTGGCCCACGGTGCCGGGCTGCACCACATCCGCCGCTACCTCGGCCACGTTTCGATCCGCATGACCGAGCACTACGCCAAGGTCGCCACCAGCGAGATCGAGGACATCCTGCAGCACATCTGGGTCGCCGGACCCGCCGCTCCTAATCCTGGCGAGCTGCTCTCGGATCCGGCGGCCCCGATGGACCGGCGGCAGGCCGAGGCACTGATGATTGACCTGAGCCGGGCCAGCACCCCGACCGAGGGCGGGTTCTGCACCTACCAGCCCGTCGTGCACGGCGGTGCCTGCCCGTGGAACCTGAACTGCCATTCCTGCGACAAGTTCGTGCTGTCCGGCGCGGACCTCTTGTACTGGCTGCGCAAACGCGAGCAGTGGGCCTCCATCGCCGAACGCGCCCCCGACGACGCCACCGCCGACTACCTTCACCAGGTCTTCGCGCCCACCGCCCAGGCGATCGATGGGCTGGAAAAGGCCCTCGCCGGGCTCGGCCTGCTCGACCAGGCGCTCGCGCTGGACTTGCGGCGGCCCCAGGACTACTACCACCGGCTGTGGAAAATGTCGTTCCGCGCCACCGACCTCGCCGCAGCTACTGGCGGCGAGGTCGAGGTGGAGGGACGCTGAAATGAGCAGTGCCGCGTCGCAGACCGCGGCGGCCAACCAGGCCAGGCGCAAGCGCACGGAAGACAAGCTGCGGGCCGTCGCCGACGCCATCCAGCAGATGCAACGACGCAGGCTCCCGGTGACCTACCCTGCCATCGCGTCCCGATTGGTTTGAATGTTGGCCAGTCCCAGCACACTGTCGGCGGCGCGGTAGCAAGCCGCCGCGTCGTCAAGGTAACGGCCAGCGGCACCGAAGTCGAGAGCGAACCTGCGGGTGAGGTGCCGCAGCCTCGCGACGTCACCACGGAACTCGGTCTCAGCTGCCGGTACTAGCGCTTCCAGTTCGGCGGCCAGTGCCTCGGCGTCGCGGAAGCGCCCCTGGCACATATGAAGGTCCGCGGCCCACAGACCCGCCGCGAGCCTCGGCGCGCCCTGGGCGTGCTCCCAGACATCGGTGTAGATGGCCAGCGCCGCCCCAGTGTCACCCGCTATGCGCCGGCCATGGGCGGCGGCTACAGCCAGGCGCGCAGCCACCGCTGGGTCGGCGCTGGCGGTGGCTTCGGTTGTGCGCGGCGTCAGCGCCACAGCCGCTGCGGCATCACCCAGCCGGACGGCGGCCTCCGCGCGCAGGCACCGCAAAGCCAGGGCGGCCTCGTCAGCCCCTGCGGCCGAAGGGTGGCTATCCAGCCACTCGTCCAAGTCATCCGCAACACCGGCGGCTGCGCTGTGCCCTCCCCGGCGAACCGCCAGGTCGGCGTAGCCGAGCAGCCCAGCAGCGGTAGCCTCGCCGGTGCGCAAGCTGTGGTAGGCGGCCTCACGCAGGGCACGGGCGCCAGCGGCACCCCGATCGGTACCCGCCCGGCTGGCACTATCCCCCCACAAGTCGCGCAGCAGCACATGGATCTGCGTCGCGGAGCCGACAGGCA
>Ga0137372_10007864_pt1 | contig 10299 bp, 8 predicted proteins | sample SagtaG_6_FD_104911 | JGI IMG/M metagenome (GOLD analysis project Ga0137372, IMG submission 104911) | Vadose zone soil microbial communities from Sagehorn Ranch, Mendocino, California, USA - Sage1_R_60_16 metaG | ecosystem: Environmental > Terrestrial > Soil > Vadose zone | place: USA: California...
CGGCGAGGTCCCGAACTCTCAGCTCGGACAACACGTCGTCACACCATACGGAGCAAGGAGCACGGAGCAGTCTGCTCCCTACTCCGTGCTCCGTGCTCTTTACTTACGGGTCCTATCACTCAGGTCCCCCCAATGCAGCTTCTTCCGCAGCCGCTTGAAGAAGCTCTCGGGGCCAAGGCGGATCAGGTGAATGGGCCGCTCCGCCCGCCGCACCTCGAGCCGCTCGCCCGGCTGGATCGGCTGGCCGACCTGGCCGTCGAACGACACGAGCACCTCCTCGGTCCACGGCGGGATGGGCTGAATCGTCACGACGGCGGTCGCCGGCAAAACAAGGGGCCGCACCGCGAGCGTATGCGGGCAGATCGCGGTCACCACGATCGCGTCGACCGTCGGCACGACGATCGGTCCACCGGCCGACATGGAGTACGCCGTGGAGCCCGTCGGCGTGCTGACGATGATGCCGTCGGCCGAATACTGGGCGACCTCGTCGCCATCGACCGCCACCTTCAGCCGTACCACGCGCGCGACACCGCCTTTGTGGACCACCACGTCATTGAGCACCAACGGCTCAACTCTGCCGCCCTTGGCACCTTTGCCGCTGATCGATGACTGCAGGGCGAGGCGCTGCTCGGTCGTGTAGGCGCGTCGTGCAATCGAGTCGAGCGCCCAATCGAGTGTGTCGGGACCGGCGGTCGTGAGGAAACCGACGCGGCCGAGATTGACGCCGAGGATCGGCGTAACGGCGCCATTGAGCAGCCGGGCGCCCCGCAGCAGCGTGCCATCGCCGCCGAGCGTGATGAGACAGTCGAGTGTGGCGTCGCCGATTGCCGCGAGCGGACTGGGCCACAGCGACTGAATCCGGTCCTCGCTATACAGGCTGAGCCCCGCGGTGCCTGCCTTCTGCTGCAGCGTCGCGAGGAACGCGCCAAGATCCGGGTAGTTGGGGTTCCCGACGACCCCGACGTTCATCGCGTGGTGAGCGACTCTTCGGCAGCGAGGGCCCGGATGCGGGCGGCGATACCGTCCCCCGTCAGCCCGACGTCGGCCAGCTGCGTGGCCCGCGGCGCGTGCTCATAGGTGCGGTCGGGCACGCCGAGGGCGACGACGCGAAGGTCAGGGGCCGTCGTCTGGACCAGTGCAGCCAACGCCGCGCCAAAGCCGTTGACGATCGTGCCGTCCTCGACCGTGACGAGCAGCTTGTGATCCCGGGCCAATGCGTCGAGCATCTCACGATCCATCGGCTTGAGGAACCGCGCGTTGACGACCGAGACATCGAGGCCCTCGGCGGCGAGCAGCTTGGCGGCATCGAGCGCCGGCTTGCACATGACACCGACCGCCAGGATCGCGCAGTCCTTGCCTTTGCGCAGCAGCTCCCAGGTCCCGTAGGGAACCGGCGGCACTTCTGCCGCCGGCGGCGCCTCGCCCGGCGCCTTGTCGCGCGGATAGCGCACCGCGAACGGACCGTCGGTGTGCTGCAGCGCGCAACGCAGCAGGCCGATCAGCTCGGCCGCATCCTTCGGGGCCGTCACGGTCATGTGCGGCACGGCGAGCATGTACGCGATGTCGTACAGCCCCATGTGCGTCTGGCCGTCTTCCCCGACCATCCCCGCGCGGTCCAGCGCAAAAATGACGGGGAGCTTCTGGATCGCGACGTCGTGGATGATGCTGTCGTAGGCGCGTTGCAGGAACGTCGAATAGATCGCCACGACCGGCCGGACGCCCTGCGTCGCGAGGCCCGCCGCGAACGTCGTGGCGTGCGCCTCGGCGATGCCGACATCGAAGAACCGCTCCTTCCATTTCTTCTGGAAGATGTTCGTACCCGTCCCCGACGGCATCGCGGCGGTGATGACCACGAAATTCGAATCCTCCGCGGCGAGCTGCGTGAGCGCGTCGCCGAAAACCTTGGTCCATTGCGGCGGTCCCGGGTTCACGGGCTTCAGTTTGCCGGTGACCGGATCGTAGGGCGCGCGGGCGTGATATTTCTCGAGGTCGGGCTCGGGGAGCGGGAAGCCCTTGCCCTTCTCGGTGATGACGTGCACCACGCGCGGCCCTTTGAGCATCTTCACGGTTGCGAAGGTGTGAAGCATTTGCGCGATGTTGTGCCCGTCGATCGGCCCGAAGTAGCGGAAGCCCAGCTCCTCGAACAGCATCCCCGGCGACCACAGGTTCTTGATGCTCTCTTCGACGTTCTTGGCGAAGTCGACCAGCTTCCTGCCGCCGACGAGGTGGGACGCACGCTCGATCAAATGCTTCACGCGCTCGCGGATCCGCACCGTGATCGGACTCGCGACGATGGACCCGAGGTACTTGTTGAGCGCGCCGACGTTAGGGGCGATCGACATCCCGTTGTCGTTCAAGACGACGATGATGTCGCGTCCCGAGTCGCCCGCGTTGTTCAGGGCCTCGTACGGCAGGCCACAGGTCATCGCCCCGTCGCCGACGATGGCCACGACCTCGAACTCCTCGCCCTTCAAATCGCGCGCCGCCGCCATGCCGAACGCCGCGGACAGCGCGGTCCCGGCGTGGCCTGCGCCGAACTGATCGTGCGGGCTCTCGTCGCGCCGCAGAAAGCCGGAGAGGCCCCCCTGCTGGCGCAGTGTGACGAGCCGGTCGTTCCGCCCGGTGAGAATCTTCCACGGATAGCCCTGATGGCCGACGTCCCAGACGACTTTGTCGCGCGGGGAGTCGAACGCGGCGCACAGCGCGATCGTCAGCTCGACGACGCCGAGCCCCGCGCCGATGTGGCCGCCGGTCTGCGAGACCACGTCGATCAGACGCTGCCGCACCTCGTCCGCGAGCTGCTGCAGCTGCTCGGGCGCCAGCGCCTGGACGTCTTTGGGACCGTGAATCGATTCGAGAATCAATTAGACCTCGTCACGATGTAGTGGGCGAGCTCGACCAGTATGGGAGAAACTAACCCGGCATCCCGCAGGTGGTCTACGGCCTTGGCCGCCAGCCGCTCCGCTTCGGCACGGGCCGCGCCGACCCCTAACAGCGTCACAAACGTCGCTTTGGCGTGCGCCGCGTCCTTTCCGGCCGTCTTGCCGAGCTGATCGGAGGTCGCCGTGGCGTCGAGCACGTCGTCGGCGATCTGAAAGGCGAGCCCGATCGCCTGCCCGTAGGACCGCAGCGCCTCGATGTAGCCGCGACTGATGTCGTCGCTCACGGACAGCCCACCGATGACACACGACGCCGCGATCAACGCCCCGGTCTTGCGGGCGTGCACCTCCTCGAGGGCATCGATCGGCAGCGCCTTCGCCTCGGCTTCGAGATCGAGCGCCTGGCCGCCGATCATGCCGCCGGCGCCGGCGGCGCGAAACAGCTCGAGCGAGATCTCGCGCCGCCGCGGCGGCGGCAGCCGCAGCGCCGCGAGTCCCTGCCCGAGCACCCGCGCGGCCAGCGTCACCATGTCGTAGCCGGCCCGGGTCGCGCGCGGCACATCGAACGCGCGGTGCGCCGTCGGGCGCCCCCGGCGCAAGTCGTCGTTGTCCATGCAGGGGAGATCGTCGTGCACGAGCGAGTAGGCGTGCACCACTTCCACCGCGGCGGCCAGGTCGGCGAGTCCCGCCGCCGCCGACCCGTTCAGCGCGTCGTGGGCGGCGAATACCAGTGTCGGACGAAGCCGCTTGCCTTCGCCGAGCAAGCTGTAGCGGACGACTTCGTCGCCCGTGGTCGACGCCGCCAACACCTTGTCGACGCGGGAGCGAGCGTCCGCGAGATATTTAGCGAGGGCTTTCAATCTCGAGAACTTTTTTGACCTTGAGCTCCGCCTGCGTCAACTGCTCACGCGCGGCCCGCAACCGCTCGACGCCTTCCTCGAACAGCTTCAGCGCCTCGTCCAGATCGAGATCCTCCGCTTCGAGCCGGCGCACGATGGCCTCGAGGCGCTCGAGCTGCTTACTGAACTCGGGCATCAACGTCTCCGTCCGTTACGCGCAGGCGGAAATCCTTGCCGGACGGCAGCTGGGCGACGCGCTTCAGGATCGTGCCGTGCTCGTCCCTCGCCACCGCGTAGCCGCGGCCCAGCACCTTGAGCGGGCTCAATGCATCGAGGCGTGCGCTGTGCGCGGTGAGCAGTGCGCGAGACCTCTCCAACCGATGGTCCATGGAACGGACAAGGCGGTCGCCCGTACGGTCGAGCCGCTCGACCACATGTCGCGACGCAGTGCGCAGCGCCCGGGCGAGGCGCTGACCCAGCACATCACACTGCTGCAGGACTTCTGCGCGGTCGGGCGTGGCGGCTTCCGCGGCGGCCGACGGCGTGGGAGCGCGCAAGTCGGCGACCAGATCGCAGAGCGTCACGTCCGTTTCGTGGCCAATCGCCGAGATCACCGGCATCGGCATGGCCGCCACCGCGCGCGCGACGCGCTCGCTGTTGAAGGCCCAGAGGTCTTCGACCGACCCGCCGCCTCGCGCCACCAGTAAGACATCGACCGGTAGCCGGCTGATGCGATTCAGCGCCGAGCAGACCGATGCCTCCGCCTTGGCGCCCTGCACCTGCGCCGGCACCACGATCAGCTCGGCGATCGGCCAGCGGCGCGCGACGACCGCCTCGATGTCGCGCAGCGCGGCGCCATCGGGACTCGTCACCACGGCAATGCGGCGCGGGAACGGCGGCAGGCGGCGCTTCCGGGCCGGATCGAGGAGCCCATCTTTGGTGAGCGACGCTTTCGCTTTCTCGAACGCCAGCTTCCATAGACCACCCTGGTCGGTCGACAGCAGCTCCGTCACCGTGAGCTGGAATTCACCCTTCTCCTCGTACAGCGACGGCCGCGCGAAAACGAACACCTGCATGCCGTCGGTCGGCGCCGGGAGCATGAAGTTCTGTTTGGCGAACATGACGCAGCGCACCTGCGCAGACTTGTCGCGGAGGGAGAAGTACCAGTGACCGCTCCGCCACGCTTTGAAGCCGGCGATCTCGCCGCGGACCCACAGGGGTGGCAGGCCCGCTTCGATCACGGTGCGGGCGCGGCGCGTCACCTCACCCACGGTCCACGCGCCCTCGGCGGACGCGGCCGCGAAGAGGTCTAGGGGTTGGCCCATTGCCGCGCGGCCTGGACGGTGTTGTAGAGGAGCATCGTGATCGTCATCGGACCGACGCCGCCGGGCACGGGGGTGATTGCCGACGCCACCTGCATCGCCTCGTCGAATTTCACGTCGCCGACCAGACGGTAGCCCTGCTTTTTCGACGGATCGTCGACGCGGTTCACGCCCACGTCGATGACGACGGCGCCCGGCTTCACCATGTCGCCGGTCACGAATTCTGGCTTGCCGATCGCGACGATCAGAATATCGGCCTGGGCTGTGTGCTCTCCGATGTTGCGTGTACGCGAGTGGCACACCGTCACAGTAGCATTGCCGCCCGGCGCATCATGGAGAAGCAGCGCGGCCATCGGCCGGCCTACGATGTTGGACCGTCCTACGACGACCGCGTGCGCGCCTTTGGTGTCGACGCCAGTTCGAATCAGCAGCTGCTGGACGCCGTACGGTGTCGCCGGTCGAAATCCCGATGGATCGCCCGCTACGACTTTCCCGACGTTCTCGGGATGAAATCCATCGACATCCTTACGCGGATCGATGGCATGTAACACACGGTTTGTGTCGATGTGCTTGGGGAGGGGTAGCTGAACCAGGATCCCGTGAACGGTTGACGCGGCGTTCAGACGGTTGATCTGATCGAGCAGTTCTGTCTCGGTGGTTTCCTTCGGGAGCCCTATTGTGGCACCGCGCATGCCCACCTCCCCGCAGGCCTTGCCTTTCATGCGGACGTAGACCTGCGACGCGGGATTGTCTCCGACCAGCAGCACAGCCAGCGACGGCGTGATGCTCTGCTTCTTTAGCGCTGCGATTTCGGGACTGAGCTCCTTGCGCATTTCGGCGGCGATCGCATTCCCGTCGATCAGGTTAGCGGGCAACGCCCACCGCCCGCGTCTCGCGAATCACGACCACCTTGATCTGCCCCGGGTACTGGAGCTCGCGCTCGATCTTGCGCGCGATCTCGTCGGTGAGCCGCGCCGCCCCGGCGTCGTCCACCGCGTCCGGGGTCACCACCACGCGCACCTCGCGCCCCGCCTGGATCGCGAAGACTTTTTCGACGCCCTTGAACTCCGCGGCCAGCGTCTCGAGCTGCGCGAGCCGCTTGACGTACGTTTCGAACGCCTCGCGCCGCGCGCCGGGCCGCGATCCCGAGATCGCGTCCGCCGCCTGCACGATGACGCTGATCGGGGATTCGTGCGGGACGTCGTCGTGATGCGCGGCGATGCAGTTGATGACGGTCGCATTCTCGCCGTACTTCGTCGCCACCTCGATGCCCAGCTGGACGTGGGTGCCGTCGTGCTCGTGGGTGAGGACTTTGCCGACGTCGTGCAGCAGGGCGCCCCGCTTGGCGAGGTGGACGTCGAGCTTCAGCTCGGCGGCCATCATCCCGGCCAGGTAGGCGACTTCCTTGGAGTGCTCGAGGATGTTCTGTCCGTACGACGTGCGGTACTTCATGCGGCCCACGAGCTTGACCAGCTCGGCGTGCATGCCGCGGATGCCGGTGTCGTACACGGCCTGCTCCCCGGCCTCGACGATGCTCGTATCGACGTCGGCCTTGGCCTTCTTGACGATCTCCTCGATCCGGCCCGGATGGATGCGGCCGTCGGCGATCAGGCGCTCGAGCGCCAGGCGACCGACCTCGCGACGCACCGGCTCGAAGCAGGAAACGACCACCGTGTCGGGGGTGTCGTCGATGATCACGTCCACGCCGGTCGCCGCCTCGAACGCGCGGATATTGCGGCCTTCGCGGCCGATGATGCGCCCCTTCATCTCGTCCGACGGCAACACGACCGCCGACACGCTGGACTCGGCCGTCTGTTCCGCGGCGATCCGCTGGATGGCGAGCGCGATGATTTTCTTCGCTTCGCGGTCGGCGTTCTTCTTGGCTTGTTCGGTGATGTTGCGCACCAGGGCAGCCGCGTCATCCCTGGCTGCGCCTTCGATGCCGGCGATCAGCTCGGCCTTGGCCTCCTGCGCCGTCAGGCGCGCCACCTGCTCGAGCCGCGCGCTGATGTCCTGCTCGCGCTTCCCGAGGGCGCGGGTGCGATCCTGGAGCTGCTGATCGTACTTGCGCAGCTCCTGATCGCGTTGGTCGACGCCGGCGAGTTTCTGATCGAGGCTTTTATGGAGGTTTTCGCGGACCGCCATGAGCTCTTCTTTGGCCGCCAGCACGAGACGCTGGCTCTGATCCACCGCTCGCCGCTCGACGCGCCGTCCCCACACGTAGAACGCCAGTGCCGCGACGAGCACGCCGCTGAGCGCGGCTGCAACGATACTCCACAGCTCCGTCATTTGATCTATCTCCACCTCACTCCCAAACGGGCGTGAGGAACGATTTTCAGCCGGCGGTCAACGCCTTCCGCTTCGCCGGCGGTAGCATTTTGGCGAGATCGTCCGCGACGGCCGCCAGGCGCGCCGAGACCTCCCGCTCTGTCTGCTTCGCCTGAAACAACTCGTTCGTGATGTCGAGTGCCGCCAGGATCGCGGCCTTGTGCGTCTCCACCAACGGCCCCTGACTCAACACCTTCTTCAACGCCTGATCGAGGTAGGCGGCGACTTCGCGGGTGTACTCCGGCGTGAGGTCCGAGCGGACGGTGTACTCCTCACCGCCGATCATCACCCGGACGGCGTGTTTCTTCGCCGTCACTTGTGCGCGCCTCCCCCGTTCTCGCGCGCCTGCTCTTCCAGAAACGTGAGTCGCTGCATCAAGTCATGCACGCGCGTGCGCGCCCCCTCGACCCGCTGCCGCAACGCTTTGTTCTCGGACTCGAGCTCGGGGTTCTTCACCGCGCCGCCGCGGGACTTCAGCTCCGATTCGGCTTTCTGGGCGCGCGAACGCCAGCCCGCGAGCTCCTCCGCCACGTCGCGCAGGATCGCCTCGAGCTGGTCAATCGCATCGCGGACATCAGGCCTGTCGCCGGCGTACGTCAAGACTCTCCTCCGCTGCTTTCAACATCCTTTCAAGTACTGCGACCGTTTCAGATTCCGTCAAAGTCCGGTCGGGCGCGCGGAACGTGCAACGCCAGGTGACACCGCGCGTACCCTCCGGTAGGCCAGCACCTCGGTACTCATCCAACACATCGAGCTGCGCGAGTATTGGACCGCCCACAGGGCGCAGCACTGCTTCTATCGCCGCCGCCGTGACGCTCCCAGGCACAACCAGAGAGATATCCCGTACGACCGGCGGTTGCGTCGGCAGCGGCCGATACTGGACCAGTGGCAACGGCTCGACGGCAATGCGAACTTCGAGTCCGAACAGCGGCCCCGCCCACTTTGGAGCGTCAGCAGCGAGCGGGGTGGCCGTGCCAGCCGGCTGCCCTCCGTCCCTCGAGACCGCGACCCAACCGGCCCCACTCACGGCCGGTTGCACGTCGGAGGACGGGGCTGCGACCCCTACAGCTAACTCAAAGTGCTGCTTTAGGTCCCATATGTCCATATCAGGTAGTTTCGCACCCCCGGCACCCCCGGTCGCGTCGCTCCAATGGGACGGGTGACGCGCACCGGTCAGCACAATTGCGAGGCTCAGCTCTTCTATAGGACGAGCACCAGTGGGGGGTTTGCGAAACACGGTGCCGAGTTCGAAGAGCCGGACATCCCGGTTCCCCACGCTCCAGTTGTGCTCGACGCGCCGGACCAGGCCGGGGAGGAGCCGGGTCCGCAGATGCGCTTCCTCCGCAGACAGCGGGTTCTTCAATTCCACCGCGTCGGGGCCGTCCGCCGGACCGAGGGGAAGCGTCCGCGCCTCGAGCAAGCCGTTGCCACTCGCCACCAGCTGCTCGCGAATCCGCCGCAGCACGAGCTCGGCGGGCGCGTCAGGCACCGTGCCCGGACGATAGGGCCGCAGCTCGTCGGGGAACGTGTCGTAGCCGCGGAGCCGGGCGACTTCCTCGATCAGATCGACCTCGCGCGTCACGTCCGGCCGCCAACCCGGGATTTGGACGGCAAGGCGGTCGTCTTTGGGGGCCGCGACGAAGCCGACGGCCGAGAGCAGCCGTTCGATCTCTTTGCGCGGCACGTCGACACCGAGGAGGTGGCCGACGCGCGCCTCGCGCAGGAAGACGGAGCGCGCCTTGTTGGGCTCGGGCCACAGATCGAGCGGCGGTTCCCGCACCGCGCCGCCGGCGATCGCGACGATCAGATCGACGGCGCGGGTGATCGCATCAGGCAGACCGAGGATGTCGATTCCGCGTTCGAAGCGATAGCTCGATTCGCTGGAGAGACCGAGGGCGCGACGCGTCCGCCGAATCCTGGTGGGCTGGAAATACGCGGCCTCGAGGACGATATCGGTCGTGGCCGCTGTGACCTCCGATTCCGCGCTGCCCATGACACCGGCGACGATCTGCGGGCGTTCCGCGTCACAGATCGCGGTCATTTCAGCCGTCAGCCGTCTGCTCACTCCGTCCAGGGTTACGATCTGCTCGTTTGGCTTGGCTCTGCGCACGACCACCGCAGGACCGCGCAGTTTCGCGAGGTCGAACGCGTGCATGGGCTGATTGATTTCGAACAGGATGTAGTTCGTCGCATCCACGATGTTGTTGATCGACCGCTGGCCGATACTCTGGAGGCGCGCGGCCAGCCAGGCGGGACTCGGTCCGACCTTCACCCCACGGATCACCGCGACCATGTACCTCGGTGCGCCTTCCGGATCCTCGAGGCGGACTTCGACACCATCGACAACAGCGTTGGACTGTTGGACTGTTGGAAGGTGTTTCTTTCCAACCTTCCAACCTTCCAACCTTCCAGTCGGTATCTCCGGCAATTTCACCGTCGCCCCCAGACTCACCGCCAACTCCCTCGCCACACCGCGATGACACAGCAAGTCCGGCCGGTTCGCCGACACGTCGATGATGATTTGTTCATCAGCGATCGGAATCGCGTCGAGGAACGGTGTCCCGGGAGGAGCATCCGTCTGCAGCTCGAGGATCCCGGCGTGATCGACGCCGAGGCCCAGCTCTTTGGCCGAGCAGAGCATGCCGTTGGATTCGACGCCGCGGATCTTGCGGCGGTCGAGCTTCAGGCCGCCCGGCAGCGTCGCGCCGACGGGCGCGAAGGGGTAGGTCTTGCCCGCCTGCACATTCGGGGCGCCACACACGACTTCGAGCGGCTGGCCGCCGCCCGCGTCCACCTGGCAGAGCGACAGGCGATCGGCATTGGGGTGCTGCTTCACTTCGAGCACGCGCGCGATGAGGACGTCACGCAGGTCCTGATGGATCGGCACGACGCCATCGACGGGCGCCACCTGCCGGGCGAGCCGGTCGGCGA
>Ga0137372_10007870_pt1 | contig 10295 bp, 8 predicted proteins | sample SagtaG_6_FD_104911 | JGI IMG/M metagenome (GOLD analysis project Ga0137372, IMG submission 104911) | Vadose zone soil microbial communities from Sagehorn Ranch, Mendocino, California, USA - Sage1_R_60_16 metaG | ecosystem: Environmental > Terrestrial > Soil > Vadose zone | place: USA: California...
CCAGGAGAGCGTCGCGATTCCGCCCGTCACCGCAAAGCCGATGGCCGCGCCGACGAGCTCTCCCGAGATGATGTAGCCGTAGATGCGCCCACGCTCCGAGGCCGCGAACCAGTCTCCGACGAGGGACGCGACGATCGGCCCCGCCGCGGCCGTCACGCCACCGAGGAAAGCCCGTGCGAGCAGCAGGTGGCCGAACGAGGGGACCGTCGCGCTCCAGATCATCGCTGCGCCCCAGAGCACGATCGCCCCGCCGAGCATTCGTGTCCTCGTCACCCGGTCGGCAAGGACGCCGAAGGGAAGGCTCGCCGCCGCGGCGGCGAGCGACGTGACCGTGACGAGTAGACCGACGTCCGTGTTGTTGATGCCGAGGTCGTGCCTGAGCTGGATCGCCGAGGCTCCGACAGTCGCGGCGTCGGCACTACTGAGCGCGAGGACCGACGCGAGCAGGAGGATCACGCGGGTTCGCTCCCTGCCACCGAGGGCGGTCGTCACAGCATTCGAGCCTGCGCGCGCGAGCCGGCCGGCCGCGGCCGCGGCGACATCGATCGGCCCGCGGCCGGCGCTGGCGTCGCCTGTCATCCAAGCACCGTCACTGCCAGCGATCGTAGGCTTGACCCCCTCCTTGTGCAGCGGTGGCAACGGATTTGGCGTGTTTTTGCGTTTTGCGGGGGGTCTCGATTTGCCCCCGATTGCCGCCGGTTGCAACCCCGGGGTTCCACAAGGGCTCCATCGAGGCGCTGACTAGGTTCGGACGACAAGGCATTCCGCGAGCGCGACGTTCCGCCGGGGACACCTCGGCATCCCTGCCGGCCCGGCGCCCGACGGCAGGACAGTTCGCCAGGCGGCCGAAGCGCAGGATCAGAGTCTCACCGGGAAAACTGGCGCGTTGAGCGCTCGATGGCGAACGCCTCGTCGGCTGTGTCCAGATGCGGACTAGGGCTGCTGAGCGGCACAATGTCTGAGATGGCGCATTCGCCGCTGCCGACGCGTCGGGGAGAACGACCGCGGACAACTCCGACGAACCCGCACACACAGCTCGACCAGCAACCGGTCGATGCCGCACTCGTAGAGGAGCTGAGCCGGCGCCTGTTCGCGCTCCCGGGGGTGGTTGAACGGCCGAGTGGCATCTCCGTCCCGGGCGCTCGCGCGCTGACCCTCGCTCCGGGGGAGTCGGCGGGGCCGCCCGAGGCGTTCATGATGGACCGGGAGTTCGCCCACCTGCATCCCTCACCCGATCACAGCCTTCACGCGATGCTGCCGGCGGATGTGGCGCGAGCTGCCATCGACGCCGGCTGGGCGGAGCTGCACCCGGTCGCGCGCATGGGCCTCTTGCCGCCGACAGCCGTCATGCTGTACGCGCCGCGAAACGAAACGGAGCTCGCCGTGATAGAGCAGCTCGTCGAGGCATCGCACCGATTCGCCCGGCCCATGTGACCGCGGTCCCCCGCCGCCGACGATCCCGATAGAGCTCGACCTGTGGGGTCGTAAATCCGGTTCTGGCTCGCGAACCTGGTGATTTGCAGGCCAGAACCCCATCAGGCATACCCCCCCGGCGCGTCGGGCGCGCCTCCAGAGTTTCTCCACAGGGTTATCCACAAGGACCTGCCGCGGGAGGCTCGCGCGCGAGCCCCGTCGGCGAGGACCGAGGGGCCGAACGCGCCTCCTGTCACGCGCACTGCGCTCAGCGGCGGAAGAGCCCGATCAGCTCGTGGCGTTGGCGTTCGGTCAGCCCGGCGACCGTCTTTGACGGCGCGATCCGACACTGGGTGAGCGAGCGCGCCGCCTTGGCAGGACCGACCTTCGGCAGCGCGACCAGGAGGTCGTAGACCTTCGCCGTCTTTGCGAACTCAGGTGGCTGGGCGATGATCTCGTCGATCCGCGCCCTCCGCGAAGCGAGCTCCCTCTTCAGCCGTGCCCGTCGGATCCGGATCTCATTCGCGTGCCGCAAGGCACGCATCCGCTGATCGAGCGTTCTCCCCGGAGCCGAATTGCTCGTCTCGCCCGACACGGGCGGATTCTAGGAGACCGTCTGTGACCGGTGTGGGGTGCCAAAATCCGCGTCCACCGGCGAGCCGAGTTCGATTTGCAGGCGGAACCGAGTTTGGCGCCCGCACGACTAACGGGGGCGCCTGGCGAAGGGGCCGTGCGCGCGGAGGCCGGCCCGGGCCCAGGACGGCGTGCGCCGGCGGGCGAGCGTGACCGCCTCCCGAAGGGCTGCGGCAGCATCCTCGTGGATCCCCTCGCCGTGACCGACGAGCACGTGGTCGGGCTCAACGGCGAGCAGCCGCCGCGGCGGCGTCAGCCGGAGCAGCGGCGAGACGCCAAGCCGCTCTCCCGGCGCGCGGTAGTACTGGGCGGTGCCGACCGCGTCGGCGCAGACGAGCGTCCGCTCCTCCGGGAACCAGAGCGCGACCTCGTGCCACCAGCGGCGCCGCAGGAGCGGCAACACCTCGAACGGCGCTCCCGCCGGGGGCTGCTCGGGAAGCTCGTAGTGTGGGACGCCGAGCTGCTCGGCGACGGCACGGCAGTCACGGCGATGCCGGTCGAGTAGCTGCACAACGCCGGCCAGGTCGCCGAGCTCACGCGCGCGCCCCAGCGCGCTCTCGTCGGCCACCGGATCGATCACCCAGACGCGCCCGTCCGCCGCGACGGCGTGCGACGCCCGCTGCATGAAGCGTGGCTCGGGCGCGATCCAGCCAAACGCAAAGCCGATCTCGTCGACGAGGCGAGCGCCCTCCACGCCACCGACGGTACCGGCCGCGACCTCTTCACCCGCCAGCAGCGCGCGGTCGGTCAGGCCGCCTCGTCCTCGTCGCGTGATCGCGGGTTCCAGATCGGTGCGGTGGGTGAGGATGGTCGCCGCGCTGACCGACAGGGCGTGGCGATCGCGGCGGGCGGCGCCTGCTGCGCGCAACCGCGTTCCCAGGAATCGCGCCCACGCGAGATCTGGACGGCTGGCTGCAGCGCCGGCTCGACCGCGTCGGCGCCTTCGTCCTCTTGCCCCGGCTCCCGAAGACGCTGCTACCAGACGCGCGGCCTTTGGCTGAGCCAAAGCGGAACAACGATCGCCCCCGACGGAGCGTGCCTGACCGCCGCCGGGCCCGGCCCGTGTGGCTTCGCTCGGCAGACGGCGACCAGATCGTCGCCACTGCCGCGTGGTGTTGACGAACTCGATCCGGCGCCGAGGGCCGGCACCGAATCCCTTTCCAGCCAGCCCGCCCTCCGGCACCGCACCCGCCTCACGACCGACTCTGTGCACCCCACGTGCCCCGAGACCGCTACCGCTCGACCTCAGCCAGTGCTAACGGCAGCGCCCCGGACGCCTTCGGTGGCAAGTAGGAGTTCGGTCTGCTCGTGTCGAGGTGCGCGGCTGTCGCCCTTTGGCGGAACTGGGACACCGCGGAGGCCGCACTTCTGGTCCCCGTGGGAGTCGGTCATGCGGCGAGCGACTCCGGCAGCGGCGCTATCCGCCCGGCGGCGAACAGAACCGGCGTTGCCGCCGCCCTTACTGACCGGGCCGCGAGCGGAAGCGCGAGCTCGTGCACCGGCGTCCAGCGCAGCCCGTACTCCTCACGCAGCCGCGGTGGCAGCAGGCCTGCGGTCGCGAGCCGATGCGCCGGCACCAGCACCCGCATCGGCGCAGGCAGGTCCGCCTCATGGATCACCGTGGCCACCGCACGCGCCGGCCCGGTGACCGCGAGCGTCGACCCCGCCAGCTCGGCCGCGACGTACTCACCGAAGTCGACGAGCGAGCGTGGGATCACCGAGGCAGGCATGCCGAACAGCTCGGCGACCAGCGCCATCTCACGGTAGTAGCGCTCCTCGTCTTCCGGCTCGAGGGGCCGGACGAAGCGCTCGTAGACCTGCAGCGAGCAGCGGACGAGCGTCGCGTGCACCCAGAGCATCAGCTCGGGGTCAGACGCCGAGTAGCGTGTCCCCGGCGGGAAGCGGCCGAGCTGGGCCTCCGTCGTTCCCGCAATGCGGGCGTGCACCGCGCGCACGATCTCACCGGCGCGCTCGGCCTCGGCCTTCGTGCCGAACGCCATGAGATAGAGCGCCCGCAAGGTGCGGACGAGCCGGCGCCACAGATCGCCCTGGTAGTCGGAGTGCTGGACGACGCCGGCGGCCACGAGCGGGTGCGCTACTTGGAGTAACACCGCCGGACCGCCGCCGAGAAACGGCGTCAGCGGGGAGTTGCCGACTCGCCGAATCACGCTTTCCGGCGCGAAGTAGCCATCCCGACTCGCGAGCCGCTGTGCGTGCGTGCGTGTAGCAGGCACACTGAACCACTCCCCCGAAGCGGCGATCCCGAATCGGTCGGTCCGGGTCGCGTTGCAGCGCTCGTAGGCGTTCGGCTCGCCACCTGGCCCCGAACCCCGGTCGCGCTCGCCGACGACCTCAGCAAGAAGGTGCACGACTCCTACTACCAGGACCGGGGGCGCCGGGGGTCGGACGTGGACTTCCCGACAGCAACGACGCTGAACGAGACCGTCCAGTAGATCCTTCTTACACGAGAAGAACGTCGACAGTCTGCCGACATTCTGGCCGTCGGCGGCCAGCACGCGCTAGCTAGGGAGAGTGCCGAAGGCTGCGGCCCTCGCCGAGGACAATCGCAGTGTTGACAAGCGCGAGGTGGGTGAAGGCCTGCGGGAAGTTTCCCAGCTGGCGGCCGGCGACGGGGTCGTATTCCTCCGAGAGGAGGCCGACGTCGTTGCGCAGATCGAGCAAGCGCTCGAAGAGCTCCCGGCCCTCGTCGACCTTTCCCTGGAGCGTCAGTACGTCGGCGAGCCAGAACGAGCAGGGGAGGAACACGCCTTCGCCAGGCGGCAGCCCGTCCACCCTGCCGTCCTCGTGAGGCCGGTATCGGAGCACGAGCCCGTCGACGGTCAACTCGCGCCGGATGGCCGCGACGGTTGAGACGAGTTGCTCGTCCGTCGCCGGGAGGAAACCCACGAGCGGCATCAGGAGGACGCTCGCGTCGAGCTCGTCTGAGCCGAATGACTGTGTGAAGGCTTGCTTCTCGTCGTTCCATGCATTTGCAAGGACCTCGGCGCGGATCTCATCTCGGAGCGCCCGCCAGCGCTCCACCGGCCCCTGCCATCCGAACTCCTCGTGGAAGCGGACGGCGCGATCGAAGGCGACCCAGGCCATCACCTTCGAGTGTGTGAAGTGACGGGTCGGCCCGCGCACCTCCCAGATGCCGGCGTCCTCCTGGCGCCAGCCGTCCTCGAGCCACTCGAGCAACTTGCTCACGAGCGACCACGCGTGGTCGTCGGGCGGCGCACCGTGCACCCGCGTCTGGTACGTAGCCTCGAGGACGTCTCCGTAGACGTCGAGTTGGAGCTGCGCCGATGCTGCATTGCCGATGCGTACCGGCATTGACTGCTCGTAGCCGGGCAGCCAGTCGAGCTCGCGCTCGTCGAGCCGCCGCTCGCCCGCCAGGCCGTACATGATCTGGAGGTCGGCAGGATCGCCCGCCACCGCGCGGAGCAGCCACTGGCGCCACGCCTCGGCTTCTTCGCGGTAACCGGCGTTCAGCATCGCAAGGAGCGTCAGCGTTGCGTCACGGAGCCAGCAGTATCGGTAGTCCCAGTTGCGTACGCCGCCGAGGCGTTCGGGAAGCGACGTCGTTGGCGCTGCGGCGATCCCGCCCGTCGGGGCAAAGGTGAGCGCCTTCAGCACGAGCAGCGACTGGTGGATCTCCTCGTGGTAATCACCCCCGTGGTTGCAGCGACCGGCCCAGTCGAGCCAGTACTCCTCGGTATCGCTCAGCGCCTGCTCGGGGTCGATCTCGTCGGGCAGCTCCTCGTGCGACGGGAACCACGTGAGTACGAATGGGATCCGGTCGCCTTGGGCGAGCGTGAACTCGGAGACGCTCCTCATGTCCTTGCCGCGCACCTCGACGGGCGTGCGGAAGCAGAGCGCGTCGGGGCCGGCGGTTGCAATGCGCGCGTGGTCGAGCCTCCTCACCCAGGGGACAACCTCGCCGAAGTCGAAGCGGATCACGAGCTCCGAGCGCATCGGCACACTGCCGTCGAGCCCTTCCACGATCCGCACGATGTCGGGCGCCTCGCCCCGCGGCGGCATGAAGTCGATCGCCCGAACCGTGCCCACGTCCGTCTCGTAGATCGATTCGAGAATCAGCGTGTCGGTCCGGTAGCGGCGGCTCGACCGACGCACCGGCGTGACCGGCGCCAGGAGCCAGCGCCCGTGATCCGTGTCGCCCAGAAGCGCGGCGAAGCACGCGCCGGAGTCGAAGCGGGGAAAGCAGCACCAGTCGATCGAACCCTCACGGCTGACGAGCGCCGCCGTCTGCAGGTCGCCGATCAGAGCGTAGTCCTCGATCCTCGGCACAAGACGACCCTACGCCGCCGTGCGTCCTTACATGGGTCAATGCTCCTAACGTGGGGTGCGAAAATTCCTTCCGTCTGGAGGTCAGGGTTGATCAAACCCAGCTCGACTTCGCGCATCCCAAGCGGGATCGGTGTGCATTCGACGTCGGCGCGGCTGATCTCACGCGGCTGATCTGATACTCGCGCGCGCGTGTACCTGTGAACGCTTCCGGTCGTCGGCTGGACGCGCGGGTCTGGGGTTTCAAAACCTGCGTTCCGTCTGCAATCCGGGGTTCTTGGCGCGCGAAGCGAGTTTTGACACCCCCAGCACATGCGGCCGTCGACCGCGAGTTCAACGTGCGACAGCTACGCACTTCGACACGAGCAAAACGAACGACTGCTCGCCGCGGCCGCGCTCCGCGGAGCCCGGACGGCGGATCGCATCGAGGGCGATTCGGGACCGCTACCTGCAGGCACAATGGCTCGGATGGCGCGATACCCCCACGAATGGCGCGATTACGAGCCGATTCAGCCGCGGAGCGGCTGGGATTGGCGCGCGAGGCTGCGGAAGCTCTGGGCGCCGCTCGCGGCGCTCGGCGCCTTCCTCGCCAAGTTCGGCGTCGTGCTCCTCAAGTTCAAGTTCCTCTTCTCGATGTTCGTCTCCGCCGCCTTCTACGTCTGGCTCGGCGGCTGGTGGTTCGGGATCGGGTTGATCGTCCTCCTCTTCGTGCACGAGATGGGGCACGTGGTCGAGGCCAAGCGGCAGGGCCTACCCGTTTCGGTCCCCGTCTTCATCCCGTTCATGGGCGCGCTGATCACGATGAAGCAGATGCCTCACAGCGCCTGGCGTGAGGCACGGCTCGCGATCGCCGGACCGCTGCTCGGCTCCGCGGGTGCACTAGCCCTCTACCTCCTCGCCGTCGCCTACGACTCGCGGCAGCTGAAGGCGCTTGCGTTTCTCGGCTTCCTGATCAATCTCTTCAACCTGCTGCCCGTGATCCCGCTCGACGGCGGGCGGATCTCCGCAGCGCTGCACCCGTCCCTGTGGCTGGTGGGCTTCCTCGGGTTGATCGCGCTCGTCATCTACATGGCGAACCCGATCCTGATCATCATCCTGCTGCTCGCCGGCTCGGAGCTCAGGCGCCGCTGGCAGCTTCGCCGCATCCCTCAGATGCAGGACTACTACCGGGTGCGTCCGCACCAGCGGCTGATCATCGGGCTCCTCTACTTCGGGCTCGCGGCCACGCTCGTGCTCGGAATGCACGCGACGCACGTGCCACACAGCTTCTAGTGGACGGCCGCCAGATCCTGGCCGCACGCGACGGCGCGTGGGATATCGGGCGCCGCCTCGCCGTCATCTCGGAGGAGTTCCGTCAGCGCTTCGAGGCGTCGACGGGATCGACCGTCCCGCGGTGACGACGATCGCCGCTCGCGATCGGCGGGCGCTTCGGCGGGGGCGAGTGCTTGCCAGGCGGCCGGGGTAGTCCGAGCACGCCGTCCAAGCCCGGTATGGCAACCGTCCGACAGGAATGGGGGGCAGAGCCCGTTGCAGATCGAGATCAACGAACCTGAGCTCTTGCACGACCTCTGCGACTACCTCTCGCGGCACGGGCTCATCTCCGTCGCCGCCAGCCAGGAGCGAGCGAATGTGCTCGTTCCGGAGGCGCGCAGCGACTTGGCGGCTTTCTTGCTCCTGAAAGCGAGGGTCGGTGCCTGGCGTATGAGCCACCCCGGGATCAAGGTGCGGATCGATCGAGAGGCGTAGAGCCGAACGCAGTGGCTGAGCGGCGGCGGAGACTCGCGCGTGTCCTCGAGCGGCGGCCGTCTGAGCTGCACCCCGCAGTGGTGAATCGAAGCGAGTTGACGGGAACTGGCCCCTCGAGTACGACCGCCTGCGCGGGCCTTGGCGCGTGACGCCGGGCGAATACGTACGCCGACGGCTCGGCGGTGCGCTTGTGCAGGCGACCGGCGAACCGCACCGCTCATTGGATTGCGGCACTCGAAGAGCAGCCTCCAACCACTTGAAACGCCGAGTCAGCCAGCTGATTCGGCTTCGCGAGCTCTTGATGCGTAGCCGTTAGGGGGAGGATCTGGACCGCCAGGCCCAAGGCCTCCGCAGAGCGCCGGCCCCAGCAAGCGGCAATTGGCCTCCCCGCAGCTGGCGAACAATCGCTCAGTCTACTTCCGCGGCATGGCGTGCGAGCCGCCGCCGCAGCATCCAGGCGAGGTAGGCGACGATCGCCACGTTGACGGCGATCCCGCCCGCCTTCAGGCGTAGGCGAGGCGCGAATGGTCGTCGACGATCGCGTGCGCGAAGTCGTAGCCGACCAGCGTCTGGGGATGCGTCGCCCTCTTCCAGCGCGGCGAGCGATCGCCGGTGACGGCGTGGCCGGGCCGCTCGAAGCGGGCGTGGCGGCTGACGTCCATGTGGAGCAGATCGCCCGGACGGGGCCACTCGTCTCCCGGCGGCAGGCACAGCTCCGCTCCTGCAGCTCGCCGGCGAGCTCGCGCGGGCTGTGGTGGGGGCGGCTGGAGCGATCGAGCAGACAGCCCCGGCTCGAGCGGGCTTGCTCGCTCGCCTCGCGCCAGCGATGCCACCAGCGGTGTGCCGTCGCCGGCGAGACGCTGAAGGCCGCCGCGGCGGGCCTTCATGCTCATTCCCCCTTCGATTGCCCTGGACGAGCGCGAGGCGGGCGGCCGGTCCGAGCTTGGCGTTACGGTGAAGCGTCATCCAGGTCCCTCCTTGGGGCGCGAGTCGTGGCAGATCCACACCCTCAAAGGAGACCCGGATGTCCTCTCAGCCGTTCACAACCTCTGTGGGCGCGACAACTAGATGCCTGCTGAGCGTGGGGACAGAGTCGGGCGGGTTTGAGCCGTAGGAGCGGCGTCAGCGGCAAGCTCGATCTCCCAGCGCCTGACGACAGCGGGCGCGGCCATCTACCCGCTGCGCGAGCCGGAGATCGGCTGGGCGCCGGTCGAGGTGACGGAGGTTGGCGGCAAAGATCCGCTGCTAGGGCGACTGCCTCGCCGCTTTGACGCCTTCCAGTGGCACTACTACAAGTACGAGCTGCCTGACGGGGCGGTGGAGCTTGCGCGGAGCCCGAACTGCACGCAGGCCCTTCCGCTCGGGGAGAGCACGTGGGGGATCCAGCTCCACGTCGAGGTCACGCTGCCGCAGATCGAGCTGTGGGCGACGGCGAGGAGGACGAGCCAGTATCCGGGGACCTCCGTGCAGAGTCGCGCCGGAGGATCGGCGAGTGGAGCGGGTTGGGACGTAGGCTCTGCGGTGCCTTCCTCGAGTGCGCTCAGCGGGCCGCCGAGTCCGCCTGACCTCCACAGCCCACCTCGTCCGTCGTCATCCGGCACACGATTGCGGCGTGGCGCCAATGGCCATGACGTTGGGATTTCCCTGGAAATCCGCTGCGACCGAGTTTACGAACCCTACGCGCTTCTGGAAGTTCCTGCCTGATCGGACACTGCCGACCAAGCGCGCAGGTGTCCACCAAAGCGGGGGCACTCCAGCGATCTGCTTGACACGCCGAGGCCATGTCAGGAAGATGAGCCGCCGTTTCGGTTCGATCCGATGGAGGTGCGCCATGAGGAAAGGCATCCCTCGAGCGGCGGCCGTGGTTTCGGCCCTGATGATTCTTATTCCGCTGGCCCCCGCCGCCGCGGGACCATATGTGACCACAGTCGTGCACCAGGCGTCGGGCACCCCTAGCCCGCCAGCCAATGGGGACAGCCCCTTCGCTTCGTGCGACATCTCCGGGTTCTTGATCCCCGGGGAGACCAACTACGTGAACACCGAGCTGGAGCCCTGGGTCGCGGTGAACCCCACGGACTCCTCCAACATCATCGGTGTCTACCAGCAGGACCGGTACACGTTCGGCGGGGCCCGTGGGCTGGGGGCGGCCGTCACCCACGACGGCGGAGCGACCTGGAGCTCCACGTATCCGGTCTTCA